>Ga0179593_1760073_pt1 | contig 20071 bp, 27 predicted proteins | sample CZODoug2_1_08_16_FD_185931 | JGI IMG/M metagenome (GOLD analysis project Ga0179593, IMG submission 185931) | Vadose zone soil fungal communities from Angelo Coast Range Reserve, California, USA - CZODoug2_1_08_16fungal (PacBio error correction) | ecosystem: Environmental > Terrestrial > Soil >...
GGTCTCGGGGAGGAGGGGAGGGGGGAAGGGAGGTTTCGCCTATTATGCCGAGAAGGTGGGGGGAAGAGGGGAGAAGAAGTGGGTCGGTTTTCTTAGTCGGGGACGCATATGAGGTTACTGGATCTGGGGGGGGGTGGGCGGGTGGAAGCAGGTGGAGACCATGGTTTCGTTCTTGGGAAGGGTCGGGGATGATTATCCACGAAAGCCGCGGGCTTCATTGTCTTGATAGATGAGGGGGGGGAAGCGTCCACGTCTTCGACGAAGGAGGTGAGGGCTGATCATTTGGCCGCTTGCAAAAATTTCTCTTTTGGAGGAGTTGAAATGAGTGGCGGTCGATTCTTCTTTAGAAGAGTTAACGAAAGGTGTAGTTTAGGAAGAAAGGCGTGGCTTTATTGTAGTAGGGAAAGAAGGTTTCTGCTACGGTACGAGGAGAGAGAGCGCCTGTTAATTGGTTGTGGACAAAGCCGCCGTTGTACTCATATGGGGAAGGGAGAGAAGGGAGGTTTCGGCACAGCGGAGGGGGTTTGAAACTTAGGTCCTTTAAAACCTTGGCGCGGAATTTGTGGTATAAGGAAACAAGGAGTGATTACGCACTTTATCCATTGGGGGGGGGGGGGGGGGGGGGGGGGGTGGGGGGTGTTGTTGGGGGGGCCAACGTTGTCTTACTTTGTCATGCAAGGAAAAAGAAGAAGGGGAAGCTTGGGGTCGGCGAATTCTGTCGGAGAGGAAGAGGGGATCTGGCTTGAGAGGAGGAAAGGGGGTAGGAATAGACCTCGTCGTCGTCGCGAGAAGCACTGGCGTCGGCTTGCAGTAAAAGTGACCACATTTGCTTACGAATTGACGAGGGAAAAAGGTTGCGTAGCTTTGGGGTGAAAAGTAACGGAGCTGGGAGTTGGACTAGACGTGTACGAGTTGGCGGTAGGAGAGGAAAGAAAGGAACCATCGGTTATCACTATCCATCAGCGGAAAATGAGGAAAGAGGGGGCGATTTCGCCGAAGAAAAAGAGGGGAAGGGCTGCTGGAGCTGGCGTAGTAGGAGAGGCCTCTGTTGGGCGGAGTGAGAAAAAAAATCAGGGGTATACGACTTTTTTCAAAGGGAAAAAAGAGGGAAAGAGATGAGGGGCGAATCTGTGGTTGAGGAAAAAAAAAAATCCGCTGAGGAGTGCGATTAAGGGAACAGAATGGTAAGGCCGAAGGGGATTTGCTGAAGCTTGGACCGGTGTCGAAGATGGGGGGGGGAGAATATCGATGTCTTTTGGATTTCCATGTGAAAAGAGAGAAGAGGGAGGTATGGCCGCTTTCTCTGGGAAAAAAGAAGGGAGAAGGAACGAGGGCAAGAGGTTTTCGATGAGCGGGGGGGGGGGAACTTGAGTTCGTCTAATTGGGGGGTGGAAGAAAGAGGTTGCCCTTGGTTTCGGCGCGGGGGAAAAAAAAGAAAGTGAGTACTGAGAAGAAGGGACCATGTAGGGGGGTTCGTTCATGAAGAAAAGGGGGATTTGGCATTTTTGTGGAACAAGAAAAAAAAACCTCATAAGGCTGCCTCTACAAAGGGGAGAAAGGGGGGTGGGCGAGGACACGCACCCTTATCTCCGGAGGAGGAAAGGAGGCGGGTCGACTTCTTCGGCGGTGGTGGGGGGGAAAAAACTAAAATCATGAATGGGGACTTCGTACGCCGGAGTTCAACGAAAGGGGGGGGAAAAAAAAGACCACAAACTGTAGTATGAGGAAAATAGAGAGAGCGAAAAAAAAGAAAGAAGAAAAAAAGAGAATCCAAGGCTGCATCTTTCGCTCGGCAGGTAAAAGAAAAAAAGAAGAGGCCGCCCGCCTCCTCTGAAAAGAAGAAAAGACGCTCAAAGATGGGACTTGTCCTCGCCCACAATTACGAAAGAAAAGAAGGGAAAAATGCCTTCCTGAGTCTTCGGGGTGGGAACTACAACAAATGAAATAACTCAAGAAAGTAAGGAACGAAAAACCCCTACATGGAAAAAAAACCTCTCTTACTCACCGTCCTCGTGGAAGGGGGGGGAAAAAGCGCCGAACCCAGGGGGGAAAGATAGCCTTCTCCCTATCTACAAAAAAAAAAGGAAAGAAAAACGCAGCCGGGTCCCCAACAAAGAAAAATCCGTCCCCGCGTTCGCCGAAAAGAGAAAGGAAGAAAAGACCACATCAACATCGCTGCCTGCGCTGCTCGGAAAAGAAAGAATCGATCTACTATCTCCACAACAGACTCGAAAATAAGAAGGAAAACAAGCACCAGACGGCCGCCAAGCAGGAAGGAAAGCGTCTCCTCAGCGAAGGGAAGGAAGACGAAAAATCACCACCTCTCGCCCGGAAGAGAGGAACAAGCAGTCTAAATTGTAAAAAAAAAAGGAAGGAGAAACCAAGGAAAAGTCAGGATGGAAGAGAAAAAACACGGCCGAGAAGAAAGGAAAAACTCCAGACAAAAATAGGAGGAAAAAAAAAATCGACACCGAAAGAAATGTACGAGGGATCGTTATAAAAAGGGAGCGAACCTCGCCTCCGCGCCCAAAAGGAGAACGGTAAAACCAAATCTCAAGAAGAAAAGAAAGAAACAAGCTAACGAACAAGGCGTCACCGATAAGAGGAAGGAAATGTAAACCTGCACCGGCACAAGGAAGGAAAAAAAAAAAATGATTCTCGAAGAAAGAAAAAAAACCCCCGGGGGGGAGAAAGGAGGAATTTCGCGCGACGCTATCCCGGAAAAAAAGAAAAAAAGCCGAGATTCCGGAACAAGAAGGAAAAAGCGCCCCAAAATCTCTTCTTCGTCGCAGAAAAAGAAAGGTCCCTATGTCCTCAAAAGGAGGAAGGAAAAACAGAACAAATCCTCGCCCATGGGGAAAAAAAGTACAAACTAAAGGGGCCAAACCTAAAAGTAAGAAAAAAAAAAATCTTATTTCTTTACAAAGAAGGGGAAGAAAAGCTTCGAAAAAAAAGAATCGTCCCGTCGTCCAACAAACCAAACGACAATAAAGCAGAGGGGGTGGGGGGGGGGGGGGGGGGGGGGGGGGGGGGGGGGGGGGGGGGGGGGGGGGGGTTGTTTTTTTTGTTTTTGTGGGGGGAGTCCCCAGAAAAAGAAACGTTCTTTCCCTCCGCAAAATCTCAACTCCCTCCTCCTGAAAAAAACGGACATGGTCTTCCACATTCCGGAAAAAGAAACGCAAACCTTCAGACTTGTACAGGGAAAATCATCTCTCACTTCCCTGAAAAAAAGGGAAAGGGATCATCACCTCCTATCACTGCAAAAAGGGGCTATCCCACCACAGTCGGCAGCAAACAACAAAGTCCCCTTAAGGGGGAAAGAAAAAAAAAACGACCGCACTCCAACTCTCAAACGGAGGGAAAAAGAGAAAAAAAAAATGCTCGGTCACCTCTGCGAAAAAAAGGAAAAAAAATGCAGCCTCAGAATCTGAGCTAGAAAAGGGAGGGAAAATATATATATTATTGAAAAAAAGAAGAAGGGGGGGCGCTGGTTCTGCCTAGGGAAGAAAGAATGCGCTGGAGTTCTCCCGCCGGTGGGAGGGGGGTAATGTCGACGCAGAATGAAGGGGGGGGGAAGAGGTGTGGTATTTTTGCGGAAAAAAAAAGGAGGGGTGGTCATCGTACCAGGGGAAAAAAAAAAAAGGATCGGCGGTGAAATGGAGAAGCAAAACGCCCAGTAAGGGGCTTTAGAAAAAGGAAAGCGTCCACGGCTTCGACGGAGGGAGAAAAAAAGAGGGGAGTGGCCGACCATGTCATCGTTGGGGAGGGACAGTCGAATTCGGCTTTTCTCGATAGACAGGTCGGTGATGAAGAAAGGGAAAAAGGTCGTAGGTGTCTACTTTCGTCGACGAAAAAGGCGCCGGTGAATGGTTTTTCCAAAAAAGGGGGCGCGTACTTTGGCGGGGGGAAAAAGGGGTTACAGGAAGGGAAAACTGGGGAGGAGGGGAAAAAAGGGGGAGTGATTCACGCACTTGACCAGGAAGGGGGAAAACAACGGAAGAAGAGATTTTTGGGGAAAAAGGAGAATTCGGGGGCTTCGGGGGAGTAGGAAGGGCGCGTCGGAAAAGGGCGTCGTCTTCGCGAATAAGGAGAAAAAAAAAGAAAGGGCCCGTTGCCACTTGTGACCACGAGTTGCTTGACGAAGGAAGGCGAAAGTGTTCCAAGGACGACGGGATCGTTGGGATTTGGGTGAAGAGGAAAAGGGCGCGGTCGGCGATTTCGAGGCAGAAAAAAAGAGGTATCACGATCCATCGCGTAAGAGGGAAAGGATGTCAAAGAAGCCCATGAAAAGGGAAAAGGGCTGACTTAGTCGCTTCCGGGGAGGGGGAAGAAGCGGCCATCCATGAAGATTGGAAAAAAAGAGGGGACTCGACTGCTTGGCCATTCGAGAAAAGGTTGAGGTGCAAAGAAAAAAAAGGCACTGGTCTCTGCGTCCCGCGCTCAAGGAGGGAAAGGTCGACTGCTTTTGCGATTATTCTGATGAGATGGAGGAAAGGGGACGACGCGGCGGCGCCATTTGGGGAGGGGGAATTCGGAATTGAGTGGCCGGCGGGGAGGAAAAGAAAGGAAGAGCGTTTTGGGGAATTTGCGGAGGAAAGAGGGCCGCTAGGTCGATCGGCCTTTGAAAGGGAAAAAAGGGCACAGCCATCGATGACGTGAGTAAGGTGTAAACTTTGGAAGTAGGGGGGGTCGGGGAAGAAGGGAAGGATTTCAGAATTTTGTTTCCGAAAGGAAAAGAAAGCGGCCGCTACCAGTCTTTTTAAGAAAAAAAGCAAACTTATCTCGCGGCGATTTCGCGGAGAAAAATCATCAGGGGTGGTTGTAGAAGGCAGAGGCGAAGCAGGAAAAAAATGAGGAATGAGGGCGTAGTATCTCTCGCAAAAAGGGAAACTACGCCCTCAATCTCAGTGAACGCCTTCAAAGAAAAGGGTCCACTCAACACCGCCGAGAAGGAGAAAAGAACCTCGGGATCCCGAAGGAATAGAAGCGAAGGGGAGCTCCCACAATGAGGGAGAGGGAGCGGGCTTTTTGCCGGGGAAAAGAACAAGGAAAATTATATAAGGAACGAAAAAAAAAAATGACAACCAAAAATCTAGAGAGGGATGGCTGTGGCCCCGCGAAGAAGGCGCCCTAGCGCAGAAAAAAAAAAAGAAGCATTCCCCACACGCTCATCAAAAGGAGAAGGAAGGGAGAACTAAGGGAGGAAAAAACCACCTCAACATCTCGCCTCCGCGTCGTCCCAAGGAAAGAAGAGCTCATCGCCACAAGCAGCTCGACCAGGGAAAAAGGGGAGAGCGGGGCCGCAGCGCCATTGGAAAAGAGAAGAGATGGCGGGAGGAAAGAGAAGAGGAGCCCTCCTCAAGAAAAGGGAAAAATTCCTCTTCTAACTTCTTCATGGGACTCCGACCAACAGAAAACTTCAAAGCAAAAAGAAAAGAAAAGGAAGGGAGGCTAAATCTCCACCAAAAAAAAGAGAGGTACGCGATGATCGTGATAAAAAAGAAAATACCGCTGCCCCAAAGTCACGGCTAAAGGGGAAAAAAAATGAAAAAGAAGCTCTTCAACAAATCTACGAAGAAAAGGGGGGATAATTCTTCAAGCCAATCGGGGGGGAATGCCCCGCCTCTCCACAGGGAAGAAAAAAAACTAAAGAAGAGGCGAAAAGAAAGACGCCCCATCCCTATCACCTACGAAAAAAAAAGGGAGACAAATTCTGCCGACCCCAAAGGAAGGTCGTCCGCATGACCAGTACAAAAAGAAAAAACTAGAAGAAAGGGGGTAAAACTAGAACAAATCCTCTCCCAGGGGGAAAAAAAGAAAAACCTCCGCTGGTTCCGAAAAAGCAACTCACCTCTTTCTTCAAAAAAAAATTCACCGGAAGAAAGAATCAATAGAAATACTACCTAAAGCCCCGAGAAAAAACGACACGGTCGTGAAAGCCAATCGAGAAAGATAAAATCATCAATGAACTACGCCAACGTCGGGGAAGCAAGAAGGCAAGAAAGGAGGTCGAATCCTTGTACGGAGGAAAAACGCATCTATCAAAGCCCGAAAAAAAGGGATCATCACCTGAAGGGGGAAACCGTTAGGAACAAACAAGAAACACCTCCCAACCACGAATCCCTTCCCCTTCTAAAAAAACACTGAAAAAACGTCGGCGCAAGAAAAAAGGCTCTTCATCCTCTTCTCACCCTCCTCAAAAAAAGGCCTCTAACCCAAAACTCACAACAACGGGAAGAGAAGGAAAAGAAGGTCGGGGGCTGCGTTTTCGCCGGAGGGAAAGGAGCGGCTCCGCCGTGGCGAGTTTGAGGGGGGAGGGAAGTAAGGTGACGGGATTCGGGGGGGTAGGGTGAAGAAGGGGGGGGGGGAGAAAGGATCTTTGCAGGGGGGATCCACGCCCGCCGCGGGCTTAAAGGGAGGGAGAAAGAGTCCCTCTGAAAAAGAGTGTGCGGAGAGGGGGGTCCGTACCATTTCATCGGGAGGAGAATGGCGTCGATTCGGCTGGGAGAGGGGAAAAGTGTCGGTGATTCCTTCCGGAAGGAGGTGGGAGGGAGGAGGAAAGATTCTCCGGTTAAGGGGGGGAAAAATATGTGACGTGCGCGTACTGGGAGAGGCGGAGGTTTTTGTACTGCAGTAAGGGATTGCGAGGTGGGGGAAGAGGGGGTAAGCAAGGGGAAAAAAAGGAATTGGTTATGCGAAGAAGGGGGGGTGGCGAATTGTCGAATTCGGATGATCTGGGCGGGCGCGGGAGTAAACGAAGGAGTAAGCGCGGCGGGCCGTGCCACGTTTTACGCAAGGGAAAGATCGGTGGACTCCTTGGTAGAAGGCGACGGTCGTTTGATTTGGACTAAACGAAAAGGGGAAGAGGGAAAGGGCGCTCCCCTTCGGTTATCAAAAGGGAGACGGCCGACGAGTGTGGCGATTGGCAGGAGCAGTTTCTGCTGGAGCTGGAGAAAAAAACGGTTGGGAGGGGAAGAAGTAAAGTTTTCCACTTTTCGGAAAAAAGAGAGGGCGAAGAGGTGTTTTGATGTGCGAGGGACATCGCTGGAGTAGGCAGAAGAAGAACGCACATGGAAAGGGAAGAAAGAGGGGAAGGGAAGTATATCGATCGTGTGATGTCCAGGGAAAGAAGTTGAGGTGCGACTTCTCTGTTGCCAACAAAAGAGGGTTGGATGATCTTGTTGGGGAAGGGGACAGGCATTGGGGGGAGGAGCAGGGGGGTTTCTGCTCGGGAAGGACGAGAGGTTTGTTTCGTTGAGGGGGAGTTTCTTACATCTAATTTTTCCGTGAGGAAGGGAGACCGGCAAAAAAAAAAAAATACAAGGGGAAAGGGCGAGTACACGCAAACTTTACAGAGAAAGAGGACGACTTCTTCTGCGTGTTGTATTGGAAAAAAAAAAAGGGGGGGATTCACCCGAGGCTTTCACTGAAGGAAACACAAAAAGAGGGGGGAGAAAGAGAAGGAAAGGAGACGAATCCCAAGCGGCATGCTCGCATAGGAAAGAAAAAAAAGTCGACGCCTCCTCGCCAAAAGATTTGCTTGTCCTGCGTCCCACAAGGAGGCAAGACTGAAGGAGGGGTTGAAGGGGGAATAACTCACTGCACAGGGGAGGGCAAACGACCCAAACCTCTCGTACTCACAAAAAGCGCCCGAAACCAAAAAAAAAAAAAAGAAAAGAAAATTCCCCAACACTCTCCTCCAAAGAAAAAGTACCCCGAATGCAATGGCAACAGCGCAAAGAGAAAACAGGGGGGCAGCGTCGTCCCCATGGACATAGAAAAGCAAGAAAAGACGAAATAAGAGAGGAAAAAAAAAAGGAATCCATCGCCCTTTGCATGAGAAGGCCTCAGCGATGGCGGCGTGCACAAAAAATCTTCGCCCTCCGAGGAGGAGGGTTGAAAATGGGAAAAGGGAGGGAAACGGGAAGAAGAGAACCCTCAAAAAAGAAAGGAAACTACGTCCCGCCTCTCCATCAGAAAAAAAGAGAAGCGGCGAAATCGCAAAAAAAACGGAAGTCTAGGGGAGAGGGGATCAGAGGGGGAGAACTCCGTCCCTAACGGGAGAGTCCACTGCGACGCGGAAACACATCAACGGAAGGCTAGAAAGGTAAGAAAAAAAGATTAATTCGTCAAGCAAAAAAAAACCCGTGGCACCGAGGGGAGCCACCCGTCGAGCTGATTCGCGAAAAAAAAGATTTAAAAATGTCCGAAGGAAAAAGAAAACGTCCCTCGCAGAAAAAAAACCCCCAGCCGCCAAGAAGGGGAGAATGACCAATCGACAAAACTGGCCCTGAGAAGGAAACAAAAAACAAAAAACAAAAAAGAAGCGAAAAAAAAAACTGCCTCTTTGCCGAAAAACAGTCGCAATAAAAAAAAAAAAGAGTGGAAAAACCATTCACCGTCGAAGAGAAGGAAACGTACGTAAGGGAAAAACAGAAAAAAAGAAGGTCCTCGCAGGAATCAAAAAGAAAAGAAGAAAGCTATTCGACGAAAAAGAAAGAAAAAGCATCATGAACTAAACTCCAAAGGGAGGGGAAGCTGGAAAAAAGAAAAGCAATAAAGGTTCCTTTTACTCGGAGGAGAAAAAAGCCCCTAATCCCAAAAAAAGAAAAGCACCGAAACTGGAAGGAAGGGGAAAAAAGACCCTCCCACCTACCAAAGCAAAATTCATCTTCTTCACCTAAAACGAAAAGAAAAAGCTCGCGAATCAGCGGGTAGGGAACAACAGGGAACAGCGCCCAAAAAAAAGCGACTCTCTCTCTCAACACTAAGGAGATGAGGTCGAGGCCGTTCATGTAGCGAGGGGGGAGCCGGGGGAAAGGCCGGGTGCGATTTGGATTGCGGAGGGAAAAAAGGGGGAAGGTTATTCGTGGTGTTGGAGAAAAAGTGTTGGGGATCGACCAGTAGATCGGAGTTATGAAAAAGGGGGGAGAAAGGGAAGCGTCCACGTCTTAGAAGGGCGCGTTTGCCGTAGGGAAGAAGGGCGTAGTTCATGATTATGGGAAGAAGGGGAAAAACATGGAGGGGAAAGGAACGGGAAGAAAGGCTTATTTCGTATGTGTCGAAGGAAGGCGCTCTGTAAGGGGGGGGAAACGCCCCGTTTAAGATTGTATGGGGGGGTGGGGGAGGGGGGGGGGGGAAAAAACTTTTCGTTTCGAACAGTTCGCAGAAAAAAAAAAACGAGAGAAAAGGAGGATTATTACGCACTTGAAGAAAAAAAAAGGGTCTGCCGACGAAGAAGATATTGGGAAGACGGCGACTTTGTCGAAGTCGGGCTTAGGGGAGAGGGGGAGGGCGATGACCGCGTCGTCGTCGCGGAAAAAAAAAAAGGTGCGCTGCGGCAAAAGGACACGATTGGCTTGACGAGGATTGAAGGGGGATGGGGGGACGGCTACGGGATCGTTTGATGGGGGGGAGAAGACGAGGGGCGCTTAAAAAAAACACCGCTCCCGAGGAACCATCGGGAACAGGATCGCCGACGCAAAGAAGATGCTGTATCTGGCTTAAACAGGAAAGAAAGGTTGGGCGGAGGGAAAAGGCGAAGGGAGGGGTCAAAGGAAAGAGAGGATGCGAAGATTTTTCTATGTGGGGGAGAGGCCGATTAAATTCACTGGCGAGAAAAAAAGAGGGACCTGGTCGAGCTCTTGTTGGCGGGGTGGTGTCAAGGTAGGGGGAAAAAAGAGGAAAGGACGCTGTTGCCCCTCTTTCCTTCTTTGAGGCCGAAAAGGAAAAAGAAAAGGGTGTTGGGGAATTGGCCTAGGAGGGGGGAGCGCATAGGGCGAGGCGGGGCGGGTGAAAAAAAAGGAAGGGGGTTGCCATGTATGTGTTTTCGTGGAAAAAGAGGAAAGTATTGTCCATTTTGTTGAGAAAAAAAGGGGCCTCAGAAGGCGGCCGCTACAAAGGCAGGGAGGCAGGGACACGCAAAGGAAGAGCGACAGAAAAAGTGGTCGACTCTCTGGCGGTTTTGTAGTGAAAAGACTACGCCGAGGCGTTCACTGAGATTGGGGAAAAAAAAGCGTAGGAGAGGAACGAAGAAGATACTAAAAAGGAGACCCAGGCGGAAAGAAAAAAACCGGGAAAGAAAGCCGAAGACTAATCTAAACCGAAGAAAAAAAAAGAAATCCGCCCGAGATAAGTTTGAAGGGGAAGAAACGCCTTGTAGCGGCCGCTTCTGAGGCGGGGACAAACTGATAAAAGGGAATAGAAAACTACCCAAACCTCTCTTACTAAAAAAAAAAGGGGTCCACCGCGAAAGAAAAAGAAGTCCCTAGCGCTCAAAACAAGTGGCGAAAAAAACGCTCATCAACCTCCGCCGAAAAAAAACGAATGCCAGATGGGCAACATCGAAGTCGGGGAAAAAAAAAAAAAGCCGGGCGTCGTCCACATGGACATAAAAAAGCAAGCCAACAGAAAAAGGCCAAGAGAGGAGAAAAGGCCAGCTCCATTCATTTCATCGGAAAAAAAAGGGACTCGCCCATCAACCACCGAAGAAAGAGGGAAGGGACAAGCCTTCTAAAGTGAAAAAGAAGGGAGACCGGGAGCCAAGCAGGAAAAAAAACTACGTCCGCAGCTCATACAAAAAAAAACGAAATCGCCAAAAAAAAAAGAAAACGCTATTACGCGATTGAATAAAAAGGGGGAAAAAGAAGAAACGGAAGCTTAAACCAAATCCAACGATAAAGAAAAGGCCTCAAAAAAGATAATCGTCAAGCCAATCGTGGTCAAAGGGTGAACCGCGCCACCCGTCAGCTGAGAAGGAGAGAGATCCATCTTCTTCTACAAAAAAAAGCCCTCCAGATAACCTACAAAAGAAAAAAAAGAGTCGCCAAAGGGAAGGGACAAAGCTTCTTCGTCTGCTGACCAAGTACGAAAAAAAGCAAGTGCGTAATCACTAAAAATCCTCGCCAGGTTAGGAAATCACGCTGTGAAAGGGACGAAGAACCTATTTCTTCCACGGAGGAAAAAGCATCCTCGTCCCGTCGCTAAAGTCAAAAATACGAAAGAAGGGTCAAAGAGGAAGGAGGGGGGAAGGGAGAGAAAGCCTAATTCGAAGAAAAAAAAAAAAAAAAAAACTCTGACATGTCGGAAATAGAAAAAATCGAACCGCCATCAAAGCGTAACTCTGGGGGGAAGAGGAAGAATCCCTTAATGCCCCGCGGCGGAAAGAAACCTGCCGAGAGAGGAGAGATCCCACCACAGGCGGCCCAAAAAAGAAAGTACATCTGCGTCACCGAAAACGAAAAAGAAGGGGCGCGCGAAAAAAAAAGAAAAAAACCATGCCCTCGGCATCCTCGAAGACGATTACCAAAAGGCAAAAAATCCAACAACAACAACTGAGGAGGAGAGAGGCCGGTCATTTCTGGGGGCGAGGAGAAGAAGGGGTGGGGGCGCGTAGCGAGGGCGCGCCCTGAGTGGAGGGAGGGGGAAGGGGGGTGCGTTCCGCCTTTTGGGGGGTTCTGCGTTGCCTGGAGAGGGATCCACGCGCCGCCGCGGGGAAAAGGGAGATGGCGAAAGCCAGGGAAAGGCTTCGAGTTTGCCTGATTGGAAGGGGGTCATGATTATGTGCGTCGGGGAAGAGGAAAGGGAAAGAAGACCGTGTCGTTGATTCCTTCGGAGGGGGAAGTAGGGCGAGAGGGAAAGGGGGGCGCCGGTTAATGTTTTTTAAAGATGGAAACGTGCGCGTACTTTTCGGTTCGCAAAAAGGTCCTGAAACCTGGGCGAGATTTTTTCGAAAACGCTGAGCAAAGGGGGTTGGGGGAGGAAAGAGTTTGGGGAGTGTGGTAGAGGGCGAAGTTCGGGGCTTCTAGGGAGGGCGAATGAAAATCGGGGGGAGCGTCTTCGCGCAATCAGAAAAAGGGGGCCGGTGTCCACGGGAGGGGGGATTGCACAGCTTGGAAGATTGCAGTCGCGGCGACGAGGTTTCCTCTTCGCCTTGGACGAGAGGGAAAAGGTCGATGCGCTCCAGCGGGGGGAAAGGGATCAGGGTAGAGAAGGGGGGGGAATCGCCGACTCCCAAGTTCAGAAAAAAAAAAAAAGGGAGCTGCTTACGTATCGCTTCCGGGGGGGAAGGAGTGCGCGTCCATCCATGAAGCAGGGGAAAGCAAGGGGCGGGAGGAGCGGGGAGGGCACGCGCCATCTCTTAGGAGGCCGAGAGAAAACCTCCATGCTTGCTTGCAGGAGAAAAGGGGGGGGAATAGTATATCGATGTGGGTGATGTAAGGAAGAAGAGGTGGTGTCCGAGGGACAAGAAAAAAGGGCCTGAAGTGTTTTGATGAGCGGGGGGAAAATAATTGTTTTGCCGCGCTAGGGGAAAGGGGGTTCGGCGCTGTGGCCCCACCATCGGGGAGAGGTTGGCGGGGGAAGGAGAAGTTTTCCGTAGTTATTTCCATTTGGGGGGAAAACAACTCAAAGGCGGCCGCTACAAAGTCGTTGTCCTCGGGAAAAAGAAAACTTATCTCGCGTGCGAATTCGCGGAGGAAAAAAAAAACGCAAGCGGAGGAAGGAAAGGGAGAGACCGCATTCGTCACTGAGATTGAGGCGTGGAAAAAAAGAAGAGGGAAAAGGAAAAGAGTAGAGATACTAAAAAAAAAAAGAAAAAGATAGACTCCCAAGGCGCATGCTTCGCATCGCCTGGGAAGACGACGATCCTCAAGACGAAAAAAAGAAGTGTGCGTTGTCCTCGCCAAAGGGAGCGGCCGCCTTTCTGATGAGAGGAAAAGAAGCAACAAATTAAATAACTCACAACCTACAGGCAAGGAAAAACAAAGGAAGCACCTTCCTCGATGTCTGGGTCCAAAGCGAAAGGAAACGCCGCTCGCCCGAAAAAAAAAAAGACCGCCGAAAGGAAAAAAAGAGAGAGGCCCCGCGGTCGGCCCTCCCGGAAAAAACATCAACATCGGCGCCGGCGCGGGAAAAGAGTACTCATCGCCAACAAGCACTCTCCAGGGGAAAAAAAAAGAAGGAGCGAAGGAGGAATAAAAAAAAAAACTCGCACATCAACCACCTAGGAAAAGGAAATGGCCGCGTGAAAGTGGAAAAGAAAAAAGGAGCCGGACACTCCGCCAAAAGAAGTCAAGCCAAGAACGCAGAAAAAAAGTGGAAAAAGGAAAAGCGCCTCTTATTACTCGATTGATCAAAAGCGCTCGACTCTCAGAAGAAAAAGTACACGGCTAAGCGGAAACCAAACCAACGAGAAAAGCGCTGGCACAAAAGGAAACGGAAAAAAAGCCAATCTTGGTCACAGAAAAAGACACCCGCTAGCTGATTCGCGACAGGGGGGGGAGAAACAATTTCCGCGCCTGAAGCCCGAAGATATACGAAAGGAGTTCTCCTACCAAAAAAAAACGGCATGACCAAGTACGACAAAAACTGGAAAAGGGCTCCGGAAAAAAAAAAAAAAGGTGAGAAAAAGAAAGGAAAGTACTGCGCACTTCACCTATGAAAAAAAACATTCACCGGCTAGAGAAAAGGAGGGTCCCCGTCGCCGAAAGTGGAAGAAGAAGAAAAACGACAAGAAAAGACCGAATTCGAACGAAGGAGATGAACAACGCTTACATGGTACGGAAAAAGAACCGCTGAAGCAAAAAAAAGAAAAAGCCAAAGAGCCTCTTTCTCCTCAGTGAAAGCCCCTCTGAAGAGCGTTTATCATCAAAAGAAGAAGACCATTGTCGTATCCCACCACAGGAGGAGACAAAAGAAAAAAGACCCTTCATCTGCGTCACCAACACTCGAACCCCAAAGACCGAAAAAAGCTCGGCATCCTCGTCTAACCCAGGCCGCGACCTCATCAAGAAGGGAAAAGAGAGAGATGATGTCGCGGCGGTAGAAAGAGAAAAACTAATGCCGAGGGGGAAGAAAAAGGGGCGAGTTTGATTGGCTCGTTTTCGGTGAAAAAGTGTTGTGGTAGGGAAGAATCGTCCCATGGTTTCGCTGGGGGAAAAAAAGTTGGAATGGGAAAAAAGAGGAAAAAAAAATTTATATATGCGTCCGAGGAAAAGATGCGACGGCTTTGAATTGCGGAGGGGGCCGACATGTCACGTTTGGGGGAAGGGGGACAATCGAAGAGGAAAGAGGAAAGAACCGTGTCTTTATTCCTTGCAGGGGAGAAAAAAAAAAAGAGGTGGCGACTTCGTCGACTGTAAGAGGGAAGAGGGGTTTCCACGCCGCGTTGAAGAAAGAGAAAAAAGGCGGTTGGCGAGGAAGGGGGGGGGGGGGGGAGAGGATTTTTTCTAGTGGGGAAAAAAAGGCCAGTTTTTGTCGTACTGGGAAAAAAAGGGGGGGGGGGGCGCTTGGGGTCGGCGAATTGTCGAATTGAAGGGAATGGCGAGAGTAGAAACCGTCTTCGTCTTCGAGGGAAGGCGCGGCGGCCGGTGCCAGATTAATTGGGCTAAAGGGGGGAGAAGGGGATGGGCCTCTCTTCTACTTGATCTGGGAAAAAAAAAAAGGGGGACGAGGTTCTCGGTAAAAAAGAAAGGTGATCCACTATCCATCGCGTAAGAAAGGAACTAAGCCAGAGGGTATGAAAAAAAGGAGCGGCCGCTGTTGGTCGGAGTTTCGAGAAAAAAAAGACTTTTTCCCACTCTACTGCTTGAGGGGGGAAGGGGGATGTCGTTTGCACGCCGCATCGCTGGGGAAAAAGGGGCGCAGAAAAGAAGATCGAGCTTCTTTTTGCGATGAAAGAACGACCCGGCGCCGATGTTGAGTGGCCGACGGAAAAAAGGGAAGGGAGCGACGCGGGGGCGGAGGTTGGGGGGAGATTTGAGAGGGGTGGGGGAAAAAGGGGCCCTTGTTTTTCGCGAAAACCTCAGGACGGTGCGTACGAGGGGGGAGGGGGGGGACCATGTAGGGGTTTTCGTTGCAGAAAAATAGGAAAATTGGGGAAAACAAAAAGACTCAGAGCTGCGCTAAAAAAAAAAAGGGGGCGAGGACACGCAAACTTATCTAGAGGAAAAGGAAGAAAGAAGGAGGCGGTCGGCTTCTTCGGCGGTGTTTAGGAAAAAAAAAAGGGGCGAAAACCGAGGAGGAGGGAAGAAAAGGAGTAAAATAGAGAGATACTACTAAAAAGAGGGACGCCTCTGCGTCGAATTCCCAAGGGAGGAGAAAAAGAAGAAGAAAGTCGACCGCCTCCTCAAAAAAAGAGATTGGAAAGGAGAAAAGGAAGAACTTGCCCGCCTCTGGGAAAAAAGACAACCACTGAAATAACTCCCGGAAAAAAGGGGGGAATGTCAAAACGACCCCAAACGAAGATCGATGGCTGTGCCACCAAAAGGTCTCCCTAAGCAAAAAAAGAACAACGACTCCTCCTCCCATTCCCCAACCGAAAGAAAGAAAAGAGGGGGAAAAAGGGGCAACAGCTAAGTTCTCCCCACCTCAACTAGAAAAAAGCGTCGTCCACATGGACATCACCCGCATCGGAAAAAAATCAATCTCTTCGCAGCAAGCCATGGAGCGCGGAAAAAAAAAAAAAAGGGACCTAAGCCAAAAGGGAGCCTTGTTCACATCTCACATCAAAAAAAGGGTCGGCCATCCTCGAAAAAAAAAGGAAAAGTCTTCGTCCACGCTTCAAATGGAAAGGGAAGAGGGGAAAAAATTGGGCGTCGTCGAAATCGCCACCCGAGATGAGTTGATCGAAGAGGGAGGAAAAGAGCCTCGTCCACGCTAATCTGGAAAAGAAGGAGCCCTCTCTGCAAAAAAAAAACCGATGAATTCTCAAGCAAGAGGAAAAAAAGAATGGCGACTACGACTCGTTCTCTGAGGGGGGACCTCGCCCGCCATCACTACTCCCTAGGAAAAAAGAGGAAAAGGACGCCGACCCCATCGCCCCAAAAATCTTCTCTTCAGGGAGAAAAATGAAGCAGTGCGGGGAAGGGAAGTGTTCCATGAACTGAAGTACAAAAACCTCAAGAAGGGAAAAGCGTCACCTTTTCTTCAAAGAAAGGGAAGACACCGCGAAGAGCGCAATCCAAACAAGTAGCCGAAAAAAAAAAAGAAAAAGCCCGAATTGTCCGCCGAAAGGAAAAAAAAAAGGGAAGCCATCGAGAAAGCCGAATGCAAGAAAGCCAACTCTGACCTGGTCGGGAAAAAAAAAGGAAAAATCGGGAAAGAAAAAAAAACGCGCCTCGTCCGCAGTCTATCAAGAAAAGCGGCGGCGCGTGGATCATAAATCACCGCCGAGAAAAAACAGGCGTTCAAGAAAAAAGACGTGCCCCTTCACTGCTCACCGAAAAAAAGGAAAAGAGAAAAAAAAGGAGGACGCCCCTCCGCGCCAACAAACACAGGCGCTGCAAAAAAAAACGAAAAAAAGTCCTCGACCTCATCAGAAAGAAAAAAAAGAGAGATGATGAGTTCGCTTCAAAGAGGGGGGGGTCCCCTCGGGTTCTCCGAGGGAAGGGGGAGGAGGCCTGCAAAGGGTGGGAGGGGGGAGGTGACTCATATGATGGGACGGTATTAGAGAAGCTGTGTTGGGATCGAGGGGGGGGAGGGGGGAGTTTGCCGTGATCTGCGGGGGAAAGAAGGTCTTATTGCTTTATAGAAAAAAAAGTCCACGGCTTCTACGGCAAAATTAGAGTTTGCCCGGAGGAAAGAAGGTAATTGAGAAGGAAGATTTCACGCCGTGTCCTTTTGGGGGGAAAAAAGAAAGGGCGGGCTTTAGGTCGTAGGTGTCGAAGAGGAAAATGCGCTCTTCGCCTGTGAATGGTTGGGAAAAAGAAATATGACGAAAGGAAGGGGGGGGGGGGGAAACTGCATTTCCTGGAAAACCTGGGAAAAGGGGAAGGATTGATTACGCACTTGAGCCAAAAGGGAGACGGGGAAATGACCACGAAGAGAGATTTTGTGGCGCTTGGGAGAAGGGGGATGGAGGAAAAGAAATGGGTAGAAGATTACCGCGTCAAAAAAGATCGCCGGTGGCGCGCGTGCCGGGAAAAAAAAGGGGGAGGACGAATTCATCGGTGACGCCTTGTGGAGGGGGCCGGCAGAAGAGGGGGGGTTCCGCTTCGCCGTGACAAAAGCGTGTTTATCACGATCCATCGCGGAAAAGGGGAGTTTCGCCGACTCCCAATTTCGCGAATGGGAAAAAAGGCGATCCGGGGGGAGAGGAAAAAGGTTTTCCACTTTCGACTGCTGGCCTGGGAGAGAGTGGCACGCCGCCCATCGCTGAGGATGCAGAAGAGGCGCTGTCGGCCGCGCTCCAGGGGAAAAAACGGAACTTGTAAGAGAAAAAAGCGGCTTCGCCGATGTTTAGGTGGCCGACGGAAAGGAAAAGCGGGCCCGGAGGTGTTGGATGAGGGGGAGGAGGAGTTCGTCGTAGTGTGTGCGCGGGGGAAAAAGGAGGACCCATGGTTTGAAAAAAAAACAAGGGGAAGGGACAAGAGTTTGGGTCGTTTTGCCTGGAGGGGAAGGTATTTCTTTTGTTGATACCGGCAAAAAAAAGGAGAAGCTACAAAGGCGTTTCTCTCGAAGGGGAGAGGAAATTAGAAAAAGAAAAGGGGTAGTGGACCAGGCCGATGCGAGCATGCCGCCGGGAAAAAAGGGAGATTGAGGGGCGTAGTATCTCCTCTCAACAACAAAAAGGGAAGCCTCATCTCAGTGACGCCTCGGCTAGGGAAAAAAATGGGGAGAACTAAGAAGGAAAAAAAAACGCCCTCCCGAATTCCCGCTAGATAAGTTAAAAAAACACAAGTCGAGAGAAACGAACGCCTTGGAGAAGGGCGGTGCAAAAAAAGGAAAAACGAAACCCTACAATGGCAAAACGACCCAAACTCAGGAAAAAGAGGGGGCCCACCGCGCCGAAACCAAGCCACGCAAAAAAGGGAGAAACCACTTACGACAACTCCTCCGCCCAATTCCCCAAAAGGAAAACTCACCTCTGGAGGGAAAAAAAAAGAAACCATCAACATCGGGCCGGCGCGCGTCGTCCAAAAAAGGGAAAAGAGGAAACAAGCAGCTTCGACCAGGTCCTCTCTCTTCCAAAGGGGAAACAGACAGTTGGCATTTCATCGGCCTCTCAAAGGAAAGAAAAACGGGAAAAAAGCAGTCCTAAAGTGTAAAAGTCTCGTCCAAAAAAACGCCCCAACAGCTGCCGCTACTACGGAAAAAAAGGGAGAGTCGGCGAAATCGCCAACCCTCAAGGAAGACTGGAGCGCCATCGTAAACTCGAAGAAAAAAAAAAGTCTGAAACCAAAATCCAACGAGAAAAAAAGAGGAACGCGCTGCAACAAAGCTACGTAAACAAAGTTGAAAAGCCAAAAAAAAACCGCCTCTCCACCCCGTCAAAAAGAAAACTGTCATCTTCTAACAATGGGAAATTCCGCGCCGACCGAAAAAAAAAAAAGACACATCGCAGAGGAGGAAAAAAAACCCAAAAAATCTCTTTCTGTCGGCGACCAAGTACGAAAAAAGAAAGTATCACTCCGGAAAAACAGAAAAAAAAAAAAGGGGGAAAACTGCCGTACCAAACCCCGCTGTGCCGAAGAAAGAAAAAGGGGAAAAGGGAAAACATTCACCGTCGTAAGATCTCAAGAAGAAAGAAAGAACACCTACTACCTAAACAAAAGAGAAAAGGAACCACTGTCGTGAGCCATCGAAAAGAAAAAAGGAAAGAAGAACCAACGAGACGGAAAAAAAAGACTCCATCAAATCCGTCGAGAAGAAATAGGCCGCAATCTATCCATCCCTTAAGAAAAAAGGGAACACCGCCGATAGGGAAGAAAGGATAAAAACAAAAAGGTCCTACCTACCACAGGAAGAATCCGTCCCTTCATCTTCTCACCGAAAAAAGAAGAGAATAGGGCCCAAAAAACAAAGAATCTCCCCACATTCCTCGGCATCAAGAAAAAAGACCTTTCGTCTCCCAGAAAAAGAGAGGAGGAAATATATATATGAGGTCTCGGACAAAAGGGGGTCACGAGAAAAACAGGGAAGGGGGGCGAGTTTGAGTTCGTTCTTTTTCGGTGAAAGGGATTCTTTGTGTGGTAGGTGTAAAAAGGGGGGGGATCGACCATGGTTGAAAAAAGGGGGTTTGAAAGAAAGAGGGGGAGGGAAGATGCTGCCTATTCAAAAAAAAAAGAAGGGGAAAAACTGCTTTTGATGGCGGCTTCGAGGAAGGGAAAAGAAAGTCAGCGTTTGGCGTGTTCATGGAGGAAATGAGGACTGAAGGCAAGAAAAAAAGAAAATTCGGCGGACCATTTCGGTCTTTATGTCGGAAAGGAAAAGGACGAGGCATGCCTCTGAGAAGGGGGAAAACGCCGCCGTTGAAGAATAGGTACGTGGAGGGGGAGGAAGCAGGGGGTTTGGAGGAAAAAGAAAAGGACAGCTTTATTACTCACTTGATCCCTGGCCATTTTGTGGGGAAGAAAAAAAAAAGAGTTTTTGTGCGCTTGGGTCAGGGGAGGGATTTCGATGGCCGTAGGTGAGAAAGAAAGAGAGGAAAGGAGAAAGAGCTCGAACTTTTGTCGCTTCTGAAAAAAGGGCTTGACTATTCATCGGTGAAAAGGGGACAGCGCGGCGACGGGATCCGTTGAAGAAATGGAGAGGGAAAAGGAAAAGGAAAAAAAAGCCATCTCTAATAGCGGCCGTACTAGGGGGAAAAAAAGAGGCTGGAGCTGGCGGACTATTCGCGGGAAAGGAAAGGGAAGAAAGCAGTGACGAAGACTTTTTCAAAAAAAAAAAAAGAATAGTGGGGGGAAGTGGAGAAGAAGGAGGCCGATAAATGCAAGAAAAAAAGCTTGAAGAGAGGGACCTGGTCGAGCTGCGTGGGGGGGAGAGAGGGTCCTTTGACGACGCGGCGGCGAAGAGGAAAAGCGACCTTCTAAAGGAGGAATTGTCGATTATTTCGTCGTAAGTGGGTGGAAGGGGCGACGGCTTGGAAAGGAAGAAGAAAAATCGAGGACGGTGATACGAAGGACATGGTTGCAAGGGTAGAGTCATTTTGTTGAGACCTGGCAAAAACGCCCAAAAAAAAAAAGAGCAATTGTGGTTGCGAGGACAAAAGAAAAGAAAAGAGGGCGCGAGGAGGCGGTCAGGGAAGGGGGAGGAAGAAAACATGGAAAAGGGAAGAAGAAGGGGGCGAGTA
>Ga0179593_1412303_pt1 | contig 20070 bp, 28 predicted proteins | sample CZODoug2_1_08_16_FD_185931 | JGI IMG/M metagenome (GOLD analysis project Ga0179593, IMG submission 185931) | Vadose zone soil fungal communities from Angelo Coast Range Reserve, California, USA - CZODoug2_1_08_16fungal (PacBio error correction) | ecosystem: Environmental > Terrestrial > Soil >...
CGGTCGGGGAATGGGCCGCAAACCAATACACAGACCTCCAAAAGGGTATTTCGGGCTTTTCAGCAAAATGATTTGGGGGAAGGGGTCAAAAAGAAGATCGATGGAGCGGGGAGACGGGCAGAAAAGGCTGGGCCCGAGGGGGGCGTCCACAGAAACTCCTCCCCATCGATAACCTTCAAGGAACGGCCAAGCGAGAAGACGAAAGGCGTTACACAACCTAGCCGAAAAGAGGTCGCGCAAACTCAGGCTTGTCCGTCAGTTTGGCGCACAAAGAACTAGCCGAGTTACTGGGCATGGCATACTGAGTTGACACGAAAAAAGAATAAAGAGGAGGGGCATTTACACAGTCAAATAAAAAGCGTCATGCTGGGGGAAGAAGAAAAGACACCGGGCTCGAGAGAGGAGTCGGTGTTGGATGGGCCCAATTCCTATCCTCTTTTCCATACACTCGAATCAAAAGTAAGAGAAAAAGGAGAGGTCTCATCGACTCTTCTGCATGCCTGTCACCTTTTTCTTTATAATAAAACGGAAAGAAAACACCAGGGATCGGAGGTCAAGTGGTTCTAGGCACGTCCCGGGAGGTAAAAGGGGGGGCAGAGGGGAAGGGAGACAAGGGCCTTTCAGAGGGAGAAAGGTCTAGGACCGGGCCGAGTGGGTTGTATGAGGGGACTGGGGGTCGCTCAGAGTGTAAAACGTCTGTACTAATACTTGGATTAAATTGGTGACAGTGGGGGGGTGGGAGTTACTGCGTAGGGAAATCTTTATTTACCTTTGGATTAAAAATATTATCCTACTTTTTATAAAGATCGAGAAAAGAAAACAACAAAAGGGAGTAGAGTAAGAATCAATAGCGAGCCCCAAGGCCAGGAGGGGGGGTTCTACATTTCTCATCAGGTCCTGTGAAGGGAAGAGAAGAGAAGAAATTGCCCAGATTGTGAAGACCCATTTTTAGAGACGGGGGGTGGGAAAACCTTGATCTCAAATTAGAAACCCATCCTTCAAGAGAAGGGATAGCAAAAAGGGCAGTCAAGAAGAAGACTTCCACGGACGGAAAGGAGCTTTGCTCAAAAAAAAACTCTCAGCTGAAGCAAATTTGCAAGATTCAATCTTGGGAGAGGAAACTTTGGGATGACTGCAAAAAAGAAAGACAAGAAGAAAAGGGGGAGGGAATGAGAATATGGGGAATCCCACTCTCGAGGGAAAACGGCAAGTGAAGTTACTGTATAAAAAAGGAGGGGAAAATCAAAAGATCAAAAGGGGTAAAAGGCCATGTATGCTGGGTTAAGTTACAAAGGAGTCATGACAATAAATGGAACATTGGATACTTACATGACTAAGAGAGGGCAAAATACTAAAGAAAGGATATGCGGCTAAAATGACTATGAGCATACGATTAGAGGCCTTCTTTCATGTGCGGTAGGGAGAGGAGGGTCAGAGGAGAAAAGGGGGGAGGAAAATTTCATCGGGTGGGACTGACGGCGCAATAAACCCAATTGCTAATAGAAAGATCTTCTGGCGGGTAAGGAAAGAGAGGAAAGTAAAAAGTAAGGAGCAGAAAAATCAGTCGGTAAGCCTCGCCTCCAAGGGTGGGAAAACGAAGGGCAGAAGGGGGGGGAGAGGAGGAAGGGGGGTCGGGGTGCAAAGAGTGGGGACTGGGGATGGAGCCGTGCTGGACGAAAAGAAAAGGGCGCAAAAAGAGAAGGGAATTGGGGAAGAAGAGGGGAAAAGCAAGGTATTGTAGAGACAAAGCAGGCGACGAAGGGTGGCACACAGCAGGGTGCGGGGGAGGTAAAGAAAGGGGTAGGTGATAAAAACGCACATAAGCTGTCGATGGCAAGAAAGTACCACGCGACCGGTCAGGCCGAAGGGACGAGAAAGGGGGGGCCGAGAGAGGGGGGAAAGAAAAGGCGATGAGTGAAAAGTACTCCGTGGGAAAGATCTGCAGGGTGCTAGAAAGTAAAAAAAGGCAGGAAGGAAATAAGGGAATCGAGGCGTAGGGCAAAATGGAAAACTGGAAGGTAAAGGGGGCGCTGGCGTTTAACGCGAGCAAGGTTGAGAAAAGGCCAAAGAAAGGGTCGAGCGAGGGTTAGATAATCCAGGGTTTTGGGTGAACCGGTTTTGGAGCGTTTAACGGGACAAATATGTCGTAACGGACAGAGTCAAGCGCTATATTCAAGAGGGGCGGTTATTCCAAATAGGATATACCCTGACGGGGCGGGGGGGGACCTCTGAAAAGTATTAACGGGGCCTGTCTATACCATGTCGAGCGGTCTGACCCTCTCCACCAAGAATACAGAGATCGCATTCGGAAGAGAAGGGTGGCCAGAGCCGCGAAACCTCCTGCGTTGGGTCAAACCAAGGGGACACCTTACAACAACATTGAAATGGAAGACAACCTAAAACTGTCCCCGAACATTGGAGATGTTAGGAGACGTGAATCATACTCGCCGATGCCGAATTGATGGAGATTACCTGGAGGAAATAGATTAGTCTCACAAGCCTTATTTATATGAGAAGAACCGCACGGGGGGGGGAAAAGGAAAGCACTCGTATCTGGTTTAAGAAGTGAGATATGAAAAGGTAATTATATTATTGAAAAGTCTTTCTGAATCTCCACGAGAGAGTAAAGTATCGACTAAAGAAAGAGGAGATTCCAAGAAAAAGAACGGCGGGTACTATTAGATAGGTTTTGAATGAGGGGTTTCTATATTCCGTCCGTCCATTACGGGTGTGAAAAATCTCGGGAAGGGGAGATATTCTCGGTGTGGTAACTGCTGTTTGTTGGTTCGGCGTAGAGATACGGAGGATAGAACAGCCTTGATCAACCTCATCTGGAAGGTTTGGGATACCCTTTTGAATTAACCATGAGCCATAAGACTCAGGGAGGGAAGGAGATTTTAGGGCAATAAAGAAAGAGTACGTATCGTCAAGGACCTCGATATCGCCAGTGTCTAAATTTAGAGGGGAAAGGGTTCTTAGAAAGGAGGCGCGGGGGGGCCGTATAATCCAAGGATCTCGATAAATAATATTCATGTTTTAAAGTGAGGGGGGCAGTGAAAGAGAGATGACGGACTGGAGAAAGATTACAAAAGCGGAGGGGGCAGGCAAAATTCTACAGGGAATCTCGGTGAATCCGAAAAAAAACCATTGATAAGGGTACGGCTTCGAAGATAGACAGGAGGGGGGGGGAAGTAGTAAAAGGAGAGGGATCGTGAGGATCAACTCACAAACACTAAGTGTTGACCAACCCTATTATCGGGGGAGCTATCGGGGACAAACAACGTTACAGGGAATCAAAGAAAAAGAAAGGGAGACTAGAGTCTGGGAAGTATGGGATGCCAACGGACTCATCATGAGGGAAAACTATCCTTCGAAGAAGGACCATTTACACTCAAAGGAGACTTCCATCGAGAGGGAAAAAAGGGAGTTGGAGGGTTTCAAAAAAAAAGGGGACGAATATCTCACAAACAGTAGAAGAGCTCAGCTCCTTTCGACATCAATCAGTAGGAAAGGCAAATCGCCTCGTGATGCATTAGGGACAGGGGAAGCCAAAGGACGCGGAGGAAAGGGAAGAGAGGAAAAGAGGGGGGAGTAAAGGACCATTAGACAGAGCCTCACTTGACAAACTAAAAATTCAACCTCCGACCATGCTTGTGAAAGTGCGACACAGAACGGGATGAAGGGAAAGTGAAGGAGAGGGAAGATGGAAACGCGACAGCAAAAGAAAGTCGGGGGTGTGAAGCCTACGTTGTCCTAGGGAAAAAAAAAATGGTCACTTCACACCGGGCCAGGGGGGGGGGGGTCCCAAAAAAAACGTCTGAAATAGGAGACCGGGAAAAGACCGGTTTAAAAGGGGTTGCTGATGGCAAGGTGTACTAGGTGGAGGAGGGAAGGAAGAAGACGGTGGAACTTGGAGAAGCCGAAGCTCCGGGTCGGGCACTAATTTCAATAGACTTGCTGATGGGCGAGGACATGGGGGGAGAAGGAACAGGGATCTTGAGAGAAGAACCTTCAAAAACGAATCCTACGGATCCCATCGCCCCGGAACCATAGAGGGGGACGGGCTGGAGATAAAAAAAAGAAAGGGGGGAGAAACTTGGCAGGAGGGGTCTGCTTCGCATTGTCTCCTTACTAACTGTCGACCGGGAAAAGAGGGATGGATGGGAGGGGAACAAAAAAATAAGGGGCTATGCTACTGCGTAACTAAGAACCCGCACCAAAAAGGAATGAGGCAAATAAGCTAAAACAATAACAAAAAATGAAGAAGTGGAGGGCAGCGTAACTCAAATCTATCATCATCTCGAAAAGGATCTTACCAATCTCCGCTCACACTTTACTGAGTATTGGCGGAGAAAAGGAGTAATCAGGAGTGGGGAAAAGAAAGGGTGCGGGTGGAGAAAAGAATCGGACCTGGTCTTTCCAGGATATTAATGACATACATGAAAATCCTTCGAGAGGCGGAGCTGGGAGGAGAAGATGGGAAGGCTCAAGAATAAGCAGGCATGGGACCTACTTTCCGAAGGCATAGCATGCTGTCTCAGATGGTCTTGGAAAAGCTAAAAGAACAGAGAAAGGGAGATTTGTGAGGTCGTTTTGTGGGTACACTTACTTAGTTTGGGTCAGCCAAAATGTCGAGACCGAGTGGCTGGGCGGAAGGCTCTGGCTAAAAATACATAAAGGTCAGTGCATAGGAGAAGCGTGCCTCAAAAGGTTAGCAGGGAGCCCGGGGGGAAGGGCAGGTCGCGCCATTATGGTATCCCAACAAAAGCCCGGCGTAAGCAGCAAATTTGGGTAGAAGTAAAAAATGAAGAGAAGGCACCAAAAAAGCCGGGAGAAGGAAACGCGGAGAACTGAATTTGCGGGGAGAGTAGAAAGCAACAAGTAAGACGCAGAAGAAAGGAGAAAAAAAAAGACAGGAAGGGGGGGAGGCATTTGAACCACATTTTCTCGCTTCAGTCTCTAGGAGTCAGCTCAGAGAAACGGCAAAGTTCCGGCCCAAAGGGGAATGTAGGGAGAGAGAGCAAGATGGCTCAGGGGAGACTTCGAATTGATCTGTTAAAAGGGGACTGTTCGCAAAGTCGAAGAAAAAGGAGTGTGTGTAAAGTACCTGGGATGAACAACGTAAAAAAAGAGTTGAACAGGGAAGAAGGGAGTAGGTTGAAAAAGGGGATGGGGCCATCAAAAAGACCCTCTCTTTTGGCCTCTTCAGAGGAACCGTCGCGGGGTAAAAATTGGGCGGGCGGGTAAGCCCCGGGGAGAAAAAAACAGGGGGGGGGAATGAAACCAGGCGAAAAACCAAGTCACAAATAGTCTTATTTCGGCGAGGAAACTTAACGAAGCGTTTTCGGAGTCTTATCCGGAGAGTGGTCGTACTCTCGGGCCGGTCTAAGTGTCGTTAAATGCAGGAAAAAAGGAACGGCGAGGGAAGATGCCAGGGGGGCTTACGCGCCATTCAGAAAGAATTCAAAGAAAAAGCGATAATGGTGAAGACTGAAGAGATGAAAATCGGGGGAGAAAAACCTCGAAAAAACTAGCGAAGTGTCGTAAGTATCCCGCACTTAATCGCCGATCTGCCGAGCTGGAGGGCAAATATGGGAAAGCGGCCGAAGACAGAAGGCTATAGCCACGAAAAGCCGGGGCGGGGTAGAAGAATTAAGAAAAAACACAAATGGAAGGAGACAAAGAAGAGCATTGGGAACCGGGATCCTGCAAAAAATGGATCTATTCCGACGACTCATAGAAAAAGGACGCTAAGGAGATGATCAGCACGAAAGCTGGCGGGACAGGGGAGTGGGACGTCAACCAACCGGGGGGGCCAGGGCTTTCGGTTGCCGCGCAAAACCGAACGCCCCCAAAAAAAGGTTGACTTTGTAGTGTGAAAAAGGTGAACTTACCAGTAGGAGTAGCTGTCTCAGGATGCTCAATCCTTGAGATTACCGGACCTTGGAAAAAGGGGAAAATATTGATGATCCGGAGGAAGATGGGCGAGCGGCAACGTACTGGGGGGGACAAAGGGGAAGACAAAAGGTAGCAACAAGTGGGGGGGGATCAACCTGAAGTCATCGTCACTTTACATTTCAAAGGTTAATCGGAAAACGGTCGAGCAGAGGGGGGGGGGAAGGTGGGAGAACTTTATAGACAAAAGTGGAGGGAAATTGGTAATTAACTCTCCACGTCTGCGTACATCCCATAGGGGGGGCGAGAAATGTTAAGGAAAATTTCAAGTCACTGCATTAAACAACAGTTGATCTCAAACGCTGCACCAAAAGGCGCGCAATGACCCACTAAGGAAGGAAAAGGGAATAAAAAAAGGGGATAGACCAGACGAAGGGCAAATGCGAGTCGGGGCCGCATACTTGGACCGAATGTGTTCAAGGAGCTCATGGTGGTAGAGGAAGGGGGGGAGTAGATGCACTCAAGCTGGGAAGACGGAACTGAATGAAAGAAAAGATCCTCTCACATCGATTTTCGAGGATACGGAGGGGGAGGTAAACAAGGCGGAAAGGGAAAAGATCAAAGAGACACTAGCGGTGAAGATGGTTTCCGTCTTATGTATGAAATCAGCTGTCTTATGAACCGACGAGGGGAGGCGGAGCCCAGAAAAAAGGGGGACAACGACAGGAAAGACAAATGAACTGCGGAGAGGAATCATTGGTAGAGAGAGGCACCGCGCCAAAGAGGGAAGATTTAAGAAATGCTGCAAAAGAGGGGAAAAAGGAGCAGAGAGGGGGGGATAGGAATTGAGAGGTCTGTCCTGACTGCGCTATCACCAATGAACATGCTAGATTTCTGGCCTTCACAAAAGCAGAAGAAAAACAAAATTCCGGGAAAACCAAAGGAAAGAGGATCCGCCTCGCGAAGGACGTTGTACCTCGAAGGGTACAAGGAGAGGCACGGCGAGGGGGGGAGGGGGAAGGGAAAGGGGAACGGGTGTACAGGGGTATTTCCGTGGGGACTCCCTGTACGCAACTTCCCCGCTACAGTATTTCGCCTCAGCGAGTAGGGCGAAAAAAGAAATGGGGCGAAAAGAAGATGAAGACAGGGGGGGGGGGGTCAAGCTTGTCGACATAACGTCGAAAAAAGATAATAACTTGCCAAGCGAAAAAAAAGAGGGAGAAGGCAAATTCAAGAGAAGAGCTCAGGCAGGACGGGCCTACAAGTCTATGTAGTCATTGTCCTAAACAATCGAGGAATGGATTAAAAAGAAGAAGAGGTTAAGTCACGAAAGGGTCGTAGGGGAAAAGCAAATGTACTGTGGTCTCTGACGACAAAAACTTTTTTCCGAAAGGGGGGGTTGAGAAAGAAAAGAACAGGAGAAATGTATCGCAAAGCCGGGTGTCGTCCGAGGTAACACAGGGCCGGAGAAAGCGGGGGGGGGTAGTCTGAAGAAAGAAAGATAGAAGAAAAACGGTTGCTGGGAAGGTCTCAGTGGTCATGCATCCAACCACGGAGGGGTCAAAAGGGGGGACAAGAAGGAAAGGAAGGAAAATCAGGTAAAAGGGGCCGGGGATCAAAACGCACATCGATAACCTCCTCCTACCAAGGGAGAGACTTCACGGGGAAAAACCGGGAAGAAATCGAAGAAAAAAGCCAAAAGATAGATTCAGTCCACTAGCGCGAAGGCTTTATCTGAAAGGGAAAGTACAGCAGAAAAGGGAAACTGAAATACTCCAATGAGGACTAAAAGAGAGCAAGGGGAAAGATTGGATGCTCTGAAGCATCTGGAAAATCTGAGGGACGCCAAGCAACCATCAAGTATTGCAACAAATAGCGGAGCATCGTGACGACAATACTAAAAAATGCGTAAAAACTTACTTCTCTGGTTACCAGGGATCAAGAGATGTTCGAAGGTCCAAAAAGGGGAGGGCTGATGGAGGGGAGGTTGCACTAGGGAAGGGTGGGGTTGTTAGGGGTCGCAAACGCGAAGGAGGGGGAGCTTCGCTCTAGCATTTTCATCGTCAGTAGTAGTTCAAAACAAGTATGGGCGGAAAGAAAAGACGGGAAAAAAGGCAAAAGGAGGTCACTTATGGGAGAAAACGGCCTCATAGCCTGAGGGGGGCCCGAAACTGGCCGTAGATAAGAAGAAGAAAGGGGATCGGGGGGGGGGGGCGCCCTAGGCTGTCTTTTGCACCTCTGATCCAAGGTCCGGGAGATCACAGAACGAGAGGTTGTTAGAAAAGGAGGTGGATTCCAAAGGAGCTCTAGGTTAAACACTTATCTGCCTTCAAAGTCATCAACGGAGAAAACACTCCGGGCGGGCGAGTGAATACATGATAACAAAGTACGGCGGAGAAAGGGAAGAGGAAGTGTCTGGGGGTGCGGGGGGATAAAGCACCTCCGTGGCGGGGGAGGAAAACACACAAAGAATGGTTTAGTGGAGCCCTGTTTTTGGTTTAGGCGATCCAAGAAAAGGAAACAGCCAAAAACAACAGGAAAACAAGGGGGGGGTCCACGATCTCCCAGCAATGGTACGCTTCGGCTGATCCGTCAATCTCGTCGAAGCTGCATGAAAAAGCTATACAGCTGAAAGACAAAAGGGAGGGGCCATTGAAAGTCAACAGAAACTGCATACGATCGAGAGAATGATTCAATATCACTGCTTCGTGCTCCTGCCCAGACAAAAAAAGGAGGAAAGAGAGGAGAAAAGAGCCTGGAAGAAAAAAAAAGGAAGTCAACTCGATGGAAAGAAGAGGAAGAGCATAAACGAGGCGATGCGTGAGGTGGACACCTTGCCTGCATGTTCAATCGGGGAGAGGGGGGCGGAGGGGCCAGCTCGAAACCGGAGGAAAAGACAAACAAACAAAACCAACGTACTTCTTTGCAGCGCGTGCGTACACCTCTGCGCTCGAAGCGCCAAAAAACACCTCTGACCGAAATCACGGAGGGGGGGTATTGGAAGACTTCAAACTTCAAAATTAAGTCAAGGGTCGTATCGCTCAAAGCCCTCTGAGTGTCGCCTCCCCTTCGGAAAAATAAGGAGTAATTTCAATGGCGGAGGAAGAAAAGCTGACAGGAAAGGTAACCGGGTTTCAAGATATCGGGTTTATCTGGAGCAGACAGGCTCCTTGTCTGGGGCAAAAGTCCTCGACCTTGTAGACAAAAAAGGATCGGGATGGACGGCCGGGCGAGCCCTTCTCTTTCATAGCGCTTCTTAACAAGTGCGCCGAGAACATCGCCCAAAAATTAGTCGTAAGGGGGAAAGGAGACGCGGGAACAAGATCCGCTCGGGAGGGGAGACTACGTAAAGCTCTAACGGGTTTACGTTAAAGGGGAGGAATGGGTGCTCCACGAAAACAAACTCGACCAATCACATCTGATTAGGTGGGCTGGCCCTAAAAAGGGTGGCTAAAGGAAAAAAAGGCTGAAGAGAACCGGAGGGAGAGCAAACAGGAAAAAAATTCAATGCAAACTCGCTACCACCTCTCTCGTGTTGGGCCCCCCCATCCTGCTTCTGGAAACATCAGCACTTATCGAAAAACAAAACGGTCCCCGAAGGGAGGGGAAGACGCCGGCTAAAAAGCGTGGTCAGATGTCGCAGCTAATCGCCGAAATAGATTAGATGACCGGAAAGATCGGAGAGGCCTTCTCAAGGCTACGCCAGCATGTGGTGGATCATCATAGTGCGTGCCCGCAGAAACGAGCAAAGGGAGGACCCTTCAACGTGCGACAGCAAGAAACAAGAGAAGATAGGGTAGTTTTATTCGAAAGTTGAAAAGGGCGACGCAGGGAAAAAGGGGGTCTCTCAAGGCGGTGGCGGAGGCTCTGGTTCACTAGAAAAGAAAGCTTTCTTTAAATAAAAAATCAAAGTGAGAAGAAAATGGAAATCGAAGGGAGAGGTGGGAGGGAAAGGTGTCAGGGCATAAAAGAAACCCCGTCACAATCCACTGGACTAACCCCCGTGCGCCCTGGCATCGGAAAAAAAAAGTGGGTCGACGCCGATGCAAACTCGAAGACCAACCAGGATCATTAAGATAAAGAAAAAGAAAAGCGAAGAAAAAGGGGGTTCGGTCTACACAATTTCCATTAATTTAAGGGGGACACAGTACATGCCGGGGAGGACCGACGAGAAACATGTAAAAGGTGCATCGATGTAAGACGATTTGATTCCGAAGAGGGCAACGCCGGAGAATCAAAAAAGGAAATTGTCGGGCAAAAGAAAAGATGGCGACTGGGTCAGCTTTCTGAAAGTTCGATCCTGTTTTTGAAATGCAACCTTTTCTGAAAAGGGTTGGCAACGCGCAGGAGACGCAACGAAGTAAGGGAATCTGGGTAACAATGGCCGACAATTGGAAAGCGTCGCCGCGCAATGTCATCGAGATGAAAGAAAATGCGTAGAAAAGGGTGCTGTTGAAGAAAAAAAAAAAAAAACCATGGAAAAGCAACGCCCTTGGAGGCACCGAAGCAAACAGCACGGCGCAGTTCCCCTCTTTTGTACTCCCAAAAAGGTCGGGGGAAAAAAGAAAGAATTGGGTCATTAAGCCGGAAGTGGGGAAAGGGGGGCGAAAGCTGGGGGTCCATTGAATGGAAAAAGATGATCGCGGCAGGAATTTTCTATCACGGTCCCGGACACTGCAAATTCGCTGAACTCGCGCCTCTTGGCAGCGTTTGAAGAGCGCTCAAACATGCGCGAAGGACAGACAGCAGGAATAAAACTTGCTCTATCAAAACAAATCCAGCTAGTAAAGTAACGAGGGAACAAAGCAAGAAGGCGGTCGGGTCCAAAAGGGCAGTTCAAGAAGGAGAATAGGAGGAAGAAACCAAAAAAGAACCTACATTCTGTAGGTCACCTGAAAACACCAATTTTCATTATCCTATTAGTTTATAGTTCTGACAAGGGGAATGAGACGTCTATAAGGAACCCTGCACGATGCAAGACTCATCACTCTTAGCGGTTCATCCTTAGACCTTTGCCTTTCGGGGGGAAAAAGAGGAACCGCCGAAAACATTTGAAACGCATCGTCACCTGGTGGATCGGAGGGCAGTATGCGACTGGGACTCGGCAAGGGAGGCCTCGTCAAATTCCGGGGATGGGGCATAAAGATGAAAAACCTGCAAAAAGGATTGCAGGAGTGGGGAAAAGAATTTGTCAACGAAGCTTTACAAATCTTTAAGGAATCGGGAAATACTTGGCTGCAACCGGAAGGAAGGAAGGGGCCAAAAAAAAAATAAAGGGGGGGCGACAAACATGGCGAAAAAAAACCGCACGAATGAAAAAATTTACGCTAAAAACACAAAACGTGTCTTAAAAGAGAATCTCGCCACTTAACGAGGAGAAGAAGGAAAAGAAAGGGGGTCGAATCAACAGATACGGGCCCTACGATCTCGACTGGCCCCAAGGGGTTATAATTAAACTATGATTACCCCATACGGGCGACAAGATGAAGGAAAAAAAAGAAAGGCAATCTAAAAGGGAAGGAATCCGCCAGGTCAAGGAAGCCGAGTTACGAACATACGCGCAGATTAAGAAAGCCGCTAAAATACCCGAGAAACACCAGGGAAAGAAGGGCTCCAATGCCGGAGGAGAAAGAAAAGGACGCCGAAGGAATAAAAAGAGTGATGAGCCAAAGAAGGATCCATCGAGTGGTCAAAGGCACTAACTGATGCACGCTTCCACATGAATCCATAACGGTCGCCGTGGGGGTGACATAAATGGTTGGGGCCTTGAGTATTTTCGGAATCCAAAGCCTTCGGGGGGGAAGGAAGGTTGGTTATAAAGGCAAATCGTTCAGACTCATGCAAGCTAGTCCCCTCAGCCCTAAAGGAGACGTAAATCAATGAAACGCGATGGGAAAGAGATCGAAATGGAAACGAAAAAGTTGGCGGTGAGCGTCGACCTGTGAGAAGAAGTCCCACAAGCAAGCGCGTTCAAGGTGAGCGCGGTCAAAAGCAGCGTTCGTAGCAGCCGACATCATGGGGGCGGTCTTTGCACTCAGATGCTGGGAATGGTTTGTTTTGGAAGAATGCCCCAGCAAAGTAAGAAGCCACCGAGGAAGGGGCGTAAGGAAAAACCTCGCGAACGGAGGGGTGTTTTGTGGGGTGTTGGTTTGTGGTTTGTCCTGTGGTATATTGGTGGTTTCACTGTTCAGTCGTAAGCTTGTTTAGGGTAAAAGGAGTTTAGAAAGGGGGCTGATACATCCACGGGGAAAAAAAAAATACCCTGCATACGGGCGATTATGTGAGGTTTTTTTGGGATGTTGTGTGTGGGGGTTTTGTTGTTGTGAGGGTGGTGGGTCTCGTCAGTATGTTTGGTGTGTGGGGGGGGGTAAGAAGCACTAGTGTGAAGTGGGGCCAAGAGATCCCACAGCAGCTTATGTCGGTGGGGTGGGGTGGGGTTGTGGTGTCACTTGGCGGTTTGTTTGTTGGTGGCCGTTTCGCAACGACAAATGTGTGGGACCGACGAAGGGAAACCTTGTGGTGGGTGCTGCCTGGTTGGGGAAAAAAGCCAGAGGACACCCCGCCTGGGCAGTGGTGTGGGGTGGCTGTTGACGAACGGCCGGCCGGGCCGGTGGCAGGGGAAAAAAAAGAAGGACAAGGAGAAAAAGGGTGAGAAAAGCTGGGTCAGGGGCGTTTTGTGGGTGCAACGCACCAACAGGGAAAGGGGTGGGGGGGGGAATTTGGTGCTGAAGGGGGGGGTTGGTGTTGGGTGGGGGGGGGAGGATCAAAAAGAGAAAAAAAAGGACCCGGCGGCGGAAGAGTGGGGGGGATTGGGGGGTGCGGGGTGTGGTCTGTAGGGGTTGTCGAAAGTGGGGGGAAAGCAGGCAGCAACGGGAGGAGTAACCGCGAGATGGGGAGGCGGGGGCTGGGAAAAGGGGAAAAACCGGGGGCCAAGGTGTTTGACGGGGTGCGGGGCGGTTGTGTGTGGGAGGGTAGAAGGGTCATCTGTGGTGGGTGTTGGGGGGTGGTAGGGTTGTCTATGTTTTTGTGTGTGGGTGGGTGTGTTGTTGGAGTCTGTGAGTAGGGAAAATGTTGGAAGGGCACTGGTTGGAGGTTGTTCACTCTTGGGAGAAGAAGGAAAGCGACCCGCGCAAACAAATGTCGCTTGGGGTTTGGTGGGAGGGGGAGAGAGAAAGTGGTATTGATGGTCGACAACCATAGGGTTGGGGTTCGTGCGCAGTGTGTGTTGGTAGTGGTTTGTTGCTCGTTGGTTGCTTCTGGTTGTATATGGCGCACACAGATAGGAGTGGAGGGGACAAGCGGGGGGGTAAGGAGCGTCGGGAGAAAGACGGACTCTGTTTTTGTGGTGCTGGCCCGGCGGGCGCCGCTGTAAAAATGGTCAACTAGGTGGCTCGCTGCACGCGAAGTATGGGATATTGGGGCTGCTCTGTCGACCTGGTTTTGTTTTGGTGGACAGCGGGAGAAGCCAAGGTTTGTTGGGCGGAACAAAAGAGAGAGAAAAGGCAGCAAAAGAAAGAACCAACAGCCGACAAGGGCGCACAACACCAAGGTTTCCCGGGGTGTGTGGTTGAGAGCGGGCGGGCGGAGACAGGGGATCCGCGGACGGGCCAAAAGGTGAAGCGGCGGCGTGAGGCTCTTGGGGCGGCGTGCCAAGAGGGGGTGGGGGGGGGGTGGCAGCTCTCGGGGGGGCGTGGTGGTGGGGGTGCAGAGGCAGGCCGCAAGGGGGGGGGGGGGGGGGAGGCACCGCAAAAGCAAAAAAGCGAAAAAAGGCACAACAAAGAGGGTGCCACACAATTTAAATCAGGACTGGTGTGGAACAAGGGGGAACGGAAGGCGTGGGGGGAGGGCATCGGCTGAGAGGCCAAAGTAAAAATGGGGGCGCCAACTAAAACGCCGCGGCAAACTAGCGCTGTGAGCGACGGAAGAGGGGACGGGACCGGCCGTAAGGCAGGGGTGTGGCGTTGTGGGGCTGGGGTGGGTGGGGATGTTGCGAAAGAAGCCAGGAGCGGATACGGTTTGGGCGACAAGTCAAACAAACGACGCGGGACCAAAACAGGAAAACGACAAAAAAGAAAAAAAAGGAACATGCGAATTTGGGAGGTGGGTCGGATGGTGTGTTGGGTGGGGTTCAGGGCTGGTGTGGAGGCGAAACAGGGGCAAACGCGGGGGGGAGCAGCCTATGCGGGTGGGTTAGGGAAAAGCTGGGGAAAAAAACGAGGAAAAAGCCAAGAAACGCGAAGCGGGGCCCAAGTACCACGACTGGGGTGGTTGGTGAAAGAGCGAGAAGGGGAACAGCCCGGCGTGGTGCAAAAAAAAAAAAGCAACCAAAAAGAACTGTGTGGTAGGGTTGGAAGGGGGACAGGGGGGCGCGGGCCCGGGGAACACAACCGAGACGGTGGGGTTCACAAAAAGCGCGGTGGGTATCTTGTGCTTTGTGAGCAAAGGGGTGAGGGGTTGGTCACGGCAGAAGCGGTGTGGGGGGCGAGAAAAAAAAAGGAGGCACGGCCCAGGAAGGGCCAGGAGCGCGACAACACCCCAAGGGAACGGAGAAAAGAGAGGGCTCGTCTTGTGGGTGGGAAGTGTCGGGGGGATGGGGTAAAAAAAAAGTCAGGGGGCAGAGGGTTGAGGTCTCCTGCTTTTAGAGGATCCTCTTATATTTGTGTGAAAAAAGGGAAGCCGGAAAGGGGAAAAAACGAGGGGAGGGAAAGGAAGGACGGGGGCCAGTGGTATGTGTCGGTGGCGGAGGAAAAGCCAGGGGGGCAAAAGGAAAAAAAACAAAAGGGACTGGGCGGGCGGAAGTTCTGTTGGTTGAGGGCGAAACCACACAGCTCAACGGGTAGGGGGCGTAGGGGAAGAGATTGAAAAAGGAAAGATCAAACTCACGGCGACGCCGTCATCGAACCCGGTTAGAAAGGACGGTGGAGCGGAGAGAAAAGAAAAAACGTGAAAAGGCAAGGGGGGCAGAAGGTAACAGCCAGAGAGGGCAAGACAATAAACTTGGGTCGACGGAAGGGAAAGTCGGGATCACAGGAAAAAAAGACGGCGCACAGAGCCGACGCCTGAATCACGAATCCGCGGGCGAAGAACATCAAAACCACACGTACAATAGCAAACAGAGCTGAGGAGTCTCAAAGACGGACGCGGGGAGGGGCGAACTTTAAAAAAAGCAGGCGGGGCGTGGCCTGCCTCAAGTGGGAAGAACCAAGAACTGGGTGCGCACGGAGGAAAATATCGATGGGCTGCCATTCTGTCTGCTAAGACTCTCCCGAGGAGCGACCAATTAAGAGAGGGAAAGAAGGAGAAGGAATAAGACTAAAAGAAAAGAGGAGGGGGGGTCCCTCTGTCGAAACTAACTGAACTTCTAGTCTCACAGAGGGAGTTCCCGGAAATGAGGCGGAAGTAGAAGAGAGATTGTGGAGAAGGGGGCGCAGATTGGCAACGCTTAATCATTGGCAAATCCTAAAGGTGAACACCTAAGTGATTGAAAAGGAGTAAGATGTCTGTGAGAAGGAGGGTATAGGGGTCATCATGGCTTTTATCTCCGAGAACGTCACTGGACTCATCCATACTTTCGTCACAGGGGGGAGGGGGGAGGGGTTCAAAGGGACGCTCAACGTATTAGCTTTTCAATGATTGATCGAATCGGTACCCCTTGTTAGGGGTGGGGGGGGGCGGAAAAAAATTGGTCTCTCCCCGTCTTGAAGATAGACTCTTAGGCGACTATGACCTAATTACATAGTGGATATAAATCTGGGGAAGAGAAAGAGCGGCCGCAATGCCTCGATGCAGACTTAAGCACTTGGGCATTTCATTCTTAAACTGGGCTCCTCCGGGAAGAAGCCCCTATAGTGAGGTGAAAAAGTGAAAGATCTGAAAAAAAGGGAAGAAAGACATAAGGGTAGACTGCATTAAAACTTCCCCAACAATAAAGTAAAAAGGAACCTCTCTAAAAGTCCGGGGGAGGAACAAAAGAAGGGGGATAACAAAAAAACAACGGGAGGGAAGGGGTAGCGACAGGATCTAACATCTGTGGTTGGCTCGGGGTCAACGTACTGAAGAAATTTCTGAGAAATCACGGTTAAGTGGGACTGGGTGTTATTGAACAGGGAAATGCAACAGGGATTAACAAGTTAACGGAGAGTCTAAGGTTGGGTGCTTACTGCTGTCAGCTCTTGGGGGATTGGGGGGAGGTGAAGGAGGGGATGGTAATAGTGTTTTGCGGGGGGGGCGAACCATGGCGAAATGTGATTCTCTGGGGGATGACCGGATCGTTCTAAAAAAGGGGAAGATAGCTCTGGAGTTCCCGCAGGGAATAAAACATGTCTGGTTCTCGCGAAACAAGGCGGAAGGGGATTGAACGAGGAGAAAAGAGAAGGGAGGGGTAAAGGGGGCTTGGCGGGAAAAAAGGGAGACAGCCGGAAAAAACAAGCAACCGTACAGGGAAGCAGACAAGGGAAGCGAAAGTTGAAGGGAAACATGAGGAAGGGGGGGGGGGGGGGGAATGAAACAAACGCCTGGAGCACGAGGCGCTAGATAAGGCGGACAGGCGGGGGGACAAGTGATAAAGAGAGGTTGTACGGAAAAGGATGAAACGGCCAGGGACTTATTCAAATGGGGCTCAAAAGCACACCATCGACACAATTCTCGCTCGAAAGGTTGCCGGGGCGGAGACAGAAGGGGCGAAGCACGACGAGAACACAAGTGGAACCTGCCAAAAAAATGACCTCTCGGCAAAAAAGAGGGAGGCTCAGGAACAGGGAGGTCTCTTGGGAAGAAAAGAGATGGAGAGAAAGCGGAAGGGAAAGCGTCGGTCGCCATAAAATGATGATACAAAGGGAACCGGGGTGAAAAGGGGGGGCAGGACAGAAAAGAGGAAAAGACGGGAAGTGGAAAGTCTGTAGAAGGGGGGGATTTATCTCCACGTCATGATAAGAGGCCTGTAACTCATCAGTCTCTTCGTGGAAGTTTGAGAGGGAAAAGGGGGACTTGAATTGGGGAGGGGGAACAAACAGTCCCCGAGCGCAACACTTGTGTACTGCCGCTTCCCAGTCGCACGAGGCTGCTCGAGGCATTCGGAAGCGATCAGGGAAAGGAGTGGGGGGTAAGACAAGGAAAAAAGAATAACGGGCGGGGAATGGGAAGGGGAGTGTAAGTGGCTGAGCCTAGAAGTGGTTGCAACGATCGGGGGGAAATCAAATCCAACCGGTCGCGGAGAGGGGGGGGTGGAAATGGGGAAAAGAGGGGTTGAAGAGGGGAAAAAAATATCCGGAAAGTTAATGGGGGGAGCAGCCACAACAGAAACTGGATGAGGAAGGGATGGTAAAAAATCAGACCAACGTAAGTCGGCTACCCGTCTCCATCTTGATCCAAAAGATACTATGTTCACTATAGGAGAGGCGGAAAGGCACATTTGGGAAAAAAAAAGGGGAGAGAGCCTTAACGTTGAAACCCCATACTTTTTAAAGAGGAGTCTCCAAAGATCGGTCAAAAAGCTCAAATGGAATCCTCCAACTGAAATGAAGACATAGGTTCACAATCTAGGGGAGGAGAGGGAAATCAGAGCAGCAAGAATGGGCCGTGGAGAGAGTTCAACATTTGGTTTCGAGAAGTTGAGAAAAAAAGACAGGGACAATGAGGAAAAGGTAAGGAGATAAATTCCCTCGAGATCTGAGTTGTATAAGGGAAGAAAGGGACGTCGTCAAAGAACAATTAGGGGGATACCCCACGTATGGAAAAACAAAAAAGGGACCGTTGTATGAATGGCAAATTTGGGGGTGGTGCTGTGTTCCCGGATGATTGATAAAAAAGGAGGGTGGGGGAGATGTGGGGGGAACAGGGGGGGGAGGGGGGGTTTTTGGACGGCGATTCGAGCCCACGAAACGAAAGTGAAGAATAAAGGGGAACAGACGAAGGGGGGACGAAGTGAAAAGATCGGGGCAGAGAAGGGAAGGATGGGGAGGGGAGGATGGGCGGCGGTCGAAGATTGCCTTCAAAAGAAATTCTGGGAATGGGGGGGGGGGAGTCAGCCGGGTACTAGAAGAAGAGAACCCATTTGGAAAGAAGAAGCGAAAGAAGGAGGACGAATCAATTGGAACGCGATAGCAAATAAAAAAATTCAAAAGAAGCGATCTCAGTAGACCGCAGAGAAGAAGATGATTAAGGGAACCTACGCAGTGAAAGAAATCCGGTTCCGTTCAGAGAAAGGTCGAAATTCTCTGTGAGGGGGTCATTCAAAGGATGGTACTAAAGGGGAGGGATAAAAAAAAAGAGCCAAAGGGCGCACCCACGGTATTCGAAAGGGAAGCAATTTCTGGGGGGTAAAGTCTAGCCTTGGGGAAAATAAAAGGGAAAGAACAGACGGTACAGGGGGACCCCAAGAGGCGATAAGCGGTGTCTAAAGTGTAATTAAATCCAACTCACGCAGGAAGGAGGAACTGGGCACGAAAAAAGAGAAAAAGGAAGAAAGGGACACGGTGGAAGCATCGCGAGCACAGAGCCATCTGGAAAGGGAACGAAAACCATTCTATTTCAGGAAAAAGGGTAAAGGGCAACTAGGACGGGGCGCTAAAGGGGAAAGGGCGGAAATTTAGAAGCTCTAAAGCAGAAGGAAGGGAAAACAGGGAAGGGCGAAAGGCTTATAAGAACAACATTTCCTTGACGGACGATCAAGGGGGGGAAAAAAAGGGGGGTGAGGGGGAGGAAGACAAAGGGGGGAGAAGACCCCCCTTCCCGCTTAAAGAAAATTCGGATCAAAAAAATGCAGGTGGAACACCGATGGAAGGGACAGGAAAAAAGATTTGGGAGGATGCCGACTGAAGGGGAGGTCAAGTACGGTTTGGGCAAGGTAAAGCAGGGGGGGACCTACGGGGAGAAAGGACCACTGAAAAAAGGGGAAAAAGGAAAACCAACGGAGGTACATCGGACTGGAGGCGCTCTAAGCTGAATAGCTTTCTTTTAGATCAAAAAGAAAGACGGGTCCGTGGAGGTAGATCAGAAGCGCCTCTCAAAAAGGGGAAAAGACCATGACGTAAACAAACTGGAAGTGGAAAAAGGGGGAAAATCGAAGGAGAAGGGGGAAAAAAAAATCATCAAGAGAGAGGGAAGGAAGAGGGCATGTCCATCCAGCGGCACGTCAATTTCTGGTATAAGAAAAAAGGGGTGAAGAGGAAAAAAGAGGGAATAAGCTGACATCCATCGAACGACCGGAGAGAGAAAAAAAAGGGAAGGGGGGGAGAATTAAAGAGAAGGGCAAAGGAAGCTCAGAGTAATTCTCTTCGTGCGGAAAGAAACTAAGAAATTATTACAAATCTTCTATCAGGTTGCCATTCGGAAAGGATGGGGTGGGGTCAAAGAAGGAGGGAGTGGAGGGGGGGGGGGGATGGGCTAAGAAATTCCATCGAAGAGGGGGGGTACACTTCTGAGGACTGAGGTGGCAAGAAGGAGGGGGGTTTTGGGCTCGGGGAGAGGAATTAGGGGAGACAAAAGCGTGGGGGAAAGGAAAAAAACTACATCGAAAAAAGGGAAGGCTTTTCTTCTGGGAAGGGAGAACAATAATTCTCCAGAAGGGGAAAAACAGCACGGTGCAGAGGCAAAGACAAGGGGGAGGGGTGCAGGGGGGAAAGGATCGCGACCGGGGAAAGGGTGAAGAAGGCGGCGATGGATGGGGAAAGGGCGAGTATTAAGGTCTATTAATATCAAGAATAACTAGGAAGGGGGGGGGTCAGACTTCCTAAGTATGGGCAGCGCAGGGCAACTCTTTCCAAGACTCACGGCCTTAAAAGCCAAAGGGGAAGGAAACCCTTACTGTAGTAAAAAGAGAGGGGGAACCCGGAAAGGGGAGGACGCCGAAGCAATAGGGGAAGGTGGTGAACACCGCGAGGCTGGCTGGGGGCCTAAAGCAAGAAAATTACAAAAGGGGTGGAAACCCAAAGAAGATGGGGAAGAGGGGAAGGGGTCGAGGGAAGAAGGAGAGGGGGAGCAGTAAGGACCACTTGTGTGTCTGCCAAAAACTAGGGAGGAAGTCACTTATCCGTTAAACGTCCGTCCACGAAGGCAAATCACCGATAGAAAAACAAAGGGAAAGGGAGAACTCAACTGCAGAGGGGAAGGAGGGGGGGTGCGGACTCGATGTGCAATCGAGGAAGCACTTGATGGGGAGGGATCCAGCGAGGGAGA
>Ga0179593_1418864_pt1 | contig 20068 bp, 17 predicted proteins | sample CZODoug2_1_08_16_FD_185931 | JGI IMG/M metagenome (GOLD analysis project Ga0179593, IMG submission 185931) | Vadose zone soil fungal communities from Angelo Coast Range Reserve, California, USA - CZODoug2_1_08_16fungal (PacBio error correction) | ecosystem: Environmental > Terrestrial > Soil >...
CTCGTCACTGCAAAGCGCGGAAGAACGCAGATAAAAGGGAAAAAATCTCACAAAAAACTCACAAAGTGGGGGAAAACATCCGGACAAATGGAGGATAAATCAAAAATGCAAACAACAGGAGACCACATCGAGAAAGCTGAAGCGACCGGAAAGAAAAAAAAGCGAAACAAAGATGGAAGGGGTGAAGGGTCACGAATGAACTACAACATTCCGCTTGTCCCACCGGGTGGAGACGACAGGGTTCGGTTATTTGGACTAAAAGCACCTGACTTTTCACCGGGGAAGAAAAAGGAGAAGGTTGAAGGGACACAAAAGGGATTGGGTAACCCGAAAAAAAGTCCGTAGAGTGATCGCTTGAATCGACGGGACCAGATTCGGATTGCGAGGGGGGAGGCAAATCAAAGAAGAAAGGGACTGGAGGGTATATAAGACGGGCGGACTCAATGCAGTGATACGCCGTCATGTACAGACCGTGAGAGAAAAAAAAAGGATAAGATCCCCTAACCGCTCGACAAAAACCCGGCGACAAAAAAAAATAGAGGGAGAGGACATTCTCCTAGGTTGAGAAGGGGTAAAGTTCAGGAATAGTTTATAGGGAATTATTGAGGGAAAGGAAAAAAAACCACTGGCCAAGGGTGAACGGTTTGATCGAGCTCAAAAACAGGGAGGGGTGGGAAGATGACTACCGGCTGAAAAAAAACAAACATTTACTTATAAAAAAGAGCTACCTGCGTCCGCAGACCCACCAAGCGCGCGACTACTGAAGGAGAGTAAACATCAGAGTCGTGCAGGGGAAAATACGAAACGTAACGTCAACCGGAGGCGAAGCGATACATAGAGGGGCGGAGCCGCTCCGCAAAGAAGGTCGGGAAATGCTCACCTCCAGGGGGGCGAGGGATAGCAAACGAAAAAAGGGGGACCAAAGGACCTTACGACTGTCTTGCACAAAAGCGACATAAAGCTAGGGAGCAGGGAAAAGAAAACTCGTCCGCGCAGATTGCCTGCACGACGTTTTGTAACGACGAGGGGAAAAAAACTAACTTCCGGAAAGAATTCGTTTGTACTCGGGTTGATAAGTAGCGACCATAACTAGGGAGCAGAGAGGTGCGACCTAAAAGCGGTGAGGGACGGGTTCTACAGAGAGTAAGAAGAACCTACGTTCTAGATGGGGGACGAGACATCAAAAACAGCGCGGACCCCAACCCTGAAATAAGAGAGGAAACCAATCCTGCATGTTGTCGCGACGGTGAAGGGCTCGGTCGTGGAAACCGAAGACCAAGTGGAAATGTTGCTGAAAAAAAAGTTGGACGCCGCTCTACTAGACGACTCCCGCGCTCAATTTGTCCGACCTTGCTGGGCAGGCAGAGGTGGGGGGGAGGGTCTGCTGGGATGACCTTCGTTGTGTCGGAATGCTAGGGAAGCCCATCGTACACGCCACCGGAGGAAAAAGGTCAGTGCAAGACTAGAATAGAACGAAGAAAAGGGAGTCAACCGTTTCTTTGACTTGAGCCGCAAAACGCGCAGGGAGAAATAAAAACCCAAAGACGGAAGGTAACCCTCCAATAATACTATCTGTAGGGGGAGAAGAGGGGAGAATCACTTCTGTCCTAAAATCTACGCAATTGCGTAGCCGCGGAAACCGTAAATGATGGGGGATCAAACAGAATCTATAAAATTAAACACAGGCCCATAGCGGCGACCATAAACGGAGGAAAAATAGGCGTTAAAACCAAAAAGGCTTAGGGGGCGCACATCTTCGTAAAGGGAACCCCAGACTCGGATGGAACTGGGGGGGAAAGTCCCGCATCCCCCGGGGGGGGGAGGTTACACTGAGAAGAAAGCCTGTAAAAGGCAAGATCCAAGAAGGGAAAGACCCGAGCTGGGTAGAGAAGAACAAGGAGACTCGACGATGAATCATGCCAAAGATTTCCCGGAAGGGAATTTCTGGAAACTTTGGGAAAAAAAAAAAATTCAGGGTAATATCCTTACGTAATCTAAAAAGCGCTCTCGGGAAAATCAATGAAACAACCACCGAGTCTCCGGCATCGGCGTCTATAAAAAATAACGGGGGAGGCGATACCATTGACCGAATGCTCTGGCGGAAATGGAATTCCAAATAGGCGCGGCTGGGGCAGAAGGGGGGGAGAAACGTGACCAAAAGCGATGCGGGGCAAAATCAAAGGGAATCGGTTGTGTCCAGAGCCAAAACGTCGTATTGGTGGAAAAAAGGTTGGCCCTGTCGGGATTTCCGCCGGTCCAGTGGGAAGAGGGAAAAACTTAGCGTCGGGAGCCCCTATTTTAAAAAGACGGGGCAAAGAGCAAAATCACCCGAGGCACCCAAGGTCGAGCTGACTAGGGTTCACGAAAAAACTGCGATGTATCATAGACAAAAAAAAGAGGGGAACTGCTCCGGTGAGGAAATCGAAGACTCCATTAATCCATGATCAAGCCTTCTGGAGTGTGGAATATTCGTGGGAGTGGCCGAGTCCAGGAAAGAAGCCCAAGAGCGAGAGAGAAAAAACATTTAACTAGAAGCAGCTGTGCACGAGTCGCGAAGTGAGAAGAGACGAGAGCACCTAGGCACGAACTTCTTATCGGCCGGCCCACCGGAAAAAAGAAAAAAGGAGAAACGACTCAAGAGAAATGGGGGGGAAAAGAGGGGAGGGGGTTACCGCCGCCTCTATAGAGTGCTAAAACAATGTCAGGTCCATGGGTAATAACCCAATCTAGCAACTTAGTTCTCAAGAGGAAAAAAAAATTTAAACTCTAAAGTGAGGGGGGTAGTGCAAATAACCAACCAATGCTGCCTGGTCCTATGCGAAACATCTGCGCGGCGATTAGAAGGTGTCGTGCAAGGGGGACCGAAACTGATATTCTAATTAAGGCCAAACTGCACGCGTAAAAGACAGGGCAACCATCGCCTTGAAAAGAACTGCAATGAGGGGAGGACCGAAAGACGGGTTGGCCAGGGAACCTGCAGCCGAATTTATGAAAGAGGAATCTGATCAGGTCATCTGCAGAGATCAAAAATTCTCCGAGGGAATCAGAAACAACGAAAGGATTAGAAAATAGATATATTCTCTAAGGCTCCTTTGGAACGGAGGAACTAGGCCAGTATGATTATTCCCTGCTAGGAAGGGAGAAATCTACGAGAAAGAGGGTGTATACAATAGGCTCGCCGCGATGTTTCTTTGGGGGAAACCGGCGGATGGGGGTCTCAGTTTGCGGAGGGGGAAAAAAAAAACCGGTGACGGGGAAGGAGGGAGCATAGTGGGAGCAATGTCGCACCGATGACAAAACCCCCCCCCCCCCCCCAAAACCCCACACACCCACCCCCAAAACCGCTCAAGAATGAAAGTCCATCGCGAGAACTTTTGGGGGGGAAAAATCAGAATTTGGTGCTAGATACGTGAAAAAATCCGAGTATAGAGGGGGGGAAAAACCTACTTGTTTTATCGGAAGCGAACGAATTTTGGGGGGGAAATCAGAGTGCTTGAATACAATGTTTTGGGACCACGCCTTCCTGGAGTCGTCATGGGGAAAAACAAACAGAAACCTCGTTTCCATGAAAGAGAAGGGGAAGTGGTTCTACGTCGGAAAGCCCTGAGGTGGCTCGGCGAAAGGGAGGGAGGGCGAAAGGACGCTCAAAAATAAAACGTCGCGGCGGTGCCAAAAAGACGGACGGGGGAACCAAGGTGGCACAAAAAAAAAAAAAAAAAAAAAACCACCAAACGGCGAAAGTCTTGGTAGGCGTGAACAGAGACCAAGCCGGCACTCTATCACAGAGAGCCGGCCTTTAGAAGGGGAGACCGGGAAGCTCCGGTTCTCAAAGAAAGGGCGGCTGGGTGCTTCAGGGGTGATTGGAGAGATGGGACTAATCGCCGTGTGAAGCCAGCGAAGGAGCTAGCCAATGGTGCTCGCTCTAGTTTTGTATCGTCCGAAGGGGAGGGGGGAAAAAAAGCACGACGACAAAGACGGCAAGGGGAATAGCAAGAACGAGGAAAAAAATGATCCGAAAAAATGACTCGGGAAATGGGAAACAACTATTACACTTATTAACGTCGATAACGGATGGGGGGGAGGAAAAAGAAGAACTCAATATTTCAGGGGTCAGGCCTCCGGAACCATTCAAAATAAGGGGGGTCGGGGGTGGAGGACCAAATACAGAAGTTCATTTGCGAGGGAAGGGAAGGGAAGGGACTCGGGTGTGCCGATAAGCGAGATAGAAGAGGATCTTATACATAGGCACTAGAAAAGGAGGTGATAAAAAAAATATTAAGGGTATCTAAGTAAAAGACTGAGGAGATTCTCACTTTTTCAAAGCGGTCTGGAACTAAGAAAAAAGAAACGAATGAATTGTGGAAAGTAAGGGTCCGACTGATTTGGGGGGGTAAAAACTAGACTGAATGGAAAGACCAACACTGGTCGCCGAATTCGCATCCGGGAATAAATCGGGGTAAACGGGTAGCGTTCCGAAAAAAAGAATTGGGAGTTCGGGGGCAAAAAAACCGGCAGGGGGCCAGTTGGCAAAGCCGAGGCCTCAGTGGATTGTGACGGGAACGAAAAGACTAGATGGGGGAGTTTGAGGGGTGGTGGGCGGCTTCATAGGGGGTCAATACAAAAAAAAATTGACGTAAGAGATAAACATGGATGAGAAAGTCGGAAGCGTGGTAAGATTCGGATCTCAGAGGAGATTATGGGCTTTTGGGGGGGGGAGAAAAAGCGGCAGTTGGGGAGGGGGATTTTTTTTTTGGGGAAGTTTCATAGGGGAGTCTCAAGTGGCGGTGGCGCTGAGAATGGAGCGTGGGACGCGCTTGATGGTGAGGGGGGGGACAGTGGTTCGCAAAGCGGAGGACCGTGGTTTGTGTGGAAAAGGAAGCCGATCGTTTACGGTCCTCAAAGAACAGAAAGAACACTGCAGGGAAAAAGGGGGCGGACCAAAGGGCCGTCAGGAGTATCAAACAACCGAGTCGGAAGGCGAAATGTTTGGCGCAACAAAAAAAGGGAAACGTGATCCGTCCGAAGACCTAAAAGGCGTGCGGACAAGAGGGGAAAAGGGAAAGATCCGGATGGAATGATAAGCGGAGTGGGGGTTTCGGAGGTTCAACGAGAACGATAGGGCTGAACGATACTCCGTGAAGAAAAGGGGGCATGAGAGGGCCAGCGATTTGAGGTCGACCAAAGAGCCGGGAGGACCGCCGTGGATGGACAAAGACTGGGTGAAATCAAAGAATGGAAAGGGATAGAAGCGCGATGTCAAAACATCGGGGGACTTAAAGTCTCCCTTTTCCAGTTCAACCGCGGACTGCGCTTTAGGGCAGGGGGGAAAAGGCTTTTGGAAAGCGGGAAGTCAACACCGTTCATATCAAGGTCAGAACCATAGGAAGGGGGAAGAGAAGACAACCGGAGGGGGAAGGCAAGTCTTCTACCGGATTCTTGGGGAAAAAAAAAGGGAAACGGAAGATCGAGGTCTCTCACAGTAACTACAAAGTGGAGGATGGGAGAAACTACCTCTAGAATGGGTGAAGAAAGGGGAACGGAGGGCTCTACGGAGATTGGGGTATGCGCTACGATAAGCGAGGGGAGACACGTAGGGGGCGCGAGGGTCAGGAAGTTAGATACACTCAAACGCGAAGGGGTTGGATCGACGATAAACCGAAAAATGGGTGGGGGGGGAAAAAGAAATTAACTAAGTAACTAGGCCTTCCTGGATAACGCCAGAAAAGAGGAAAGGAGAAGGAAGGGGGGGGGACGCTATCGAGAGGGTTGGAGGGGGGGCGCAAGACGTATCTGAAGCGTGTAGATACAAGGAGTGAAACCGTTAGTCCAGAGATGCACGGAGGGAATTCCGCAATGGTCTGATAAAGATACGGTTTCCGCACAGGGGAGAGGAGAGGGGCAATTCCTTGCCCATCACGAATCGGGACACAAGGAGAGATCAAGGTGGTGTCCGTACAAATACTTAGGGGGGGGGGCGGGGAAAATTCAATGTCTGTGCAAACCGGTTCGCCTGTGGCTAAGGGGGGAAAAAGAGGGCGTAGGTCCAAAAAAAGATGAGGAAAAAGGGGGACCAGCAGTTAGGTTTGAGAAGCGTTCGTCCAAAGTTGCAATTCGTCATGCTCTCTTGTCATAGGAAAGGAATATAGTCAGGAAAGATTCGGGCAAGAGAGTTTGGGAAACTTAGAGGGGAGGAATCTTTCTGAAAAAGAAAAGGGTCGGAAAACTAAATTGTGTTTTGGTTTGCTGGGGCGCGAGCAAATCAACTACTTGTTGGGAGGTGGGGGGGGGGGGCTAGCAGTCAGCTATATTCCTTTCAATAATCCTCGATAAAAACAACAAGAGGGAGATTGGGACACGCTCCACGGGGCCAAGTTGGCAAACGCAGCAGGGGACCTTCATGGCGTAATCGGCAGGAAAGTATGCCTTCCGTCGCACATTTGCAAAAGAAAACATCAGCAAAAAGAAGAATCCATAAGAAAAAAAAAAGAGGAAACCGATTGGAAAGCCCAATGGCGATAAGTGGAAAGAAGTACTCAGTAGTTAAAAGAAACTCGCGGAAGAAGGGGAGAGAACATCAACAATACCTCGAGCCTAAACGACGAAATTTAGAAAGACTTTCAAACGGGACGTACTCCTGGACTACAGGATCACAAATAGAAAAGGAGCGCAAAATATCGGGGCAACGGGGGGTGGGGCGGTGTAGGGGATTCAGTGCGGCAAGATCCTGGACGGGACCCTGGAGGAAAAAAAAAGGAAGGGGGGGGGGTGTGGTGGGTGGGGGGGGGGGTGGGGTGGTGGAGGGTCTGGGCAGTCGGGAACTGTTACTTGTGGTTGTGGGTTTGGGGGTGTGTTGGTGCCTAACAATGAACGGCGGCTCCGCCACCACGTTCGCGGATGCGTCCTCCCTACGCGCTCATCGATCGCACGTCCGTTCAAGCCTTCTCGTAGCAGCCCGCCCTCTCAATACATCTTCAGCCGTACCCGCGCAAAACTACGCACAAACGCAAAGGGGCGTGGTTCCCGACAGCGGCAATGCTCAGCACTGATACAAAAGAAAAAAAAGCACACAAGGGGGCGGGCTAAAATTTGTGAAAGAACTGCTCTTCCTCCTGTCCTGCAAACCAAAAGCACCAACACATTAAAAGACAAAGGAATTCATGAAAAGGGTTACTCTAACGGCAAATGCCAAAAAATAGGCATGGCTGAACGGAAGGACAAAAAACAGGGGCACGAACAAACCACGTCATATGTGCCGGTTTTTAATAGGAATCAACCCAGGTAGAGAATGACGACCTCAGTGGCTCAAATCAGTCATAAAAAAAAGGAGCCTTCTCCTCGTGCGTCCGCCAGAACAAAACGCGCGCTTGCAAAGGGGATTCTATCTTAACACATCGTAGGGGGCCCTCTAGAAACGGGCAGGACGGCTTCTTCCTTTCTAGAAACAGAGCCTTTACCGACAGGGGAAAATAAATGCTAAAAAACAAAGGAGAACTTTTACTGCTACAGGCCCGGGGGGGATGGGGGGGTAGCAAAGGGAAAAAAGGTCAAAATTCAGAAGAGTTCAGTAACATGTGTTCACAGGGAGAAGCATAAAGAAGCGGAATTCACAGAAAAAAGACATTCCTCTGGGGATGGCATGGAAAGGGAAAGGGGTGCCCGAAGGCGTGAAGAACTCAAGTCTGAGATTAAATTAACAGTTGGAAAGTTTCGGGGGGGGGAAAACACGCAGAAGTAAGTTAAAGAACGTCGGGCAAAAACGTCCTGCAATACCTCATAAGGGAAGAGGGTTGGAGACATCGATATAGTACACGGAATAGTTCCTCGTAAGAAGGGGGGGCAACCAGCGCATGAGCACCTAAATTACGAAGGGAGATATACCAGCCGGGAATCTTTTGGAAGACCTTTTAAGGTTGTAAGAAACGTAGATCACACGCTCAAGGGGGGAAAAGGTTTGGTCAGTTTGGCAGAAAATTGGAACCTCAGGGAAGCAAAAAATTCAGGGAAACTAGACCTAAAGACGGGGGAAGACCAGTAGGTAGGCCATCATCAATTTGGATGTGAGGACTTTTTAACCGAACATTGGGGGTCGGAGGAGATTTTTCAACAAACACGCGACCGCAGCCGCTAACGAGGGGAAAACCGATCTCTAATAAACGAGAATGAAGCTCACCTTTCTGGAGCTAGGGGGGGACATTCCTCAGCTGGCGTCATGTACTCTCAAAAAAAAAAAAAAAAACTCGCGAACGGCCCTTTCTCAAAGAAATAATAATATAGAGAATAAAGCAAGAAGATTTAATCGCTTCTGAAAACCAGGAGCCGGGTATTTCTATTCCGTAATTGATGTTGGGGAGAAGGAAAAAGGAAACTCAACATCCAACAAAAGGGACCAAAGTAAGCAACGTGGGAGGAGGGGAGGGTAGTGGATGGGTAGGGGTAAGTGTGGAGGGGGGGGGTGGGAAAGGGTGGGGAAGAAAAGGGAAACCGAAAGAAGGACGACGAAGGAGGGTGGGTGGAAATTCTCGATCTGAAGACAATAAAAGTCGGCCTAGAGGGGGAAACAAAAAAACAAAGGCTGAGGACTTCTAAAACAATCTTCAAAAAACAAGAACCTCCAGAGGAACCGGATTCCCGGCAAGAGGGAAAGTCAGGCCCCGGCTGGAATGGGAAAGAAGAGAGGGGGGCCACATCGTATGTCCTGAACTACAAAAAAAGCGTGGAGACGTTTATCTCTAAAAAGGGGGGCGGTTATAAACCATGAGCCCGCTACTATGCCAGCGGAGAGTCCAAAATTGAAGTAGGATTCTAAAAGACGGTGGGGAAAAAAAGGAGGGGAGAAGAATTATAGACGTGTCTCATAAAAGACTGCCTTCATTCCACCAGGATCCGGCATCGTCGTGAAGAAACAGGAGGAGGGGGGGGTTGCGAGTAAAGGGAAAAAAGTTACTGTTACGGGAAGAAAGAGACGGCTGAATCATCGGTCAATGAAGGAAAAAAAAAAAAAAGAAGTTCTCCTCAGTTTACTACCGGGAATCGTTTTTCTAAGACAAAAAAAAGGGATCGTATGCCGGGGGAAAGTCGGGAATTTCAGCCCGGGTCAAATGGCTGAGGCGTGGATTCAGGGGGATTAGTTGCAACCCGATGAAAAAAGGCTGGAGCAAGGAAAAGAGATAGCAAACGTTTCTAAAAACTGCAGACGGAATCAAAAGAGACTCGGGTAATTTAGGAGAGACACGTCCCCCCAAATAAGAGGGGGGAGAGGGGGTGCGAAAAAAAAATCAACCTGTTAAATCTCACATTATCGCCGGAAGCGTTATGATGCGGCGTGGAAAAAAAAGAGTCGGAAGCTCTCAAACGCTTAAAGGCGAGAACAAAAAGGGGGGGAGGAAGAAAAAAAAAAGGCCGCGGGGAGTCGCGAAGGTTTAGAGAGCATCGGAGAAAGAACCCAAGAACTTCGATCGAGCGCCGCCCAAAAAAGGAAATATTCATTTACGAGAATAAAAAAAGGCTGCGCGAAATTTACTCAAGGGGGAGGGGATCGCCGAAGCTTCTAGCGACGTCCCTTGCAACCAAAAAAGGGTGGGCAATCCCAAGCGAAAAAAATGGCGGTTCCGAAACGATAAACCCGGGGGAAAAGAGAGAAGGGGCTCTGAGATCGCAGCCAACACCCAAGTCGTAAGAAAAAACGGAAAAGGCGGCGTAGAACGATGTCTTATGATCCCAAGAAAAAAAAAAAAGATGGGATCGGCAAAGGGGACGAAAGGCCATCGGGAAAGCGGGAACAGGCTGCGGGAAAGCGCCAAAAGAGACAACAATAAAGACCAGGGAAAAAGAAAAAACGAAGAGAGGCAAAAGCCGTAAAAAAAAGGGCCAAAGAGTACTGCAAGAAGCGTAGAGAGGATGGGGAAGAAATAGATTGCTTGATAAAAAAGGGGCAATCTCACAAATCAGTGAAAATGGAAATTAATCGGAAAAAAAGAACACAACGGGGAGGGAGAGGATATGAATTCTGCGTCTCCTTGTGACTATTATGAGCGAAATTAAAAAATGAAGTAGGGAGAACCTTCGAACAATCAAGAGCGCTTGTCGTAGTGGGGGGAGAACGAGGGGTCGGAGAGAGAAATTCAGTTCGGTTTCAAGGATGGTTGGCTTCAAAGGGGGGGGATCATTCGAAAGGAACGAAAGGTGGGGAGAGAGGCTTTCATCTAGGGGAGGCAAGTAAAAAAAGGCACGAGGAGCAGACCTTTGCCGCGCCTATGGGGTGGGTTGGGGGTGTGTTTTTGACGCATAGGAAAGGAAGCAGTTGGGGGGGGCGCGATTAGGGAAAGTAGAAATTGCTAGATGTGACAAAGCTGGTTGGGAGGGGGAAGAGGCGAAGTTGTGGGGAGCCGCTTGGGGGCGGGTGGGAAAGGGAATAGACACTGTGGTGTGAACGTGGGAAGGAAAAGCTCGATGAGGGGGGAAGGGGTCCACTCAGACGCGCGCATGTCGTGCGACACATGAAGAGGGTGGACAACTCTGCATAAAAGTACGGCTGCGGAGGGTTGAGGGTGGCGGGAACTACCGTTTAGGTATAAGGTCAAGAGGGGGAGGATCTACACCGGGGCTCAACTCTTTGCACTAGCATTGAGGTAGAAAAAGTTTTTTGGGGCTCGCGGACTAAATCGGTAGCGGCTTGCCACGGGAAGACCCGCGCCTCCAACAGAATCTAATCAGCTCTCTCCTATGATCATTAGTGGAGACAGGTTAGGTGTCGATCTGTTTGGCGCCGAACGACCAGGGGAAGGCTCGGGAGGTTTAGGGGGCGTTCATAGCTGTAGGGTAGTCCGGTGGAACAGCTACAACGCGCATTCGAGGGGAGACCTGGCTCCCGCTTAGGTTGGAGATGAGAAGCGGGTTTTTTCACCAGTGGGGCAACTACATGCATCCGTCAATTGGGAAGAGAGGGGAATCACCGACGGAAACAATGCATACTGAGGCGCGGCGAAGGGTTAACTTTTTCCAGAAAAAGGGGGAAAAAAAAAAAGAAAAAGGAATTCCGCACTGGGAGAGGGAAAAAAATAGGTGGAGGGAAAAAGCTGACAAGATTTCCAGGTCCAGCGACAAGAGGGGGGGCCGCAGGCGGAGAAATCAGCTCGGGTGACATTGTCACTTCGCAGGAAAAAAGAAGGGAGGGACGCGTAGAGCGAGCCGGAGCTCTGGGGATGTGAAGTAGACCTTCTCTTTAGAAGGAAGGATATATACAGCCAGCTTTCTATTAAAGGAGGGGAGGAGTCCTAGGCAATCTGAAGGGGGGAAAGGGGCTTTCAGCCCTCGGATTCTTGCGCCGGGGGGAGCAATTCGACTGGATAAATCTTCACCGGATCAGGATCAGGGGCCTTTTGGGGATTGGACCTGGAAATCGGAATTTTTTTTCCCTCGCGAATTCGGAACGGATCCATCAAACCAAACGTCGGAGTATAAAGCCAGGAATCCGGGGGGAGGGTGGGGTACCGTCGTCGTTCTAGGGAAAGGAAGGTCAAGGGGGGGGGCGGAACTGCACAGAATGGGGTCCAGGCTTTCAGAAAAAGGAGGGGTCTGAAATCGTAGAGTCAAGTGTACCTGGTGGTCGTTGGGTTAATTGGACGCTCTTCTGAGGGGTAGGGGGGGGGAGGGGGCTTGGGTCCTCAAAAAAACCGCCTTCCGCGGGGGGAGTATCTATCTCAATGGGTAGTTGATCTTACGGGAAAAAAGAAGGGGGGAGATTCTTTTAAACAGGCGCAAAAAGTATCTCATTAATTTGGGGGGGGGTTTGGGAGAAGTCTTTCAAGACAATGATTGGGGTGTTGGAGGGTTTTTTTGATGGAACCGGGCAGGGTCTTCATATGGCTCACAGGACAAACGTTTCTCATGAAACAAAAAGACATGATCGTGATCGCGTCTTGACGGTGGAGTGCTCAGGGGGGAGCTGTCGGGGAAAAAGCGTGTTTGTTACGCAAAAGAAGAATTCCTACAAAAGGGGTGTTCATCCAACAGAAAGAAAGCTGCTGGCTACCAGACACGGTAGGAAAGAACGACAAAGGGTTGAAAGCAGTCAAAGGATAGGCCGGCTAAAAGTGCGACGGCGGAAAGGTTTGGGGGGAAAAAGAAACATCAACCGATTAACAACGTGGAGTGGATACTCCGCAGACTGAAGTCGAGTGACAAAGCCGAAACGGGCTCGAGTCCGGAGGGCATTACGTGGATCAGAATCGTTTGATTTAAGGGATCACACTGCGGGACCAAGGCTGACGATATCGCTGGGGGGAGGCAAACGTCATATGGTCGCTTGAGTCGGTCAAAAAAAGAGAAAGGAAAAAAAGAAGTTCTTTCACAGGACGGTCGCTTATCTGTCTCAAACCGAACATTTTGTGAGGACACGAAGGAGAATCGCGGGAACCACATCGTCTGCAAGGGAGCGTGCGGGCAAGAAGGGGAGAGGATGCCGGGGAAAAGAAATTCGAGCTCTGTCATGTAATCTAGGGGAGAAAAAGGGTAATAAGGCGTTCGACGTGGAACGGAGGGGGCTAAAATCATCAGGAAAAAACGGGGGAGGTGAGCGTCTGGCGTCAAGGGAGAGGTGAAGTCGAGACGGCGTAAGCGTCTATGTCTCGTAAGGGGGGGGGGAGAAGGAAGAAATAGGGGGGGGGAGAGCGCAACGCAAGCTGGTTAATCATCATTCAAGAGAGGGTCAGCGAGGTGGTGGGGGAGAGAAGAAAAATCATGCGAGGGGGGGGGACTAGTCACCGTCTGGTCGCAAAATGGAGGGGAGATCAAACAGAGCAGACACGCATGAAACCCTTAAAACATGGGGGGGTGCGTTGTGGGGGGTGTGGTCGCAATTAAATAGATAAATAAAAAGGGGAAAAGGAAGAGGGCATGCTAAAGAGGAGACAGAAAGAGATGTCCTCAATAAGATTGGGGGGAAGGGGAAAAAAACCTGGGGGGTGGATAAAAAAATCCTCGAGCGTGAAGCGGTTTGTAACAGCGAGCCCTGGATACAGACTGCGAGACATCGGAAGGGGGAAAAGACAGGTCTGATCGTGAAACTGGAAGAAGATCTTCAAAGGGGCCTGTACAACACTACTCGCATCAGAAGCGTTGGAAAAAAAAGGGCAACAAGCGGGAGTAAGTACTCCTCGGGGAAAGGGAGAAAGGGGGGGGAGGTTTAAAATGAAAAAGGGAGGGGTCAACAATGTCTCCTTTTGTTCTACCAGGGTGGACCAGTAAAGGGGGATTTGGAGGGCCAGAAACATCTGGCTAGGCCGGAAAAGACGGAAATTGGGGTTGGTGAGTGCATGAAAAGTACACAATGTTTGCACAATCTTCTGCGGAGGCACTGGCATCGAGAGAAGAGGGAAAGACAAAACAGAGAAAAAAGAGTCTGTGGTCTCGATTATTTTGCACTAGGAGGGAGTGGAAGGGAGGAAAGGTTGGGGAACGTATGGGTGAAAAAGAGGGTGTGGTTTTTGGGGAGTGCGCGACCAGAGGAGGAACATGAAAGAACAAGAACAAAATTGAGTGACGAGGACTCTCCAAAAAAAAAAAAAGGCTTAAAAGAGAGAAAAATATCGTCAAGGCCAGCGCTGATTGGAAGCGACTGTGCGCAGATGGTCAATTGGGGGAGAGAGGAAGAAAAACTCAACAAATGGAAGGAAAAAATCAGGAAAAAGGATATTCTAAGACAAAGAATGCAAGGAAAAGCGAACTCCCAATCGAGAAGATCAATGGAATCTCCCGTAACCGCCGAAGGGGGGGAAGAAACGAGAAGACTCATATTTAAAGGGGAAACTAAACGCTCCAAATCCGCCTTCTTGTTGACTCTCCAAACGTGTTAACATACTATAACAGGGTGCATGTGGGGGGGGGCGGCTACGCATATCCATTACTTGGAAACTGGTATCACCAAGGAAGACATTTGTAAAAGCTCAAGGTATTGTACCGCCAAATGTCATCATTGGGACGATGATTATGGAACAAGAGTGATAGAAGGAATGGTTGGTAAAAAAGAGAGGAAGGGGCGAGTTATGGGGAAAAAATACATTTCCATGCACGCCCGGGCCTGAAAAATTGATCGATCATCAAGGGAGGGCTGACTCTTTCTGCCATTCATCAGGTGGGAGGGGGGGAGAAAAGCTGGCGCGAAAACGTAGAAACTAACGTCCTCTCTCTCAGGAGAAAAAAATGCGTGTAAAAAAAGAAAAAAGAGAGGAGAAAAAAAGGCACGCAATCGCTTTCTTGGGGCCCGGAAGATTGAGGGGGGGACCAAGAGAAGTCCTATTTATCTAGGGAAACGCAAAAAAAATAGGCAACAAAAAGAAAAACTGAAAAGTTGGGAAAATGGCGTGCTTCAAAACACGAGGCATGTGGGGGGAGGGAAAAAAAAAGGTACTACCTCATGGGAAGCGCGCTACTTTACTAGAGAAAGCGCGGATTCCTCGGGAGAACCAAACGCGGAAAAAGGAATGATAGGAAACCACGAGGGAAGGGGGAGGGGGGGGTGTCATGAAAAATACGAACTTCAAAAGAGAGGAAGGGGGAGAGGCAAAACTTACAAGAAAAAGTCGTTGGACTCAGATCAGTAATGGGATCGCTCACCGCCGGGGTCTGAGGGGGGGGAGGGAGCGCGTGGTTTCAAGCACGTCGCAAAAGGATTGATACAAAAGTGGGAGATCAGGATCAAGAAGAAGCTGAAAAAAAGTCAACTGGCTATTGGAGTCACGGAGACGGGCCGAGGGAAGGCTCGCCGTCGAGATAAAGAGGGGGCTGGGAGGGTTATAGGAAACCAAAAAAAGATGAAACGAGGGGGGCTCGCGTAGAGGGGTTAAGACCTCCCAAAAGGCGAAAGGAGGTGTCGACGTTCAAGGAAAAACCCGGAATCGTCTTGCTTTGAAGACCGTAAAGAAAAAAAATGCGCTTGAAACCCTCAACAGGACCTCAACGTAAATAGGGGGAACAAAACCGAAGCGTGTCGAAGGAGGGTAGATGGGAGAGAGGACGGCTAACGGGGGGGGATATGGGGGGGGAGTTGGGGAGGAAATTGGGAAAGACTCGAAAGAAAAAAAAGAGGGGGCTAAAAAAGGACGCCGGCAAGGGGGAAGAACCTGATGGGAAGCCAAAAGGAAAAATAAGTTTTTTGGTCTTGTGCTTCTTTTATGACCGGTAAAAAAGGAGGAAAGGGATGTCCAAAACGGGAGGAAAGCAATCCTCGAAAACTTTCGTCCCTAACAAAAAAAACTGGCGAGAAAAATCATTAGACTCTCCCGCCGGTTGCTTGTGAGAACACCGGAGAAAGACACACCTTCGGGCAAACCTTCCACCCCAAACGGAAAGCCCCAAACTCGTACTGCCACGCTTCTCAAGAAAAATAAATTCGAGGAGGAATACCCGAATGGGAAAGTAGGTCGCTGAACTCATCGCATGTGCTGGTAACTGAGGTAATGGGGGGAAGGGGTCAAAAACTCCTCTTTAAAGCGCAATCATAAACGCACAGGCACGGGGTTATTCGTCTCTGGCCGACAATCAAGGAGAGATTCTTGAAACTGGCAAAACTGCTGGCGTGCGGCATGGCAGAACTAACAGATGAGGCCTCAATCAGAAAACATTGTACGCAACTCGACGAGGGGAAACTATGAGCGAGTCGGCGACTAAAAATGGTGATGGAAGGTGGGAAACTAAGAATAGGGGTGACATAAAAGTGTACGTCCGGAAGAAAATCCCTCAATGGCGAATGAGAACGGGTATTGCTGAAAGACCTTCTTGGGAAAAAACGGTACCTACGAAGATGGCCGCAAGAAAAAAAAAGAAAAAAAAAAGGTCGGTAGGACTGTTCAGGTGACTAAAACTCTCGGGGAAGTCAAAGGCGCATGCGGGTGGGAAAAAGCGCGCGCATCGGCCCTTAACCTAGAAAGAGGGAAGAGTCTTGAGCCCGGAACTTCCTGGGTAGGAAAAAAAATTACCAGATGCTCACGGGGGGGGGGAGGGTATCCTGGCGGCAAAAATATCGCTTATGGACTTAAAATCTTGAGGAGGGCCCTACAACGGAATCGAATAAGAAGGTCTCGGGAATGTCAGACATTGACTTAGTCGGCTTAGGACTTTGTTTACCCTCGGTAGGGGGGGAAAAACATGACACGGATGTTGCTGGCGAGTCGGGTGAAAAAAAAACCGCCTGGGAGCGGGGGGAAGAAAGACGATGACAAAAAACTTGGCATTTAACGCAAAAAGCGTAGCGTGAGGGAAAGAAAAGGCTAGTCGAGGTAAACACACGCCAAAGAAGCCTCGAGCAAAGACGTTGAGGAGAAAAGAAGAAGCCGACGGTCAAAAAAATATCAGAAAGAAAACTTTTTGGAATCGGACTAGATGGAGGGGGGAATATTCCAACGCGATACCAATTGGGAGGGAGGAGAAAAAAAAGCGAAAAAGCGAATAAGATACAACAGAGTCAGCAAAAAGTTGTGAGCCGCGCGCAAACAAAAAAAAAGGTCTAGAACAACCCCAGAAAAGCATTCGCCGTGAAAAAACTAAGAGGGAGGGACAAAAAGTAAAAGCAGAATGGTTGGGAAACCGACATAAAGGGAGGACGGGGAATCGGGGCCAAAACCGCAAAGTGTAAATCAGGAAACCAAGGCGAGCAAACAAAGTATTCGCAACGATAAAACCAGGCGGTGTGGGAACAAAAAGAGGCGAGAGATCGCAGAATTAGAGGGTAAAGACACAAAAATGCGGGGGAAGGCGAGGTCTCAAAGAAGAAAAAATGATCAAGAGGAAGCATCGTTCTGTGCGGCCATTTGCAATATATGCAAAAAAGCAGGAAAAGAGGCTAATGCGAAAGACTCAAAAAAAGGAAAGAAAAAAACTCATAGCGCGAAAAAAAAAGAGAGTAAAACTAAACCGGACTTGGGGGTCATCACTGGCCGCAAGGGAATTGATTCTCAAAAGAAATGAGAAATCTGAAGTTCAAAAGGATCATTTCATAGGATCATAATCAGGAAAAGAAAAGACCTATAATGAAATAGCAAGGGAAAACAAAACGGAGGAGGATTTAAAATAGATATTCAAAAGGAAGGGAAGGGCTAAGGGGGAGCGATTCCCGCAAGAAAGGACAAAAAATGATTCCTCCAAGTTAAAAGGGCATCAATCTAAGAAAAAGGAGGATTGGGAGAGACAAGACGTTTCGTCAAGGGAAGGGGCGGCAGGAGGGACAGAGGGGTTGGCCGACGGCTTGGACTGCCGGCCTGGGGACTATTTTGAAGGGGAAAATCTAGTGGGCGGCACTGGCGGCAAACTCATCATGATCATTGCGCCGGGGGAAGGGGAGGGTTAGAAGGAACGGTCCGCATTTGGTTGGGGAAAAAAAGACAGAGGGAAAAGACGGTCTATGTGACACGAGGTTTATTCGTGATGCGAACGAGTTGGGTTGCGCCGGGGGGGGAGGTAGGGAAAAAGGGGGGGGGGAACGGAACCAGTCGCTCATGGGAGAGTTGGACACTCAGCAAATGGTCATTTAGCGAAAACAAGTTCTAGGAAAGGAAGAGGTTCTGGTGGGCTGGTCTGCTCAGGGGGGCGCCTTGGAGGAGTATTTATCCGGAAAAAAGACACCCATTTTTGGGGAAAAATGGGGGGGGGACGAAGAGGGAAATCAGGCGGCATTCTCTCGCCACTGGTGGGGGGAGAGGAGTCCTTCATCGTGGGTAGGACGCCGTTTACGTACTCTAAAACATCGAAATCACGAGAAGAACAGCTAGAAAAAATCTTTATCATGATACCGTTGGGACTTCTTTGGGGGACGAATATACAAAGGAGATCGGTAATCGTTGAGGGGGGGAGATCTTACATAGAGGGACGTGTGAACGCCCCGAAAAGTGCGCGCCATTTTTCTCGCGCAAAGGGAGGGGGGTCAGGGACGATCCTGCTTTTTCCCATCGGGTGAAAAGAAAAGAATTAAGGTGGAGATACTGGAGAAATGAACCTAAGAGGGGTAAACAAAGCATCCAGCTCTGCAAAGAGGTCGAGGAAAAAAAAACATCGCCATCAATTAGTGGCGCGCAACGGAGTTGTCGACAGCCTCTCGACGAAGGGGGAAAAAGGGGGAAAGAGGAATATGGACTAAAATCCAGACAGAGGTCATGAACAGCACAAAGGGGCCAGGTTTTCTCGGGAGACTAAATTGAGGTTCGTCTTTGAAGGGGGAAAAAAGAAAGGATATCGTCCTATGAGAGAGAAAAAGGAGGTAGATGTGAGAAAGGAAGTACCCTAAATCCCTGGGATCAGAATAGGGAACTCAGTCTTCAAAACCTGGGTGGTAAAGCTGATTACTAATGCTCAAAACTTCGCGTTGGGGGGGGGGGGGGGTGGGGTTGGACGTACATCGATGTTTCCCGAGATTCGTTAACTTCGAAAGAAGCGTTCAAACGAATGACGGCCCCGAAGTAAGGAGGACTTGAGAGGAAAAAGTAGTTCGGGTCGGCACGCAAAGACATTTGCAAAAGAGAAAGATTATTGGTCGTTCATTAGGGAGCTAAGATGGGGGAGGATTTGTAAGGGGGCGCGCGGCTGGTTCTAAAAAAGAATTAGGGAAGTCTCGAAGCAAGGTTAGTCGTCGACAGTCAAGGGAGTTCGTGAGGCATTCTGACCCTGCTGTTAGTCTTGAAAAGGGCCAGTCCGTTGGGGCGTGGAGTGGGGGGGGTATTTGCGCCAGGGAAAGCAGTGGCTCACAGCCACGGTTTCGAGTGTCTCATAGAGGGGGGGGGGAGAGAAGTTCGGTTTCAGGGGGGGCAGGGGATGAGTTCCGCGTGGGGGGGGTGCCTCAGAAGACCGACAATGTGAGTCTAAAACAAAGAAGACAAAAAGAGGGGGAAAAATCCGTCGGATCAAAAGGCCGGTCGCTGAGGGAAGCGATTCAAAAAGGGAGGGGGGTAAAAGGGGGTTTTCGGACAACAGTCAATCAGTAAGGAGCGTGTCGATAAGAAAAACAGGGTCTTAAAATGAGGATAAGCTGCCGGCGGGTCGATCCAGGGAATTACGGTGGGATCAAGTTCGGGGGGGGGGGTTTACGTCTGGCAAAACGGAAGGGCTGAGAATGAAGGGGTCTCCATAACCCCCGGATAAACCCAAGCGCTTGGAGGTCTTACACAAGGGGGGGAGCTAACCTCCGTTCTTTCACAAAAGGAGATTGGTTAGAGATCGAAACTTCCACTACAGGAGAGGGGGTTGGGGGGGGGCATGCGAGAGGGCATAAATCTTCTTCAAAAGGAAACTTCCAGGACAATTACGCGAAGGGAGGGGAGGGGTTTCCATAGAGATTAGTCGCTAGCGATCAAACCAACAACACAAAAAAAACAAAAAACCCGCACCCCAAACCACAACAACAACCCAAAACAACCAAACCAACACCAAAAAAAACAAAAAAACCCCAGCCCCCCCAGTCAAGGTCATATAAGAGGGGAGACAGGAACTCTAAACTCTTGAGTCAAAAGTCAGCACCGGCTTATCTGAAAACTCGAACGCTGTCCTTGGGAGTAGGAAAGGACGGGGAATCGAGAGACGCACGGCGCCTCCTTCGATTTAGTATGGCTAGGAGAAAAATCGAGGGGGGTGGTGGGAATCGTACCCGGCAAATCAGAGCATTGGGGGGGGGATGGAGTAGACGCCGGAGTCAGCGCTTTAGCGAGCAAAGAAAAGGTGTCTCGCAAGGAAGGGAATGATCTACACGCAAACAGACAGCTTTATCTCACGCCTAAAAACCGGTCAAGTCGTGTGGAGTGGTCAGCAATTAAATATATAAAGAAAGGTAACTGCAGAGAATAGTCTAAGAAAAGTTGGTGCCGCTATCGAGATGGTTTAGAAAAAGGGGGGTGGGGGAAAGAACTCGAGAATGCGTTAGATCTGATGCGTGTGCGCGCACGTAGTAAGCCTGGCGGATAAGGGAAGGGCAAAGAGGTCCTAAATCGGCTAGTTACGGCACTCAGGTCGATTTCTTGGCTGGGCCAGGTCGCTGGCAGAGAGAAAGAGCTCTCCCGAAGCGGGACCAAAATTCAAGATCAAGGCGTTT
>Ga0179593_1489874_pt1 | contig 20068 bp, 29 predicted proteins | sample CZODoug2_1_08_16_FD_185931 | JGI IMG/M metagenome (GOLD analysis project Ga0179593, IMG submission 185931) | Vadose zone soil fungal communities from Angelo Coast Range Reserve, California, USA - CZODoug2_1_08_16fungal (PacBio error correction) | ecosystem: Environmental > Terrestrial > Soil >...
AGTTCGGAGGGGGTCGATCCTGGACGTGGCGAGGGGGGTTCACGGAGTAAAGGGTAAGAGGGGTCAAACCGCAACATTGTCTCCTAACCACCCAGGGGGCACGAGAGCCGGGGGGGGGGGCAAGAAGGGGGGGAAAAAAGGAAGTGAAGGTCAAGCCGACAGGTCGGTAGCAGAAGGGTTGATTTGCCAAAAAGCGATCCAGAATGAAAGAAGAAGAGAGTCGCAGTGTGAAAACTGTTCCTGCGCCATCGGGCGGAAACGGAGACCACCACCTCCGCCTTAAGGGGGGGAGTTTTGGGGGATAAGATCAACGTTGTTCGAGGGCACCAAAATGAAAATTATAAATTAGGAACCAGGTTAAGGCAAACGCAAAGCCGTGGAAGCATGGCACCGAAATTCTCGAACCAACCCCTTTGCCATTTCAGGTTTTGGTGGGAGGGGCAGGGTGCAGGTTTGTCTCTCCATGTGGCCCGTAAGGGCAGAGGAGGATGCACATCGGAGAGAGTTTTAAGACACGGTCGATCACCTTTAAACGTGGCTTGGGAAAGAGACCAGAGGGTTTTGGTTTTAACAGTGAGCAACACAAATCGTGACGCCACTAATTTATGCTTGGAATGGTTAGCAGAAAAGGAGAGTTCTTAAGGTTTTTAGAGGGTGGAGGGGGTGTCTATGGGGGAGAAAAAACGGAGGGTTAACCTGGGGGGGGTGGGCTTTATTGCCACCGCCGCAGGCCTGGGGAAAGATCAATGTATACGTCAGAGGGCAGGGGGAAAAAGGCTAAAATCAAAGAAGAAAAGGGTTCACCGAAAAAGGCCCCCTATCGTGCGGGAGTTAACTAGCCCATAAGCCATCTCGATCACAAAGGGGAAAGGAGAAGGAGGGCTCGTTTGGGCTCGTTCAGAGTGATCACTATCTTAGCAAGATTCCGTTCCATGTTTCTGGAAGGGACAAGAAAATGAAGGAGAAGGAAAAAATGAGGGGAGGGCAAGGCAGGGGTTTTGTCCATAGCCCGAAACAGTTTATGAACGGAAAAGACGTTGAAAAAGTCCTTGAAAAAGGGTGGGAGGAAAAAGTGGGGGGAAAGGCGCGTTCACCAGTGAACAAAACCATTTCGTTGCGGATGTGTGACGCAGAAAGATGTTCTCGAATCAGGAAAATGCGCCGTCTTCGCGAGCCGAGGAGTGGGAGAAAGAGTGAAAGGGTCAGAAATTACCTTGATCGTTGGGTCATATCCGGAAACTGCGGACAAGGCTAAGGGCTGACTTATGGGCCTAATGATAAACACATTTTGGGTGCTGAGGGTCGAAATTAACGTTGAACTACAAAGAAAAGCGGACGGAGGGGGATGGTTTGTAAAGGTCAGAACTGTTTATCAGGAAACGAGCAGCGAGGGAAAGAGCGAATTGTACGTGTTCTTACCAATTTTTCGTCAGTTTTGGAAAGCCCAAGACGTAAAGGGGGGGGAGGCTGTGCATCAACATGCAGAAAACACTTGATGGACAACCAAGAGAAGTGCCTGGGGGGGGAGGAAAATAAGGGGGGGATCTGGTCAGGACGATGGCGGACCCCGCAATCACACTCCGTGTGACTCCGTTCGACAGCGAAACCGATCTCAAGGACAAGGCCCGAATAAAGGGCAGAGGGAAGCACGAAGCTAGGGGGAGGATTTTGGCGCTGGAGTTGAACCCTAAAGGTGATTATTCCTTATCTTGCGGTCAGGGGGGTGCAAGAATTGGAAGGGGGAACCACGGAAAAAAAGAAATAATAGGAGCCTTGTTTCGTAAGTGACTTACAGCGGGCTAGGGCATCTGTTGCTCAGTGCATCGGCGGCGACGGAGGGGGGGGGGGGTTGCAAAGGAGCGGGGGGTCGGGATCTGTGGGCTGGAAAAACGGCAGAATGCCGTGTGTTGAAGGGAAAGATCTGGGAGGAAAAAGCCAAAATCTGAAACGTATAAAAAAAAAAAAAAAAAAAAGACTGCAGAAGGGCCATAAAAAAATCTTAGGGGGAAAAGAACTAAAGATTAGGGTCTAGGATTGAGCATATTCCAGAACCCGGGACAGGTATGATAACAATGATTGAGAGTGGTTCATTTTGTGAGAGGATGTGTCCGCAAGCGTGTGTAGGCCCCCATCCCGGAAAACGAGGAGTCGGACAGACAGGAGGGAGGTAAGGGGAATGTTATCGTCGGAATGCCTACGGAGTGCTGCGCTTTGTTATAAAATAAAGCCCCTAAAAAAGAAAAAAAAGCTAAATCGATGGAGGGGGGGAAGAGGCGGAGAAAAAAAAAAAGTCCGGCAGGGGGGCGGGTTGTTCGGGCGAAAGGAGCCGCCCCAGAATTCGAGGGTGGGTTAGGTCACGGGGAATGTCCCGTCCAAGGGGGTGCGTAGCATTTCAAAATCATTGGTAAAATTCCTGTTACTTTTCCTTCACAAACTTAAGGTCGGAAGACAATCTTAAGGAAGACGGAACTTGAAGTCACTGTGGGGAGTCGAGGTAATAGTTCACTAGGCGGGACGGCTTTTTCCTCTAGTTCAGTTTAACTGGGGTGGGATCAGGGAGGAAGGACTAGCAAGATCACTGAGGATCATTGCCGAGGAGTCGATCCACAACTCGTCAGGAACGTCGAGGGAGTAATGGGGGGGAGCACGCTGGGGCATTCAAAACTATTAGAGATCGAGCTGACGGATAAGAAAAAGGGGGGTCTGAGAAGGGTGGCCAACGGAGGGGAAAACCATTTGATATTTCGCTCTCACACGAATAGTAGTAAAAACGACAATCTTTAGAAACGTCAATACAGGAGATGGGACGGATGCAGGAAAGATTCGTCGCGGATAATCTCAAAACTTAGGGCCATTTGCAGAGAGCGTGTGAAGAGAACGGCTTGCTACCAAGTTTCAAGAAAAAATTATGTCCAGGGGGGGATGCTCTGCAATCGGGGAGGCTTTCAGGTATTGCACGAAGGAGGCGTAATTCAAGCCTCGGCCAGGATCAAAATATGACGTGGGGGGGGTATGAAAGGGGGAAGGTTCAGGGAGAGGAAAACAATATTAAAGGCGTTGGCTTTAAAACAAAAAAGAAAAAAGAGTGCAGAAATACCTATAAATAGGAATCTCTCTCAAACAACTTATTAGGGGATATATATTACCTGGGAACGGAAATTCGTGAGGCAAGGAGTGGGGGGGTGGGTGGGGGAGAAAACCGATTTAATTTTTCATCGATGAACAGAAGATATACCAACATAGAAGTTTTGAAGAGGGCCTTGGATAAGCTGCTGAAGACGCCCATGATGGGCTGCAATCCTCCAAAATATGGAAGGGCAAAAAGAAAAGCATGTGAGAAGGGAACAGGTGAATATCAGGGGGAAAGGGAAATTATCGTCACGATAAGGTCAAATGGGCAACGGCTTGTGCGATTGGGAGCGAAAATGGCAGAAACGCAGGTTACTATATAAAACTTATGACGGTCGAGGTTTCGTTGGTCTACATAGAAAAGAGGATCTTTTAAAGAGGGAAGCGACAGAAAACTTGGAGGAAAGAGGGGGGCAGGGGGAAACTGACTCACACCCACGGTTCGTCCAGAGCGATCTCGCCTGTCGGATTTGAAGTGCCAGCGCCGAGACAAAATGACGTCCGTAGAGAGGGGGGAAGACGACAGGGTGGATCGACGTCCTCAATGACGTTGAATCAGTGGCGTGCGAAGTGCGAAGTGGAATCAAAGAAAAGCTGGTAGAGGGGAAAATCCTAATGAACCTAACCTATACCCCGGGGGCGCTTCAAGGGATTGGAGTTAGGGGGGAGGTGGGTGAAGAAGCAGTTGGGGGGAACATAGGGGGTGAGGTGTGGAATCGTTGAGGAGAATTTAAGAGAACCCCGCAAATGGTGGGTATAATAAAACTAAAAGCCTCAGGGGGGTGGGCGGCCAAGACGAATCCTCCCTGATAACAAACCCCTCCTTCCGTAGGTGCGGTCCCTTCCCGACGAGCACCAGCGACAACGGTAAGGGGAAGTACTGGACAACTCTCGCCACTTTAGGGTTTCAGAGAAGACTAGACAGATAGAGTTACGAATTCTCTATTCAGTGTTCTCAAAACCGCTCCTATAAACCTCGTTGGGGGGGGACGTGTCTGGGGGCATATCAACGTTAATTTAAACGCTCATCAAGTGAAAGGTAAGGCATGGGACGACTGGGGGAAGCACTAGCAATGCCTGCAAGACCACCACAAACAAAGATTGGGGGGGCCCTTAGTAAGGGAAGGGGAGGATAAAAACGAAGCGGGCAAAGAGGGAACACCCTGGAGATCATGCTGAGGACCATCCCCAAGGATACAGCGAGGAAAGAAGGTGAAGAGAGGGCGACAAAGAAGTGGCCACAGCGGCGCCTATTCTATAAGGTCAATGAAAACCACGCTGTCGGGCTGAAAGCAGCAGGCGGGAAAATAAGGGGGGAAACACGCAGAAGCAGCTGAGGGGGACTTGATTCCTAAAAAAGACGCGTTGCTCTAAGGTTCAAGTACAGCGGGCCCAAATGAAAAGCTGAAGCGGGACCCGGACTGTGGTGGCAAGGGGGGAAGTCATTCATCGTGAGCTTTTGGAGGGAGTAATTGGGGGGAGACATCGGAAAAGACCAAATTGATCAAGAACAAAACCGGGGGAACTCCGCTCCGGGTGGGTGCCTAGGGGGAATTTCAGGAAGGAACACCGAAGGGTCGGTTAGAGGGTTGGGCCAAAATGGAAGCCATCATGGGAATGCACGCCGAGGAATAGGGGCTCTCTCAGTCTGTTCCTGCGCAGGCAGGAAAATCCCTGTAGAAAAACATAAAAACTTTCCTATTTTGTGGGGGGGTGTCGGAATCAAACGGGGTAAAAAAAAAAGAAGGCCAACAAAAAATGGGGGGAAAGCATTATGCCCACCCGGGGGTCAAACGCCGAAGCCAGATTTCCCGAAAGAGAAAAAAGAAATATTTGGCTGAAAGTCAGGCAAGTAGGGCAAGATTGTTGAGGATTAAAAACACTAGAGATTCTCTGCTTAAGACACCAGGGATAATCCAAGAGGGAGATTACTCTGAATCCCAGCCAGCCTATGGACTCCCTCTAGACCCCTCTTACCAGAAAACACGGCTCTTGTAACGTTTTTTACCGGCGCAGTTCCACTGGAAAGGGGGGAACACACATTTGAATCAAAAGAGGGGGACAAGGGGTGGGGCAGTTGGAGCGAGCTGGTTTCCAAGGCTCGGAACAGACCGCGCCGAAATAGCACATGTACTGTCCTTCGGCTTTCATCGTCTGGAGACTTTCCAATCAACGGGGACGGAAGAAGTCGAAAAAGTGTCAGTCGGATAAAAATGTCTTAGTCTAGATAGCTAAAAAAGCCTGCGATTGGGAGCACCTCTTAGATCTAAAGGCTCATTGAATGAGTTCCCCTCCAAGGGGGGGAGAGTTCCTTTTATCCCTTTTTCTTGGTGTCACTACTAGGGGGGGGGGGGGGGGGGGGGCGGTTCGGCAAATGGCTTTGGTGCTCTGTTTCAGAAAGAAGGATATGACAACTGCATCAAGCCCAACACAGTCCTTGAAGACAGGTGGCTCCACCCTTTCGAAATGCGCTCGAAAACAGCAAAGAGTGTAAGGTGTGAAAATTTGAGAAAGCTGTTAACATGTCCTAGGTTCTCGAGGAAGAAAGTGACAGGGGATAAAGTCTTCGAACGCTATCCTTTCAGTGTCAATCCGTACATCACTTATCAAGGAGGAAATTGAAGTAACTTTCAAAGGGGGGGGTTTTCGGGGAGGTTCATTGGGCTTCAGGCTTCGCAGGGGCCTGGGGAAGAAGGTGGGGATGTGTTGTGAAACTGGAAAGGGGGAAGGAGCGTTGTGGATATTTCAAAACTCCCAATCGGACAGGTGGGTTTGTAAGGAGGACGAGGGGCAGAGAACCCGAATATTCGGGAAGGCCTTCCATTTGGATAACCATGTGTTGGAACCAAAGGACGCCGCTAGAACCGGGGGTGCGCAGAGAGAAAAAAAAATTGAGGCACACACCCACACACTATTTGTCAGGGTGGTTAAGGAAGAAGAAGGGGGCGGTCAGGGGGAAGGGCTTAAAATCAATTACACGGTTCGAAAAGCTCGCCCTAGCGATCGACCCGAGGGAGTGCAGGGAGGGGGAGACTCTGGCTTACGCTTGGGCCCGCGGGAACCCTTCTCTAAGGGGGAATCTCACGATAAGGGCTTAGTGGAGATTGGCCGGTGGACAGACCCATGCATCCACGCAAAGACTGGTTAAGAGGAACGGTGGGAGACGTAAAGACAAAGTTGCGGGGCCACGGGAGGCGAGACGCGAATGGGGTGTTGTCTACCTTGGCGCTCTGTCGGAGCCCCGGTGTGGGGAACGAACTCCAGGTGTGGGACAATACTCTCAAAGTAGGAGGGGAGGATGGGGGAAGAAGTAGAAAATCATAGGCCAGTTACGCTCTTTTGCTATTCATAAGAGATTTCTATGGGTCAGTCAAGAAGTTCCAGCTGGGGGGGGCCCCATGCTTGAGGAACGTTCATTTTGGGGGATGAGGGCCAGAACGTTGATGAAAACCAAAAGTCCCAATCAGGGAGGGGGTGGTAACGGGGGGGGGAATGATCATGATTTCAGGGGAGGTGATCGTCCGGAGATGCCTACGGCTTGAAGCGCAGTGTGTTAATCTAGAAGAAAGTGGGCGATGGGGGTTATGTCGGAGGGCGAAACTTCACGCGCTGCTTTAGGTTTTTTAAACGGGAGTAGAGGGAAGGAAACCCAAAGGTAGAGGATTGAGGAGAAGGGGTATGGGGGGAAAAGGGCTTTGGTGCCCTTCATTTCCATCAAAACGCATTGGTACACTGGGGGGGGGAAGGGTCCGGAGAAGAAAAAAAGGGGGGCTGATTGGGGGAGGTAAAAGGTGAAGTCTCAACTCGTGAATTCACTGCCGGATTTTAGCGTTCCAGCGGAATTTTGAGAAGTGCCGGGGAAGGGGAAGGGGGAAGGGCCCATCCTACTCATCGCAAAACCGGACACCGTCAGGAGTTAGGGTTAGAAGCCGGTCTGGGGTAGAAGTCGTATTCTTCCCCCTGGGTACATTTGCTAGCGGAGCTGGGGATAAAAAATCTATTCGAGAGGAAGAGGAGTTGAAAAAAGGAGACCAGGGGAGAAAAGAGTTGAGAGGAAAGCTGTCCGTCACTCTGAGGGGAACACCCATGGGGAAATATTCAAGCTCGCACGATAGGGGACCGCGAAAAAGAGTGGTACCGGTCATCTTTTCTGAACAATTGTCAAGTCTTGAAAATGTCGGTCAAAGAAAAAAAATGGGGAAAGTGAAGGGGAAGTGCCTCTATACGGAGTGCTACAGAAAGGTCATTACAGGAAAACTGAGAAACACACCGGGGATGCGAAAAACAATCCATTTAGGGCTTCCGGGGGAACTCAGAGGGGTCAGCATAGGGGCAGGAATTTCGTAATGAGGGGGACTAGGTGGGGGGTCGATAAAAGAATTAAAATCGTTGGAATAAAAAACAAACGGCAGAGAACCCTCCAAGAAAACTAATAAATAGTTTCATCTCGAGCAACAAGAGAGGAGGAGGGGGAACGGGGACAAGAAGTGGGGAAGGAGGGGGGTAGTGTGGGGTGTGGACCAGCCACCGCTTTAGGTGTTTGCGGAACTGACAATCAGATGAGATCAGAACGAAGGGGAGAAGGATTGAGGATCCGAAGGTGAGTTCAATACCTCCGCCAAATGGAAGGAGAGCAAACCCCGTGTGGAAAAAAGGTAAATGGGGAAAATGGGAACTTGGGAAGGAGAAGCACTATATTAATCAAGATAAGCTAGGACAATTTCAACGGGGGGGGGCGCGATTAAAGAAGACATGGAAGCAGAACTGCAAAGAAAGGTTAGGATACAAATACGGGTAAGATTGAATGTAAAAAACGAGAGGAGGAGGGCGCGATGAGCTATTGAAGGTGTTGTCCATGGAAGGGCTTACATCTTGGACTCACTAAAGAAACAAAGTGGGTTTGCTGGAAGAGGGAAAGGGGGGTCGAGCTTCTTAAAAAAGGTAATATCTTTGGAAAAAATATTCTAATCCAGAATACGGCCCACGGTCGGCAAAAAGAGGTGGGGGTACCGGAAGAATTACGTGGGGGACCTCAGTTCTTGCGAGCGGTCGATGTAAAAAAGACGGGAGGAGGGTGTTAACGAAACCTATACCCCGTGGGAATTCTCAATGGATGTCAGGGAAATATTGTGGGAAACGGACCGAGGTTGGGAAAAAACGGAAAAAAGGGGGGAACCAATTTTCTCTGGAGAAGAACCAAAAAGTGGGAAGGAAAAGGCACTAAAAAGAAGGGTGGAACAAGGGAAAAAGACATCTGGGGGGCCCGCCGGCACGGGTCGGCTCCGACGATCACCGAAAAAGAACAACCTGTCTCTTCGAATACAACGGCGAGGCACGCCAGCCGGGGAAGGAAGACGAATAACTCTCAAGGTCCTGTCATCGAGTCGACCTAACAGCGACTCCTCGTGGTGAGCTGGGGGCATATAGGGGGGGAGGCCGAAGTAAACGGGCAGAAAGGGGGGGATCATACCCAGCTGGGAGGTGCGAAGCCGATCCGGAGAAATCTCTAAAGACAAAAAAAGGAAAGGCTCCAGGAAGGTTGAAGATTTCGTATCTCACGACATATAGGTGGCTCTTTGGAACACCCGTCAGAAAGGCGGCCTGGAGTCAAAAAAAAGAAAGAGACACCAAAGGGCAGGTAGACAAAGAGCGTCGGAAAAAGAAGACGATCAATGGAATTGGCAGCGAGAGAGACGGCCAACGTGGAAAAAACCGGGTTTGGCAGACTGCAAAAAGGTCAAACCGGGGCAAGGTGCCACCGGCACCAGGGCAGGAGGATCGTGAGGTCCGAAATCGGGTCAACGGCCCCCGACAAAAAGAGAGGGCGCGTCTGCTGACGTATCTGCCGGTACTAAAAGGTTCTATCCGGGGAAAGAGTGGAGAGAGTGGAAAAGTAATTGCGGGTCATAAGAAGTGTAAAAGAAAAGCAAAAGAAAATGTATAAACTTAACGCAAAAACAGGGAAAAAATGTTGGTTCCAAGGGTTTGTTAATGCATTGACGGCACAAAGGAGCGGTCGTAGCGGGGAGGGTTATTTCCAAAATAGACAGAATTGGCATAACCAGAGGGGCCCTGAAGGATAGCCAAGGAAAAACGACCCGGTCTACAAACCATCCACTGGGGTGGGGCATGGGGTGGGGGAAGTCAACGTTCATTGTAGACAATCAAGCACCAAATAGAAAATTAATGCCCACAAGAAACAAAGGAGGAAGCCGTGGAAAGGGGAAAAAAACGAACAAAAAAGGGGTTATGTCTGGCCCTTCAGAAAAAAAAGGTTTTAAGACGGGCACGATTTCGGAAACGGCCAGATCGGCGGAAAAGAAGAAGGGGGGGGTCAAAGGACAGGTCTGGATCAACACAATCGTGGAAAACCACATGAGCGTTCACGGACGCGCTTTCCGGGGGACCGGGGATCCCTAAACTGAACTGGGGGGAACAGGGGAAAATTAAAAATGAAGGTTTAAGGTTATGGACAACGCCGCAAGCCTGAGCTGGAAAATCCATGTGTAACGTAAGGGCAATCGAACAAAAAGGTAACGGAAGACAGGTCGGGCTTCAATTGACCGGCACAATGCGAAGGAGATCTCTCTAAAAACGGAGGATAAAAGAAGAGGATCGTGACGTTAAAGATTATCACGGGTTGATCTCCTCTCAGGGGGTACCATCGGTTGAGGGGTAATCTGGAAAAGAGAACGCCGATACGGGGAGGTTGATCGAGGGTTTCCAAAGACCAAAAGCGATGACTGCATCAAGCCTTTACCAAAGTCCTTATGTTGGCTCCACCCTTGAAGGGAAGCGGAGGGGTAGCCAGTGAGGATCACGAGGGGATGTCCGCAAAGGAACTCTGTTCTGCTCGGACTCCCGGGAAGGTGATCGCCCGTGTCTAGAGAGCGATCTGCGAAGACCGAAATCTTTTGAGGCGGGGCATACAGGGAGGGGGAGGGGGGTTCAGGGGGAAAAAAAAAAGGGGGATTGGGAAGGGGCGTTTGGTCAAAAAAACATTTCATTTGGGGCTGACTGTTCTGAAAGGGGATATGACGAAAACCAAGGGCGGATTGTTTTTGAGGAGAGTGGCGACAAAAAGCCCTGATTCGCGAAACCCATTCTGGATCGCCATGGGGAATCAGGTCGCCGCTCCTACCGGAGTCGGGGGGGGCCTTCACTTCATGCAGGAGGGAAAAACCCACCAAAGGAGGCATGGGGGGGAGGGCGGATCCATGTTGCGTAGGGTCACATTACTATGTTCCCTCATTACGAAAGAACACGCAAGTCTGCCCGGGGAGACCCAGAGAGATGGGTCATCAGCGAAAAAAAAAATCTCTGGGACCTTTGGGATGTAACCCTTCTCTATGTGAGGGAAGGGCATATCGCGCGGGCAGGAAAGTTTAAGAAAGAACAGCGAAAGGGGGGAAAGTCATGATCGACGGGGGGGAAGGAGCAACTTTCCACGTCATGGGTAGGGGGGGAGACTCTATTGTGGGGGGAGAAATTGTACGCGGGGCAAGCTCCTGTTGGGGAAAGCATGAAAGAGCCCGGGAAAGACGCTCAACCGATCGTGGGTATATCCTAAAAACCTATACTTTCATAATTTGAAAAAAGGGGGCTTTGGGGGGAAGAATTTCGAGAGTCAGCCTATGCGGGGGGTATATCCCCAGGGCTTTTATTACGTTTGGGGGTGTCTGATGTCCTAGGGAGATCAACAACAAAAACCCCAAAACAAAAGACACCCAAGACCATCGATTATTATTTTGTCTCCGAGGGGGGTGTACAGTATCAGGGAGGGGAAAGTAACGAGCCGAAAAATACGAGAAAGGGGGGCGTTTTTACGATACTCGACGGGGTAGATGGAGTGATCGTCGGAGAAACTGGGGTCAAGGGAAGGGGGGTGGGAAGAAGATGAGCCGAAAAATAAGCGGAGATTGTTAGGTAGGGGGATTATTCCACAGGTGCTGGGTGGAGCAGGGACCAGACGGGGAACACTTACCGGGGGGGAGAGAAAAAACGAGGTAGTTACCAATACTTGAAAGTCTAAACCCCTTTAATGGAGGGGTCTTGTATATGGAGAGGGGACATGAGTCATCTACGTGGGAAGCCATGAGTCATCCAGACAGAACCACTGAGGTCAAAGGGGAAAAAGGCCCTATGACGTCGATCACAAACGGATGTTTCGCCGGGAAGCCGTACTTCATGGGGGAGAGGGCCAGGGGGATAAAACAAGTCATTCGACGAGAAGGGGAATGAAAGGCTTGAGAGATTGGGAAGCTGGGGGAAAAAAAGACTTAATTTGTAACACCCCTTGGGATAATTGACTCGAACCTCGCACGATGTAAAGACAAGAGAAGAGGAAAAAAGACGTCGGATACCCTTAGGGGCAGGATCCTGCCATGGAGGACATAGCGCAAAACGACTGGGGGGCCATGGGAAAGAGTGGAAGGAGAAGGGAAGACCGAAAGGTTTCAAACCGAAAAGGTACTGGACTCCAAAAAAAAGATCTAAGCAGGGGTGGGCAAGATTGAACTCAATTAAAAGCGGAGGTCAGCAGGGGTCAACCATGATCAAAATCGTAGGGTATTGTTGATATCGGGGGAAGCAGGCCTAATTAAAATCCGTGCTGGAATACCAAAAGAATCCTTTCTAAGAATGCGTCAGCGCAGTCTCTTCTCAAGAAAAACACTTCTTGGGAGGAATATACTATCTGAACGAGGAGATTGAATTATTGGAAGAGTCAAGGGTGTGGGGGGGGAGCCACCGAGGAAATTTGTTTGCGACCTGAACACCGAACAAAGGAAAGGCATACGAGGGGGTGATCCGGCTTTGAAGGGAAAAAGTGAAAGGAAAAAAATCCTGTGGAAGAGAAGAACATTTTGGAGGCAGTAAATGGTCGGAATTGGAGGTAAGCACGAGTGGCAAAGATGGACAATGGGGGAAGGTGACGAGAAGGCTCGGACATTGCCATCTTAATATACCACGAGGAAGGTGGAGGAAGTGTCGTTGGGGGCTAGGGGCGAGGGCGTCGGGGAATATTCAAATGGGGTTTTACAGTCAGATTGCGCATCCTCTCACAACAAAGGTTTCCTATATTCCAGGCAGAAGGAAAATAAGCTCGGTCGAAAGTGTGAAATGCCCCAGGAAATAGCCCATGAGGATCGACGGCGCACGCAGGGAGGTGTAACGGCAAGGGGTGACCCCCTTGGTCTTGTCAGTCGAGGATTTAAGGTATCAAGGATGTAGAAAAAAAAATTTAAAAAAAGAAAAGTGGGTTAAGGGAGTTGCGCCTTCACGTATAATGGGGACCAAAAGAGCCCGTGGAAACGACAAAAAGTAACGAGGGCCATGAGTCGAAGGAGCACCCCAGGGACGGGACATAAGAAACATCCTCCGATTGGGGGAGTCTCACGCTTCTCAGGATAGAAAGCCACCTAGACTTGCGGATAGACGATCACCCCTAAGGGGAGCAGTAAAGGGAAAAAGGCGGTAACAAGCCCAAGCCGTAGGCATTTCGGAAAGACGTCACCTCTCCATCGTTCACTCCGTCGACAAAGAAAGAGATTGGAGGGGGGGGGGGGGGGGGGGGGGGGGGGGGGGGGGGGGGGGGGGGGGGGGGGGGGGGGGGGGGGGGGGGGGGGGGCGGGCTGGCAAGGGGGAGGACCAAAGAAAACGTTCATAAGCATGTGGTATCAAAAAATGGGAACTTGTGCGAAGAGGCTGAAGGCACTAGAGCACTCTCTAACCGGGCAGGATTGGGGGGGGGCCCTTCTGCAGTATAGGAAGCTTTCGGGGACCACGCGACGGGGGAGGGAAAAAGGTCAATGCCTGGAGGGCCCAAAAAAAAGGCCAGCTTACAGGTGGCAAAAATGAGGAAACTCCTCAGAAAAAAGCACCACATTACGGAAAAAGCTTGTCCCAGAAAAAAGGTCCCAATTTCAAGTGACGGAGCAAGCATTTGGGCGGTCACGGCACTCAAGACACAGGAGCTCTGCGCCTGGTCGTGAAACGGTCCCACACGCTGACGTAACAAAAAGCACAAAGACTAAAAGTTCGGGCCGACTGGCTTCCGGGTCGATCGGGCAGATTCGATGGGGAGAGGGGGAGGACGGAGGAATGGGAGTTCCAGATTACCATACCCGCAACATTGATCTCGAGGAAACACCCAGCGATTAGGGGTGTGGAAAGGTGGTCAAGGTGAAGGCACACCCTAGAGGTAAGCAGGAAGGTTTGGGTTTGGAGAATGGAATCCAGGGGGGAATGGCCGAGAGCCGAGGAATGGGGAAGGGGGGTCTAGAGGGAAGACGGCTCTGAACACCCGTCTGGAACCTCGCCAACTCCGACGGGAAAAGTTGGGGGTGGAGGGGTAGGCAGGAGACAACTCATTTCTTGAACCCACAGAAACAAAATTAAGGGGTATCAATATTCCCACCAGGGGGTCAAGACCTAATCCTTTTGTAATCAAGACTTGACTCTACAGAACTATATTCCCTTAGGTTCAGGGATAAGTGCAAAGGCGGATTTCCCATAAGATCTGGCATCGTAGGTTGATCGGGGGGCGGTAGAGTTGGGCCGCTCTCCCAGGGACAGTGCGGAATTCACAGGCTTTACTAAGTATCGGACACTGGGGGGAAACGTCGCTGGTCGTGAAAAAAAACTGTTGGGAAGGACCACATCAAAGTACTTTAGTAAAACGCTTTGATAGTTCCTAGGGCAGGGGAGCTGGACCGGCCGCGACGGAGGATTCAAAAAGGTGTTAAGTCCTCGGCGTCAAGGGTCGTGAAGTCCAACAACGGGATGAAGGAGAATCTCGTGACCAGATTGAACGGCGGCCACCCAGATCATCCAGCAACAAAAACAGAAAGAGAGGTCTCGCGGGGGCTCGGCAGAAAATTCGGAAAACGATAGAGAGACGGGAAATAGTGAAGATGCATTAACGCCGAGGACGTAAAGGAGCTCCTCGGCCTGCGAGGTGTCCATAAAGCCTAAAAATGTGAGGACTGCAAGAAGTAAATAAAGGGGGGGAAGAAGGGGGAAACTGCAAAGTGGAAAAGATTCAACCATGCACGCTTGTGGATCAGAGGGGTGGTGACATCTGGAAAAAGGTCCAGGCGAGCAAATTCAAGGCCCGGTCTTCAAAGGGAGAAATCTAGTGGGAAGCCCGAGAATGAAAGAAAGGGGACTGTACCTTGGTGTAGAGCATGAAGGGGACTTCCAGTCGGAGAAGAGGGGAACCTGGGGGATTGTAAACACAGGTTCATTTGGTGCGAGGGTTCTAATTACGGAAGAGGCCCATACCAGATCATCCCGTGGATGGGTTGTCGAGGGTCGGCACGGAAAGGCGGGAGGAGCCCGAGTCTTCTGCTTGTGGTGGGGGGCGATTCTGGATCGCCATTGGGGGGAAATCAACTGCGCCGCAAGACGGGGGGGAGAGTGTGTGGGATCACATGAAAAAAAGATGCGCCAGGCGCGCTTGCCTGGTGGCGACGGAGAAAATGTGGGGGGGTGAGGGAAATGACTTAAAGTCCAGGGCGAAGCGTGCATATAAGGTGATCCGAAAGGTCCTCATCGCGAAGCATCTGTGCTGCTGGGGTCGTCTGTGGAAAGAAGGGAAGCAAGGAAACGACGATCGCAGTCGTGGTGGTGGCAGCGGTGCCGAAACTTGCTGCTAAGAGGGGGGGCAAAAGTTTCGTCATAGGTGGTCAGAATGTAGCATGGTTATCGTAGTCGGCGACGGAAGGGTCTGTGTTGAAAGACATGGGGCAGCGTCGAAGGGAAAAGAACAGGGCCCGGTGGGCAAAAGGAATCTCTTTGGGATATAAGCGTCCCCCGCGTAATAGAAAGGTCCAAGACAATAGGGGGGGGACCAAAAAAGGATGGGGCTTCAGAAAAAAAAGGAAAAAAAAAAAATTTAAGTAGACATGCTTGATGAATTGGTTTTGTCTGGGGAGGGCCTAACGAAAGCCACAGGCCCCAATGTAGTCTGTAAGGTTTGGAAACTTGTCTACGGGTCTGAAAACCCCTGATTTAGGAGTCTGCTCAAAAGGCCGAAAGCTGGGGGCAGCGTGGTTGAGAAAAAGATCGACCCACGTGAATTTTCTCTTTACTTTTGATGCTTCTGGCAAGCCCCGTCGTCCTAAAGAGTCGTAGTGGATCCGTGGTTTAAGATCGGATGGAGAGGGGGTGTCTCTTTTAGAAATCCCCATTGCGGGGGAAGCCACCTTCATTTCGAGAATGGGGAACACGGAGTTAAGGAAAAAACTAGGTCAATGCTATTTTGGTAGTCCACCAGACTGGTTCAAAAGCGGGGGGAATGAGGGGAATGTTACCGGCGGACCTCTACAGTGGCAGGAGGTCTGAGTCAAGAAGAATGACATCGACCTGGGGGAAAGAATTAGCGAGACAAGAGGGGGGTTGTCTCCTTAGGACAGTATCGTAAAAACGATCGTCTCAGGGGGAAGAGAAGAGGGTCAAGGAGCGACATCTGGACGGGGGGGCCTACATGACGGTGAACGCTGTCAAAATCTGAATTTGAACAAAAAAATTTGAATAGTGAAACAGATCGCACGAGTATTCAAGAAGGATCTTGGAAGGAAATGGTGTAAATTGTTGGCAAGGAAGAAGGCCATGTCTTCGAATCGCAAACTTTCGTGAAGGGGACCACATATCTTATCTTGCAGAAGATCGGGCTGGAGACCAAGTTAATAACCACACCAACCAGTTACTAAGAAAAAGGGAATGCAAGATCCATTTGGGGGGGGGGGGGGGGGAAAGATTTACTAAAGTTTCAAAAAAGGGGATCACCGGGAACGTTATTTGGGACGGGGGGGTTCCATAGATAAGCCATAAGTTACATGCTGGAATCCCAAAATGAATCCTTGCTCAAACTAAGCACTAAATAGTTTCATCTCTCGAAACAAGGATGTGGGAAAATAGAGAGGGGGATTGAGGGAGGGAAAAGAAGGTATGGGGACGATCTAAGGGTGAAGGACATCTATATACCGGGCATACGAAATTTTGAAGGAGTGGATACTGAACATCCGAAGGAGGGAGTGAGGGGCAAGCCGTCCAAGGGGGGAGTGGGCAAGGGTAGTAACTTGGCTGGAACGAGGGTAGCAAGCACGTATAGGTGTGGGGTCACGAATGAATTGGGTTGCGATTGTCGAAAGCGGGAATCCGTCACATACTATACCCACTGGATGGTCGAAAGATTGGGGGTAGATGATACTAGTAGAGGGGTGATAAGTTATAGAAGGGCCAGCTGAGACAAGCGTGACACTCATACCCCATGGGGTTCGGGGGGGAGGCAACTCTAAAGCTCTTGAAGGTTGCCAAGAGGTCCCATGAAGCCTCAAACACGTCTCACCATAAAACGTTGTGAACGACGGAAGGAGGCAATGACGTGAAAGAATGGGTCAGGATGTCATGTGCGGGGGGACTGTCAACTGGAGTAGTAAAAGAAAGATGGGACGCGGCCTATCCAAAGGGGGAGACGGTCGAGGGAGAGAATTATTGCCAAAAAATAACTGGGGGGGGGGAAGAAGACTTGAACAGTGGTGTTACCGATTCACGGGGAAAGAGGAACAAAAAAGCGCGGCAAGGCTACGCTCACGAATGTGGGGGGGGGGGGGAGTACTCTTCTCGCAAATGAAACAACGCCCCGCAGACGTTTCGTAAGGATAACGAAAGATCTAAAAAAAGCCAGGAGCTTCCAGATCCGGAAAACAGGCCCTCAAGGAAATAAAGGCTACCTCCCAGACTCATGGATCCGGTCTCCAAACCTTCCAGGATGGGGGGGGACTGCTGGGGTAAAGAAAAGTTAAGTTCTGCCAAGAAAAGCAAAGGGAAAAACGTTAAAAAATGGGAGCAAATGGGGAGCGAGCTATAACCAGCTCAGGCACCACAGAAGCTTTCTTTAGTAAATAATATACGGCGGAGAGAACGCAGAGAGGGACGATGTATCTGTTTAGACTGGATTCCCAAAAATAGGACGGGAATTTACCGGCACGTAAAAGACAAGAGCCAGCTTGGAGGACGTCAAGTCTGATACGAACTGACGAAAACCACGGCTTTAGGAGTGAGCAGCAAGTGGGGGGGGGGGAGCACTTATTGAACCGAAAGGGGAGGGTACGGATGAACATCGGAAATTTAGATACAACCAATCACGCCATATCTTGAGGGGATGCTGCCCAGCCGGTAACTTCACAGGAAGAACTTGGCAGATCAACAGAGAGCGTGTAGAGGGTAATGAAGGTAAAAAACAGCAACAAGCCGCTTCCAACCGAAAAAACCGCAATCCGAGGGGGGTGCCCATCAATTTTGGGGCATGGTAAGAGAAAAATCGCGGGGAATGCGAGGGTTTCCAAATGTCGAAAGAGAATGCACGAATAATAGGCGTAGGACCTTGGAGTGCCGGCCTGGGGGGCTTCCACGAGGAGAACCCTAAAAAACAGCCGACTGAAGGGGATTTTGGGGGGGGAGATGAAAGGGTCACTTTCTACGAAAGCAACAAAAATGAAAGGTGATAAATTAAAACCGGTAAGCAACCATGGCAGACGGGCGCTCACAATATTACGAAGGGTTCTGCCTTCAATGAAGGATTGAAGGAAGGCACAAAATCGAACGCATGGAAGACCCGGATACGGCGAGGGGGGAAGCGGGAGCGCGAGGGGGGGAGAGGACACTACAACAGCATAGCAGCACATTGGAAGTTCACGGGGGGCTCCGAGGAAAGCCACTTGCACCGGTTTGGGACACCTTTGGATTCAATTACCTGTGGTCCACACGGTTTGATGCATGAAGCAAGCTTTAGGGACAGAAATGCAAAAGCCGCAGCCTGAGGGAAGAAAAAGCAGGGGACGGGACATGAGTTGGAAGGTCACAGGTAGAGCAATTGTACTGAAGAAGGGACGTAATCCCGGAAGGGGGTCTCACGTGGGGAAACGAGAAAAAAGCCCAAAGAAATCAAGCAGGGGATGGGAAAAAGCCGGTGCTCTCAGTACGTGTTAAGCCTGATCCCTAATAGAAGGGGGGCCAAAAGCGTCAAGGAACGGTGTCTGGGGGAAGAAAGACGATGAAAAAAGAGGACTTACACAGTTGATCGCCTCAGGAGAAGGGAGAGTGTAAATAAAAAACCAGCTCATTAGGAATCAAAGGGCAAAAAGTTAATAGTGTGGGCGGGAACACTGTCATTGAGGCAGAAAAACAGGTGCGTCAAGAGGGGAGGCTTTGAACTCACTGTCCCTAGAGCTCGACTAAAGGCAAATTGATGAAACGTGTCAAAAAGGAGAAACGGGGAAAGCAAAGTAGGGGCCCGACACTTACTGGTCTTGGTGGGGCAGGGAAATGCAAAAGGCTGACGTGCAACCAGGAAAAGGGGCTAAAAATTGTTGAGGATTTCGAAATACAGGAAGGCCTCCACCCAGAAGAAGAGGAAGTCTATGGTTTGTAAGGGGGGGCGACGACGGTTTGCATGAAGAAGGCGCGAACAAAGGAGTCGGACGGGACCAGTAGGGGCCATGCGGGTGGTCACCCTGGCGCCGTGTTGGGACGGCACATGAAGGAACTTGATGGCCACAAACACCAGTACGAGGGGGGGAAGAGAAGGGCAATGGGGGTCAGAGCAAAGATAGCCCCGATAATTAACTAAAGTTCGACACGCTAGAAAAAGCCTCAGATCGACCCTGCAGAGGTACGGCAGGAGGACTCTGGAGAAGGGAAAAAAAAGGGATTTGAACCATCCGTTCACGAGAGAAAGAGGGGTAGGGGGCAGAGTGCCGGTACCGACAAACAACTGGGCTCGCAGCGCAAAGAAATATCAGGGACCTTATTGTGCCGGCGCAATGGCCAACAGGCCAAAGACTGCTTTGTGCCTGTACGAAGGAGCTGGGGGAAAGCTCTTTTTGCTGGGTCTCAAGGCAGAAGGGTGTGTTCAAGACGAGGGATATCAAGAATGCCAGGGGAAACGGCTGTTGTGTCGAGAAGAAGGGGCTTGGGGCTTCATCATAAAGCGAAAGGTTAGTATGAAGAGGGGGGGGGGACAACCGTGAAAGGGTTGGGAGAAAGAACCAAATTCCCGTTGAGGCACCAGCAACAATCGAGGTCGACGTACAGGGGGGGGGGAACCGGAAAAAGCGGATACCAATGAGAGGTGATCGCGAGCCGAAAATGCAGGCGGCGACGGACTAGAAGCTACATGGGGTCGTATGGAGGGGGGGGGTGCGAAACGTCGATCAAAGAAAAACCAACTCGTTTTATAATTGATGAAGCCGAAAAAATTTAATCGGATGGGGGGCGTCGATTATTTCAAAAAAAAAATTTAGGAGGACCCCAAAAAGGGGTCCCCCTAAAGTTTACTGTTCAGGAGGCACACTTGAGTCTGGAAAAGAAGTGAAGAGGGCCTAGGGGCCCACACGGTATAGTTCGCGAACCTTCTGATTTTGGAAAAGAAAAGTGCCGGAAAGCTGAGGCCAAGGACTTATAGAGACGCATTGATTTCGAATTAACCGAGGACGAAAGTAAAAGATCCGGCTAAGCCCGTCGATGAAAGGTTAGGGGGGCAATCAGATAATTCTACCGAGAGCGGGACGTTGCCTTCTTGAATATGGGGTCTGAGTGATATACCGAAGAGGAGGGTGGAAAATGGAAATTTTCTCAGGGTTCCTAATCATGAGAGGAACTATTGGAGACAACGCTTCTCATTTTATAGTAGAAAGGAGGAAAGGAAAAGGGATTCAGTAGCTAAACTTTAGTGGGGAAAGGTTCACCGGAGAGAGGGGGGGGGAGGATGCATCCAAGTTAAAAGGACCCGTTTACTACCAACAGGGATGCTCAAAAAAACATTTTGTGGGGGGAAAAGGACTCCAACGGATACAGATCAAAATTTCCTTTGGACGTCCTATTTGTGACTTATTGTTTCATGAAAATAATTAGAAAAAGGGATAAAAACCAAACC
>Ga0179593_1615437_pt1 | contig 20067 bp, 23 predicted proteins | sample CZODoug2_1_08_16_FD_185931 | JGI IMG/M metagenome (GOLD analysis project Ga0179593, IMG submission 185931) | Vadose zone soil fungal communities from Angelo Coast Range Reserve, California, USA - CZODoug2_1_08_16fungal (PacBio error correction) | ecosystem: Environmental > Terrestrial > Soil >...
TTTCGAGAATCCCCCAATCTGTCGGGGATGGTCAGGAGGTCTTCTTCAAAAAAAAAAGGGCAAGCACGCAGCAAGACACTTTCAGAAGAAATAGTTTTGTGGGGGAAGAAAAAAACCGGGAAGTCCAAAGTTCACCAGCAACACGGGAATCTAATTCATTGCTTGCGAAGGGGGGAAGAAATTGAAGGGTTCGAAAGAAGATGTAGAGCTAACGATCAGTCGAAGAACAAGCCAATCCAGACAATAAAATTTGGGTTAGGAAACGACGTTCGAGGGAAAGACGAGAGGGAAATAATGAAAGGCCTACCATGGTAAAGAAATGTCCGGGTCGGAAAACTAGACGATAAAGACGCCCAACAGGGGGGAAGGATAACTATGTTCAGCGCGGGCACAAAAAATTCGCTGGGAGACCTGAACCGGACTTCAGAAGGGAAGTACAAGTCAAAGAATTGTTATAAGGGCGGCACTCGCGAGCCGCAAAAGACACGAAGTCAATGGTGGGGGGGGGGGGGGGACACCAGGGTAAGGCGCTGCCGCCTCGGCCAAAGGGGGGAAACGCTGGGAAAATCCAAAAGCCACTGGGAAATTACCGCTCCACATTCACTATAACAGGGAGGATTAGTAGAGATCATTGGTTAGGAATGAGGGGTTGCGAAAAAAGGTCGGGGGGACTGGGTAAACGCAACGGAATCCGGGGGGCAAAAGAAAACCCTCGGGAAGGAGTAAGATTCTACCAGGGAGTGGCATAGGGGGATGAGATAGCAATTAATCCATTAAAAGATCCTTTACAGGACAAAATGGAGGAGCTAGGAGTCCTAGGGTACTCATTTCGCAAATCTGAAAGATGGCTAAGTGAAAAAGCGCCCAAGGGAAGAGAACCTGTGAAATATTAACGGGAGAAGTGAGTATCTCTCAAGTTTGTACAGGAAAGGAAGGATGGAGACTCATCTGGACTCATGGCTGGGAAATCTCTAATTTAAAAAGAACCAAGCTTAGGGGAAAAATGGACAAGGAGGGGTTATGGGAAAAAATTGGCGGGAGCTACTTCGGAAGAGACGCAGCTCCCTAAGACCCGAAATGGGAAAGGGGACTCCTATTGGAATTGAATCAAGAATCTGTAGGGATTTGACCAGAAGGGCCACCTCGAGGAAAATCTTCTCGGTTGGGAGAAAGGCAACAGTTAAGGGATCATCGGATGGGGGCGCCGTCAAGAAAACGGGAATGGCGGGGGGGAGTGGGGATTGGCTGGGGCTTTGGGGAGGGTACCTCCTGAAGTTTGGAAAGGACTCAAACGAAATCACTGAAGGTAAAAGTTTGGGGTGTCCGAGAAACCTTGTGACGTGTGTACTAAAATAAGAACAAAGCCTGTAGGGTGACGGGGGGAAAAACGTACCGCTGCCACCTGGTTCTAGAAGAGGGGCCCTAGGGAGCAAAGAAAACAGGCTAAAAATTAGAAAATAACCCCCCCCCGGAAAAAAAACCCAAAAAGAACACCTAAAGACAAGTTTAGAGCCAAAGAAATCGGGGTTCACAAAATTTGGAAAGTTGGCGGGTATTTCGGGACTGCACCAAATTAGAAAGCTTCTAGGAACTCCAACGGGTAGATTAAATTTATTAAGGGGAAAAAAGCGCAGTAACCAGTCGGAATTAAAGCGCAAGCAGATAAATTACAGGGAAGCAGTTACGCCGGGAAAAGAACGAAAAACCGAAAGGGACGAAAAACTGCCAGAGCGATATAGGGGCCATGCGCGCTTGAGACACGCGAAGGGGGTCTATCTCAAGGAATCGAAAGTAGGGGGGGCCCGCCTGGAGCTCTTAAAAAAATGGGGGGGCTCAACGAGGGAAAATGGGGCCGCGTGTAAAAGGGAGACAACACAAACAGAGGAGGAAAGAGAGGTAGACACGGCCTTTGGGGGGCTCGGGGGAAGATCTGAGGCAAAAAAAAAATTCAGGAGCATAAGCTCCTAAGGGATCAACCTTAACTTTTCTTCACCCAAAGAAGGAAAATGGGAGTGGGAAGTCTTTCAGTTAAAATCTGTAACGCGGTAAATGGGTTATCTAGAAATTAAAGATTCTTGATTTCTAGGGGGGGTACAAGTAAAAAAACCGAGTAGGTGACCTGAATTGGAAAGAAAGAATCTTCGTTGTACGGGGGTTCTAGGGCTCGGAGGGGGTTGGAATCACAAAGGGGGGGCCTCCCTGGGACAAAGGTGGATAAACTGAAGAAAACGTATTGGGGGGAGGATGGGGGGGGAAATAAAAAGGGGCCGTATCGAATGGGCCATACACCAAATAAAGACCCGCCATTGATGGGAAAAAAAAAAAAAAGGGGGAAACGGAGGGCTTTGGGGGGGTAGTGTGGGAAAACCCACCAGGGCAGGGGGTGCGGGGGGTGAAGCCATTGCTCTGGGGCTAGGTTCTTTCAAATTAAAGTTTCTGGGCATTTGGGAAAATTGGGAAAACGGGAAATCACCCAACATTGTAAAAGGGGTTGGGGAGGTTTTTAACAACAAAAAAAGGCGGGAAGGGGGACGAGGGACCAACGGAAAAAAAAGAAAGTAGGCCAGGTAAGTTGTGGTATTTCGAGGGAAAACCGAATCGGGGAAATTCTCGGGCAAGGTCTGAACGAAAACCAAAAATTAAAGAGCTAGGGGTCATTGGAGTCGGAATCCAGCAAAGGGGGGAAGCGGGACTTGTTCAGCAGAAGCGTTTGGGTTTGAGGTCAAACTCAGGCATTTGGCAGCGAGTGTGTGCCATCAGGCCACGAAAGGGGTGAGCCTTGAAGAAATGTACTGAAAAAAATGGCCTTAGGGGCGCGGGGAAAAACTGGTCCAAGCTCACTAAAAAAGACAAATCCAGAGGGGGGCAAGGGGAAAACTCTTGGGGTCATAGGAACGGTCCAGCTACAGAAGTATGTAAAAGGAAGAAAGAGGAGACATGGAATCTAAACTCGATAGCCTAAAGCATCTCGAGCCCCAGATGGGGGGGGAGAAAGTAAAGGTCCAAAAGGGCGAGTAAAAAGTAGGCGCATCCGAGGCAGCATAAAACTGGAAAGGCTGCAGAATTCGTAAGGGTCAAGGCATATGAAAAAAACCAATTATGGGGCGAGAGATCTCCAGGTTCAGAAAAGACATGCATGGGGAAAATGGGACTCCTGGCTTATCTGTGAACTCGAGCCAGGGAATAGGGACCCAAAGTCCCGACGATCTCGGAAAAATCATGCAGTCCAACACTGAGAATATCCCCAAAACTGACAAAATGAGATCTCTAAATTGTTTGTAGGACGAGTGGGGTCGAAGGCCGGAGGGTCCGACAGCGTTCAGTGCTACGAGAAGCATGAGAGACTCTTCTCGGGGGGCTGAAAACACACTCCTGTACAAAGGTGAAAAGGGTATATCTAATATTCGCAATTAAGAGAACAAAGAAAAAACAAATCAAAAGAAATTCTAAGTTTCGGAGAGCAAGGAGGGGGTTAAAGAAAAGCGAGGGCCTCATTAGTGCTACGTTCCCTCACCTTTCCCTCGTTATCCAGAAGGGGAAAAAAAAATGTGAGTGGAACTATCTTCCGCTCTCTGTAGTTATGGGGGGAGGGGGCCGCGCACCCTTAGTGAAAAGGTCAAGTTGAATCGGGCTTAGGGTGGATCGATCATTGACTAACAGAGGAAATTTGTTCCCTCTGAAAGGGGAGTGTTCGGTCTTGGGGCTACCGCTGAAAATTCTGCCTACCCTCCTCCGAAAATCAAAGAAATTAAAGGTCTGGTCAAGAGCCCATATTCGGGGAGGGGGGGGGGGGGCCGACTAGGGGAGAAATTGGGGGAAAAGGCGAAAAAGTAGCTGGGAAAATCTCAAAAGGAGGGGGCTTGATTCAAAGCCGTCAAACGAAACTATCGACGAAAAGAAGAAGCCAGGACGGACGCATGAAAAAAGGTTGGGAAATTCCGCTACTAACGAAGACGGGGAACTCAAGAGGGTTTGCCTGGAGATAAAACTTTTTCACAGACGTTTGGTGGGAAGGGGGAAAAAGGAACCTAAAAGCGGTAAATGTCACTGGGGGGACGGTGGGTTACGGAAAAACTTCCAAGGGTATCCGACCCTGACTACAACTTTTTAACTCGAGCGTTAGAAAAGGAGAGAACTCAGGAAACCCAAAAAGAGACTCCACATACATGCCTGCCAAACATAAAACACTAAAAAAGATCATAGTAGCAAAGGGGGGATCGAATTCAAAAGTTGCCATCCGGGCGGGGGGGGAAGGGACAGTCGACACCTTCTAAAGTGAGAATCAGAAACCTAGCTATCTCATGGAAAAAGTATAAAGTGCTTAAAATGAAGGAAAAAAAAAACCCGGAAAAACGCTCGTGGGAGGTCCAAAAGGTTCTTTAAGGACTCTGGGAAAAAATGTCTAAAAAGATAAAAGTCAAGGGAAATCCTCGTGAGGAAAATCAAGGCATCCGTCTTTGACAACTGGAAAACCTTCCCTCATCCTAGTGGAAAGGATTTGAAAAAGCCTCCAAGGCTCCGAGAAAAACAGGCGGGGACCCTTTGGGGGTTAAAAATAAAAGAAAGGCCTATCCCAATAGGGTAAAGTCGTGACCTAAAAGGATATAAACAAAAGTTATTAGGGGATCGCCGTGACACACTTGACTGGTTCAAAAGGGATATCTTCGGATGCAAAGGACCTCAAAGACTCATATACAGGGAAGTCTGACACTCGGATCCTTGGGGGGGGGACAAAGCGCCTCCGGTCATCCATGGGGGAAACATTCTTGGCAAGGGAGAAACAAAATTTCGTCAGGGATTTGAAGATCACAGGAGAAAGAGAGGGACCTGTAAAATTGAGAAGCTCCGGCAACCATCGCGGTGGGCACCCGCGGAGGGGGCGAAGGGGGGGTGAAATCTTCCACGATCAATTTACTTTTGATCGGGAGAAAGAGAGGGGGTTGGGAAAAAGAAAAAAAAGAAGAAGGTCTGAACAGGGGCATTAAACCGCCTAAAAGGGGTATGAAAATCGGGGAGCTAAGATGGGGGGGAAAAAAATGGGAGGGGTATGGGGGGGCTGGTCTGACTGGTCTCCTGGTGGGGAACGTAGTGGGGGGGGACTAATCCAAGATGTCTCCACTTAGGCATGGGGGGGGAACAGTGAGAAAACAAAACCCGGAAAAACCGTGCCCCTTAAAAGGGGGGTGTGTTCTGAGGGTTGGAGCCACAATGCCCAAGTTGAAGCGAAGCAAAACAACACATCAAGAAAGCCGAAAGCTTGAGGGGGGTGCTTAGTAGTCGCCACGCGTATATTCACGGCGCGCCACGACGACAAATGACGGAATTCGTCGGCGTTGAGTGGGGAAGTTCTTCTGAAAGAAAACAAACGGGAAGTCACTTCCATTTAAGAGAATTAGGTTGGTCAACCGAAGAAGTCCCTCGAGGGGGGAAAAAGCCTGCAGAGTAACCGAATTCATTTTGTGAGAAGAAAGTGTAAGAATTAAAAAAAGGTGCTTGTAGGACATAAGGGGGGATCCGACAATGCAGGGAGCCAATCCATACAAAAAATGGTTCAACACTAACATTGGGTGATGATAGTGAGGAATTAAAAAGTTAGAAAAAAAATTCATCCAGACGGTAAGTTACGCAAGAGTATCTCCTATTCGCACCCAGTAAGTGAAAGGCCCTGGGGGAAAAGGCTAGGGAGGAAAAACTTCGAGACTTGGCAAAACTTCTCATCTGGAGGAAAGGAGGAAATGTCAATGTGGGAACTCTAGAGAAGAATAGAGGCACGAACAGGAAGGGGGGGGGATGGAACTTTTTTCAAAAACGGGTTGGGGAAGACCTGAAGGGGCTCGGCCGGAACGATGGGTGACCGAAACGAAGTACGGCCGATACAGAGGGAAATATCTAAAAAAAAAAACACACAGGATATAGAGGAGAGGGGGCGCCGAAAGGTAAATAGTTTGGGAAGGGAAGGGAAGGGGAATCAAAAGGTTCTCAAAGAGGAGTCATCGAACCCCCGCTGAGGAAAAAAAATCCATCCCCAGGGAGAGTAGGGGACATGACTAAGGGGGAATATAATCAGGGAGAGTAAAAATACCACTCCTGGGGCATTAAAAGCAAGGGAATCCTCTTTTTGCGCAGGCTAATGCTATCGCCTTCAATAGGGAAAAGGGTCCTGAAAAAAAGTATTCTTATGGGGGGGGAAGCTCAGCGAAGGAGCTTCTCGGGTGTGCGTCAGGAAAAATTAAGTTGGTCTGCTTCGGAGGGAAAATCTCCGAGGGGGGGAAAGAGAAGCACAAAAGAACTGAAAACAAAATCGGTTGTGCTGGATGAATCTTTGGAGGACTTTCTGAAAGGAAAAAAAAAAACTACCTTAGGGTAATTCTTACATATCAATGGCAAGACAAATGAATCACGACGAAGAGAGGGGTACTGGGGGAAAACAAAACGAGGGAGAGGAAAAGGCCTTGAGAAGCCTTGCCTGGGACCGCCCAACGGCAACTATCAGAAATCTTCAAGCCTGAGCAGGACCGAATGACAAGAGGGTTTCTAAGGAAAGCCTCACAAGCAACTCATGGGGGGGGGCGAACCAGGTTTTGGGGGGAGCCTAGCCAGGGTGGATGAAGGGGGAAAACATCAACAAGGGTACAAAAACAGGGGGGTGACTGCGCCCACCAATCGTGAGTGGAAGAACAGACCGGAAAATTGTAAGCGTGAAAAAGTCGACGAAAATAGGATCAAAAAAAGGAAAAAAAAAAGAAAACAAAGGTAACAAAGGGTCGAGCAAAGATTTTCCATCAGGGACGGGGGATGTAGGGCACAGAAAGGAGCAAAAAAAGGGATTCCTAGTAGGTATAGAGGCATCCTAATCACGATGGGGATCACAAGTACATTATTACGGGGGGAAACTAGGGCAAAAAACCAAAATCACCCGCGCTTTAAAATAAAAAATCTTAAGAGACTCTGTAAAACAATTTCGAGAAAAAAAATTACAATCATTCAAAGGGAAAGAACTTTAGAGAGGGAAAAAAAGGGAAAAGAAGACTAAGAAGTCCAAATAAAAATGGTATTCCATGGAGGATGGGATCTCATCTCCCCTTGGTTCTTCTATTCGGACCTAGAAAAAAAATGAGGATTCAGGGGGAGATTTGAGAGAGGGGAGCTTTGCACCCCTGGGTCAGAAAGATTCAGTCCCCCCGAGGACAGGGTTGCAAAAATCTCTAAAAAACAACACAATGGAGGAAAATAGACCGCAAATGGGGGGGGGAAATACGGAAAGGGAAAGTCGGGAAATCACTATTCGTCCGAGAGATCTGCGAAGGGCAAGGGAACCCCGAAGTCCAGTTAAAGGCTATGAGTTTGGGGGAAAGGTCCTGGGGGAAATCTGTAGGGGGGTCTCAAAAAGGGATTACTGGGAAAAATGGGTAAACGCCATTTCTCAATTCATAATGAAAGAAAGACTTTGTGACAAGAGAGGCCGGGGGGGGTTGTTGACTATTCCAATGAATAACGCATCGCCGAAGGGGAAGGATGGGAAAGATAAAAAAGGCGGAAAAAAATGTTCAAATAACCCCGCCATACCCAGAGGGAAGGGGGACCGCTATGGGGGGGAAGTAAAAGGAGTTGAGGGGTTGGCTGGGGGTTCGCAGTGTGGACTCTGGGATAATTCCCGGGGGGCCCTTGGACATGGGGGGTCCCAAATGGCCGGGAGAAACCGTCACCAAATTTAAGAACCGGGGGTGGGGGTAACGTTCACCAAGAGGGATCTTCCAAAAAAAAAAGAAGATAGGAAAAAAATCGGGATGATTAGAGGAGGACCAAGGTCAGATTTGCATTGAAAAACCAGCTTGAGACAAAGAAAAAAAATCTAGAGGGGGGAAGTTCTCAAGCAACGTAGGGGGAACAAAGGACTTTAGAATCGTTTGAGTAAACCTCTAAAATCATCCTGGTAAACTAAGGGATCAAAAGCGTAACTTCTCAGGGGGAATGCAGGAGGGGAAGTAAGGGACCAGGGGGGTCTTGGGGCAGGGCATACGTCGAATTACGAATATTATAAATAACAGTGGGAAAAGGGGGGGAAACGGGGGGGGCTTCTATTTAAATAAGCCTAATAGGGAAAGAAGGGGAAGAGGATAACAAGGGAAGGGTCACTCACAAAGGTATAATCACTGAGGAAAAATTCAGGAAGCAAGAGTTAGAGGGGACGTTCGAGAATTCCATCCGGGAAAAATTCATCAAAGCCCTTCTTCCTTCAAAGGCGTTGAGGGAGGCTGGATCAAATGAAGATAGAATAAGCACTACAGGAGAGGGGGGGGGAAAAGTTGCCATAAGGGAAATGGTTGGCCTCAGAGGATCCAACTTGAGGAGGGTGAAAAAAGGGGGAAACAAACCTCGAGGCATTAAAAGCCAACAATAAACTCAACAACAACAAGGTAAGATATTGAGAATATCAGGTGGGGAGTACGGACTTCCGAAGAAGGGCGACGGCAAGAGGGAGGGAAACACGGCTGCAGAACGCTTAGGAAAGGAAAACCGGAAGCCAGCCCCCTTCAAGAAACTTTAGAAATTGGGAGCGAAGATTCCGCGGGAGAGACTGAAAAAGAATTGGGGTCTAAAGAAGGCTGGGTGGAAGGAAAATCTGTCGAGGGGAAAACCTGAAATCAAATCAGGAATTTGCACCCTATGGAGGGGGGGGACTATAGGGAGAGCTCTAGGGTTGGAAAGGGCCCGGACCAGGGGAGTAATTTCCTCCGGGGAGGGGAACCTCTTAAGCGAACGTGAACTCTATCACCAGGGGGGCAACCGGAAAACAAAGGGGGGGGTTGTCAGAAAAAAAAAGGTCAAGGAAATTCTTCAAAGCGAAAGTTCTGAGGGAAGGAAAACTTTTAATGAAACAAGACAAACGGCCCGAGGGGGGGGAGGAAAGAAAGATAAGAGGTTGGGGGGAGCAACAAAAGGAAAAGGGGGGAGAAAGGCCGTTAGAAGTCGGCGCGAAAAACTGCAACTATAGAAGGAAAATTGACGGCTGGGCCTGAAAACCTCCTAGAATCCTACCAGTCAAGCAAAACCAGAGATCGGGAGGGGGGGGACCTGGAAAAACCTGTGGGACTGAAAGGGGGTTTACGGGTAAAAAAACCTTAAAGGAACTTGGGAAGGGTTTGACTCCAAAATTTTTATAGCCTTAAAAAGGAAAAAAAGCTTTACAAGCTAAAAAAAAAAAGCAAGAGAAACAAAGAAAAAAAGTCAAGCAACTTTTAATAAAAAATCGCGGGTTCAGGGGTAAAAAAAAAACCATCCCCATGAGGGAGAGGGTTCCGTCAGGAGACAGATTCATCTGAAGGCACTCGATCCCAGGAGGGGGGGGATTATTGTTAAGGAAGGAAAATGAAACGATGTGGAAAAACTAAGAGGAATTAGAATCTGAACTTGTGGGTTTCAGAAAGGGGACGAATTAATGCATTAAGAGGAGTCAGGGGAAAAGACTTCCAGGGAAGTGGGGGGGCCCGACTAAGTCCATATGAACACTTTGGGTCCTTCGAAGCCCAAGGAAAAGGGTGGTCTCAATCAAAAAGGCCGTCATAGGGGAAGGTGTGTGCCCCGCCACACTTCTTTCCGGGGGAAACGAGGGAAGTGCAGACTCAAACCAAAAGGTTATTCAAATATATAGAGTCGCACGCAAAAAGACACTTGGGGGGGGGGGGGCCGAATTCGAAGGACACCAAAAACTTCCGACGTCTGCGAGAGTCATGGGGGGGGAAATTGAAGAACACGAGCTCATGGAGGGGAGTCAGTTCTGAAAGGAGAATTACTTTTATTGGTAACGGAAAGGGAGGATCTTTACTGAAGAAAGTGGGGCATAAACCTCCATAAGGGGTCGGGGGAAGCGCGTGCTGAAAAATGTTGTTTGGGGTCTACTTCGAATGTACTCCTGGGGGGGAAGAACGAAAATTGAAAAAGAACGAAGGGGTAAGCTTGCTACTGTTTCCAACCAACATAAGGGGGATGAAAGGGGGGTAATTTGAGAAGGGGAAGATTTTGGTGGGAGGGGGGAAGGTTTTTCTTGGAGAGGGGTGGGGAATTAGGTCTCTGAGGTAAAAGAAGCTTTCCCAGGGGAAGTAAGGAAGCTTGGAAGAAAAAAAAGTCACAAATTGCTGGAAGTTTTATTGGAAAGGGGGGCCGTGGTCGAGGTAACAAGGGGTGAAGGAGGAAGCATAGAAGTGCGTATTGGAGGAAAGTGATTGAACAAGAAGGGGTCCGGCCGTTTTCCCTTCCAGGCCCAAGAGACAAACTGGCGCGAAAGGAATAGTTGCAGGGGAGAAAGCCAAGATGAGCACGTCCTGGGAAGAGAGTTTTTTTGCATGCAGGGGAAAAAAAAGCAGATTTACCCAAGAAGGGGGAAATAAAACGAGGTAGGGGCTCTTTTAGGGAAAAGTAAAAAAAAAACTTGTTCGAGGGAAGAAAGCTAGAAGTCAAAAGGGAAGGACCAATCAAGACAGAAAAATTTTTTGAACGGGACACAAGAGTGTTGCTGTGGGGACACATTGGGAAACCAAACGCAGCCCCTGAGAAGGTCCGGGCGGGGAGGACGATAGCTCAGAAAAAGAAAGATAGCCCCAGAGGTGGAAGGGATAACTATGTGTAACGGTCGCGAAGAGTACAGAAAACCAGACTTAACAAAAAACAGCGAAATTCGTCAGGGGGGCAAAAATGAGGAACGTCTACCAATGAGAGGGAGGAAATACAAGAACTAACATGAATTTCTTACCAAATTTTTTCCAAAACCTGAAGAACACGATGGTTGAAATAAAGCGGAAGCCACTTGGCCGCTGGGGGGGCCGAAAAGGGGGAACGCTCTCAAACCGTTCGCAAAAAAAAAAGGAAAATAGTAGAATGAGGGGGATTCGTGAAGAAAAATCCTGGTCTGAAGCTCCGAAGGGTGAATCCTGGTCCACAAGAAAAAAAAAGTTCAAGGGAAACCTCGGTAGTGGAAGTTAAAAAGTGGTAAAAAAAAAAAAGGCCCTGTTCTTGCGTACTCTGGAGGGATCGGAATTCAAGCCATTGGCGAAGAAAGAAGGGACTGAATTAGGTTTTGACCAGCTTTCCGGCAGATGAGAAATCGCCCGGGGAATAGTGATACAACTGAAATGCAGGTAGGGCACAATGCGCTGAGGGGGGGCTCAGGGGTGGGACTCCCGTGCCTCAGGGGCCTCCGTATAGTGGAAAAAAAGAAGAAGTGAAACTCGAAGCACCAAAAGGGGTAACCGTGGAAAGGGGGTCTGGTCTACCGGGGGCATCCTACAAGGGGGGAAAAGAAGGACTTCCTTTTTAATTAGAAGGCGGATACCAAGAAAATTGTTCCGGGCTGGCACCTCTGGGGAGGAGAGGGGGGGGGGGGGAACAGTCAGAAAAATCTTCTTGAAAAAAGGACAAAAACTTGGAGGACGACTCAACTTGCAAGGCGGCCCATTTGGGAGCTAAAGCGCTGCGAGCCGAAAAAGGGTTAAGCATTCCGAAGAAATCCGAAAGAGGGGTTGCCTGAAAAGATCTCTGGGGGGGGGGGCAAGCGTCACAGGGGGGAATTTTGGGGGGAAACACATAATATGGCAATTGGGAAAGGGATAAGTGAAGACCCCTTGTGGATATAAAAGAGAAAAAGGTGGTGAAAGGTCAGTGGGGAGAAAAAGCGAGAGAAAAAGAAAAAATGAGAAAAAAGAACCCAGGCATCCAATAAAAAAGAAAACAGGTTACTTAGGAGGGGACAACAAAGATTTGGGGGGAGAAAAATGGATACTAAATAAGCAGGAGTTTTCAAAAGCTTGAAGGGACTAATCGCCATGCTCTTTATCATCCAAGGCATGGGGGAAAAGAGGAAAAAAAAAACAAGGATAATATCGGGAAAGAAGGGGGCGGAATTACTCTTTCTCCAGGGAGAAAAATTTTAACAATCAGAGAGGGAGCCTGGAATTCAAGAACTGATGGGGGGGGGGAATCGAAGAGGGGCCATTCTCGAGGGGTGGGAGGGCAAGGTCCGCCGGAGGGAGAATTCTATGATGAAGGGAGGAGGAAGATTTCGCAGGGATTCAAAGGCTCAATTGCCGGTCGGAAAAAAAGTCTCTACAAAAAAAGATGAAATGAAGAAGTCCTTGATCAAGAAAGAAGGAACGAAAGAGACAATGAGGGGTTAAGGGAAAAAGACTTCCTCAAAAGGGAGGGATTTGCAAGAGGAGGGCACCCTTGGGAGGAATGGACAACCGCCTCATGTTAAACGAGGATGGCAGTTCGTAAAAAAGGAAAAGGGGCGGCGTAGCACAGGACGTAATCGGGAAGTAAAAGGGGGACGAAAGAGTCTAATTCACCGGGACCAGGGTGACTTACAAGGCGGAAGAAAGGGGTTTGTCCAGAAGAAGGTTGAGAGGGGGGAGTAGTAGGGGGGGGGGGGAAAGGATAAGGCGTCGCAACTTTTCCTGACAAGCCTCCCCAATTAAAGGGGGAAACCGGATTTACGGGGGAGGGAAAAAGGGGGAAGGGGGGATTGGGGGAAGCCGCCTTTTGATCTTGAAAGAAGGGCGGGAAAGGGTCCGTCATGGGGACGAAAAGGGCCGCTGGTATCCTCACACCGTCACAAAGGTCATGTACGGTAGGGGGGGGGGGAACCCAGTCACAAAAGGTCGTCACAGGGAAAGAACCGGAAAAAGAAAGAAGGGGAGGAATGAGGGGGGAGAATGATTCAAATCGGTCAGTCATTAAAAATAAAAAGCTGGAAGCGCCCAAAAAGAGAGAATAGGTGGGAAGGGGGGGGACTGCAAAAGCTTGAGCAGGGGAAAAATAACTAGGGGGGGGGGGGTGCTTCCTTAAAAAGAAAAACAGATACCAGCCAAAAAAAAAACGAGGCAGTGTGTCTTGAGGAGGGGGTAAAAAGGAAGAAATTTCTGAGAGAGAAGTCCGAAAAAAGGGGCCAGACAATAAAAACGATTGTTTCAAACGGGGGAAACGACCGGCTTCAAGGAATCTAAAAAAAAAAGTCAGAAGGGAAAGGGCCATACCCAAAGGAGAAAAAAGCTGAAGGAAAAAGAGAAAAGACTCTCGCCAAAAAAGTTTCAAAAAAGGGAATATTTCCCGGTCGCTGGGGAAGCGGAGTCCGGCCTAGGGAAACAGAAAGCTGCTCAGACGAAAAATTAGACTTTGTTTTGACATCTCAGAAAAAGCTAACATGAGCATGAAGGAGGAAGTCCCCGGAACGACCTAGGGGGGCAAGCTCTAGCCTCAAAGGGGACTCCGAAAAGGAAACGAACCATGAGGACTTGGGAGGAAAAGGAAGCCGAGAAGGAAACAAAGGGGGAAAATAGCATAGATAAGGGACCTTCCTTTGAATAGGGGGGGGAGAAAGAAATTGCTTTTTTCCTGTCACCAAAAACCATAATGAAGAAGGGAAGCGGAAAGCAGTCGAAAAAGAGTCCGGGGAAAAAAAATGCGAAGGATTGCTAGGACTTCCATTGCAGAAAGGCCTCCTTTTTACAAAAGTACGAGGGGGCAGATTATCCTAAAAAATGGGGAAGCAAGATGCGGGAAAGCTCAAAAATAGCCAAGGAGTGCGAGCGGGGGAGATATCTCAGAGGCGTCCTCCCGTAACCTCTGGTTGCGGATAGGATGGGGCATTGAGGGTGAAACTAAGGAAGAGGGTAAAAAATGGGGGGAGGGATTGGGGGAGGGAAGGGAGTTTCGGAGGGAGATGAACGCTCCCCTCAATCCTAAATTACCCGGAATTTTTAGGGAGAAAAAGGGACCTCGGTTCGCTGAAAAAAAAGGAAGGTAATAGAGGGGAGGGACATCAACAAAAAGCCTTAGAAGGGTCTGGCTTGAAGACCTCACTGACAACGAAAAGAGATCTGCAGACTCTGAAAGAAGGGTGCAAAAAAAAGAAGTAAAAGAGGGAAAAAAAAAAGACACTCCGCAAGAGGGGGAAGGCGCTCTTCTGGGGGGGGGGGCCCTTTCCGCGTCACAAAATTGTTACGCAAGGTGGGGGGTGACGGTTAAAACATCAAAACGGGAAAGGGTTACGGGGGAAAGCCCCTTGGGGGGAAATGACGAAAGTGTAAAGCTTACAGAGGAAAACGGTGGGAAGAATCAGGGAAAAGCACCCGCCTAAAAGAAAAGGGGCAAACGAAAAAAATCTGCGGGAGGGGAAGGTCTTTTCTTGCGGGGGGGGGGGGGGTTCCCAGTCTAATCTCGAAACATCTAAAAATAGTCTTTAGGGCGAAGTTTATTATGAGGGGGGGGGGGGGGAGATTAACAAAACCCGTGGGGGACCGCGGGGGCGGAAGAAGGGCGGAAATTAGGGGAATGAGGGAAAAGGAAATCTGGCGGTCAACTAAAGTCACCCAGCAAGGGGGGCTAACTGCCATAATCGCAATATACTGGATGCATTGAAACGGTGGGGGCGCCAAGGGAAGAAAGCAATGGGGAATAAAAGTCCGGAAATTACAGTGGAAGGGGGCCCTCACTGGAATAATCAAACATGGGAAACGAAAAAACGAGGGGCTCCAGGGGCCTGAGGGGATCTCTAAATTATTAGAGTATGAAAGCCCCATGAAAAAATCAGTTTTGCCTCGGAAGAGCGGGAAAGGGGGGACCCATTAAAAAACGGGCCCCAGAGGCATTCAACGAGGGCTAAGGTGATCAAAAGGTTGCAAAAAAGGGGGGGCGCAACCAAGAAAGAAAAAGGGTCCTAGGCAGGAAGGTCGGACTTTTAGGGGAAAAGCATTACGAAGGGTTTATCCGCCATTGGGGATACGAGAAGGAATGGCCCCAATGGGACTTACAAGAGAGAAGGTTTGGGGACCTTAAGCAGGGGGTCTGCCTAACAAAAGAAAGGAGGAGATGAAGACGAGAGCGGAAGAAGAAAAAACGAAAAAAAGGGGAGGAAAAGCTTTTTGAAAAAAGGAGGGTGGAATGGGCGTTGTCTTGGGGGATGTGTGAGGAAGGGGGGGGCGTCTCTGTCGGTTGACTCGCTTTAAGAGGGGTGACACTTTTCCGGAAAAAAGGGCCGAAAAACGTCACAAAGTGGAGTGTTAGGGAAGGGGGGGGAAAGTACAAAGGCGTCAGGGTGACGCAGGGACGCACAAAAACATCATAGATTCTGCAAGAAGTCGAGTTGAGGGGGTAAATAAAGAGTGGAACTTGGAAGGGAAAGACGCCACCAATAAAAAAAGATAGTTGCAGAGAGCCACTCGCATCAGGAAAAAGAACGGCCTTTCAGGAGAAGAGTTTGGTTAAAAGGGGGAAAAGGGGAAGAAGAGGAACGGAGTTGCAAAAGGAAGGCAGTGTGGGAGAAGAAAATGAAGACGAGAAATAATGTAAGGGGGGAGGTGCGTAGGCGCGTTCAGAACGACGAAGTAAACTACCACAATGAAGACCAGTTTGTTTGGGAGGAAAAATAAGCTGGGAAAATGAGATATGAAAAAAAAAGCACCTATGGAAGTAGAGTCCGCAAACGCTAACTCAAGAGGAAAGAAAAAGCGCGCGCCCCATCATAATAAAGGGGGGGAAAGGCACCGGGAGAATCAAAAAAAGTGATCGTCCCGCATCCTGCGTCAAGAAAAACGCCCGGGCAACCCAGAGAAAAGGAAGTGGAAAATTTTTAGAAACTTTCGGAAGAAATCCTCCACTGAGTCAGGGACAAATGAAACATGCTTGGGGAAAGAAGTTTGGAAAAAAAGGAAGGACAAGGGGAGGGGTTGCCGAGAGGAAAGAGAGAAGAAAAGGTGCCCAGGGAGGAACTCAGCCCTAAACCTGGATAAAAAAAGGGAGAGGAAATCACAACAACAAGGGTAAAGATAGATCTAGTGGGAGTAGGCTTAGGAGAGGGGGGGGAAGCGGCTAAGGGGGGAAAGGGGAAACAGCAGGGGGGCAATCGCGGAAAATCTTTTCCAGGGGGAAGGGGGGGAAAAAACCTTCACCAGCCAAATGGGAAAGGGGATTCCTGACTAAAGTGGGAGATCAGAAATGGAGAACTGAAAAATACCCGAAAGAAAGGTAAAACTGGCAAGAGTTCTCACTAACAAGAAACTCTTCAATGCGCCCTTGATAGTATCCGAAAGGATGGAGGGTCGTAGGGGGGAAAAAGACTCTAGAGGGACATCCGCAAAAGGGGCCTCAGGGGGGGGAAATCCATAGGAGGGGGAGGAATTGACTCTAAGCACCAATCTTGAGCTTCCCGTAAAAATATTTGAGTGGGAGACCGTCTGGTCGGGATAAGAGCAGAAAGACTCCGATATCATCGCAGAAAACTGGGACAGAGAGGGCTGTCAACTCTATGGGAAAAGAGGACTGTCTTGGAAACAAAACTAGCTGAGAAGCCCGCTAAGGGACTTTAGAAGCAACTATCGAGACCATTTGGGCCGTGCACAAAAGAGGGCGAGCAGGTAAGCGCCCGGGACAATTGGTGAAAGAAAGAATAAGAACGCAGAGCCGACTCTCAGGGGAGGGGTGAAATCGTCAAAAGGGGGGAAGGTTGTGCCTTTTACAAACAGAAATAACAAAAAAAGGAAATTGGTGGACGTGTGGACGACACCCCTGGGATAGAAGCGAGACTCGGTAAAAAGAGTCAAAAGGGGGAGGGGAAACAAACACCTGGTCCAAAAAGCACAAGGGCCTAGGAGAAAGGTTAATCAAAGAAGGGAAAAAAAAAAAGGGAAGGAGGGGATTCGGGGAAAGGGGTATCCTCGAGGGAGGATCAATCAACTAATCTCCAAATATCGGGTTGGCTATCAAAATTAGTAGAAAGGGGGGGAAAAGAGAGGAGACTGTAAGCTGAATTAGACTCTTTCAATTCTCAAAGGAAGAATTACATGGGAGGCCGAAGAAAATAACGTCACGAAAGGCAGAGTGGAAAAAGGCCTAACAGTTGAAGCGTTGAGCCGCATGGTACTCAGTCGCAAGAACGAAAAGGACCTAGGAAAAGGGAGTAGAGGGAGTACCAAAGGGTCCGATGAAAAAAACGGGAGCAATAAAGCGTCTCCCTCTACTCTCCAACACGGGGCTTGGAAAAGAGAAGAAAAAGGGGAAGGCCGGAAACAAGAACTTTGGGGGGTAGGGGCCAGAGATAGGCCATGATTTCCACATGATAAACTCAAAGGATTCAGAGCTTGGGGGGAAAAAGAAGGGGCAAAACTCCAAAAGGGACATTGTCATAAAAAAGGAGGAGTTCTTTCCAATCGGGGCGTAAATTAAGAAGAAGCAGGCGTAAAGATACCTGAAAGGGGGGCGGAAGGAGAAAGGGAAGCCAGACTTACGGAAGTGTTTGTTTGAAGAATCACTTTCCTAAGGGGGGGAATCGCCAAAAACGATAGGGAGGATGAAACGAAGAGGTCCGTGCGGGGAAGGAGACTGGAAATACCGCCATGGAGCTTTTTGAAAAGGGAAGTACTTTGATGAAACCAGGGAATTTACGTTGGGGGGAAGGGGGGACTTGAAGAACGTTGGGGGAGGCGGGCGCTGAGGGATTTCGCAGGGGACCACTTGACGGAGGGTTGTTTGTGATCCCCAAGAAGAAAAAAAACGGCACAAAGTGCATTTGACCAGGGTGTGGGAGGGAAGCTGTCCCGGCAAAAAGAAGAAGAAGTTGGAGTTAATGGAGGAAAATGCTTCACCATCAGGGGGGGACGTTTAATCTCAAAAAAGATCAAAAGGAGAGAAACCTCCGATATTGGGGGGAGGCGAAAGGAAAGGAGAGGGAGAGGATGTCAATGTTTGCTGCCTGAAAAAAGGATACTTTATCCGCGAGGGGGGAAGACCCAGCGAACCGAATGGCCGTTTTTCGTAACTTGGGAGATGTGGATGACGAAGGTAGCTTGTCGGAGGAGGGGGGAAGAGAGAGAAACCAGAGAAAGTGTGGGGCAGAACGCTTGGTGCAAAAATTCGAGAGGAAAAAAGCCTCCTGAGGACAGCAAGGGTTTAAAGGGCGAAGCAGGGCAAGGTGAAAAAGCAGATGAAGAGGAGTTCCTACAAAAAAAGAGTTTCAAAGGGAAGGGGAACTAGTTCAAAAGTCGCTTTCATCGGACACATCACTGAAAAAAGGGAGGGCAACCCAGCAAAAGGAGGAAGGGGGAAAGGAATCCTTGGGGGTAGGGAAAACGTCTAGAATGGGAGGCTAGACCCTCAGGAGGAGGTTCTTCCACTAAGTCATTTTGGGGGGAAAAACGGGGGGGACACGGACGACGGGAAAAAAAAGGCGGGAAGGCACTCGGTGACAAAAGAATCCTCTCTGCCAAAGAAGGGGAGGAAATCTAAGGAGAACTCACAACCACGGAAAGTAGAGGGGAGAGGTCCTAAGGGGGGGAAAGATTAGGGGAGGTTCCTGTACAAGGGGGAACTTTCCATAGCTCTAAAAAACGATGGAGTGTCTCAAGGAGAGACCCATGCAAAAAAAGTAGGAAAGAGGCCATTGGGAAAAAAACCCCCAGTGGAGAAAACGAATTTTGGATAATGAGAGGGACCTAAAAGGGGAGCATGATTCTGAATCTTCAAAAACGGAAAAAGGGGGGCCCGAGGGGGCGAAACGTCTGAGAACGAAGGTTGGGGAAGCCCCGACCGTCAGGGGGGGGACTAAGGGTCAAATAGGGGGCAACGAAGAACGGACCCCGTGAAAGAGGGGGGGTATTTGGGGAAGGATTAAAGCTGTTCGGCCTTCTAGCAGGGAACGCGCCGACTAAGAAAGAAGTCAATTTTTGAATTTAGAAAAAAAACTGGGACAAGGGCTGGCAGAATCTGCAGGGGGACATGCCAGAAAAATAGATACTGCTGAAAAAAATTCCTTCAGAAAAAATGCGTCAGGGCACGCCGCAAAAAAGAAAAGGGACTAAAAAGGTGTGGGCAAGGGAAGTGAAGGGACAATAATGTGGTCATTCCGCACAAACCCAAGGCCGAGAGGGGAAAGTTGGGGGGAAAACAACCTTGTGAACGAGGTTCCTTTTAAACAAGAAAAAAGAAGCCAAAGAAAAATCACTTGGGGAATCCAAGAGGCCCCTTGAAAATGAAAGATAAACAAGGGAGGAGAAAACCAAGCTAAAGCAATCCAATCAAACAGAAAGGTTCATACAGGAGGGGTTGAAAAAAAAGATGGGAAAAATGGAAGATTTCGGGGGAAAGATAGAAAAATCTTCGTAACAGAAAGACTCCATCGAAGTAGAGAAAAAATCATAAATTGTAGTAAGTGGAAGATTAAACAAACAGAAACACAGTGTAATACAACCTCCTACAGGAAAGAGGAATCAATGGAGGAAAAAGTTTACGCATGAAACTCCGCACCTAAAAAAACTTCCATAATGATGAGAAAAAATGGATGCATTCGAGACGGGGTTGCACCAAAGTGGGGGAAGCGAAGTCGAAGCAATTTCCCTCCTACTCTAGCCAAGGGGGCTTCGGCCCAGGAGAGAGAGAAACAACAACGGATTATTATTAAACGGGAAGAAATTCGAAAAGGAGTTATAACTGGGGGGGGGGGGACTAAGGAAAGGAAGAAGGTGCAATAAATCTTCCGCATAGTAGGATAGTGCAGAACCTTTGGTCTGCCTTTTCTCCCGATAGGGCTAAACATTGCAGAGAAGCTGGGGTCGTGATCGAAAGAGGGAATTGAGCTCACAGTCCTTAAAGATTACCTACTGGGATGGGGGGGAGAAGTCGAGGAAAGGGGGGGGCTCGGATCAAGGGTGGGGTTTTTTCCGACCCGCAGGGGAAATACCTTTTAAGGGGGAGAAGGAATGGGGAGTGAAAGGGATATTCGGAAAAGTGTGATCCCACGCCAAAAAACCACAAAACCAATGGGGGTTAAAAGTTAAAACCGGTACTTTTTATAACCCTTGGTGTGTAGTGGCTTAGGGGAAACGGACGGGGCTCGCTTGGGGTCTGAGAGTGCTTTCTTGTCAGGGGGGAATGGGAAGGGTGGGGGAAGGGGAACAGGGGAAGGAGAAAACAAATTGCAAAGGGGAAAAAGTTGGGGGAAAAGGTTTTTCACCCTTCAAAAAGGCAAGGGGGGCGAGGCCCATTCCAAAAAGAGGAGGAACGAAAAAGGGCTTAAGTGTCAGG
>Ga0179593_1319441_pt1 | contig 20065 bp, 17 predicted proteins | sample CZODoug2_1_08_16_FD_185931 | JGI IMG/M metagenome (GOLD analysis project Ga0179593, IMG submission 185931) | Vadose zone soil fungal communities from Angelo Coast Range Reserve, California, USA - CZODoug2_1_08_16fungal (PacBio error correction) | ecosystem: Environmental > Terrestrial > Soil >...
TCGCACGCTGCCACAAAAACAGGCATCATTCCAAGGGCGAAAAAAAGGGTGGCCACGAAATATTAGTACAAATATGGTAATGGGGGCACTGGTTCTGTCACATCATTCAGAAGCACAGGAGTGGTACGCTGGAGGGTCAGGACCACAACACGGGTGGTGGAATAATTACGGGCATCGAAATTCGTGGCCAGAGGGTGGAAGGTCTGAAAAATTAGGAAAAGGGTTACAAAGGGGTGGAAATGCAAAGTTTGTGTTTCAGTCCAAATGGAAGACATGGTCAATGACACAAATGGGGAAGTGGGCGGGAACCACGAAAGTTATCACGTGGGGCTGTTCCGGGACTTTTTCGGAGCGGGGAAGGAGGAAGTCAGGAGACATTCTTAGTTTGGGGGGGACTGTTTCTGCAAATTCTAGGTCCAGGTCAACAGTAAGTTGACAACGGAAAAGATAACGAGCGGAAGAAGGTAAAAACCAGCCTAAGAGAAGGATAGCCGAAAGACAGGTAACATAAAGTCAGCTGGCTTAACGGCTCTGCAGATAAGGAGTCAGATGGTGTGGGTGGGTGGGGGCGCATAACAGGAGCTGGGGAGGAAAGGGACAATCAAAAGGAAGAGGGCAGGACTCTACGCGCTAGGAGTTCACTTAATTGCCTTTGGGTGGGGGTGGGGCAACGAAGGAGAATAAATTGGCTGACATGTTGGGTCGGGGAATGATCTACCGAGAAGTACCGGGAGGACACGAAAATCTGGGGAACGTTTTCCACAGCAGAACCCGAAGGGGAGGGGGGGATTACAGGCGAGCGACGAGGCAAAAGAAGCCGCCGGTGGCGGCAACATTGAAAAAAAATAAAACATAAACGCCTCTGACTGAGGACAGCGGGTAGAGCAAGGTGCGTGAAAACTAGGAGAGCAAGCGAAAGAGAAACAAGAGCGAGACAGGAGAAGCACAGGAAGTCGGGGAAGGTTTTTACCCGGGTGGGTGCATAGTTTGGTCTGAGAAAACTGAGCAAAAGGGACGCGAGGTGTGCAACAGGAAGAAAAACGACTAACGAAGGACGGGTGGGAGTACCAGTGCTGTGCAAGGCTGACAAATAGCCGGGGGGGGGGAGTGTGGAAGGCCCGCCGGGATGTTATAGGAATTTTACGGGAAGGGATGTGGAGGAAAGTTGATGCTGCTGGCTGTTGGAGCAAGTCAGTCAGGAAACTGCGTAAATGGTGTGACCAGGGTGGGGTGTTTCTCGTGAAGTGAAACAAATTCCGCATATACGGGAGGGGGGTCCGGACACGTTGCAGAACACGAAGGACACTCGCTGCCTGAGGTGTTACAACGCAGGTGAGAGGGTCCATCACTTCGAAAAAAACTCGAGGGGGGGGAACAACAAGGGACGGACCGTGATAATACCTTAGTCGAGTAAAAGGGGGGTGTTAACACAAAAGCTAAAAGTAAGAAAAAAAGAGGGGGGGGATCAGGTTTGATAATGCAAACACGGGAGCCCCCTAAAAAATCCACATAGTACCACCTTAGAAGCATGGTAAATTGTCCAAGACAGGCGTCACGAGGGGAGTGGTGGGGTTCTTACTCGCACAATGGGCAGGGGACTAACGCGGGTCCGTGCAATGCAGTGAGCAGGGTGCAAGTGAAAATGGGCATAGCACCGACCGGAGTCTGGCGCGATCACACCAGCTTAAAAGGGAAATTCCACCCGCAAGGAGAGGCTTTCGGATTGGGTCACCAGGAGCAAACGAACCAAGCGTACGCGATCGGGTGGGGGGGAAACTGTATGACTTACCGGGGTGTGTTAGTGGATCCTGAAAGCCGGTCGGGGGGGGGGTTCGTGGGGGGGGAGGCGCTCTCTCGGGAAATGTCAACGACTCACCGATGCGAATGGCAAGATTGGTTCATCCCTCTCAGTTGGAAATCGGGAAATTGAGATAAGGACCGGGGGAAATGACGTAAGGGGCACGATCGGGGCGGGGTACATTTATAATCTCTCAAACACTACAAACAAAAGGATGATTATTAAACGAAATAAAGAATGACACGCTTGGTACCGGAACAAAGCTGTGGGTGTGGTGTGTGTCGAGTACAGTAGGTATCAGTTGAAGGGCGGGAGCTCGACGGGACATAAAACGGGCCAATATAATCGGTACCGAAGTGTCGGCCGCTTCGCGGGGTGTAACGAGAGTGCCCCACGCGGAATGGCACACATCCCTAATAAAGAGCCAATCAGAAGGGCCCAACACACACGTGAAACAAGGGAGTGAAAAAAGGGGGGGGGTGGGGGCACAGGTGACAGGACTCCGTGAAACCTGAAGGAAAATACATTAAGGAAGAAAAAAAAAGACCATCCGACTCCCTCAGTTTGAACAAAAAGAACAAAGGGGGAACCGAAGGGGCTAGCTGCGGGCCATACGAGACCTGGGGAGGTCACGACGCTTTATCGGGGGTGATCTCAGGATCGAAAAAGGAGATCGTTATTGGCCGGAACAAACTCCCGTAACTAAAAGGAACAAGCCCGGGGCGCTACTGTCTGTTGAGTACACGGGGTGGGAAGGCAGTATAACGGAAAAAAGGGAATCGGACTTCTCAAGGAGGGTCAGAACACTTAGGGGTCGATCGGGTCACACTTTATGAGGGAAACGGGTGAGTCAGGCATTTTTCTAATCGAAAGCGGGGGGGGAACGGGGGTATCAAAAGTCTGGGGGGAGCGTGTCTGGTCGCTGAGCATGGGGGGAAACCGGTCAAACCGGTCAGACCGGGGCGTTGGGCGCTAAATCTTGAAACAGGGCAGGGGGGAATTCGGAATGGTCAAACCTGAGGAAAACGGGAAGCGGGCCCATTAGTGTGGGGGCAACAAACCAAAGGAGGCGGGACACGACGGGTCCTGCCGCTCGACCGATCTACACAAGCGAAAGGGAATTGTTGTTTCCAAGTGCAACTGGGGGGAAAAGGGACCTCGGGAAAAATCAAAAAACACTACACAGGGAGACAAGCAGGTGACACAGCTAACAAAACAGAATCTGGATAAAAAAGCGAACTGCTAGTCAATTCGTCGGTGTGGACCAAAAGTCTACAGTCACAAGAATGGGCTGCTGCAAAGGGAGGGAAAAACTGTTCAGCCCAGGCGGAGTGGGGGATTCACCCGTACTCGACGGACGGGGGTGGACAAGTCCACCAAAGGGGGGGGGCACAACACCACACATAACGTAAACGCCGCATGGTCGAGGACAAGGAGACGCGATATCCGAAACCGTGGGGGGGACCCAGTGAGGTGAGACCGGGGAAGAGCTAACCTGCGAAAAAGGAAAGAAAGGGTGATCGACATTTCAACGATAAACGGTGTCGGGTCCGAGCTATGGGACTACATGAGAGGGAAGGGTAGGACGATACGGGTTACCAACTTCAGGGGGCTTGAGGTCTTGGGGGACGCACTAAAGAGGTGAGACCACATTGCCATCTGGTTCCTGGAGGCAGGTGGGGGCGAGGAAACAACCGAAACACAATCCATAGGCGTCGGGTAGTGACGCAACACTGGGAGAAGGGGGGTTGGGGGGGAGCCCATGGGTAAAAAAAACAAAAAAAACCGCTGCGAAGGGGAATCGCGACTTTCAGGACATACCTGGGAAGGTGGAGCGGACAGAATTCGAAAAAGAATCACGCAACTGGAACGCTGTAAAAAGGAAGAATGGTCACAGGGGGGGTTGTGAGGGGGGTGAAAGAGGCAGAAGGCCGGTCGTGGGGCGAATCGCGGTAATTATCTAGAGACCCTTCTATGAAAAGTGCCAAAAGTGGATTATCCTTACCTGCTTGAGTGCCGATGGGTGGGGTCACACATGGTCATGGGACTGTAGGTTGAAAGAGGGAATGATCTATTGCCGAACGGAGCGACCTCATATGGCAAGAAAAAAAACTCCCCACGACGGCACAGATTCATCCAAGTTGTAACAGGACAGGCATCCGAGACTGTCAAATGACACATGAGGGCCGGGAAAACTGACTGGGGGCATGCCTGGGCTATCACCCACCGGGGTTTGAACAACCACGCGAGAGCTCAACTAAGTGGGGCGGGTCGAAAAACAGAAAGCATCTCACTGTGGACAAGCGTCAAAAAGGAGAGGGGGAAGAAGCAGGGGCATTGGTCCCATGGCAAAAACCCCGGGACCAACACGAGAGGGACACAGATGAACAGAGGAACGAGGCAAAAGAGAAAAAGTCAAAGGCGGTACCCAACTAACAGGGCACGTGACATATGTCGAGAGAGGGGGGGGAAACATGTAAGTTTATCGATCAAAAAAGTTAGGTAATCGGCGAATCTCTGAGCGGGTAGACACTGAGGGGGGAACTGGGGGTACCTATCGTGCGGTGGAACAATCAGCGCAACGACGAGGGAGCATGGTATGCACAGAAATTCGAAAAAAACAGGAGGGCAACATCATTACAACAAAAAAGGGGAAGGACCTGGCACAACAAGCGCGGAGGTATACACAAACGTGCTTCCCGGAAAGGACGACACGGGTGGAACTAGTGTGCAGCAGGATCACACACTTACCAGCAAACCAGGACGAGGGTGGTGGGGGGGTGGGGGGCGCTACAAAGTTTGCTATGACAGCAAGGAACAGCAAGGATTTGGCAAATAAGCGAGTTGACTTGAAACGATAACCCAAGCCAAGTGGAGGGAGGCAACAGTTGGGGGGGTAAAACCTTAGGGGACTGTGTATAAACCTGGAATACCTCATAAACTCGACTCGGTAAGCAACTGTCAACCGTAGGGCCACAGGCGGGACCCGGCTGGACATAAGTCGAACCATGCGTGCGTGTTTGCGTAGCATGAGTTGGGGCAAGAAACAAGGGGAATATCGCCAATACAAAGGATGCGGGGGAGAGATAAAAGAGGGGGATGGTGAAAATATCGGGAGATCAGTGATTGGTGGGGGTGGGCAAAGCTGAGTAAAGCCCTGTCATTCTGCCAACAGATGACAAATCTGTGACACCACGGGTGGGGCCGAAAAAGGGGGTTGTGTGAAAAAAAAACCGCAACATAGAAAAATAATGCCGGGTACAAATCGGGTTGTCCAGAGTACAAACTAAAGGCAGGAAAAAAAAACCTATGGGACATCAAAAAGACTAACAAGAGGGACCTACATAGAACATTAACAACAAAACTACAGGTGGGAGTAAAGGTCAGGACGGAGAATGACGCACTTGGGTGCGACAACCTTCCTCCATATAGGAGTGGGGGGGGGGTGGGAAACGGTTTTGTCACGCAGAAGGAAAAACAGGTTGTACACAAGTACTGCGTATAACGGGTCAAGGGTAGGGAAAACAAGGACGAGCAGTCCAGGGGCGGCGTATACCGCGGGGGAAGGGTCGCTCTGTCTAGAACAAGAACTGAATTGACGAACTGGGGAAGAAGGAGTCGGGAAAAAGGAATTCTTCGGTAAGATAAGGGTGCCTACAAAAAAGGCGAGGCCAATGGTGGGGTAGGGAGGTCGCGATAACTGGGAGAGTCTGGACATGGATTGTGAGGGGTCGCCGCGGGGTAGGCATGGGGGTAACCTAGGAAAAGGGTCAGAGAAATCTCACGAACAGGGGTGCTCGGATGTGAACAGGACCATACGCCCGTAGTTACAGGCAAGGGGTGTGGGGGGGTTATCGTCGGGCGATCGAAAAAGGACACCGGGTCGCGCAGCGGGAAATACCAATAGGGAGACATGGAGTAAGAATCTCTTCCTCAGGACGGTTGGCAAGTCTTCTAGAAGGATGGAATGTGCGTGGTGTCGTGTAGAGTGGCGGAGGAGTGTGGAGGAAAAAAAAAGAGGTAAACCTATTTACAAGACGCCAGGCAGGTAACCCAGCGAAGTCAGCCTCCTGATTCAATAAGGGTGAGAGAACTTTGGGGACCTTGCAAGGAATGAAACAATACCGGAAAGGATGTTCTCTCGCCCAAAACGTCTGAGAGGGAATCCGGGGGTTATGTGAAATGAAAAAGATGCCCAGGGGAAAAAAGAGAGGGGGGGGGGGGGGGGGGCCGAAATAAAACTGGAGATACATGGTAAGAAGAAAAAAACGAAGGGTCTGTCGAGCGAAACGAGGCCAGACTCAACGGAGCACGAGTTCTTCGAAAAGGGAAAGTAACAGAATAACGGCGTTTCTTTCTGCGCGGGGCAGAAAGGGGAAAGTATTACGGGAGGTGAGGGGGGGGGACGAAGCGAAGCGAATATCCAGAATTAAAGGCCGGGGAAAATCACCGAGGAGTAAGGGGGTCCTTCCGGATGTGTGGATCCGTGGGGTGGAGGTGATGTCGAGGGTCTGTCAACTGCAACAGAGGATAGACTGTAAAGTTTGAGTGCAGAAAGGAACAGAGGGGGGGGGGGGGCCACTCCGATAAAAAAAGGCTCATCTCAGGGGGGGGAGAGGAGACAACAAGTCAGGTATGCCTCGAAACATTCGTCCTCCTCCCGAAGCATGGAACGGGCAATATAATACGCGAACAAGGGGGAAAGGATGCAAAGAGTAGTCTTTATAATTCTAAAGTCGGGGGAAGGCGAATCAAAAGGCCATTAAAGTTGGAACAATTAGTGTTTCACAGGTGGACTACACACACCCCCGGTAGCAGGACAGGCAACAGGTCGTAAAGGTTCTTGCCCTCAGTGGGCGAACGCTGTTCGCGACCGCCCGTGTCCAACAAGACAGTCTCATGAGGTGCTGGGGGACCAAACCAACACCGAAACAGCCAAAGGAAAAAAACACAGAATGGTTGATATAGTTATCATGGTCTCAGCGTAAAGCCATCGGGGCTCAATGTATCGACAAACAGCGGGGCAAAAAGAAAACCGGCAGGGGGGGAATGGAGCAAGCAAGTAAGCGCGTCGGGAACAAAAAAAGGAAGCTGTTCTTGGCACATTAAGTCACGCAAAGGTGTGACACGGAAACCCAATCCGAGGAGGGCCGTAGAATGGGAAAAGCAAAAGAGGGCAGAGTCACCAGCGACGTAACAGCTAGGGGGAAAAACAAAAAACCGGTAACATTTCTGCAGAGACAGGTTGGTAGAGCCCGATCGCAGGGGGAGGGCAACCGTTCAGCTACTCCGGACAAGCGGTAACGGCGTGACCCCCGAGGGACACTGCGAAGATTATTGGAGGGGGGGGGGCCGCGGGTGACGCGAGCATGGCATTCGTTCAGTAGGTTTGAGTAACGGTTTCGTGCGGGTACTTAGAGGGGTGGACCACGCCTGCACGGAATGGAAATGCAAAACAAACGCCGGTGAAGGGGTGTAAACAGAAAAAACGGGTATTGGACCGGGGACACAAAAGGCGGTGCCATGTATATCAGGGAATGGGAGGAAACGCTGGGGGAAGCCTGTAACAAAAAGGTCCAAAAACACAGGAAAAAAAAGCGCGTCGAGTGCTGGTAATGGAAAAAACTATGGGGGTGTACTAGGACACCACAGCGGGGGGGACGGTGTCAAAAAGATCCTGTCGGGAAACACTGAGTGGGGTGCAGGGGGGATACGATTTGGGTTCAAAAGGCTCGTGTCTCGGACAACACAAGGACAAACACCGGGCATCTGGAGGTCAAGAAAGAGGAACAAGGGGGAAACAAATCACATCGCAGGGGGATGAGGTGGACGAGGAAAACAGTAAGGCCTTAGAACCACGTGGCTGACCCGATCCATCAAGGCACATCGTCTATAGGCTTCCATCAATGTTACGGGATTCCCACGGCAGCAGGGAACAAGCTTAACGACGGGCATAAAAGGGCAAACTGGAAATACCGTCCTCTGCGGACCACACAAAAAAAAAAAAAACGGCCCTGAACGGTATCCTCATCGGGGAGGGTCGAAGGGAAAGCGGGCAACCAGCCCTCGTCGGCGGCCGGAGCGGGGTTTGCGCTTACAGATCGGAGAACTCAATAGCCAGACAAATCCCACAACGAACAACGCCCACCAAATGCAAGAGGCCGACAGGGGGACGCGAAAAAAACTGGCTCTGATGCAACCTCCGGGAATGACAGTCCACGGTGATTGCGTAGGGCCTCCTCTGATGCACATAGTAAAGAAGGGGTCGGTAACATGTCAAGTGTTCTAATGAGGGCTGGGGATATACCAGTCGGGCTGGGTGTCGACACTGGGCCAAGGGGGAGGAGAAACTTTCTTAAAATACCTGGCAGAATACTTCCAGACATATGGCGTAAACGCGGAAGAACGGGGCCTGAAAAACACCCGTTTGCAAACAACGACCAGAGAGCCAAAGGATCCTGTGCAGGCTGTCCGCGGAGGCTTGACAATAAAAAAAACAAGGGAAAAATGGAGTGACAGAAAGTACACATGGAGGCGAAAAAAAGAAACAAATGAAAATACAAGGTTTCTAAGGGACAATCGAGCCAATGAACAAAAAAATAAGACGCCAGCCGAAGCAAAGACATCAAACGGCAGAAAAACAAGGGGCTGAGACTAGCCCGTACAACTCGGGCACACTAGCCGGCACACAGGGCGTTTATGTCTTCGATTAAACAGGATCTACCCACGCAAGGAAAGAACTGGAGGTGCAGATTAAAAGTAGATCTTGTTGGATCTCAACTCAATCCGGGGGAGGGAGTTTGCCGAAAAAAAAAACCGTGGTGATCACAGAACCCCTAATTTCTGCAGTTGGGAAAAAGAGAAGTCGGGGGCACAAGGTAAAAAAAACATCCTGCACACATAAGGGCTTTGAAAGGGCAAGTATCTATCATGGGCGTGTAATACGATTCGGTAGTAATGCAAAGTGAAGACAGAAATGGTATGGGAAAAGTAGCTGACACAATCGAATTAGTAGTCAAGGGAAAGGGGGGCGGGGGGAGGAAAAACTTAGAAACTCGCACTATTAAAAAGACAAATGTGGAAAAAAAGGTAGCCACCGGCTGCGTTGAGTAAAAAGGAGAGGCAAGCTAAACGGGGGGAAAGAAGGTCAAATTCCGATAATGTCATGAAGGGGGGAACCGGGGGTCAACACAATCTTATCGGACAGCAACTCACTGATGAGGGGTTCATGTATGTCAAAAAAAAGGGCAACCCACGGACTGCTGAGAAAGGACCGTGTGTTGTCATGAGACGGAAGACCGACACGGTATGATCTGGACAATGCCAGAGGATCTAACATAAATTGCAGAACAGGTGATGGGGGACATTAAACGTCATGGGTCTGTAGGGGTTACCTAAGGGGGATTGACAGAAGGAACAAGCGCGAAGCTCTCATGCTCAAGCAACGGGCCGGTGATATGGACCTTATTGCGGGCAGAGGGAATGTTGCACAATAAAAACGCGGGACAAAGGACAGGACGAAAAAGGAAGGAGAGAAAACTCTCCGGACAAAAGCCCGGACGGTGAAGAAACCATGTATTTGCTGCCACAGGGGTGAAAGACAGTTCACATCTGCTGGACTACAGGCCAGAGGAAAAAGACAATGGTATCGAACGGGGGTCAGGACGCCCGTCGTCGGGTAGTCCGAAAAGCTCGCGATCCCCGCGAAGCGGGCGTCCCGTGGCGGTCGAAAATAAAGTTTACCCTGGACTCGGGAACAAAGGGAAAGAACCAGGGCCACGGTAAGCAGTGTGGTGCCTCCTGCGTCCACACTCATCGAAACATACCTGTGTATGAACCAAATTGCTGCATCAGGGGAAAAAGGGGGGAAAAAGGCAGAAAAAAACCCGTGCATGCCCACCCTCCGGGCGGGAATAGACGGAACGGAAGACGCTAAATCAAAAAGGCGCGCTCGCACCTCACGTTACTTCCTCCCCCTACATCGGGGTAGAAATCTAGACAGAAACGTACAAGACGGCACAAAACGACAGTTGGGGAGATGGTGGGTACATCACCTCATCACAGAAAACGCACCGTCGACGATGGAAATGTGAGGACGAAGGGAAAAAGGGGAAGGGGCAAGAAAAAAAAGGGGAATCGCCCGCGTCTCCTTTGAACAAGAAACTGAGTCGGAGCAGGGGAACCATGAAGGTGTCTCATATTTATCTGCCTGCTCCTTGGGAGTTGGGACGAGTTTACGGTGAATCAAGATGATCGAAAAAATCAAGTGAGGAAAAGAGAGTGATGTTATTTCATGGGTGAGGGATGATGCACTTACCCCACACGTCACTAACGAAAATAGGGGAAAACAGGGGCTTCAAAGGGGGAAAAGTCCGTTTTCTGGACAAAGAGATGGATTCCCTGGGTGGCAATTCGTGAAAAAAAGGCGACGATTCGAAGCGCAGGTCAGGTCACTTTGACCGAAGAACCGTGACTGTGTCGGGGGTTTGGATAGAAGAGGAATTACTTCATTAACACTACTGCAACGAACTTGAGAAAAACCGGGAGGTCACAGGCAAGTGCGCTGCGGGGCAAAGGGGGATCGATACAAGACGGCTCAAAAAAAGGTATCTAAAAACCTGAGGAAAGCAAGACGATCTGCGTAGGGTTATCATTTCCGAATCCACGGCGAAGGGCAAAGTCTTGGAAGAGGGCTCAAGGCGGGCTGGGGGAGCTTAAAAGGCATTGACAGTGTCGGGGGGCGTTGGAGCATAAAGTAGCATATGGGAGCAATGACCGGTAACGATTGGAGTGGAATACGGTGTAAATGGCGAGGGAAGTTGGGAAGTGAATGGTGCGCTCAAAAAAATTCATAGTTTGCGGGTGATACGGCGAGAAAGGAAGAGCAGGGGGGGAGCCAATCCATAGGGGGGAGACCCGAGGAATACAATGCACACGGATATTGCCGGGCTCGGGGGGGACGTGAGCAGGCACTGACGACATAGGCAGGCAGCAAGGTGTGGGTTTTTGCTGTTAACGGAGTGAGAAAGGAAAGGCCCAGCTTGTGGGAGACATCACCAAAGATCGGGTAAAGTAACAGCATACTATGAAAAGGGGTAGCCAAAATAGCTAGCTACATAGACGACACCGACTAAGGGGGGGAGGGGGAGTTGGGAGTGTCGCAGATGGGGCCCGAGGTGCCGGGATAAATGTGAAAAAAGGTACCGAACACAAAACCGACGGCGGGCAAGCCTCTCAGAACAAAAAGCCATCCCTAATACTGGGAAGGGGGTTTGACGGCTTGGGTTGAAGAATAGGTGGGGTTATTGGGAGGTAGACACTGCCTCCCACCAGAAAAAAGCGGGGAATCGGTCTCATCCGTATTGCAACGTCATTACAGGTCGGTTTTCTTGCACCAAACTCTAAAACCGTAACCAAGGGGAAAGGGGGAAAGGCATAGGGACAACTGACCACGAAACTTACCGAACGACCGTTTAGTGAAAGGAAACAAAAAAGCAAGCGACATTGTCTTGAAGGAAAAAAAAAAAAAAAAAAAAATCCTCAAAAACACCCTCTCCTGGGACGAAAACACCAACTGGACTTCCAACCAGGGGAAAAAATCAACCGAACAACAATTTGGTGAAACTAAAGTTCCACACAAGAAAAAAGACCACACCAATAGGGGATGAATGAACGGCAATATGTTCAAAAAAACAAGGGAAGCCCTTGGCAAAAAAAAATAAAAACCCATAAGAAAAAGGTAATACGGGCGATGTCCACATGGGGCCGATCGGAAGAGAGTTCAAGGAGAAGTCTCAAAAAGGGGGGAAACCCTCCTCCCAGAAGGGGAAAAAAGGGAATTCAAAGTGCTCACCACCACCGTCGTGGGCCATCCCACCGGTTAGTGGGGGCCCACACACAAACTAGAAAAGGGCAACGGAAGGAACTTGACATAGAAAAGGAATGGCCTCACGGGCAAAACAAGGCTTGTGAGGGAATGGGGTTCGACCCAGAGTAAAATACCAGTTCAGCAGAAAAGGACAACAACAAACTAACCCAACCGTGGAAAATAGATGTAGAGTTGGTCCGAAAAACCCGCTCAGCAAAAGGGAAAGTGGAGAACCCCCCCAAGTAAGTCTGGGGCAAAGGCCGACACATGAAAAAAATGTACATAACCAAAACCCATTAACGAGGGAAAATAAAAAAAACATGAAATGAACCGAGGGTACATCCTTGACCAGGCAAAAGAAAACAACCTCCCTTTGAAAGAAACTATCACGACACTCAAACAACAACCCTTGTGGGGCCGAAAAACAGGGTCCAAAAAGATCCCAAGCAAAAGTAAAAAAAGGGGCCGATTTCGATGGTTTGAGGTCATTTAGTGGCCAGTAACAAAAACCACCTCTTTTGGCTCAAGGCCAAAACGCGTTTTCCATAAGGGAAGCACAAACGTGAAAGTAAAACAAGGCCAATTGAGGGGTGGACGTAGGAAAAACAAAAATCAAAACCAAAACTCGCTGGTTGCCACCATGAAAGCGGGGTCATTGGGAAGTCGTAGGGGGGGGGAACCCGAAAAAAAATAGGAAAAGTTGAAAAAATCGACCCCATGACAAGCGAAAATTGAAAAAACCCCAAATAAAAACATGGTTCTCCACTCCAAAGTCTTATTATTCCCACTGAACTTTGGTTGACGGGGATGGGGCACAAAAACAACGTGGGGGACTAGTGACCTCAGCCGGACGAAGGTAAAATTGGTGTAATATGTCAAACTACACAGGAAGAAAACGAAACTCAAACCCGACAAACACCCCCCACAAGGGGTGTGGGACAAAAACTTATTGGACTTGTGTAAAAATTGGAGTGTAGTAAGCCTGTGAGGGAACTCGGGGGAACTGGCGTGTCGGGTGTTTCCCGTCTCAAAAAACGTCTGCGAGCTGTGTGGATGTGCCGAGGGGGGGGGGGGGGAGGCAGGCAGCAACGGGTCACCCCCAACGGGAGGGGGGTACCGGAAACGATAATAACCTCACCCCCTTAGTGAAAAGCCGGTTCAAACCCGAAACACAAACCGGGGGTGGGGGGGGGGGGTTTCTTGAGGCCGGGGACTAAGGGGGGAAAGAACCACGGTGAAGGAAGACATATTCTTGTCGTTAAGCGAAGAAATTCCCGAAAAAGAGCGAGCGGCGGCACCTAGGGCTCAGGGAGGGGGAAGGACATTTTTTCCCAAGACAGTAAAGGATTTTCAAATTACGGTCTAAGAAGGCACCGGTGTGGGTACAGGAAAAAGGCAAGCTCTGACGCAGACAATGTGTTGAGGGTCGAGGCAGGGAAAGGGAATTGTACAGATTGATGTCATGTACGGAGATGTCAGAACATTGACGCTGGGGGAGATGCTTTGGGGAGAGGCGAAGTACAAATTGGGATCAGGTTAGGGGCCGGGAGACACGCAGAGGAAGGTGCAGGCGATGGGGGCGAACAAACGAAAGGAAAAAAGCAGTTAGCTCCGTTGTACTCCGGGAAAGTACGGACACCAAAAAAGAACTGGTTCTAGGACGGTGTGCAACGAGAAACGGAGTATGTTACGGAATGATGAACGCAAGTCCATTACACCATATGGAGAAAGCAGCCCAGACAAGGCCGACGCTACTAAATGACAGGACAAAGACAGACGCTGTAAGAGGGGGCCTACGATCCTACCTCGACTGAGGGAGAGGAACGCGGAATAAAAAAAGGGCTGGGGCACTCGGGGCTTGCCGGTCAATGCCCATGTAGCGCTTCACAATAGCATTTGTCCTTGAAAACTGGGAAAAAGGAGGAATCCAAATTCGAAAGGTTAGAGGGAACGTGCGCATGGGGGTGCAGGGACGTGCTGGTTTTAAGTCAGGACGTCGAGGAGGAGGAACCATTGAACGAATCCCCCCACTTGCCCCCCCCAGGGATTTGACAGGTACAAAGGCTCTTAGGAACTCCAGGATCGGAGGGAACAGGACGGGGCTGTGGGCTTAAGACAGTGAATGGAGGCAGAAACAACAAAAGTTTAGGTAGACAATAGATAAAAATAAAATACACTGGTACTCAGTCTAGCCAAGATACCGTCCGCCACCCCGTGTAGCTAGGTACGAATTGGGGGGGGGGGGGGGGGGGGGGCAAAAATCGTGTTATGTGTGTGGGTCAGTGAACTCGGAGAGGGCGTGGGGAAGTACGAAGGGGAACGCCACGCACACAAATAGAAAAAACCCTACGCGCTATTCCACCGTCGGCTCAGCCATAAATACTGGGCTGCGATTCACGACGGGCGGCAAATGTGTCAAGGAGACGGTTGGGCTGTGGGTCCGCGGAGTCGGGCCCATTCACGAACAAAATAGTAACTGGCCCTGGTACCACAGGCAACTGTCGTGTCAGGAGTGTCAAGGGCAAACTATCGCGGGATTTTCGGGGGTCTGATACGTTAGGTCATCACCTGTCACGGAGTTGGAGAAAGGGGTCCGGGGGGGGGGGGGGGACACGTGCTTTCAAATGCGGGGGAAACCTGCTGGGCCATTGTAAAAATAGAGAACCGTACATGTCCTAAGGCTCAGTTGGTCGTATTCAGACATGTCTGGGCCCAACGAAATACACTAGGTAGTGGAAAAGAGGAAAAAAAGAAGAGTCGTTTCTCTACTATACACACATAATGGGGAAGGCGACCGACGTTGTGGTAGCTCTACAGAGGGTAGGAAGGATCAAAAAAATGCAATCAGCAAATCTGTTCGAACGTAGGTCGAGAATAAACAGTGGTGGAGGAAAGACAATAACTCGGGACGCAATGGCATTGCATACCATGTGTGCGCTCCTAACAGATTGCTTTGCGGGTGGCATGATGAATGGACATCACAAAGCGGTCAGCCCAAAGTGTCATAAGACAGGAGGGAACCAGTCTGGGGGTCCACATACATGGGCAAATTTCACAACATAACCGGTGACAAACCCAAGAAGTGACGTGAGTACGGAGAACAATACAATCTGTGCGAATGCAGCCAAGGGGTCAGGCGTCGTCAAAGAAAATGTCAAAGAGTGGCTAGGGTGAAGATCCAAAGAAAAGAAGTGCAATGGCACACTGCTTCTGTAAAAAAGAAACGATGCAATTGTAAAATACAATTTGTTTAGAATTGAAGAATTGAACAGTGGGAGGTTTGTGATCCATGAACAGTTGAAGGTCTAGTAGGAAGGGAAGCAGCACCAGTGACGAAGGAGGACTCGGTAAGGGGCTGACAAGGAATAGAGAGGGGCAAACCGTCCAGCCACTATTTTTTTAATGTAGTGATATCTTGTATAGAAGGCGGAAAGGGGAATGGGAAGATAATAAAAATGGCATACACTACAAACTTCTAACGCGGAGACTTGCTGTAAAAAAGTTGTCACGGGTTCTGGTCGTCGACATGCAAAACATGGAGGTGGCTGTGTGCCGGTCAGGAAGGTCTATGTAATACAAAACAATGTGGAGGGCACAGCTCTATCCTACGCGGGCCAGAGATAAAAGTGCATGACGTGTGACGATAGTGAATACGAGATTAACGGTATCGGCTGAGGGGTGTACATATTTTCGAAAACTGGAATAGGGATAAGCGGGGAAGATAAGCAGTCATACGACCCCCAAAGACATACAAATGGCAATACAGAACGAATTTCTTGCATTTGTCATCCTCAAACAAAGCAGGATTATACGTAACGGAGGTTGCCAACATGACACACTAGGGTAGACCAGAGATGGTATATTGGTCCTGCACGTGAACAGAAAAACAGAAGGTCTATTCCACAATAACAATGAAAAAAAGACAAGATTATTGACAGACGGGCTTCAGGGGAGGACCAATAGGCCAGGTCCTCTCGCACCGGCTATAGATTTACGGGGGGCATCAGAAGAAAAAGATGTGAGTGAGCCACGAGGACACCCCGCGACCACCGGGCGAAACGGAATAAACGGACGGGAGACCCACAACCGCCGTAAAAAGGTCCGCCGCTTTCGACATCCATAAATCGATACCTGAAAGGGAGCGGGAGGGGACTAAACTATCACAGGGGCAGCGAATACGAAGAACCATTTCTTCTGGGAACGTGACTCGGGGGGGAATCTAAGAAACCAGGTGTCCTCCTTGGTCCGATGGTCCATAGAAGGAACGCAGGGCGGAGGGGGCAGTCACTGTGCAGGTATCACACAACAAGGCAGGAGATTGGAACGGCTAACTCGAAAGCAGTCAGGGTGTGACGAAGGGTGGGGGGGGCCGCTGCAAATCACCTTCAACCGACTGAAAAGAGGTCCAGAAGTTCAATTGAATGGAAACGAACCATGTGGAGGTCACAACTATCAAGCATGGTACACAGGCAAACCAAAATCACCAAGTCAACAGTACGAGGGTTGAAAGATTACTCTACATCGACTGGGACGTGGCGATTTACTTGAGTACTGAAGAAACTGTATCTACCAAACACAATCATATACGGGAGAGGGAACGCTAATTGTACTGTCTACAGGGAGATTTCACACTAATTGGTACATATGTCGACGTAACTCCACAGATCCACAGTAAGAAAGGCAATACTTTGGGGCGCCTTTTTTACCTAATGGAACAAACGTCCGGGAGCGTGCCATCATCAGAAGTGGGGAATCAAAGGAGAAGGGGGAAGTAAATCAATTGTCCTGCAATTAAATGAAAAGGGGAACGAGGAGGCACGCACAGCGGCGGGTGGGTTGTTCTTGTGGTGTAGCAGGGTCAACCGTGTTAAGCTCAAGAAAAAAAGTATGCCCTGGAAACAAAAAAACTGTTTAAGGTGTACATAAGCAAAAACAACTCTCAATCCCTTAAAAGCGGAATAAAAAAAAGATAAAGGGCAATAGGTGAAAAAGAGGGGTAAATGAGCAATATTTCGTGATATCAATCAAGATGAAGATTTTTGGCTTGATCATAGAGCCTCATGGTTTACCGCCAATGGTCACGGCGCACGGATATAATAGTAAGAGGTGGGGGCGAACAAAACTGTCATTTACTGGTAAGAAGGAACAGGCGGGAAAAGGGGACAAAATCGAGTCCCAAATGACAACGCAACTCAAGGTGGTAAGAAATGTAGGATGGGTGGGGAAAACCAAATAAGAAAATCAGGTCATAAGTTAAAACAAGGTGGCCGGGGGGATCGTTCCTTGGAATAAAATAACTTCGGGGGGATCCGAGGAGGACCAGTCACAGAGAACGTTGAGTAAAGTTGGAAGTGACGCAGTCTATTTGGACTCTGGGGGAGGGGCATGTATTACGGATACGATAAGGAAAGGAAAAGACAATTGGAGTCCGGAAACTTTAAAATTTGGGGGGATGTTATCGGTGAAACTATCACCGGAGGAAATTTCCAACTAAATCGGGATAAGGAATACGAGGCCAGAGGTTTGTGTTGATCTGTGAAAGGAAACGTGTGATTGCTATGAGATATGCTTTCCACGACGTAGTAAAATACGAGAAAAAAAGAGCAATAGAGGAAATCTAGATGGCGGCATCTTTATTTTGGAATCAACTGGAAGTGTACTGAAAACCAAACGGAATATTGATATCCAGACTCAGGCGTGTGGGTTCGAACTGGGGTTGGTGGCTTTGTGACATTCTAGAAATAGCGAACAACAGGAAAGTGTCGGGCGGGACAACGTGTGGCCAGAAAAAAAAAATATCGAAAAAGGCGCACGAGGCGCCAGAAAAACACACTCCAGGGTGTAAATGACGAACAAGGGGCATGCAGCGTTTAGGGCGGCGGAAAGGTACAGGGGGGACGTCAAAATTCTTCGCAGCGAATTCTCCAATCAAACCGAGCACAGCAAAAAATTGAGTTTCTCTGAGGGGGGGGAAGACAGTGGGGGACGGTGTCAAGGAATAACGTGGATGGAAACTTTGGGTACCTTCAAGGCCGCCAGCAAGAGGTGAGGATGTACGAATAATTTGAAGACGACTGAGAAAGAGGGAACGGAGTTGATGGCGTTTGTGGGAAAATCTAGAGAAAAAAACCTTAGAAATTGTCAAGTTTTCACTGATGCTCGCACTGCAGGTGAAAAAGGGATGGGGGGGGGTTGGAGCAGGGGGGAGCACTAATTCACGCAGCACAGCATGTCCGGGTGGGCAGACTGGCGGGTAAAACAACGTGGGATAGCGAAAATACTGACAAAGCACATAGTTTAAAACTAGTAAGACTTATAAACCGTTCCCCGAAGGAGTTCCAAGAAGGTCGGAAATTCCTAAAGGTCCAGCACTCCAGGGGAGCCAAGGGAGTGACGGTTCTACTAAGGGAATAATGTAGGTGATGGAATGGGGAGGGGGGCACTAACTGTTAGAGAAAAAAACCTTGGGACCATGCTTTGGAGCATACTCTATCCATGCGAAGAGGCGGAAAACCGAGAAAGTCTATTTTTAGCTGCTGGAGCGGCGCAACCAAAGTCAGAAAGAAAAACAGCCGAGATTTCGCCCATCAATGAGGAAAGAACGGAGGGGTACTGCAAGATTTTTGGGCGGGCTATCTAAAAAACAACAACAAGGGGGAGTACAGAGATATAAGAAATTGTCACCATCCATCTTTGAAGCGAAAAACAAGCCCACGTAGAACTCCTATTGCGCTTAATACTCGTTGTGGGAGGGAAGGGGCATATCCGCAAAGAGCACCTAAACTAACAAGATCGGCCTACGGGGAAAAGCCGCGCTGCGCATGATAGCCTGTCGTGAGCCAAAAAGCCAGGTCCTGAACTGTGTTAAGGGGGGGCTGAAACTAGCCAACTTATGCCCAGGCATAGGACTACTCACCAGGATTACGCCAAGAATATAGCAAGAGGAGGGTCGGCAGGTATCAGAAATGTTCGAAAAGCGCCGGAAACGTTGTAGGACCGGTCGTAGGGAAAAGAAGTGACAAGTGGAAATATAAACGGTCAGTAATAAGTCTCTCATTGTTGGGAGGGCGTTCGACCTTGCAACCAAGAAAAAAGGGGAGTGAAAAATAGTGGTGTCGTCCAACGGGAAACGGCCAAGACTCCTCGGCTGGGGGGACAAAGGCGGCCACTGTCGTTACGGCACGGTTGAGGGCTCTCGATGCAAAAGTCGCCAAAGACTTCCCAATCAAACTTTTCTGGAATAAGCTCAATTCTCGGCGGACCTATGAAACCAGGAGTTTGATGTCGGAGACAGGAGAAAAAATGCAGCACCAGTTCGGGAGGTGCAACTCGACTGGCTTTGGTGTAAAAAAAAGGATGGACACACCCATCGCTTAATCGAATCAAACTGAACTGCTGGAGGGGCGAAGGAGAGGGGGAGGAGCCGAAAGAAACAACCGCTTACCCTCTCTTCTTCCGAACCTCTGTTACTCAGTATGGGGGGGGGGGGGGGGGGGGTGTTGACAGGTAAACCAACGGAAATTGATCTGGGCAAGTTGGCTCTCTATGTCAGAAGTCTGGGGGGAAAAACGACAGCCAGATTGGAACCTGCTACTGGGGGCTCTTGGGGAGGGAAAGGAAAGGAACCGGGAGCTGAAGAAGAAAAACGATGCGAGAGAAATCTGAAGGGTGTCAATAATGGAAGTCACCCAGTTGGCCTCATCTCTTTAGTAAGGGAAGTTGGGGAGTGTTGACGTAAGAAAAAGAGCGGGTGCTGTCCGTCAGGGGATCTGGCCAGCGGCAGAGCCTCAAGCTACGATAAAAACGAATTATGAAAGGGGAGGAAACGCGAAAAAAACAGGAAGAGACTGTATACCTCCACCCCTAACAAATGGCTCAGGGGTCATTCTAAACAGACCGCAAAGAAATGGGGGACAGGGACCTCGGACGCCCGTCCGTTCCAGGGGACCGGGGGGGGTCGGTCAGCAGAAAAAAAAGAAAGATGTCAAAACTAGACAACCTGGAAAAAGACGAGCCACAACTCGCTAAAAAGGGGTGGCCGCTGAAACTTATGTAAATGTCCGAGACCTGAAGCAGGATACCGGTTGCGGAGAAAAAGACAGGTCTCTACAAAGACCTTAGAGTCTCGTCCGGGCCTATACCTGACACAGAAGGACGGGGCGCACGTGCGTAGGAAGGCATGTAAATTCACCGTCAAACAAATAAGGAAAAGTGGGGGGGCAAAATCAACTTCGCATGCCGCGCGGCGATCGTCGAAGAGTTCAGGGTTGAATTGGGCGAAAAAAAAAAACAAAGGATCCACCTCTCATTACAAAAGGAAGATTGTCAACATAAATTTGGGGGGGGGAAATTTCGGCCTGCGAGGGGGGTAGGGATACGTCGATGACAATCAAAAGGAA
>Ga0179593_1495733_pt1 | contig 20065 bp, 6 predicted proteins | sample CZODoug2_1_08_16_FD_185931 | JGI IMG/M metagenome (GOLD analysis project Ga0179593, IMG submission 185931) | Vadose zone soil fungal communities from Angelo Coast Range Reserve, California, USA - CZODoug2_1_08_16fungal (PacBio error correction) | ecosystem: Environmental > Terrestrial > Soil >...
TGGAAAGAAAAAGAAAAAAAAAACCTGAAAAAAAAAACTACTTAAAAACTCTGAACCTGCCAAAAACCACTGCCCGCCTTTTTCATCAATCTTCTCATATTCACAACAAAAATCTTCAGGAATTCACACATTTCTTTATTTACAAGCATATCACAATCAATCTCACACATAGCACGACAAACAAATTGAATCCCAATCACAATTCATCAGGTCAGATATCACCTCAACAATCACAAAGACTAGCATACGAAACTCTACTAAAAAAGCCCGATGAAAAAAAAAAAAAAAAAACTTTAAACTGCCAAAGAAAAAAAACTGCCGCGCACACAAAAAAACAAACAGCAAGGGAACAAACTGACTTAAACTTCTAAAAAAACTGCCAAACGCTGACCCCGCCCGCATTTTTGTTCATCTCATTTCACAATTTAATTCCACAATCAACACTAACTTTAAATTCACATAACTTGAAAAAAACACTCAAATGAGAAACTTAACTGCCACTGCGAACTGGACTAACTAATGAAACTGAACTTGAACTCTCTGAAAAAATGGAACACTACTCTACTCAACTAAACGAAAAACTAAACACTACTGCCGAAGAAAAACTAACTAAACTAAAAAAATGAAAAAACTACTACCTGCCCCAACTGACAAAACAACATGCTGAAAAACCTGCTGCACAAACTGCCCCGGCATCGCACCTTTCAACATCACACAAAAAAACTAAAACTAAAGAAGAACTGCTAACTAACTACTGCGAAAAACTGTGAACTTACTACAACTTAAAACTTGTAATAAGAAAAAAGCTAAACTAATGAACTGCCGCGCATTTCATTCCACAACACAAATCACATCCATCACATCTTTCACACAATCCACTTTTTTTTTAACCCCTTTTTCTTTTAGATTATTATTCATTTCCCTTCCCATCTCACCACACATCCAAAAAAACTGACGTAAAAACACTAAGAACTGAAACAAAAAAACTAAAACTTTACTCTAAAATAAACACAAAAAACCTACAACAAAAAACTGAAAGGAAAAAATCTCCTAAAACACTTTCCGAAACACAACTCTTGCTCTGTAAACTCTTGAAAACTAAAAAAACAAAACTAAAGAAAAAGACTCTAAAAATAACTACAAAAAACACTAAAAAAAAATAAAAAAAAAAAAAAAAACATACTGGAAAACTGTCTCCGATGCCGCCCACCTGCGCACCATGCTCTGACCTTCCAGCCCCCCCCTGCCCCCCCCAGTTCATTCATCACACACTAACTGCCGCCTAAACTAAACAGGCTATGAAAATGAAAGAATGAAAAAACTAACAAACTTAAAAATCTTTCTAAAAAAAAAAGAAACAAAAAGAACAAAATACTGCCACAACTACTCTAAAAACCTCTAACTAAAAAAACTGGCTAACTAAGAACTAAAACTGAAAACTGAACTAACTGGACTGAAACACTACTGCTCAAACTACTGCCCGCATTTTTCAAATTATCATCACACAGCACATCATCTTCGATTCTATTTAATTAATTTCCCAATTTTTCTCGCACATCCGCTTTCAAATCATTCTTATTCATTAAACTTTCACACATCCATTTTCATAAAATAAAAAAAAAACCTAAATTGAATTAGGCCGATGTGAAATGAAAACTAGCAAAACTTTAAAAAACTACTGAACTGGAAAAAACTAACTTTGAACAACTGAAACTAAACTAAACTTTTAAACTCTTGAACCAACTTAAAAAAATAACAAGAAAACTAACAAAAAAAAAACCTGGCCAAGAAAAAAAAATGAAAAAACTTGTGAAAAACTGGACTAAAACAAACTAAACTCTAAAAAACTGCCAAATGAAAAAATTAAAACTAAGAAACTTGCTAACTAAAAAAACTAACCTACTACAACTGCAACGCACTGTGAAAAAAATCTCAAAACTGGTGAACTAAAAGAAAACACTATTGAAAAAAAAACTAAAAAAACTCTCTACAACTAACGAACTAAACCAAAAAACTATGAACAAAAAAAAATAAACTGGGGTCTGAAAAAAAAAAAAAACTTAAAAACTAAAAAAAAAAAACTGTATGGAACTTAAGAAAAAAATAACTAAATGCAAAACAAAACTGCCGCATTTTCACAACATCACAATCAACAACCAACAAACCAAACACAACAAATCACATCACTTTCGAACAAAAATCCACCCAATCATCAAAATCACAACAACGAAGATTCTCTTTCGGATCAGAACATTCTGTATCAGCATCCCTAGTATGATTAGATTAATGGATTTCTAAACCCAAAGCATTTGGTCAATTTTTGATCACAAAGTCTGGCCGGCAATCTGTTAGTATCGCAAGTCGAGAGAGGTTAAATACACAAAATGTCAACTTGGCTAAAAACCTAAAAAAACTACGGTAGACAAACACAGACTACAACTTGAAAAAACTATAAAAACGTAGATACATAGACTGAAACTAAAAAAAAAAAGGAAAAAAACAACTTGCGTAAAAACACTACTGAATAAAAAACCGCCCCCTTAACTTTCCCATAAACAAAAAAACTTGAACTAACAAAAAAAGCTAAAACCTAAAAAACACTGACTGCAAAGTAAAACTAAAACCGAATATGAAATTTAAAACTTAAACTGCCCACTGCTATGACTAAACTCTACTACACAAAAAAAAAAACAAAAAAAACTGTATGTGACTGACTGTCCAAACTCTAATAAAACTGCTCAAAAAACAACTTGCTAAAACTAAACAAAAACTCTTGACAAAAACATTAAATAAAATCAAAAACCTGCCCCCTGCCTCTAACTAACTGGAACCTACCTGACTAACTGTGCACTAGAACTAAAAAACTACTAAACTAACTAAACAAAAACCTAAAAACTACTAAAAAAGAAACTGCTCGGAAAAACTAAAAGAAAAAACTAACTACGCATGAAAAAAAAAACTAAAAACACTGTAAACTACAAACTTGAAAAAATAAGAAATTAAAAAAAAAAAAAACAACTGCTATATGAAACAAAAAAATGAACTACTAAAAAAGAAGACAAAAACTGTGAAAACTTTTGCACTACTGTACCTTAAACACTGACCCAATCTGGAACTGCCACTGACCTTGGCCGTTACGTAAAAACTGACGGAAACTGGTTTGAAAAACTCTACAAACTGTACTGTGCCAAGAAAAACTCTGCTGGAACTAAAGAACACTAAAAAAAAAAAAACAAAAACTAAACTTGAAAAAAAACTGAGAAAAAACAAACTGCCGAAACTTAAACTAAAAACTAAAAAGAAAAAAACTTGTAACTGAAAACCAACCTAACTACAACTTTAACAACTCTAAAACTAAAGAAAAAAACATAAAAAAAACTCAGAAGGGAACAAAACAAAACAATCTAGAAAAAAAAATAACTAGACCAAAACAAAAACCGCCAAAAATGAAAACTAAAATGAACCTGACTAAACTTAGAACCGGATATGAAAATGAAACTACTAAACTTGTATAAACACTGGTGCCTGAAAATGAAGAACACCTGCAACTAACTCAAACTGACTAAAAAAATGAACCTGCCCGCATCACAATATCAATCACATTCACACTCATTCTTCATATCACAACATTATCCATTCCACAAACAACAACAAAAACTAACTAACTGAACTTGAAAACAAACTGGAAAAACTATGAACTGACGAACTATGAACTAACGCCGTAAAACAAACTGTTAAAAACGAACGGACAAACTGACGCTAAAAACTAAATGACTAAAACTCTAAATGACTAACTAAAACACTAAGGAACTGCCCCCTAAAACTCTTAACTGACTGAACCTAAAGAAAACCGGGCTGAAAACTTGGTACTAGCCGCCCGACCTGCCCGCATTTCGAAAAAGAAAAAAAAACTTGGGACAAAACGTGAACTCTGGAAAAAAACTAACAACTACAAACACTAAAAAAAACTAACCTGTGGCCCGCAAGTTATTCATCTCTCTCACACGTTCAACTTAATTCACACACACAAATAATCGAAAGTTATTTCAACAATAGTTTCAACTCGTCAATCACATGCTGATCGGACAATAGTCACAATATACACAACACTAAAACTGGGAATGAACTGGATGAAAACTACGTACAACTGAAAACTAAAAAAAAAAAAAACTAAAAAAACTACTTGAACAAAACTGGACTTGAGCTGCTCCTAGAATTTAAAAAAAAACAACGAAAGAACCTGCCCAAACTGCCACCTGCAAAAAAAACTTGCGGGCCCACTAAAAAAAAACTTAAAAGAAAAAACTGCCCTTAACTGTGACAACTGAACTGAACTGAAACTTACTTTTAAAAGAACTACTAAAAACTGGCCGATGAACTTGCAATTGAAGAAAAAAACTACTGGGCCCCAATGAAAAACACTGAAAACTAGTATAAAAAAAAAACTGGAAATAACAAAAAAAACAAACTACCTCCTGGCCAAACAAAATGAACTTTACTGACTACTACTGTGGGAACTAACTATAAAACTAAAAACAAACTGACCTAAAGCCGATGAACTACTAACAACTAAGAAGAACATGACTAAATGAAAAAAAAAAACAAACATCAATCAGGAAGAAAAGGCTTTAGGCTTTCCTCGCTGTAAGGCTTTTTTGGCTTTTTCTCCAAAGGCTTTTTTTCCTTTTTCTTTTTCCTCCTTCCTTTTCCTTTCCTCTTTGAAGAGCCGAGGAAAACTCTAAGGAAACGAAACTGCCAAAAAACAGGATAACTAAAACAAAAAAAACTAAAACAATGAAAAAACCCTAAACTAATGTAAAAAACTAAGAACTGAACCTTGAGAGAAGAAAAAACTGCCCGAAAAAAGCTGATTAAAATACTGTGAATAAACACTACTTAAACTGAAACTAAAACGAAAAACATAAACTAAAAATAAACTACTGAACTAACCTGTAGTACTAAAAAATGAATGAAAAAACTGACAAGGCAAAAAAAACTAAAAAAAACGACTTGTCTGTAAAAAAAGAAAGAAAATGACTTAAAAAAAAAAAACTACAACCTGACTGAAAACTAAAACTGGACTAACAAAACTGACTGAAACTATGAAAACTGCGTGCCCTGGAAAACTTAAACTAAACTAAAAAACTGAACTTGCCCGCCACTGACTGGCCCGCTTTCTTATCAATTCACAAATCGTCATCCATATCATTTTCATTTTTCATTTTTTTTTCAACAATCATGCATTTTACTTAAGCTATGAAAAAACTCTCTGCTAGAAGAACGAAAAGAAAAAAACTAAAAAACTGCTAAACTCATACGTAAAAAAAAACTATGAGAAAAAAAAAAAAAAACTGGAAAAAAACTGAAGGAACTTTCACCTAACTTGTAGCTGACATAAACGCTCTGCCGAAATGAAAAACCTTACTACTTGCTAAAAAACTGGCTGTGACTGACAAAAAAAAAATCGAAAAAAGGAAAAAAAAAAAACCAAAAAACTAACTGGTTGATGAAAACAAAAACTCTGAAAACCTAAACTAAGAAAACTGTGAAACTCTACGAAAAACTCTAACTAAACTGAACACTGCCCCAGCGCATCCCACATCCACATTTCCCCAATCTCACAAAGCAAATTTTTCCATATTAATCATGTAACTCCGAACCCTGCCCACTCCGCAGTCTTATCCAACAAAAATTCGCCAAAACAACTAAAAAACTGAACTGTGTCACTATGAAAGAACTGGTGAAGAAACCTGAAACTTGAACACTGCCCGCATTTTCACTAAAAAAACTGTAGAATGAACTGGAAGACTGAAATGAAAAAAAATGAAGCAAATGAAAAACTGTCTAACTGAAACTCTGTCTGAGAAGAATTTGAAGAACTTGTTCACAATAAAAAAGAATATGAAAGAAAACTTAACTAATGAAAAACTGTCTGAACTTGCAACGTGAGAAAACAAAAACTCTAACTGGAACACTTACCTGGAAAACCGCTTAACTGCCCACTTGAAAAAACTCTCTGCTCTTGGAAAAAAAAACAACCTTGCCCGCCCTTCAAATTTTTCATTTTTCACACATCTCATCTCCATTCATTGTCAACATCTTTTCACTCTAACACATTTCACATCCAAAGCACAATCCAAATTTTTCAATTCAAACAATTCATTCCCATATCATCACTTGGAAACTTACAACGGCAAAAACTCAACAAAAACGGCAAGAAACAGAGAAAAACTGCTAAACTGAAAAAAAAAACTGCTAACTGAACAACTTGAACTAACCTACTGCCCTAACGGAAACTGCCGAACTTAAAACTGAAACTGAAAATAAAAAAACTGAAACGATGAACATGACATAAACTATGACTGAAAAAAAAACTCTGACTGGCCCGCAATCACAATTCATCACACAAATAAATGAACTACGATGAAAACGAACTTAAAAACTAACTACTAATGAAACTCTGACAAAAAAAAAAAGAAGAAAAAACCTAAAAAAAAAACTAAAAAAAAAAAAAAAAAACTAAAAAAACTGACCTCTACATGAACGGTGACGTAAAAAACTAACTGTTGCTAAACTAACTGAAATGATGAACTAATGAAAACTTGCAAAAAACTGACTTAAAAAAAGTAACTGGGCAAAAAAAAAAAACCTGAAAAAACTAAAACCTGAACTAAAAAACTCTAACTGCTGAGGAAACTGCCTGAACTGCTGGATGAACTAAATAAAAAAACTGTAACAAAAAAAAAGAAAAAAACGGCTGGCCCGCATCACAATCAACTTTCTCACAACATTTATTGAACAAAACCACTGAGACACTAAAAAAAAAACTAAGAACGACGCTCATACTGGCTGAAAAAAATAAAAAAAACTTGCCCTCGCATTCTCACAATTTCTTTCACAAAAAATTTTATTTCAGAAGTCAACTATTTCACACGCTTTCACATCCACAAAACATGGCACGTAAACAAAGCATCACATCAATATCGCAACAAATCATCATTTACAGGCTACTAAACTTGAAAAAAACTCGAAGAAAAAAACTACGATAACACTAAAAAGAAACTGAACTAACTAAACTGCCTATGAACCTAAACTAAACACTTACTTCCTGAAACTAAGGACTCTAACTGAACTCTGGCATTGAAAACGTGGAAAAAACTAACTACATGAAAAAAAAATGAACTTAAAAGAAAAAAAAAACTTAACTCTCTCTAAAGAAATAACTGATGTGAAGACGTTGCACTCTAAAAACATCTAAATGATTAAAAACTGAAAACTAACGAAACTAAAACTAACTCGCCGAAATGAACGCACTAAAAAAACTTAATACAACGAAAAACTAAAACTACTTCAAAACTAAAAACTGAACGAAATATGAAACTAACAAAAAAAAAAAAAACTGAAAGAGAACACTGCGCGCAAAACTAAAACCTGGCCAATCTGCCCCAACTAAAAAAACTAATGTAACTAAGAACTGTAAAAACCAGAAAAACTGACGGAAAAACCTGGGGACTATCGATGAAAACCTGGTGAAAAAACTAAAACACTAAACAAAGCTTACTGAAAACTCTTCTGTAAAAAACTAAAAAAAAAAACTAAAATAAAAACTTAAACTTACTCTCTGAAAAACTGTTAAGAAAAAAAAAAAACGTAAAAAAAAAAAAACTACTAACCTGAACTAAAGAAATGAAATGAAACTAAAAAAAACTGGAACTAAAAACACTACTGTAAAAACTAACTAGTATAACTGTAAAAACTAGGTGAAAAACTACTAACTAAACTAAAAAAAGCTAAAAACAAAACACTAAACAAAACTAAAAATGAAACTATGAACAAACTAAAAAATGATGGAAAATAAAAACTGAAACTAAATGAAAAAAAAAAAACTGTGAAGAAAACAACTAAATGATGACTGAAGGAAAAAGAAACCGTGGAAGAAAACCAAAAACTAAAAAAACTATTAAAACTTAAAAAAAAAAAAAAAAAAACTACAAAAACGTAAACCTGGCAAAAAACAACTTCCGCCAAACTGTAAAACTTAATGAAAAACTAAAAACCTGAAACACTTGAAAACTAACTAAAAAAATAAAAATGGAACTGCCTAACGTAACTGTGTGCTGGAAAAATGAAACTATAAACTTTCTGAAAACCTGCACTGCTCTGCTAGAACACACTACTACCAGAAACTAACTCAAACTCAGAAGAAAAACTAAAACAAAAAAATCCGATGAAAAATAAAATAACTGAAAAAACTAACTGACTAACAAAAACTAAAAAAAAAACCTCCTCCCTAACGTGAACTAATGAAAAAACCTAACTGCCCCAACATAACTCTGGTAAAAACTGCAAAACTGCTAACTGTAAACAACTGAATATGATACCTTAAAAAAACTACTGAAACTTCCGATGATGATAACAAACTTCAAAAAAAAAAAACCTCTGCCCTGAACTCTGAAAAAGAACAAGAAAAAAACTGTTTAAACTAAAATGCATAAAACTAAAACTGCTACCAACACTACCTGAAAACTCTAATGAACTGCAAAAAACTAACATACATAAAAAAACTAAAACATAAGGAGACCTGTCCCGCATATATCAAACATCTCTTTCTCACCCCCGCCATCATCACTTCATTCATTCACAACTCAATCAAAAAGCAAAAAGAAAATCCATTCTATTCAACCACAACATCTCATTCATCCCACATTCAAATGAGATGAACACTAAACTTCGAAAGACAAACAACACTTGACTAGCGAAAAAAATATAATGAAAAAACCTAAACTGCCCACTGTGAACTGCCGAACTGTATGACTAACACTGAAAAAAAAAAAACTGCACTTACTAAGAAAAAAACGTGAACGATTGGAGAAAACTGAAACGGGAAAAAAATGGAATACAAAAGGAACTTTGCAAAAAAAAAAAACTGAAAACTAGCACAAAGAAAAAAACAAAAAATGAACTGAAAAAAAAAAAACTACTACGATGAACTAGAACTAAAACAAAAGAAAAGAAACTAACTAAATAAAAAACACTAAAAACAATGAAAACACTTCCAAATTAAAAAAAAAAAAACACTAAAAACTGCCCATCATCACAACCACAATCTCATCCAACATACAAAGTCCATCCACTCTACAATTGACACATTTTCAACAACAAACACATCATCATCACAAACAAGCAACCATCCAACAACTTTTCTTCACACAATACAAAAACTAAACTTGGAACTTCTGTGCCGCATCCCTAAAATGTCATATACAATTTTCAATCCATTCAATTTCACATTCCAATTCATCTTCACTCCGTTCTTTTTTCACATATATTTTCACAAAAACATCATGCCCCGCCATTTTTCATCCATTCATTATATTATTTTTCATGAACTCGACTGAAACTAACTGCCCATGACAACTTAACTGACTCGCTGACTACTAAAACTACTGAAAAAAACAACTAAAAAAACTGACATGGATCTAAAAACTAAAACCTTGCTGACATTGAAAAACTACTGCTCTGCCGCCCCCTAAAACTGTGTAAAACTGAACAAGAAAAAGAAAACTGAAAAAACTACTAAAAACAACTACCTTTACTCGAACTACTGGAAAAGAAACTAAAAATGAAAACTGAAAAAACTAACAAAAACTGGGGCTGAAAACTAAAAAAAACTGGTAAAGTGACCTAAAAAAAACTAAAAACACAAAAACCAAAAAAAAACGCAACTGGGAACTCTGAAAAAACGGAATAACTAAGTACTGAAAAACTGGAAAAAAATGAAAAAAAAAAGAACTGCTAACACCTAAAAGACTGTAAATGAACTGAAACTTAATACAAGAAAAATAAAAAAACCTAAAAGAAACAAAAACCAACTGCCCAATTGAAAACTGTTAAAAACTACTGAAAACTCCGTAGAAAAGAAAAAGACAAAAAACAAAGAGAAAAAACTGCTTAACTTGAAGAAACTTTAAAACCAACTGGCAACTAACTAACTGAAGATAAAATTAAGAAACTGCAAACACTAAACTCTTGAAAACAAACTAACTAAAAAAAAAGAAGAAAAACCAAAAAAACTAGGAACTAGAAACTGGCCCGCATTCAACAACAAATTTATCAACAGGTCATCACAAACTGTTCATCAATTCACAAATCTCATTCATCACAACATTATATATTTCACACTTCATTCATCCCACAAAAATCGACTTCACAAAAACCTTCCCTTTCAACAAAGTTCATTCTTCATCACAATTGTGATAACTAAAACAAACTAAAAAACTTCAAAATTAAACTAAAAACTCAAAAAAAACTGCCAACCTGAAAAACTGAACTAGAAATGAAAACTCTTGTATATTATGATGAAAAGAAAAGCTACTGCCAAACTAAAACTAAACCTGCCTAAAAACTAACTATGAAAAAAAAAAAAACTAAAAAAAAAATATGATATGAAAAAAAAAAAAACTCTAACTAACTAAAACTAATCTAAAAAGCAAAACTAAAAAACTCAACTAAACTACTAAACAACTAAATGAACATTGAAAACAATGAAAAAACTTTAACTAAAAAAAAGCAAACTAACCCTACCTAAAAAAACTGCTAACCTTGAACTTAAAAAGCACAACTAAAACTGACAAAAACGAACTACTAACTGGAAACCTGCCCGAAAATGAAAACTAAAATTACTTAAAAAAACTAAATGGATAGAAACTACTAGATGAGAAATAAGAAGAAGAAACTTGAAAAACAACCATCTGGCGCCATAATGGCCGATGAAAGAAAAAAACTGAAAATGAAACTGCTACTGAACTAAGACTGTAAACTGGCCCGCCTTTCTCATTCTATTCAAAAAAACATAATTCAAGGTTCATTTTTCTTCCCAATATTCAACAATCAAAATCATTCACAATGTCGGAAATTTCACAAAAATTTCCACATGTCAACCAAACAAACAAAAAAATTTTCCAAAACATCTTCGCTACACACAGAATACTATCGATTTGATCAATCTCTTTTCAACAAAAAAAAAAGAACACGAACAGAATACGATGGAACTGAAAACGTAAAACTGACAACCTGCTTACAACTGAAAACTAGAACACTTAAACTAAACAAAACTGAAACTCTCACTGTAAGAAAAACTCTAACTAAACTGAAAACTGCCTAGAAACTGGGAAAAAACACTAAAAGGAAACTGCTAAAAAACTGAAACTGAATAAAAAAAGAAACAAAAAACTAAAAAAACTAAAACTGAAAAACTGCCGTCGCATATCATTCACATAAGAACATCATTCATGATATCCCACAACAAATTTTCGACAACATTTACATAATTTGCCGGGCAAGCATTCCATGCGACCAAGGCTCACATTTCAATACTAGCAAACGAAAACTAAAAGAAAACTACGTACAAAACTATACAAAACTAGAACTGAAACTCGAACAATAAAACAAACAAAGAAATGAAAAACAAAGAAAAAACTAAAACTAACTGAAAAAAACTTACTTCTAGACTGCCCAAAAAAAACTAACAAAGAAAAGACTTACTACTTTGACTGTTAAACTAACAACTAAACTAAAACTCAAACTAAAAAACATCTGCCGCTAAAAATAAACTAACTACTGCTACTGGAAAACAAAAATGAATCTATTAACTGACTAAAATGCCGGAAAAAAGAAACTGCGAAAAAAAAAACAACCTGCTAAAAAAACTAAAAAACCTAAAATCTAACACTGACTAAAAAATGTGAAAACTAAAAACCTACAAAAACGCTGAAGAGAGAAAAAACTGGCCTAAACTGCTGCAAATGAAGAAACTAAAACAAACTAAAACAACTGAACTTCCCGGCACAATTCTTTTTCTCACAGGACATCAATCTTCTATTCTATCAATTCTTTCCACCAAAATCCACTTTAATTTACAAAATTTTTATTTATTTTACTTAAATACATACTTTCATTTTATTACATTTATTATATTTTTATTTAACCACGTTTTTTTTTTTGTTTTTTTTATAAATTTAACATTTTTATTATTTTTTTTTTTTATCTTTATTTTATTTTTATTTAAACATTTATTTTAAAACTTTTACAATATTTACAAACCAATTTATATATAAACATAAAATTATACACATTTTTAATAATACGTTTACTTTTTTTTTTACCACATCTTTTTTTTTATTTATTTTAAATTTTATTAATTTAAAACAAGACAATATACAATTTTTTTAAATCCAACAAACCTGAAAAAGAACATCTAAAGACAAACTATGAACTAAAACTAAACTTGAAGAAAACTCGCCTAAAAAAACTAACGGCCCGGAAACTAGGACGATGAAACTGGTGCCTGAAAAACTGACTAAAACTACTCTAAAAACTAAACTGAATGAAAACTAACTACCTTACTGAACTAAAAACTGAAAAAAACTGAAAAAAAAAACTGCCCGCATCATTACAATCATCCTTCGTCCATTTTTAACTCTAAAAGACTATGAAAAACGCCAAAAACAACGCTTTAACTGCCCGCAATCCACAAAAATGATTATTATCACCAACATTTTTTTCACAAGACATTCACATCATATCACACAAAACTCTTGGACTCTGCTCTCTAAAAAAAAAACTGTGAAACGAAAACTCTAAAAAAAACTTGAAAAACTAAAAAAAACTAAAACTGAAACTGATGAACTAAACCTACTTTGACTAACTGCTCAAAATCTAAACTCTCTAAACTGAATCTAGCCAAAACTGAAAACTGGAAACTGCTCAAAACACTGAAAAAAAAAAAACATGAAGACCTGAACTGCCTGAACAGCTGAGATAAAAGAAAAACTACAACAACTTCTGTGGCCGCATTTCATACATCATGCCACATCATTTTCATGAAAAAACTGACAAACTGAAACTGGCCGGAACCTTACTCACTAAAAAACTACTTCAAAACTGAGATGAAAAAACAACAACTGTCGATGAAACACAACTCTACTGAACAACCTGAAACAAAATTGAAAACTGACCTACTTAACATGGAACTTTCCCTACTGACTGAAACTGGAACAATGAAAGAAAAGAAAAAAAAAAAACTAAAAAAACTTACAAAAAAACTTAAAAAATCACTGACTCTAAACAAATAACTCCTGCTAAACTGCCCGGCAATCAACTGGAAGAGACATAAACCAAAAAAACACTTGAAAAAAACTTGAACTGCTCTGAAACAGAGAAACTGATGAACTACTCATGAAAAACATAAAACTACCTAACTACAACTGAATAGAAAAATGAAAAAAGCTTTTGAACTACTTATGAAAACTGACTATGAACAATGAACTAAAACACTGAACTAGAAAAAAAAAATTAAAAAAAACTCTGCCACAACTACAAAAACTAAAAAAAACGTAATACTTTAAAAAAAAACTAAAAAAACTAAAAAAACTGCTTGGAAAAAAAAACTCTACAAAAAATGAATGAACTTTTCTATGGAAAGAAATCAAGAAAACTGAACTACTAAAAAACTGGGAAAAACCTAACTATTGAACTGACAACGAAAACTGCTGCGAACTTAATGAAAATGAAACCTGTGAATGCTGGCCGAATGAAGAAAAAAAAACATGAACTAAAAACGTCTGCAAGAAACTAAACTAAACAAAAAAACACTGGGGCGTTACTAAAACTGAAAAAAAGAAACTTTTACGAAAAAAAAAAACTGTCTGACTACTCGACCGCATTCTCACATCTTCATTTCAACAAAAAAAACACAACAATTTCACAAAAAATTATCATTTTTCATCACACAGAATCAATCAACAAACATCATAATCACAGAAGTCGAGTTCACACATTTCACGACATTTTTTAATCTCTCATTCTCGCCAACAAAGAACTGCCCCCAACGCAAAACTGAAACAAAGAAAACACTAACAACTAAAAAGCAACTAAAAAAAAAACTGCCCTTGGCATGAAAAAAACTGTAACTGACTGTTGCTAACGAAAACAACTCTAAAAATAAAAAAAGAAAAAACTAAAAACTCAAAACCTAACTTCTGATGAAAAAAAACTAAAAAACTAGAAAAAACTTCTGCGGGATGAAAACTTTGACATATGAATAAAAAACAAAAACGAACTTAACAAGTTGGGAAACTGATGGAACCTGCATGACATTACTCCTAAACCTAAAAAACGACAAAAAAAAACTGAAAAAGATCTTATGAACTACACTGCCCAACTCTGGGCAAAACAAAACTGCCTGATGAATGAACTGTCACTGCCCACTAACAAAAAACTACTAAGAAAAAACTACCTGAAAAAGCTGAAAAAAAAAGAACTTCTAAGGAACTCTAACGATGACTCTAAACAAAAATGTTGAAAAACTAAAAAAAACTTACAATGAAAAAAAAGGAAAAAAACTACTCCCATACTTTCAAAAAAAACTGAAAAAAAACTAAAAACGAAAAACTAAAAAGCAACTCAAAACAAACTTGAATAATCAAAAAAAAAAAACTATAACCTGTGCAGAAACTAGAAAAAAAAAAAAACTTGAACTACTACTAACTAAACACTGATGAAACAAAAAACTACTGGTGGCCCTACTGACTGAACTACAAAATCCAGAACTACAACTGCCCGCATATCAAAACATCATCAATTTTCACTTTCTTCAATCCAAATTTCACTTCAACCACTCACAATGCTGTCCAACCACAATCTCAAGTTATCACCAAATCCAAAATTCACATTATTATCATCACAATAAAATTCTTATTATCACAACAAACCCCCCCCCTTTCTCTAACCAACAGCCACACTGCCCACCACCCCCAAAAACCAAAAAAACAAAAACCAGAGAACAAAACCAACTAAAACACAAACTATTAAAACTCTACAAAACCTTAAAACTGAAGAAACTAACACCTACTAAACTAACTCTAAAAAAAAACAAAACTAAAAAAAAAAAGACCGAAAACTGTCTGAACTTGGTGCTTTGAAAAAACTCAAACTGCTAAAAATGAAAAATCACTTGCACAAACCTAACTAATTAAAAAACTCTAACCTAAACTGAAAACTACACTAAACTTATAAAACTGGGTCCCGCGCCTGAAACTAAACTACTGACTAAAAAACAAAAAATCGATGGTAACTACTAAAAAAGAAACTAAAAACTGAACTCTAACTGGAAAACAAAAAAAGAAAACAAACACTGCCTAAAAAAACTGACTGCAAAAAAAAACTATGAAAAAAAAAAAAACTAAATGAACTGCCCAAACTAAAAAGAACTAACTAACTCTACTGTAAATGAAAAACTACTAAAACACTACTAAAACGCAAACTGAAGACTGCCGCTCCCTTAACAAAAACCGATGAAAAAACTTCTAAACTAACTAAACTGGCAAAATGCGCCTTGAAAAAACTGATGGAAACTGAGAACTGCCTGGAAAAATACTAACAGCTGACAATAAAAAAAACTTGAAACTGAATGAAACTAAACGGAAACTACCAAAAAAAAACTTGTCCCACCGCAATCATTTTCTTACTCCTATGAAAAAAAAAAACTTGTTACTAATAAGAACTGAACTGCCCTGATTATAAAAAAAAAACACTGCCGGAAACAAAAACTGAAATCTACTAACTAAAAACTCAAACTCTGAAAAACAAACTGGCCAGAACTTGCACACAACTGCCCGCCCCGCATTGCAACTCACCTCCTAAATTCATCAGCATTGTTTTTATAATCCACAAAAATTTTTCACAAATTTATACTAAACTGAACAACCTAAAAAAAACTAAAACTGCCCGCATCAATCACACAATCTCATTCCAATTATCCACAGATGTCAGTGAGCATCTCAGTCCAAATTATTCAGACCAACATCCGACATTTTTACAAATTTTTATTTATTATTTTGACAAGTACTACTTATGTTAATATATTATTTATAACAATACAATTTTATTTAATTTTTTACTTTACAATATATTTAACACAAAAACAACATTATTTTTTTTCTGTTTAACCATTACATGTCATTTCACACATATTTCACAATCACACACATATCACAATTTTCTCACAATCAACAAGATCATTTTAAACATTAATTCATCCATTTTTCATGAAAAAAACTGAAAACTACTAAAAAAACTGTTCGAAAAAAAAAACTCTTCAACTGAATATGGAAAAACCTAAAACAGAAAAGAACACTTCAATGAAAAAAAAACTCTATGAACTAACTAAAACTGACTAAAGAAAAAGCTGCCAGAAACTAGACTGAAACTAAACTATGAAAAACTGACTGACTGAACTGAGATGACTAACTTTTACAACTAAACTGCGCCAGAAAAGACTACCTACTTGGAGAACTGTGAAAAAACTACTAACTAACTGAAAAACTCTAAAACATGAAAACTCTGGCCTAACCAAAAACAAAACTGGCCCGCTCAAACCTGCCCGCAATCACTCTCCTTTTCATACTGTCATATCTCGACCAAATCTCATTTTCATTTTCTATCCTGCCTGATGAAAACCTAAAGAGAAAAAACAACGGCTGAAACTGCTAAAAAAACTGACAAAAAAAATGGGACTACCTTTAAACTGAAACCTGCTATGAACTGGAGAAAAAAAAAAAGAACTAACTGAATGGAAACCTAAAAAAAACTATGAAAACGAAATGGAAACTACTGGAAGCGATGAACTCTGTAAAAACTCTAAAAACTAAACTAATGAAATGAAAAAAAAACACTAAATGAATAATGAACTCTGGTAAACAACTGAACTTCCTGCCCGATAAAACTACTAAAAAAACTATGAATAAACCTGTAAAAAACCTTTGGCGCTAACTGAAACCTACTTGGGCCCCGATGGAAAAACTATGAACTAAACCTGAACTAACAAAAACTTCTAAAATGAAACGAAAGAACTGCCAAAAACTAAACTGGCCCTGAAAACTAAACTGACTGAAAAAAAAAACTACTGACAAAAAAATGAACTAACTAAAAAACACACAAAAACGAAAAGCTACTCTGCTTGAGAAAACTCTAAAAAAAAGACGGATTTGAAAAAATATGACCTTAAACTACTGCCCTTAGAAAAAATGAACGAACTACTAACAAAAAAAAAAACACAACTGACTGACAAAACAAACAAAGAAGAACTAAACCTGCCATGAAAAACTTTGGGCCCGCATCATAATCTTCTCACTATATTGGCCTTTTTCACATCCTTCATCACTCATCATTTCTCCACAACAAAAACAAAAAAAAAAAAACTACTAAACTGAATATGAAAAACAATACTAAACTGCTAAACTCGGAAAATAACTGCCCTAAAAAAAACTGAAAAAAAACAAACTTTGAAAACTGCCAACTGCATACTACTCGAAAAGAAAAAAAAAAAAAGATGAAAACACTGATGAACTACAACTCCGCAATGAAACAACTCACTACACTAAAAAACTAAAAAACCTGAAAACAAAAAAAACTGTCTAAAACCTGCCCTGCATATACACAATTTTTCAATTTTTCTCACACAACCATCAACAAAACACAACCTCCAACAAGATCACAACTTCTCACATCCACTTTTAACAGTTTTACTTAACTTTATTTACACGGACAATATCAATTATACTAATGTACATTACCTTATTAGCCATAAACCATACAATAAAATCTTTTATTTACATATATACATTTTATTTTCCATCACATCCTCACAATGCCCAATACTCCACAATCACAATTTCAAACAACTTTTACAAGTTTTATCACATTCACATTCATTCACCACACGCATTGTATTCTCACATTTTTCATTTTACTGCCGAAAAACTCATGCGCAAAAACTCTTACAAAAGACGTCAAAAAAGATGAACTAAAAAACTAAAAAACACTAAAAACTGCACTAAAAGAACTAAACTGAATAACTTTAACCTGCCCGCGCTATTCACAACACTCTCACAACACGCATATCATTTCCATTTCATTCACAACATTCAGTCCACATTTGCACAAAAATTTTCATTCACATAGAAAAAAAACTGGAAAAGAGCATGAAACCTAAAACTGCACTAAAAAAAAATGAAAAAAAAAAAAAGGAAACTAAAAAACTTGGGTGATGAAAAAACTAAAAACTTTAACTTAAAAAACGGGTCGGAAAACTACTAAAACAAGAGAAACTGAAAAAACTGGAAAAACTGAAGAAAAAAAAGCACTCTGGAAAAACTTAAAAACAAAACTAAAATTGGAAATGCCGATGATGACACTGGAAACTGCACTAAAAAGTGAAACACTAAACAAACTTGGGAAAAAATGAAAAAAAATCGAAAGACACTAAAAAAAAAAAAGAAAAAATAAACTAAACTGAAAAAACATGAAAACAACTGTGAAACTGCCTGAAAACTAAAAAAAAAAAAACTACAAATGAACAGAACTAAGAAAACTACTGTACGTGCTGTAAACAAAAACTGACTGCTGGAGAAAAAAAAAAAACTTAACAAAACTAAAAAAAAATGGAACCTACTACTAAAAAAAAACTGCGCTCCCCCCATCATTCATTCATTCATTATTCTAATCCCATCCACATTTTTTTTTACCACAATAAATTAACAACCATTTTAAATTAACATGAATTTACATAATATATTTTTACATACTTTATTTATTTTAAATTTTATTTATTACCACTTTTTTTTTTTTTTACTTATTTAATAAAACAACACTTGAAATTTATTAGTCACATCAAATTTAATTATTCTTTTTTACAAATTTAATAATATTTAACTAATATTTTTTTACATACTTTTACTTATTTTTTTACTTAACACCAACATTTTTTACTTTTATAAAATTTTTAAACAAAATAAATTTTATTTTTAATATTAACAAATTTATTATTTACAAGTTTTACATTAAATGTAATACAATTTACTTTAGATAATTAGTACAATTTATTTTTAAGCAAAAATCATCAATCACACAAATCACACAATAGTCATTCCATCATTCACAATTCGACACAATTTCACATATTACAATCTTTAAACATCCAAACCTCATCTTGTGTATCACAGTTTCATTACACAATCACAACAAACCAACATCACAAATCAATCTTTTTTCGAATCAAACAAACTAAAAAAACTGCTCTAATGAAACCTTAAAAAAACTTAAAAAACTGCTATAAACTATCTACTGAAACTCCAACATGCAAACCTGAACTGAAAACTTTGAAAAAACTAACTAAACTGCACAACTAAAACAACGTACTAAACGGAAACTCCACTAGAAAACTGAAAAAAAAAAAAAAAACTGTGAACTAACTAAAAACGAACAGAAAAAGAAAACTCTAACAACACTTGCAAAGAACTAAAAAAATGACTAACCAAAAACCTGAAAACTAAACTAAAACTGTGGCTTGCTCCGGCTCATATGACATCATCACAAATTTAAAAAACCTAACTGAAAAAAAAACTACCACGCTCAACTTGAAACTGAAAAAACAAAAAACGTTTAACTCAAAAAGAATTGTAAAATAAAACCTGATAAAAACACTTAATGAACTGTGAGAAAACTAATAAAAACTAAACCTGACTGTTGACTGCTAAAAACTCTGAAAAAACTCTACTGAACTGAAAAACAGAAAAAAAAACTACTGAAACTTGTTAGACGTGTAAAAAAAGAACTGACACCAACCAAAATGGAACGAAAACTGCCCAAACTGGTGAAACTCTGCTGACGACTAAAAAAAATGAAACTGCTGAAGGAAAAAAAAACTATGAACCTCAAACTGAAAAAAAAAAAACTGGGAAAACCCTGAATGAAAAAGAAAAAGAAAAAACTGGACAACAACATAAAAAACTTGCAACTCAAAAAACCTAAACCAACTGCCAGAAAAAAGAAAAAAAAAACCTAATGAAACTGACTGTTCTAATGTGAAAAAATAAAAAAAAAACTATGAAGTACAACACTCTCACGTACTGATGGATGAAACTAACTAAAACCTGCCTCAGAACTGGGTCCACTAAAAAACTCTGTTGAAACCCAAAAGAAAAAACCTCTAATGCAAGACAACTCA
>Ga0179593_1608411_pt1 | contig 20063 bp, 31 predicted proteins | sample CZODoug2_1_08_16_FD_185931 | JGI IMG/M metagenome (GOLD analysis project Ga0179593, IMG submission 185931) | Vadose zone soil fungal communities from Angelo Coast Range Reserve, California, USA - CZODoug2_1_08_16fungal (PacBio error correction) | ecosystem: Environmental > Terrestrial > Soil >...
TCCTGGGAATGCAGGGGGGAAAAGGGGGGGAAATCTTATTGCTGCCAAGGCGGTTGCGGGGGAAGGGAAAACAACCCGTTCTTGACTACTCGCGACAGGGTTGGGAGAAGGAAACGCTTGGTCCGCGAATGCTTCCGAAAGAATGTAAGGGGGAAGGGAAGGTATTTTCCAAGGCATGCTGGGAAGGGGAAAAGCTCTAACCAACCTCACTGTAAAAAAAAGGGGGAAAGATGAAGCCAAGCTAATTCTGATGGGGGGTGGGGAACTAGAGAGAATGAGATCAATGCGGGTAAAGAAGTGAGCCGATGTTGCGGACTGATACCTCCTTTCGAAAGGGCAGGAAAGGGAAAGGGCCTTTCCTTTATATGCTGAGCGAGAGGAAAAAAAGAAGGGGGGCAAGCAGGTCTTTCCGGGAGCGGAACCGGGAAGATCGGTGGAAGATCCCCAGCCGACGAGGGGAAAGGGGGGAGGAAAAGGGAAAACAAAGCAAAGACCGGCCCTTAAAAAGGGAGCGCGAAAACCAATATTTCCTGTTCGAAGAAGAAGGAAAAGAAGAAACTTCACAACCGTCACGGTCCGGGGAAGAAACAAGGGAGCTCACACCCACCGGAGGAGGGAAGGAAAAAGAAGAGGAAAAAGGCCACGGTTACTGTTTTGAATTTTTTCACGGGAAGGGAAAAAGAAAAGGAAAGAAAGGCCTAGTCGGAAAAAAAATAGGGGGGGGAAAAGAAGAAAATTGAAGGATGATGTTTTCGGGTGTAGGGAAAAAAAAAAGAATCCGGCTGACTGTCGGAGGGAGAGAATGGAAAAAGAAGACGGACTCGCCTCGGCACGCTCAAGGAAGAAAAGGGGGGGGAATAGGTCCCTGGACTTCACGGCCTAAAAAGGGGGGGGGGAAAGGACCGCATCTCCATCCTTTGCTTCGTAAACAGGGAGAAAAAGAAAGGATGCCGCACCTCGAGGAACAAAAACAGTACCCTCCTCATCGAAAAAAAAAAAAAGGTAGTCCTGTCAGTCGTGAAAGAAAAAAAAAGGGCATCATCGGCGGATTGAAGAGCGTTTTTGTTAACCGGGAGAAGAGGCGTACTCCCGCAGGAAGGAGAAAGAAAAGTGAGTAATCGGTTCCACCGGAATGAGGAAAAAAGGAAAAAAGGGAAAAAGAGAGGGCCATTCCTTTCGCATTCGCAAAAAAAAGGGGGGACCACGACTTCGTGGCGGCCAAAGGGAGGGAAGGGAAAAAAAGGGAAGAGGGGGGGGGACAATGTTCCCCCCTGCATTCCGGGGAAAGGTGGAGGCGACCTCCTTTTTTGGGGAAAAGAAAAGAAGAAGGAAGCGCGCTTATGCAAGAGGGGGGGGGGGGAAAAGGAAAAAGATTTTGCTCGGTGCGGACCGGCGGAGGCAGGGAAAAAACCGACAGTCCTGCAAATTGCGCCATGGGCAAAAAAAAAGGGCGGCTATCTTTCCCAAGGAGGGATGGAAGGGGGGAAGAAGGGAGGTTCCTCCGCCAATGAGAAAAGAGGGAAAGCTCAAAAAACAGCTTCTCCAAATCGGGAGGAAATAAAATGGGACACAAGCCTTAGTTTACCATGGAGAAAGGAAAGAAAAAGGGAGGATGATTACCGTTGGTAGGGGGGGAAAAAAAGCCCCCCCAGTGGGGAGGAGGAAAAAAAGAGTATCTCCGGGGAAAAAAAGGGGATGCATCTCCTCCATGTGGGGGGGGGGTCAAAAGAGGCATTTTTCTTCACAAAGTGGGGAAAAGGGTCCGAATAGATGTTGGGAGGAAAGGGAAAAATACTTCTGCAACTCACAGGAAAACCGTATAAACACGCGGCCAATAAGGGTTAAAAAAAAAAATGGCCCTCGGGAAAGCCGCTTACGTAAGTGACCCCCGGAGGAGAAAGAAGGCAATGCTGACTCCTTGTTTCATTGGCAAAAGGGGAAAGGGGGGGGGGAGGGGGGGAAAGGCCCATATATCGGTCGCGAAAAAAAGGGGGGGGGGGAGAGTATTCCGAAGAAAAAAAGGAAAAAGGAAAAGGGAGTTCGAATCCCAGGACGGGAAGAGAAAAGGGGGAGGATCAGTAGACACCCTCAGCGCGAATGAGAGAAAAAAAGAAAAAAAAAGGAGGAGATTGGTTATTCGTCCATCAGAGAGGAAGGTAAAGGAGGAAAAAAGCACCTCGCTTAACCGAAAAGGGGGGGCGAGGATTATTATTCCCTAATGGAGGGGGAGACCAAGGACTCTTTTCGGTAGAGGGGGAGAAAAAGAAAGAGGGGAGGAACTTCTTCTCGTTCAATATGGGAAAAAAAAAGGAAAGGAATACAACCAACAGCGCTATGGGTGCTCCGCAAAATGTAATAGCGGGGGAAGGGGACGGGAGTCGAGTGCATCTATATTTTGAGCGGAAAAGAAAAAGAAGAAAAAAAAAGAGAGAGAAAAAACCAACGGAGGAGGAGGAAAAGAAGAAGGGGAGGAAGAGGGTTGGGTTTAAAGGGATCAACTCTCGAGTCACTAAGACCAATGAAGACAAAGAGAGGGGGGAAAAGGGGAGCCCCTCCCCCAGCGAAGGGAGGGGGGGGGGGGGGGAGGAAAAAAAAAAAGACTTTACCGATAGTTGAAGAAAAAAAAAAAAAAAGTACGAAACGAAAACCTGGTCATTAATGCTCTTCTGCTGAAAGAAAAAAGAGAAAAGAGGCAGACCAATTCAATCGCCCGGGAAAAAAGTTAAACTGTCGGGACATCCGGCCCGGAAGAGGGACAATATCCCGCAAGCAAGGAAGAAAAGAAGGGGGGGACGGAGAAAGACGAATGAGTTTCATGCTCCGAAATCCGTCTGGGAGGATTAAAGTCAACGATTCGAACCTGCGGGGGGGGGGAGAGATGAAACACTCTGCTCCAGGGAAGCCTCTATTAGGAAAAAAAAAGATGTAAGATGCCATTGAAAAAGGGGAAAAGTCAGCATGAATTCCTTTCACTGAGTGGGGAAGGGGGAAAAGGGGCTTTTGCTCGATCCATGTTATCGGGGGGGGGGCCCAAGTCTTCCGAGGGGGGATCGTGCAAAAGTGAAGAACTAGCTACTATCGGTTTTCATCCGTCTTGGAAAATAGGGGGAGAGGGAAAAAAAGCTATTCGGCGCCGAGCACGACAGGGAAAAAAAGCCGAGGCAATAGCCAACATTGAGGGGAAGGATATTTGGAAAAAAAAAAAAAAAGAAAAGAGATACGATCCTTTGGGCCTGAACCTAGGGAAAAAAAGCACACAAACACGGTCATCATCGGAAAGGGGGAAGGAGAGGGAACCGACTCTTGACCAAAGATACGTAAAAAGGGAGGAAAAAAGGGGGGGAAGGGAGGGAGGGGGAGCGCCCGAAGCTTATCATTGGCGGGAGCGGAGGATTATCGATTTCGTGACAAAAGGAGGGAAAGGGGGAAGGCACTCTATCTGGGGAAGGGAGGAAAGGGATGTTCGCCTGGGGGAAAGGGAAATCCTCTCCGGTGAAAATCTAGAGGGTCCCGACAAGGAAAAGAACGGAGCGCGCGGGAAGGATGCGAGCAAAAACAAAAGGAAAAACGCAACTCGACAAAGTTGGAGGAAAGGGGGAGGGGGATTTCCTATTTCTACCCCGCTTGTCCCATCTTATTTGCAAGAAAAAAGTATGTGGGGGGGCCGTGGACTTGCTTGTTTTCATAACCCCGACTTCGGGACGGGGGGGGGGGGCCGAATGCGAAAGTACTGGGGAAAGAAAGAGGGGACAGGAAAAAAAGATAAGATACCAGCCTATCAGGTCTCGTGGAACCCGATACTCACCGGGGAGAGGGGGGATTAAAAAGGCATGCTGGCCAGGTGGAACGAGGGAAAAAAAAAAAAAGAAACGGTTAACAAAGGGAAGAAAAAAAGAAGAGGGAGGAGGATTGTCACGCCTGCCCTGACTACACGAGGCAGGAAAAATATGCGAGGCCGTTGGATAGCCGAGGGTGATGGAGAAGCGAAAGATCCCTGGGTACGCCGTCCAAGGGAGGGGAGGCGGGAGGAAAAAAAGGGAAAAAAAGAAAAAAGCTCTGCGGAAGTCATGGCAAGAAAGGAAAGGGTCAAGGCGTAGCCGGAGCGCGTCAGGCATGGGTGAGAAGGGGAATCTGCCATCTCTCTGACATTCGCCGGAAGGAAGGGGAAGGAAAAAAAAAAAAATCCGCTCCCTTGCCCGCTTTTATCGCAGAAAAAGGGGGCCGACACTCCGGAGAAATGGGAAATACGAAAGGAAAACTCACTCGTTTTCCTGTCGAAACTCGGAAAGGGGGGAGAGAAGGGGAGAAGATAGAGATCCTTTCAGATTGTCTCGGGAAAGACTGGGAGTTGGTTAATTTTTCCGGAGGGGGGAAGAGGGAAAAAGGGAAAAGAGGCGTGCCGAGCAGGTAAATATATTGGTGGGAGGGGGGGGGGAAGGAAAAAAAGAGGAAGAGAAGGGGCGGGTGTAGTTACCAACCCAGAAAAAAGAGGGGGAAAAAAAAAAAGGAGATGGCGATCTTCACAGAAGGAGAAGTGAAAAAAAAAGGGATACGCTCAGTCAAGAATTGGACAGGAAGAAAAAGAGGAATGAAGGGAGGGAAGAGGAGCAATAATAAAGAAAGGCTTCCGCAAGAGAAAAAGTAACCAGTGCGATAACGGAGGGGAACACCTCGCGGAACACGGGGGGAAGAAAAAAAAAAGGGGGAGGGAAAGGAAGAGTGTATTATGGCAGGCGTGCCAAGAAGAAGGGCCCTTCATCGGCTGTTTTGTATAGAAAGGGGGAATCGCGGGACACTAAAGCGCTTTTTCGCTCCTGCCCGACAGAAAAGGAAGGGGGGGAAAAAGGGAAAAGGAGAGGGTTCCACCGGAAATGATGCTGAAGCAAAAGGGGAATATTGGCGTCCTACTTTCGCATTAGACAAAAAAAGTCGTTCTTCAAATCTGAAAAGGAAAAAAAGGAAAAAAGGAAAAAAAAAAATTGGACCAGCTGGTCCCCCATGAGGAAAAAAAAAAGGAAAGCACGGTCTATTGCGGCAAGAGAAGGAGTGTCCTGCGCGAGGAAGAGGGGGGGGGGGGAAGGGAAGTAACGATTTGCGCGTGCGGGAAAAAAAAGGGGAAAATGCCCTACCTCCTGCGACCAGTGAAGGAAAAAGGAAAAAAAAAGAATATAGTGCGCCAACTTTGGGAGGGAAGGAAAAGGGGGAAGCCCGAGGATACGCGCTTCCGCCTCCGGAAGGAAACAGCTCTGCCATCTTCTCCAAATACGTCGGTAATATTGTTTTCCGTAGAGGGGGGAAGAAAGAGTCTTGCGTAAAAATTCAGGGGGAAAAGGGGGGGGGTAAGGGAACGCCGTGCTCGGAGGTGGAAGTTGCAATACCGCTGCATACGCAGAAGTGGGGGGAGGAAAGGAACTGCATGTGGCCTGCACTTGCGGGGGAAAAAGGAACGTGAATTTTGTGCACCATCACGCCCGCCCACAGATGGGGGAAAAGAAAATCCGCCGTATTAACTTTGTGGGAAAAAGGAGAAAAGGGAGAACTGTTGTTGAAACCGAAGAACCCAGGGGAAGGGAAAGTCTCGGAGCAATAGTTCCCGTCTGCCCACAGAAAAAGAAAGGGGGGCCCATTTTCAATGGCGGATGGGGGGGGAAGGAGAAGAAGCGCTTGCGCCGACCATGGGCAAGAGGGTTCATCGAGGGAGAAAGAATAAACGGACGCATCAGTAAAAAGAAACAACTGGAAAAACAAATTGTTCTTACCATACTATTTTGTGGTGAAAAAAAGAAAAAGAAACCGACTGTGCGTCCAACCGGATTAACCGTGGCGGAGGAGGAGGCGTCCACACTCTCCGGGAGGGACGTAACCAATCAACTCGCTTTGAAAACAAAGGAATTTGGGTTCGATCTGCGGAGGATAAAAAAGGAGGTACAGCGATCGGATAGAACAAGCTACTGTGTTATTCATCAGCTCACGATGGGAAGGCAAAGTAAGGGGGAACCCGCCTACTCTCATACCGCTACACAAAAGGAAGGAGAAAAAGGGGGGGGGGAAAACGCGTTGGATTCCTGCTTCGTAGTGCAGAGGGAGGGGGAGGAACCGAAATTAGGCCATCTCTCCGAACAAAAAAAAGGGAAGAATGTGCTTTGTTTCTTGATTTTGGGGGGAAGGGAAAAAAAAAAAAAGACACCAACGCGTCGTCGATTACATTTGGCCGAGCCACAAGAAAAGGGGGGGACGGGGAGTAGTCGTCCCATACTTGACCGAAGGGGAAAGGGGAAAAAAGGACGAAACGCGCTCCTGGGCAGGAAGGAGAAGGGGGAGCCTCCACGGGAAAAAGAAAAGAATCGGGAAAATTCAAGCGTCGGGAAAAGAGAAAAATCCTTCCTTACGAGTGAGGGGGGGAAAAAGGAAAGCAACCCAGAAGCCCGGTTCCATCCGGGGGGAAGAGTGAGGGCATGCTTCCTCAATCGTCTGGAATAAGCAAGGGAAAACGGCCTGGCTATTCTAACCTCTGAGGGGAAGAGAGGGGGAGAAAAAAGCCATTTCGCGCCCTCTATAGGGGGGGGCCACCCTGATAAGGGACATTGAAATTAAACCCGGGGCGGGAACCAGAAAGGGAAGGGGGGGGGGACTCCTATAACTTCGTCATCGGGAAGGGGGGCGGGAAATTTGATCGGGGCACCAACAATTAGTCCGAAAGGGGAGTTCAACGGTGAAAAAAAAAGTCTTATTGAGTTGAGGCTTTCTCTTTATGCGTGAGAAAAGGGAAGGAGAAAAGGAAGAACACGTGCAGGCCCACACTGCAGGAGAGTGCAACGCTTAGCGGTTATTGCAACCCAGGAAAAAAGAAACAGCGGCTCACGGCGACCAAGGACCAAAAAGTTGCCGGCAAGACTTATTCGCATTGGGACCAGAAGACCAGATGAGACACATTGATTCCGACGATTTTGGAGAAGCTTGGGAAAGGAAACTGATCATTGCTGCGGCAAGCGCGGAAGAAGAGGGAAAAAAACAATGCGGCAGATCTCCGACAAAGTTGGAGGAAAAGGGATTTTGTACATGGCGCACGTTAAGGGGAAGGGGGGGGGAAAGAAGAAAAGGTTCCGCACGCGCACCTCGTTACTTGAATGAAATAAAAAGGGAATGGAGCGTGCTCGCGGGAATGATTCCTACCAAAAAAGGGGAAGGGAAGAATCTGAAAATTGTTTATGCCCGGGAAGGAAGGTAAGATGAATGGAGGAAAGGGGAAAAGGGGAGAAAAACCGTTGCAGTCCTCGAGTTCGTTACTACCGAGGGAAGAACGGTACTTGCCTAAACTCTTGGCCGCGGGAGAAAAGAAGGGGAGAAGCACCTGATTCTTTTTGAGGTATTGGAAAAGAGACGGCTAAAAAGCGCTAGTCGAAGCAAAAAAGGCAACGGATCCCCTTCTATACAAATCACGCCGAAAAGGAAAAAAAGGAACCTGCCCTGACTACACTCTGGCATAAAGAAAAGAGAAGAAAAAAAAGGGAAGGTGTGATAGCCGTATGTGCTGCAGAATCGAAAAGGAGAAACGTTGATCTTCCAGGTGTACGCCGAAAGGGAGGAGGACGGAAGCCTTCCTTTATCTGCCATGAGAGGGGAGAAAGAAGGAGGAGTCAGGCAGTGGAAAAGGTCCCCAATCGTTCCTTAGCGGAGCCGAGGCGCGGGAAAGGGGAAAGGAAAGGGAAATCGCATCTACATTCTCCTGATGAAAGGAGGAGGGGGGAAAAAGCGAAAGAGCCACCCTTTCCCGCTTGGATCGCGAAAACAGAGGGGAAAAAAAATCAAGGGCCCGGATAAAGTAATTGGAAATCCGAAAAACAAAAAAGGGAAACTTTCAGGGAGAAAACTCCTGCACGGATGAGAAGAGGAAAAACAAAGAGGAAAAGAGAGAGATCCGTGCAGAGGTACGGGGGACTGAAGGGGTCCTTAAGTTTGCCCGTGGAATGAAGGGAAAAGGGGGGGTTGCACTCCGAAGGAAAAGAGGTCAGGATGATGTTTTCGGGTGTAGGTGAAAAGACTTTCCATCCGTCTAATGCGATGGAGGAGAAAGGAAAACCACAGCGGACGCGACCTCCAGAGCACTCAGAAATATTGGGAAGAGATCTAGTGCCCAAGAAAAGGAGCTTTTGGCGAGCCGCGAAGAAGGGGGAAGGCTTCCGCAAGCCTCAGAAAAGAAACTGTCTATCACTTCTTTTATCCAAGTGCGAGGCTGAAAATCGCATCCCAACGGAGTCGATCATCTTCTTTCATGCGCGGGGGGCGTCCAATCCTAATCCGCTTGGGGGGAGAAAGAGGGGGGAGAAGTTTTGTTCACCGTTGATTTTGGAGGTGCCTAAGGGTTTTCGTCGTCACTGACAATAAGGAGGGGATCAACCCAAACCAGAAGAAGGGAGAAAAAAAAAGGGGTGTCGGAAGCCTTCGCGGAAGGGGAAAATACGCATTTAGAGCAAAAGGAGGAGCGTAGTCCACTAAATTCTGGCTGAAAAGGATTAACAAAGAAGGGGGACGTAAAAAAATATAGGGAAAAAGGGGACCAAAGTCATTCCCTGTATAGCAAAGGGGGAGGGGCACGCCTAACTCCTGGTGTGGGGGAAAAGACGCTCTTATCCCGCGGGTTTATGGGAATTAACGATTTTGCGCGTGCGGAACAGGAGAAGGAAGAAGCTGACCATTCCGTCAAAGTGGCGAATGGGGAAGAGAATAGAGTTCTCCAACCTTTGTGGAGGGAAAAGTGTTAGGGCTATCATCGCAGAATAAAAGAGGAAAATCCATATCAGATGGAAGGGGGGAAAATCGCGCTCCTTGAAAGAGAAACTGGAGAAATCATTGTTTTCCGGATCGTTGGTCACATGCGATAGTCTTGCCCGGGAAAAAAAAAGAGGGGGTGTCCGCCGTGCGCGGGGGGGGGGGGGGAAAAATGGGGTAGCGCCGGGGGGGAAGAACGCCTCCATGTTGCTGAAAAAAAGTTTGGCGTGCGAAAAAAGGGGTTTTGCACGATCACGCGAAAGAAAGGGGGGAGAACAGAAGGAAGAAAAGGGCATCTTGTTTGGTGACAAACGGGAAAAGAAAGAGAAGCCTCGCGGAAAATCAGTTCCAGGGCCTTCATGGATGAAAGAAAGGAAGGCATTGGGCGATGGGGAAAGGAGGGGGGGAGGTCAAGGCTTGGGGGTCACGATTCTCCAGAACCGAGAAGAAATAGAGGGAAAAAAGACTTGAATCGCCCAATGGGGGGGAATTTGGCACCTTCCCCTCAGGCACTGAGAGGACAAATTCTTCTGGCGGGGGAAAGAGGGGGAAAAGGGGAAGAATCTTCCTGTCAAGGATGGGAAAAAAAAAAAGGACAGAAACTCGCTTTACATTACCGAAGAGAGTGATGCCCGTGGAGGGAGAAGAAAAAAAGGGGAAGGGACGTTTCGTACGTGGTGATGAAAAAAGGAAACGCGTATTGTCTTCAACTTCTGAGTTCAACGGAGGTGGGAAAGGAAAGGGATCCGCAAATGTCATCGACTACGCGTGGGGAGGCCAGGAAAGGAAGGAGGGAAAGGAAAACTCAAGAACCCGCACAATGAGGCAACGAGAAATAAAAAATAGGGGGGGGGAAAGAGAGAGATGGCCTCATTGTGCCATTGGGGTTCAGAGAAGAGGGCCCTACGGACTATATCCAACGCTTCGGCAGAGGAAAAGGGGGAGGGGAGAAAAGGGGGGGTTGAAGTAATGCGTTCAATACTTTGACGCGAGAAAAAGGGGGGGAAAGAAAGGAATGAGAACCACTTACGAAACGCGCTCCAGGAAAGGAAAAAAAAACTCCACGGGGCATACTCCTCAGATCGAAAAAAGGGAAAGAGAAAAAAGGGAAAGGAAACGGCGGGAAATCCTGCCCGGAGAGGGAAAGGAAAGAAGCAAGAAAGGACCGGTTCATCCGGGGGGACGCTAGCGGCTCCGAAATCGTCTGTAAGAAGAAAGGGGGGGGGAAAGAAAAGGGCCGAACCTGCTGCGTGGAGAAGTTCTGGAGGAACACTACGTTCAAGAACCCTCTCGATGGGAAAATATTTCCATCTCCATGAAAAGGGGGGAAAAAAAAGGGAAGGTTGCCTCCTATAACTTCGTCAAGAAAAAGAGGCCATTTTATCAAAAAAAGCCTATTTTTATCACGGAAAAGGGGAGGGGGGGGGGTTTTCATACTTAGAAATACTTAATCGGAGTGCAAAAAACATCTATTCACGGAGGGGGGCCAACGTTCTCCAATGAGGATAAAGAGTATGCAATGCGTTTATTTGCAAAAAAAGGCTGACGATCCTTGGGCATTAAAAGAGAAAATTACCCACGGTCATCTCTAAGTGGGAGAGGGGAAGGTGTTCCCTACGGCGTGACCAAAGAGAAGGGGGAAAAAAGGGAAAGGGGAGAATCTTTCAGAGAGGAGAAAGAGAAAAGCGGCGCAGCGCTTAGAGGAGGTTGATCTATTTCGCCCCGCAATGAAGGGAAGGAGAAGACAAGGGGGGCTCACTCTTCTGGGGAATGAGGACGCCCTTGGGAGGGGGAAGGGGAAAAGCGGCAATCTTTTTACTTCCATACCATAAAAAAAGAAACGTAAGGGAGCTCTGGAATGATGACGCTAAAAGATACAAATTGTATTCCCGGGAATTCATTGGGTTACCGATGGGGCAAGAGTAAAGAAAAATGTGCGTTTGAAAGGGGAGCTTTGCAGCCCGAAATGTGGGGAAAGGAGAAATGCGAAAGTTACTGTCCGAAAGAAGGGGGGGAAAAGAAAAGAGAAGTCCGGTGGCACCGAATCAGAAAAAGAATGGGGGGATGTATTTTTCAAGCAGGCGGGGGGGGAAAGGGGAAAAAGGCGAAGCAACTCCCTTTTTAACACAAACGCGAGTGAAAAAGGGGGGGTGGGTGGGGGGGGATGGGGGTTTGTGGTGGGGGGGGTGTGTGTTCTTACAAAGCACGCCAGGAGGAACAAAAAATCCTGCCCTACTACACGGCGCCCAGGTGGGTAGAAAGGATTCTTTATCTCCGTTGGATAGCCCGAGGGAAAAAAAAGACGTTTCCTCGCCAGTGGAGGAAGGAAAAAGGAGGAACCTTTCCATTTAATAGCTGAAAGGGAAAGGAGGAAACTACGGAAGGAGGCCTAGATTCTATTCTTCCCAAGATGGCCCCGGAAAGAAGCTTGTGTTCAATTCCTCCTGTGAAGAATGAGGGAAAAAAAGGATGCGAGTTTTCGGTGTTGGTAACCGAACAAAAAGAAAAAAAGCACCGAACCCTCTTGGAGAGGGAGGGAAAAAAAAAAAAAAAGAAATAGGGCAAACTTCCGGAAAACTTCACACCCCTTCACCGTGGCAGGGGGCCGTAGACACTCTGCACGAAAAGAGGAGAAAAAAAAATAACAGAGATCCTTCAGAGTTCCGGCCCCTGCCAAGGTGAAAAGGGGGTGAAAAAAAGGGGGATTTCACTTACTTTCTCCGGAGGGGAAGGGGGGGAAAAAGAAAAGGGGAAGGGAGCCGGATGATTTTGCGGGTTGGGAAAAAGAACTCGTTCAGCCGGAGGAAACAGAGAGAATTTAACCACATCTGACGCGCCTAAGAGGGTGGGACAGGTATAGATCTATGCCCTGACTTCAGAATGAAAGGCCCGAGACATATACATTAAAGTGCTTCCCAAGCTCCAGCAGGGCGGAGGCAGTTCGATTCTGCAGAAAAGGCCTACCCGCCTCATCGGATAGGAATCTGAGATTCAGGGCATGCGTGACAGAAAGGCCAAAGTCTGCGGTGTGGAAGGGGGGGGGGGGGGGGGGGAATGATGGTTTGCCTTCTCCTCGCGCAGGGGGAAAAGAAAAGTGGCACCATCATGCCTTTGGAAAATACATCCAAAACAGAAAGAGAAAATGGATGTCGGAACCTTCGCGGAAACAGAAAAAGGGAAGGGGAAAAAAGTTCGCCACAACCTTCCTCGAGGAGGGAAAAAAATCGTTCAGGCAAAGCTCACGGAAACAGAACAAAGTATGTACCAGCTGTCCCCCCTGCATTGAAAAAAAAAGGGGTCGATTGCGGCAGCGAGAAGGGGGGGGGGTCTCCTCTCGCAGGAGGGAATTAACTATGTTAGCGTGACGGAGAGAAAAGAAACCCTTCCGACCATTAGAAAAGGGGTTCAAGGTCCACTCATATAGAAGGGAAAGGTCTATCTTGCCTCATGCAGGGAGAAAAAGAGGAAAAGGGAAAGAGCTTCCTGCTCCAATGAATAAAGAAGGGAGAAACGAACGCTCTTGCCATCTCTCCAAATCGTATGAAATCAAAAGACCCGGGAAGGAAAAGATAATTCTTTCAGGAAAAAAAGGGGATTACTCTGTGGTTAAGGTTTAAAGGAAGTGTTCATCCAAAAGGGGAAGAGGGGGAAAGGGGGGGGGGCAATACGCTTCATGAAAGACAGTGATTGGCTCTCCTGCATGTGATGCACGGGGGCTCCTATGCTGTTGGGCAACAAGAAGAAGCGCAACTCACATCTCGTAGTAACGTGGGGAAAAAGGATAAACTCGGCAGACTTGGGGGCCCATGGCCCTCAAAGGATAAGTTCTCGGAGGAAAAAGGGAAGGCCTTCATGACGGAGGGACATCCAAGGCGATGGCAATAGCAGGGGGGGGGAGGGAAGAAAACATGGCAGAGTGTTTCATCGGAGGAGAAAAAAAAGCAGAAAAAAAAGGTGAACGGTCCAGACTTGAATCGCACCATTATTAGAAAGAACCTCAGTCGACTGAGCGTCCAAAATAGACAGGGCGGGATCTGGTAATTCGTGCAAAGAGAGGGGGAAAAGCAGGCCCGCCGTGTCCCCATCAACTCGCGTTAAAAAAGCCGCTTGAATTTGGTCGAAGGGGGAGGAGGGGGAAAAGAAAATCGCTAATGACCAGGAGCGCGTTTAGGAGGGGATGCATCACGCTTGACTGGTCTTCAACGGCCGCGGGAAAAAAAACGAATCACAACAATCCGTCGATGGTGGCGACAAGAAATGGAAGAAGGTTGGGATTCCTTGAGGAAGGGGGGAGGGAAGGAAGGAAAAGAGGATCTTCAAAAATCAGAACCCAGCACAATGAAAAAAAACCACTTATTTATTAGTGAAAGAGAGAAGATTGGGGGAAGAAAGGTCTTGAGGGGGGGGGGGGGGGGGCCGTCAACTTCTCTATGCAACTACGGACTGAATCTTCGAGGAAACAGGAAAAAAGAGCCGGCTTGTTTTTGTGGGGAGGAATGAGTATTCGTTCCAAATACGGGGAAGTTGAAGACCCTCGAGCTGATGAATCAAAAAGAAAGAAGAAATGGCAGGTTAACCTATTCTGCTTACCCAACGGGAAAGAGACCAAAGCCGACGGGAAGGGGAGTGGGGCACTGCGGGAAATCCACGAATGGAAGGTGCTTTCCGAATACCAAGATCCCAAAAAAAGGGGGGGGACGCTCTCTCCTGAGGGGGAAGGGAGGGGAAGGAATCAATTGTGGTAGGAGGAAAAAGAAAGGGGAAGAACCTTTCTGCTGGTTAGGAAGCCGAATGAAACACGAGGAAAGGAAAGGACTATGAGTCCGACCCTAATAGGGAAAAAAACGGGGGGAACCCGTCTTCATCATGAAGGCCGGGAACGGAAAAAGAGGGAAGGTGCTCGAGTCCATTGATCGGTGGTCACACAGGTTATCCGGGCAACGTTACTAAAGGGAGGGGTTTTCAGACGTATGGAAACTAAGGAAATCGTGCAAAACAGCTATTCGAGAAGGGGAAGGGAAAAAAGCATGATGCCCCCAACATGGAGGCGGAGGGAAAAAAAATTAGGCAACCCTTCGCTAACGATCCTTGGATGAAAAAAGTACCCACGGTCATCATCTGAATTTTTGGAAGAAAGGGGGAGTCCCTACGGCGTGGACCAAAGATCGGAAACGGGGAAAGGGGGGGGAGAAAATGTCATATCTCGAGCGCCCGAAGCGTGAAGGGGGAAGAGGATTATCGGTATTACGCCGCATGCGGTCAGAGAGAAGGGAAAATTTGTTGGCGCAAGGGCGCCCTTTGCCGGAACTGGTCGCAGGGAGTGAAGAAGGGGGAAGGAAAGAGTTACTTCCTACACATAAACCCTGCGAGGAAAAGGAGGAGAAGGATGACGACAACATGAGTTCGCTGCCGCAAATCAGGAACAAAGGGGGGGGGGACATATTATTCGGCAAGCTTGTCGGTGTGAAGGAGAAAGAAAAGGGACTACGGCGACATGTTGTGGGAGGAAGGAAGAAAAAAAAAAGGGCCGCTAATTGCTCCGCATCAAGAAGACACCTTATGCTTTTTTTGTATGTTCCAAAAGGAGGAGGTGCAGGAAAAAAAAGAAAAAGGCGAGCCAACATCATGTTAAAAAACGATTGCCCCGTCCGGGGGAATGAAGCACGCGGGAAGAAAGGGACTCCTTCTCTGAAGGCATGAACTACGATGATATTAGGCGGGAGCAAAAAGGGACTGCGAATCTAACTGATACCCAGCGAGAGCCATGTTACTTCCTCCACGTCATGGAAGGGAGGAGAGACGGCGCGCACAAAGCTCAGTCTTGACGTCAGGCATAGATTCTAGAAGGGGGGAAAAAGTCGCTGTTGTTTTAAATTCCTTACGGGAAAAAAAAAAAAAAGAACAACTGAGGGGTAATAGTTCTGTGTTGGTAACCTACACCCCGCCAAGAAAAAAAGGGAGTCGAGAAAACCAATATTGTTCCTCTCGTGCACTCCGAGAAAGGAAGGGTGGGAAAATGGGGGAAAGAAAGAAGGGCCGGCCACTCTGCACGGATCTAGAGAAAAAAAAGGGAAAAGAAGAAAGCCGTGCAGATTTGTCCTTCCCTGCACGGTGACGGTTGGGGAAAAAGGGGGTGACAGGGGGACCTCTTTCTCACGGCGTCCGAGCAGGAATTTGGGGGGGAGGGAAGGGGAAAAATGTTGCGTGTGGTAGGTACCAAAAAAGGGGGGGAAGAGTCACCGCTAATGTGTCGATGGCGGATCTTCACAGAAGAAAGGAAGCCATCGCTACGGCCAAGGATATTGGGACGGAGAAAAAAGAGAGGAAGAAAAATGAGCTTTGGCGCGCCGCTCAGAATAAGAAAAAAAAAAATCCAGGCCAGCGCCTTGGCCGGCGTAACCCTGGCCGGGAAGGCTGAAGCCCACTCGGCGAAAAAAGATCATCTTTAAGGGTGGGCGCTTTGGTAGGGCAGGACCCAATCCGAATTCCCAGAGTGGAGATTTGTATCAAGGGAGCGGAGGGGGGGACCTTGAGGTTGGCTGAGGGAAGGGGCGTCCACTGCCCATCAGGAAGGGGGGGAAAAAAAGGGTTTTGGGGGAACAGTATCCGGGGGAAAAAAGAAGATGAGCGCCTTCGCTGCCAAGAGTTTCGTCCGCATAAAAAAAACGCGCGTAAGGGAACGATTAGTTGTCACAGCGCACGGAAAATTGTCCTCAAGAGAGGGGAGCTTTCCCCCTGCTTCCCGGGAAGAAAGGGGGAATGCCTGTTTTGGAGAATCATTGGCGGTCCGCTGCAGTGTTTTATGTGTAAGTGGGGAAAGGGGAAAGGTTGAGTGCTTAACCGGGAAAAAAATGCCGAACAAGAAAGCCATTCACCAAAAGGTAAAACAACTTTTGTCTGCTATCTCGGGAGGCGAAATCGAGAAGAAAGAGGGAAGAATGCCCAATGAGAAGAGGGGAGGGGGGGACACTATTCTCTCTGCCAGAGGAGCTTCTCCAACTCGTCACGTAATCAATTGGGGAAGGGAAGGGAAAACAATGCTATAAGTTCTTGACAAAGGGAAGGGGGGAATGGGGGTTTACGTTGTCGTGCCGTGTCGCGAGGTTCGCCAAAAAGGTTGCAATACCGCTGCCAGAACGCACGAAATGGGGTTGCGATCCTTCATGGGGGAGGGAAAATGGGATTTCTCGGCGCCAAAGCTTGGGGGACATTTTCCACTACGTAGAAAAGAAAAAGGGTAGGACGTTTGCCCCCGGCTAACCCTCGGATACGGGGAAAGGCCACATGGCCTCTAGCACAGCACGCGAGGGAAAAAGGACGGCCTTCATGCGACGGTCCTGGTTTCATTGGAAAAGGGAGGGGGGAAAAAACTCGATAGATTCGTGGGGGAGGGAAGGAGAGTGTGGCATCGATCTCATCCCCACTCCTAAACGCAGCAGGTTCGAGGAAAAAAGTTGATTCTTCACAGAACGATTTCGGCCTGCCCAGGGAGGGGAAAAAAAAACGGAATGACCCGTTCTTCTGCGGGGAGGAAAAGGTGGGGTACGTCCATCACTCGTCCGGTTTCCCGCAGTGCCCAAGCGAAGAGAGGCTCCGCTGGAATTGGAGGGAAAAGAGGAGTAGAAGTGTATTTCATCAAGAAGCGCGAAGCGCGTTTTCTGTCGTGGGGGAAAGTCGAAGGGGGGAAGAAAACTTCTCGGTCAATTATTGACGAAAAAAAAAATACGAAAAAACAAGCCTGCTATGGGGGATCCCGCAAAGGGGGGGATTCCTTGAGTCCGTGTGGGAAGAAAAGAAAAAAAACATCAATGAACCCCAGCCCAATGAAAAAAGTCGAAAACAACAACACGGAGGATGAAGAAAGGGAAGGGACTGTGGGTTGGGGGGTGCAACAACTCTCGATGCACTAAGGAGAGGGGGAAGTTGCGATCCACCGCCGAAGGAGGAACGGTCCAAATACTTGACGAGAAAGGGGAACCAGGAGGTGATGAATCACCACGGAAGGGAGGAGCGATTCTGCTTACCGAAAAAAAAAGGCAACGGCGTTAATGCTAGTTTAGTGGGGGGGGAAGGAAAGGAAAGGATGAAGGACTATCGCCTGGGAAGGGAGGCCCCAAGCCAGAAGCCCCGGTTCAGAAGGGGGGAAGCAAAAGGAATCGTCCTGTACGAATCAATTGGGCCGGGAAAGAAGGGGGAAAATGCCAAATGGCGTCTTTTTATTATAGGGGCTAGATCCGATGGAGAGGGAGTCCGACCCTGATATGGCCCAGCAGGGAAAGGGAAATAAAAAAAACTGGAAATGATTGCCTCCGAGAACTTCGTCACGGGGCAGGGGGGAAAAAAACGGGGAAAGTTTTCCCCCACAATATGCCGAGGTTTAGCCCGGGGGGGAGTTGCAATACGTAGTGGAAAATCTGCCCGGGAAAGGGGGCGGCGCCGACACGGAAGAAGGGAACAACATGGAGCGCAGCCAACATTGGGCTCATGCAGCGGTATGGGGGGGGAAGGGGGCTGAACCTCGCGCACTGCGGACACATTACAAACGGAGAGAGAAGGGGGGAAAAGGGGGGGGTTCCCACGCGTGACCAAAGATCGGGGGGAAAAAAAGGGGACACTATTTGGGCCAGAGCGCGAAGCCCGAAGCTGAGAAAGGGGGACGGAGGAACAAGATGAATTTCTCCCCATTCGGCAGATCGCACGAAAAAAGGGGGCGCACTTTGCCGGAACTGGTCGCAGGGGGAGGGGAATCCAAAAAAAAAAAAAGAAGGAAATCTTACTTCCACTACACAAATAAAAAGGAGAGTACCCGCTCTCTGGAATGATTCTCTCAAAACCAGGGGGAAGGCCGCATCGACAAATTTGAAATTCAAAGGGGCATGGGGGACCGCTTGTCCGTGAAAAAATTGAGCCAGTCTTTCTGTTTCCGTAAAAAAAAATTCGTGACTACGCCGAGCAGGAGGAATTCGAAAGTCTGGGGGGGAAGAAAGGGCATCATGCTCCTCTCATTTCCGGTGAAAAAGGGCTGTTGATGTTTTTAAAACAGGCTGGCAGGAAAGCGCTAGGGCGAAGCAAACATCAAAGAAGGCGACTTCCTTCGAGAAAAGCAGCCGAGGGGCACAGCGGAATTCGGATTGGCACGCCTGCCAAAAAAAAAAAGAGATGAGATGAGGCGGGTAGGCCCTGGGAGAAAAAGGAGGACGGGCTCGCAGGTACGCCGCCAAGTGCTGGGGGGAAGTAAAAAAGTTAATTGGGGGCCTGATCTCGGCTCCAAAGCTCAGGCGAAGTCAGGCATGCCGGGCCTTGACGTAGCCGAGGCGCGTCCGCTGGTGGGTGGAAGGAAAGGAAGACGACATTCGTCCGTTAAGAGTTCGGGTGGGTTGGGGGAAAATACACCCTCAACATCATCCGCGCACAAAATCGCGAAAACATATTTCCTGTCGGCACGCAGGAGGAAAAGGAAGGGAAAAAAAAGCACAACCTTCCACCGGGGGGAAGGCAACACTCTGCACGGATCTCGCTCAACAACAAAAAAGATAGATCTCTTGGCAGAGTGGCAAGGAGAGGGTGGAAGTTTTTCCCGGGAAGTGGGGAAGAGGGGGAAAATGACTTTAACACGGCGTGTCCCGAGGCAGGAAATATTGGTTTGGCGAGGAGAAAAAGGGGAAGAGGATGATGTGCGGTGAAGGGAAAGAAAAAGGTTTCGATGTCTATCTTCAGCAGAGAGAATGGAAAAAGAGGACGAGCCAAAGCTCAAGGCAAGATGTGGACAGAAGAGAGCAGATTAAAGGGGGGGAGCGCCTGCCATCATATAAAGAAAAAGGAGGAAAGAAGACCAGACAAAGGCGTACCCTTGTCTATAACGGATGTATCGTCGGGAGGAGAGGGAGATCAACGGCCCTACCCTCCTCCATAAAGCTCTTTATGAAAGGAGGCAGGGCATGCGTTTCCAATAAAGGTAGTTGTCTTCAATCTGCGATTTTGGTATCGAAGGGAAAGAAAAGGGAATGTTTGGCTTCGCCAGGCTGGTGAAGACCCATCATTCTTTGGAAAATGAAAGAAAAAAAAAAAACTGAGGGGAATCGTTCCACCTTAAATTATGGCGGAAGCACGTCGGCAGGCCAAATTTCGTAAAAAAAGGGGAAAAAAAAAAGTCGCGCGTATGTCACTAAATTCGGCTGGGGGGAAAAGGAAAAAAACAGACATCCTTTTCCGCATAATATGGAAGCACACGGTCCCAAAAGAAGAAAACTTTTTGATTGCGGCAAAGGGAAAGGAGAATCATTCCCGCTCTCTGTTACAGAGAAGGGGGGGGGTAGGTGAGGGGAAAGATGTGCTCTTCTAACCGCCTAGACGGATGCACTCCACCCGGCGAAAAGAAAGGAGGAGGGCGCCAACTTTGTCGGCGATCGGAGCCCATGAGGAAAAGGAATAATCTATTATACGCCCTGAAGAAGAAATTCAGGTCGTTCTCTCGGCTCTGCCGCTTCTCAGAGGGGGGGGGGGCTTTGGTCACGCCGTCCGTGAACAATGCGAGAAGGCGTTTCCGTAAAAATTTCAGAAAGCCTTGGGTATGTGTCGAGAAAGGGTTCATCCAAGTATTAGGAGAGAAGGGTTGCAATACCGAACCAGGTTGCTTGCGAATCCGAGGACTTGGCGTCTCGGCGAAGGGGGGGAGCTGGGGTCACGATCACAAACATACTCCTGGAAGAAAAAAAGTATTAACGGTGGGGCAAAGGACTAAGGCATACTTGTTGGTGAAAAACGGAGAGAGCAACGCCTCGCTACGAAAGGTGAGAAAGGGAAGACTTCATCTTACGAAGGGGGGTAAACATTGAAATTGCTATTGCAATAATACAGGTCGCGGTCACCTTCAGACGGAGTTAGAACTCCCCTATCCTAAACGCAGCAGGTGAGATGCGCCATACGTACATCGCCCAGTGAGTAGGAAAAGAAAAAAAAAAAGCAGGCTACTGAGCGTCCACCCGATTAAACCGGGGACGTAGGCATTGTGGAATCTTTTTCATTCTTCAGCACTCGTCAGACCGAGTGCCGCATCACTCGCTTTAACCTGACTTGTCGATCTGCCGGGGGAAAGGAGGACAGGGGGAGGCCAGAATCTTCTAATTGACCAGGAGCGCGGGGGGAAAGAACTCCGATGGTCTTCAACCTTCTCGGTCAAGTATGTGGGGGAAAGGAAGAGACATACAAACACAAACAATCCTGTCCTATTTTGGCCTCCGCAAGGGAGAGGGCAATTGAGTCCGTATTGCATCGAGAGTTGATACGGCAAAAAA
>Ga0179593_1398506_pt1 | contig 20060 bp, 20 predicted proteins | sample CZODoug2_1_08_16_FD_185931 | JGI IMG/M metagenome (GOLD analysis project Ga0179593, IMG submission 185931) | Vadose zone soil fungal communities from Angelo Coast Range Reserve, California, USA - CZODoug2_1_08_16fungal (PacBio error correction) | ecosystem: Environmental > Terrestrial > Soil >...
GGATAAACGGAGGTCAACAGAAGATGGCAAAGAGAAATCAGGCGGTGCGGGAAAGGGAGGGGTCAGGTAAGAGGGGAAGGGAGAGGGAAGGGACCCGACCAGCAGGAACCAGGGCGGGCGGATCATGTCTGACAGAGTGCCGGGATGGCCAGAGTTGAAGGGAGGGGAGTAGAGGGATCAAGGACAGGAGGATCTAAGTCAGGTCTTCTAGGAAAAGGGAAATGTGGGGCCGGACAGAAAACGAAATGAACCACATCACATAAGAGTGAATACGACTAAGCTTTCTGAAGGAAGAGAAGGGGCAAAAGGCACGCAAAGAGGGAAACAAGGTGAGGACATCCCTAGAAGGGAGCGAGGAAGTCATGGAAAGGAGACAGCCGAGCCCTCCTACGTTGAGGGGCGTTCGCCGGTCGGACAAAGGAAAGAAAAAAAGGATGAAATGAAAACGGGGAAATCAACATCGACTAGATCTGGAAAAGGAACAGGAAAATCGGGAAAGAGGGACAACGCGGTTGACCGACTGTCGCGTTAAAAACGAAGTGCGGCAGGGTAGAGTGCAAAGACTAAACATGACAGCGTGTAAGGGGCTTTCTGCGGGAAATTCCCCGGATCAGGGAGGACCCTGGATACCGGCGAGCACGTGACCGAATCAAGAATGGTGCCTGCGGAGTCATCTCAGGCGTTAAAGGAACAAAGAGAAAAATTAAGGTAGTCCAGTTGAAGGACGATCTTGCTAAGAGAAGATTGGGCAATGGGAGTTGGCTAGATCCCGGAGTCTTCACCGTCAGTCAAGATGCCTTGGGACGGCAGGAAAAAACCGAGAGTCGTAGGAGCAATCCCAACGAGAACAGGCGTGGAAGAAACGCGAAAAGGAACAGTGCTCGCTATCAAAAAGGGGAGGGAAGGGAAAAGCACCTGCCTAATTACCTTAAGTGCTATAAAAAGCGACAAGGCGGAGGCTGGAAAACTGGGATTGAAGGGGAAGACTCAGCCCTCTGAGGGAAAAGCACCGAAAATCGAACCGGTGAACCCCCACAGGGGGGGGAATCCTTTTAGACTCGTGCTACCAAAAGGGGATAGGGCGTGAACGGGGCACCCCGACTAGACATGGAGCTGAAACAAGCCGAGAAAACCAGGTACACAATAAATGGCTCCAGTAAAAGAGAATGATGTGAAGACACGACGGACGTGGACAATGGAACAAGACGAAAAAATGCCGAAGTGCTGAGAGACCACCAAAGTCCAACTGATTCAGCTGAAAAGGCTCCGGGAAATAAGGGACAGGAAAGAAGCAATTAATCAAAAAAGACAATACCGGAAAGCACTTCCAGAACGAAGAAAAAGCAAAGGGAGCAAAACAGCAAGAGAAAACTTAACAGCGTCTTGCCTCGGCAACGAAAGGTAGGTCCGCACGCAGCGCCAAATTCAAACCGACAGCGGGTCACAAAAAAAAAAAACCGAAAAAAAAACCGCGGTCGGCGAGGGGAAAGAAGGGAACCTTGGCCTGAAGGATAATGCCAAAGTTGTGACTTAAACAGATAAGGATAAACCCACACCTCTGACCTGCCCAAAAGAGGGGCCGTTCGCGGCACCGGGACGATATGAATTGGGGGAAGGGATAGATGAAATAAAACACCCCTGGAAGAGGAAGGTCTAGCGTACATGATGGAATGGAAATCGGTCGATCAGGGGTCACCTTCGGACGTGTCCGGAAAGAAAGCATGAAGGGTCGAAGATCATCATTCAAAAAACATTGAGGCGGGGGTCAGCACACGAATACACAACAGCGAAAAGGCACTTGTCAGTTTGGGAATGCGCATGAGGGGGTGGGGAAAGTTACAACAAGTGTAGGCTGGAGGAAAACCGAGGCACAACGCGGCACAGGCGTCTTCGCGGCGTGGCATTCCCACACCACGCCACCGGAGTCAAAAAACAGAGGAAGGGAAGTAATTCAGAACCTGGCAAAGGAGGAAGAAGAGGCGGAGTGGGGGACCTCCATGCTCGCGGAATAATAGAAATGGGACGGTTCAACACGGACGCCCATCAGGAGCACGCGGGAGAAGCAGCGACGGAATAAAAAAAGAGGGCGGATGCGTTAAGACACATGAAGGGATCCTTGGGCCCGTCGAGGCGGGGAAGTCACCGAGAGGAATCGGTATCCCGGTACCAGCAAGGGGAGGTGCTGAAAAGGGGAGATAGCGCACTTCAACAGGACGTGGGCAAGGGCTGGCGAAAGGAAAGGAGAGTACGTAAGGGGAAGGACAGACTGTCGCATTCAGTAGCACCTTACCCCATGGAAAAGTGGGCAGGAAGGAAACACCGTAAATACAAGGAAGAGAGTCACGCCATCGTGAACAAATTGATGTGAAAGTTTTATACTCGATCACGATGCAGAGAGACCGGCCAGTACCTAACTTTTTTGATTGAACCACAAGAGAAGAATGAAGGCACAGAAGCTTAGGGGGGGGGGGGAGGGGGAAGGGCCCGACACCGGCGCAGTAAACTAGAGCGTCGCTCCCGGAAGTTGCCGTGGTACCGGCGTTAGAGAGTCCTAGGAAATGGAAAACGGGGGCAACAACGGCGTCCGTCAAGATGGGAAGCTGAACCGGAGCGGCCTGTACAGGTGGTGCCATGGACTTCCCACGGTATCCGAAGTGCTGACAACCTATGTCGCCAGGAGTGATGCAGAGCGGAGGAAAAACTTGATCGGAAACACTGAGTGAAAGAATAAAAACGGTACGGGCAAAGGGTGGCCGAGCACTCCTCTCCCAGGGGGGACACAAAGCCAAAGTAAAAAGGGGACAAAAGAAAAGGCACGTACTCGGATAAGGAAAAGGTGTGAGGATATAAGGAGGACCACAGTCAAACATCACAGGTAAAAGAAAGACGCCACAAGCATTACAAAAAAAACTGGAAACTCCTCTCAGCAAGTTGGACAGTGACCGAAATATGAGTGAAAAAAAATAGACTTTTGAATGGAAAAAAGTAACCCGGGAAACGGTTCAGGAAGGGACGGCAAAAAGTCGGAACCTGGGGAACGGTCCTCTGTCTTAAAGGAGCACGCTTTCGCCCTAAGGGTACGATAAACAGAAAACAAGGTCGAAGGAGGAGAACCAAGTTGCCCACCAGATCTTGTCAGGAACCGGGGAAGGAGGCGAAAGGAGTGCTAAGAAAGTCTTGGGCTGCGATAAGTAGGTAGGGAGGGGCAACTAAACGTCGGCCGGACGAAAGACGCCTATCTCGTCTCCACACCTTGATCGCATCTCGGGAAAAACAAAGGTGCGGAAAAGAGAAAAAGGGGAGAAAGCGCGCTCGGCGCAACGATGAAAGACTGAAGAAAGGTCGTGTAGGTGACAGAATAAAAGTGATGGGAACACGAACCAAAATCTGATGCGCCGCAAGAAGAGCTCATGTACGTACCAATAGACGGTGGTCAAAGGCCACTAGACTCAAGTCCTCTGTGGTGGAAAGGGAAAGAACCTCATAGCTTCCTTACCGGGGCGAAGTAGTTCCTGCCCTGCCGAACCTTTCCCGTTTTTCCTGGCAACAAAAGGTACACAAAATGTAAACGGGAAACATGCCAGAGGAAAGACAAGACATCGACCAGGGTTCGAGCTTACATCAGATACGCCAACCGCCACAAACAGACTATTGCTGGGGAAAAAAAGCAAGCCAGGAGGAAAGAAATAGCCTTGGGCAGGAAACTTCTTCCCTTGAGTAAACCGTATGGATGGTCACTATGGCAGCTAGGAAAAAGGGGGAATAGTTCCCGATACATCGATGGTCACGGGAAGTGTGAGTCACAATCCAATAGTGGGAGAAGGAACAATAAAGGAACCCTGGCAAGATGGGGAAAAATCGCGAACTTGGACATAGAACAGTAGTAGGTGAATTAGGAGGGACAAGATCCGCGAGGAAAAAGGGCTGCACAAAAAGTGCATCGCTCGAGAAAGATAAGGACCTAGAATTGAAAGAGGGGGACAATGTATGGGCAAGTGAAAATAAGAAGGTAAACACAAAAGGACGAACTGGCATAATGGTCTCAGCCTTGCGGTGTTGCTGAGGTTGTAGTGGGGAACGGACGTCATCCAAGAGATACAAGGCCACGCGACTTCGCAAACTCAACAAGCGGAAAAGGGGGGGCATCGGGAAATCATAACCGCAGAAAAAAGGAAGGAAAAGCTGCCGGAACAATGGGGGTGTATTTGAAAGAAAAAGGGGGTCGGGGGCCGGGGCAAGAAAAAAGTAGGAACGTGCAGCTAATGTGCACGCGCTTCTAATACGGGGAACGGAAAGTAACAAAGGGGACGAGTAGAGGGAACTTGGGAAAGTAAAGGAAGCGGAGGATGGACAATAATGGAAAGAAAAAAATCAAGGAAGGATACCAGGATGTCAACGGAAAAAAGAAAACATGAAGATAGTCCACGTATAACATAACGGAGGGCAAAAAGGTAAAAGAAGAATAGGAATAGTGGCAATGATCCCCTTAAAAGGAGACACAAGGAAGGGCGCGAAAAGGAACCGAACCTCAGAAAAAAATTGAAAACGAAGTGTAAATATGGTAGCGATTCAAAAACAAGGTGACCCATGACATGCGAAGGGAGAGAATCGGAAAACAAAATTGAGGCAACGATAACGTGAAATCCCCTGCAAGAACAGAGAAGAAGAGGGGGGAGGACCGACAGATGGTGCACAGCTGTCAAGAGGGGAAGAGCGCGTAACCGGGGACAGTAATATAAAAAAAAAATGGCCCTAAGTAGGTGGGTGGGAACAGGAAAAGAGAGGGAAGAATAGGAAGTTGTTCAAACGAAAAAACGGCCAGAAAAGGGGGAGGGTAGCAGAGGGAAATAAATGTCGTCCATGTCACATGGACACAAGGGCCGGTAGCGAAGGGGGGGCGAATGAACTCGAAAACACAATAGAAAAGCAACGGAAACGTTGGGGGGCAGAGGTTGTCCGGGGACAGAATAAGAGCCCCGGGGGAGGAAACAGGAAACACCCGAAGGGAAGCAGAGTCCAAACTGGAGACCAGACTTTCTCAGAAGGCAAGGGGGGGGGTAGTAGGAGGACGAGGACGGCGATGATCTTAGATAATGGAAGAAAGGAAAAAAAAAGGCCAGAAGAAAGAAGACAGACCACGGAATCAGAAACCTATGGCAGTCCGCAGCGTAGGTCGAGTGAAACGCTGATACCGATGGAAAGGGGGTGGGGATGCTCATGGCCAGAGGTTCAGCCAACTGACGGGACCGAGTGCCGCGGCGAAAAGGGAGAAGGAAAACATGTCAACGGTGGCAGCAAGGGAGGGTGAAAGAAAAGGAGGAAGGGATAAGTGAGCGTGACAAGACGGTTATATGGCCCCCGACTGCACACAGGGGAATGTGGTTCAGGCAGGCGCGGCATCAAGAGACGCGTTAAAATGCCAGGAAGAGGCAAAATACTGGTCAAGGGGTTTCAAAGGGGGCGTTACGGGAAATCGGAATGGGCAGAGGAAGGAGCGGAAGGTGGACAAAGATGGTCACGGGGGGTCACGCAGGTGCATCGGAAAACAACAAGGGAACCTATTTTGCAAAGAAAATAGAGGGAAGACACAAGGGACAAGAAAAGTTGCCCCTAGCCAGGGTTTGCTAAGGATCGAGGGATATCGAGTGAAACCGATAAGAAGTTGTGAAAAGTTGGAAAGGGAAAAAGTCAAAGTGCGCTGACTGGGGCCCCAAAAAACGTTTACCTGGCTTCTGGTGAGGGGATGGAAGGAGAAAAAATGGACAGGGTTGGTGAAAAGGAGAGACAATTTGATGGGGGAGCAAACTCTTCTGAAAATTAGGGAGAATTGTGTTTCAACAAGCCTCATGCAATACGAAGGGTGGAAATGAGAAGAAAGAAAAGCTGGAGCAGATTCGAAGGCTTGCACAATTTCAATATGAGGACGAGTGGTAGTTTAATAGGAAGTGAGCCCAAGCTGCAAGTTGATAGGAGGCAAAGGTTGAACTGCAAACCGTCACGAATCTTGGTCATCTTGGTGCAGGGGGCAGGGAGAATGTATTTCATCTGAAAAAAAGGAAAGACGGTCTCAAGGTGTAAAGGTGACATCCGCAAAAGTAGGAGCTCCACTATACACGCCGGGCCCCATCTATCAAAAAAGAAGTGCCTACAGGAAGAAAAGAAGTTTGTGCCTGAGACACGGGCCCGGACTCTGGTGGGAAAATGCTCCAGGCACAGTTCACAAACAGAACCAGAAAGAGACACCGGCTAGGGGGGAGGAAGGGAAGGAACGAGCGTAAAGCAATCACAACCCCTGCACCAAAGGAGGGACCGTAAAAAAACAAGAGGAGATTTAAAAAAAATTCCGAGAGGGGCTAGGACCAGCCAGCCAACTCAAGTTAATCAGTGCCGAAGGGAGGAAGGGAAAAGCGCGTCGATGTTCGATTTACAAAGGAAATGTGGCAGGGATACGAAAGAGAACAGAAAAACAGACGCAGAAGGTAGACGGCCGGGGTAAGCCTTGGGGCAAAAGCAGCGAAGAAGGATGGGGTTGACGCCTAAGAATGCGGCGCGGGGCGAAATGGTGGACAAGGACAAAGCCAAAAATAATTCGGCCAGAGGCGAAGCAATAAAGAAAGAGAGTGGTTCAATCGGAAAGAGGGGCAGTACGGCGCACCAAAGGTATCTAGTCAAAAGACCGACGTACGTTGTGGAAGCCCGGAAAGAGAAAGGGAGAGTCGGAGAGCATGCTAAAAAGAGAAGAAACCATGTGAAGCAAGAACCGCCCAGACCAGGGGTTTACCGGGAAGAATGGGGGCGCCAACGGGAGGGAGAAACGGCGCTCAAAAACCGAGGGGAAAAGCAGTACATACAGAGAATGGGGAAGAAAGAAAAAAGTACTTTGGAGACGAGAGGTAACATGCTCCGTAAGAACAGGAGGTGAAAGGGGAGAAGAGGGAGAAAGAACGGAGAGAAGATGCGCACGAGAAGGCCCGGTCGGTGGCACAAAACCTAGGGGAGTGAACAGTGCAGTTATATAATAAACAAAAAAAAAGAGGGAGGGGAACCAGGCGGGCGCGTAAGATTTCTTCACATGCCAGAAGGGGGGGAAATCGGAGAAACTATACGAAGATTTAAGAAGAAGAGTGACCGAGCTCTAAGGTACTGCGCGGCCAGAAATTGGGAGCTTACTACCGTCCGAAGCTCTTGAACCATTCAGCACCCCAGAAGTGGGTAGTCTCAAAGGAGGAGGGTGAAGGTGCAGGGAAGGTGCTAACTTAAAAAGGGCCCTAAACGATTTACCGAGGAGGTACCGAGCCGGGAGGGGAAGCACAGGGAACGGATGACACCTCCTGATCCCTCTGAAAAGGGGGAAGCAAAGAATATCAAGGAGAACGGCGACTGTCCCCAAAAAACTCTCTGTCCGTAATAAGCGGAACGCATGTAAAAGGCGTTACACAGGATGTAGGGAGAAGAGAAGCGCTTCGGAGTTCCAAAGCTAAAGTCTGATGACAGAAGTTAAGTGGTCAGACTGCTGCTGGAAAATTCAAAACAAGTAGGTCCCCTTTAGAGATCCCTTCTATCAAGGAACCGAGGTACAGGACGGAGAGGCGGTATCATTGACTAAAAGCGTCCGGGAAGGTCAGGACGCCTGCTGTGTCTTCGGTTGCTACAAAAAGGAGTCTTCTCCTCTATATGTTTCACTGGGAAGTGGAAGATCCGTGACTTTCTCCCCGGAAACGGCAGGGGAAGGTAAAAATGCGGCAGAATACGCACGCGGGTCAGCAATCATTCTACAAAGGACACGATCTTAAATTTGTTACTCCGAAAAATCGATTGGGGGGGCTGGAAAGAAGAGCCTAATGCACGTGTTCGAAGCTAAAAGCGCTGTAATGTCAAAAGGATCTATACATGAGTTCATATGACCGTTTTCACAGGAAGAGGGCGGCTGGCAAAGGGGAAGGGGTTGTGCGCATCGCCCGCGCGGGCGGGAAAAGCGGCACCGGATCAAGGGGGAACAAATAGCCAAAAAAATGTTCTACTTCCGGGATTCTCACGAAGAGGAGGTGAAGAGGAGTACAAAAGTAAGGAGGAGGGCCGATTGACAAAGATGTGGGGTCCCCGGTGCCAAAAACACCTGGGTGCGGCCGTGCGTCCCTGGGCTCACGTAGCCACGCACTCGGCTCAAGGGCCCTAACGCTCCAAGGAAAATCAAAAAGGGAGTAGGTTCCATGTCAAGGGGAAAAAGGAAGTCTCCCCTCTGGAAGAAGTCACAACTGGATGACATGGTGGCCACAACCGCGGAAAAATAAAGTGCGCACCGACCGCGAGCTTTCAGACTAAAATGCCGAGTAACAAAAACGGTCAAGAACGCAAATTCAAAAAGGAACCACCTGAGGGAAGCGGAAGTACCCGAGGTCGAAGAGCAGAATAAGACGGTAACTCTCACGATCAGGGGATCCGTTTTGTGCCTATTGCGGGCGTACACCCCTCGACATACCAGTGCTCCGGAGATCTGCCCCGGGGAGAAGAAGGGAAAAAGGGAAAGAAAAAACTTACTGCGGAGACTCATCTCGCTACAAGAAGAGGAGGGGCCTAACATAGGATGATGGGGATGCTGAGTGAGTCGGTTTTCCCCACCAAGGGCCGTCAAAAGAAGGCTGGAGAGATAATCTTCCCAATTCAGGAAGCTCGTCAACAAACTAAAACAAGAAGAAGTAAGGGGGGAGGGGCCTGAGACAATCTGTGGAAAAAAAGCGGAGAACGGGGATACGATGGGAGAAAAGAGGCAAAACGCGGCCTTCCTTCGCGTGCATTTACGGAACCCAAAAAAAAAAACATCCCGCACCAGCCACTGTTCATCTAGGAAAAAGAAAGACTTGACGCACGGATATTGTTGTTCCATGATCACGCGAGCATCGACATTGGGGTACACTATGAAACAGAATAACGGGGGAGGATAGGTAACCAAGGTCTGCGGGAAGATCTCGCAAGAGCGAGAATAGTCTAAGAACAGAAGACTTTAGAAGAGGGAAATGCCCGAAGTTGCCGTCGAGCTTACTCCGTCCGCCAGGGGCACGAGAGCCCACCTCTGTAAGGGGGGTCTGACGGGAGGGGATACGGGGGATAGACGAAATGACTATAAGGAAAGGGGGATGGATGGTAATAATGTCCACAGAATCAATACGGGACAGGGGCAAAAAAGAAGCTTGGAAAGGGCTCCTAACCGGAACTCGATCAGTAACGTGGACACTCAAACTCTGTAACGGAGGGCAGAAGCACTCCAGCAGCTCAAACAATTCTGGGAGCGGATCTCTCTAAAAAGAGGAGGTAATAGAAAGCGCGCCCGTCCTAAGGTTTACAAGGCCAAAAATCTGCAGGAGGCAGAGACGGCCCCGACTTGAAAAAGGAAGTCAAAAAAAAAGCACTCCATAGAGAGGCCAGCGAGGAAGTATCGATCGGCTGAGAATCTTACCGGTCGCCCGAAAGAGTTCACCACGCGGATTCCGAGGGGTGCGCTCTGTAGGTGCCTCGAAAAAGGGGTACCTGTTAAAGCTCAAAAGGTGAAAAGAACGAACTTTGAATGGCAATGGCCACCGCTTGAGGGGGTAGTTCTCTAACGGCTCGTCAACCTCTTTTAATGTGGTCGATAGCGCAACCTGACCACAGAATAGGAAAGGAGCACTTCCTCGAAATATTGCAAACAGGCCAAGAGGTGACAAAAAAAGGTTCATCAGCCCTTCGTTAAAAGCAATCGAGGCATCTCGATGCTAGCCCCAGAAAAAGACCTTTTCCTATATGAACAAGGAACCGTCCACAGAGAGGAAATGAGAAAGATTCCACAACAAAGCCTACTGACGACTAGAGGGAAACCCAGTCGCTAATGTCCGGTCAAGACAGAGTGCAGACTCAGTTGGTCCTCACGGGCGAGTTGGGGGGTGCCAATATTCACTTTTACGGAAAATCGGGCTGGGCCAGGATCCAACAAAAGACCGGAGAACTGGAGGAAAAAAAAAAAACAGGAGCCTGGATGGTGCACAAAAGGATCTTGAGGGGAAAAGCGATGCTTCATCGGGGGTCTAGCTAGGCGAACACTACACATTCTGTGGCGGCGCCGGCACCGTAGAGTAACACGAATAGGAGAAAAATCAAAGGGAGCCCGAAAGGCGTTTCCAAACCCCGGGAAGCAGAGAAAGGAAAAAAAAAGGTAGGAAAAGAGAGAGATTCCGTCAAGGGGGATAGGCGTCCCGGCGTGCATCTGCTCGATAGTCAAACGAATACACTAAGGATGATGTCTCACCGCACCACCATTCTCTGATGCAAAGCATAAGGCGAATCGTAGGAACCCAGACTGGTTCCGATAAAAAAGACGGCGTCGAAGAACTTGTACAGAAAATGGTACAATGCCGATTCTCGAACGTCCGTAGGAAATGCTCCAGCACCAAGAAACCGTTGAAAAGGGGGACAAGCGGGAAAAACCGAAAGAACCCCGAGAAAAAATGGAAAAAAACGATCACCGCCGCGGAACGAAGAAAACAAAAAAGCCGTTTCGTGACCCGCGTACTTCAAGCCGGTAGGAGCGCGGTCTGCCTGATACACATTACTCTGCTCGCGATCCAGGCAACGACAAGACTGTCTGGATCAGAACAGGTGACCACGGGGGCATATACATGCTACGATAAGCGCGAAAGAAAGAATAGACGACCGTGTAAGAAATGAGATTGCTGGATCACAACCAATGGAGCTACAAGTCGGAACTGAATCGGCGGCGGATAAACACGGAGGACAAGGGGAAAGTTGCGATAAGCCGTCCTACCACATGGAGGAAAAAAAGAAATGTCTGTTCAACTGAGACGACCGCGGCGAACTAAGGTGGGAAAGTCAGAGTTTAACCCGGTCAGCAAGTACCGGCAAGAGGGAAAATAAAAGAAAAAGTCGGGGTTGACGTGTTCACGAGAAAATACAGATCCACGAAACATCGTAATCGGGACGAGCGAAGAGGTCGAAGGGGGGGGGCCACGGACCCTCAGAATCCCGTCATAGAAAGGGCAAAGCTGGGGATAGAAACAACCGTAGGAGGCAGTGAAAGAGGAGAGGGAACCGCGAAGAGATAAATTACATCAGAAAGCGCTGGAGACTGACAGAAAGCAGGTCAGCTGAGAGGAAGACACTACTACGACCAGACTGCTCCGTTGCAAACCGCAGAGGAAAAAAGAAACTGACCATGTAAGGGGTAGGTATCTCAAGAAAATTTGACCAGCCAGGCCCGCCGAAGAGGCCGACGTAATCCCAAGACGACCAACAGTCTTTGATGGGACGCTCAATAGACAGCGGACTAGGACTGGAAAATAAGCGGCATTCAAGGGAAACTGACACATCAGACAGAAATGCCGGGGGTATACAATTTCTCCGCAGGTGCAGTGAGAAGGAGGCAGGGATCAATGAAGTGGTTAACAAACATGATGCAGGGGGAAAGAATGTGAAACATGCCGGCGAAGAAGGGTTAGTAGCCGAGAACACGTTAGGCCCGCTATGGATCAACGTGTTGAGGAGGTTGAGCAAAAAAAAACGGCATTCCGAGGGGTGAAGAGTTGTCCAGGGAGAACAGTAATCCGGTAGGCGAACAAAGAAACACCCCGATGAGCAGAGGGCCACCCGACCATGACATTGCCTCTTATTGTGTGGTATGAATACTGGGGGAAGATGAGCTCGATGCAAAGCAGCAGAGAAGGGAAATTAGAAACGGCAATCAGGACAAAACCGATCAAAAACCTATTGCCTCCCCCAGGAAGAGATTACCCGCTTATCGAGTGGTAGTGGGTGAGGGGTAGCTGGGGCATACCTCCTTGACGAAAGGGGGGGAAGCGGTAAAAAAGCGACGGCAGTCAGGGAAAAAAGAGGGGCACAAGGAGGAAGGTGGTACGGGGGAGGGAGGTTTATGAGAGATCGAGGAATCAGAGACAGGTTTCGCTTGCAGCGGTCTAGAGTTGTGTTACATGGACGGGTGGGCTTAGAGGTCTACGGAAATAACGAGGATTGGCCGAGGAATCAAAAAAGTGACGCCGCTGGAGGTGGCCGCCGTTGAGGAAGCAGCCTTTCCTTGTTGGACCTTTGCTGGACGAGGGTCAGCCCCAAGGGGAAGGGGGGGGGGGGGCGTAAATAAAGGGTTCCCTAAGGAAAGCATATTTGACGTGGCGCAGGACACTATGAATTGCTACGGTGAAGGTTCTCCAGTACGCGGCAGCACCAATTTGAATTGCACTGGGACCTTCTGGGCGGGCGTGGACCACCAGCGCCAGGGAAGAACACGTGGAACCATGTCACCTGCGGAACGAACGAGATGTCTCTTAGCCGGCGGCCGTCCCTGGAGATGGGGGGGGGTAAGGACAACAGTGGGGAATAAGGAAGAAAAGTGGGCGATGACGCACCAAAGAAAAAAACCACACTCAAAGCTGGCACCGGTCGCAGGAGGAACGGTGAGATTCGAAACTGAACTGCCATCGCGGTTGTGGCGAGAAAAAGTGACATGGGGAAAACGAGGAAGTAAAAAATAAGGATGGCGCTGCGGCGTAGGGTTGCTGGTCACAACCTAGCGTGGCGATTGGACCGGCGGAAAGGAACGTAAAAGGGTCAAGGGTCGCCAAAAGGAGCGAAAAAGTCAAGATGGGGCAAAGAGAGAGCAATTCCGACGTTGGCCAGACAAACGAAGAAAAGGTACTCCGTGGGGACCGGCAAAGGAAAACGCTGGCGAACGCGAGGAAAGTGTTTTCCAGGAGGGAAAAAGTGATCCAGGACAAGGACTACGTGGAAGACAAAGGGTAGCTACGACCCTGGGGTGTGGCGCGGGGGGCGGGCAAAATATAACTGTGTCAAGAAAAAGAATCCAGAATAGACCGTCCCGCAAACGCGCGGCTGGACAAGAGTAGCCGCTAACTAAGGTGACGGGCGCTCCAGCAGAAAGCGTTTAGAATCTTAAAGGAGCTCGGTGACAGAAAAGAGAAGAGTGCGGACAAGTAGCAGGGCAAGGGAAGCGTCTGTCATAGGAGAAAACCGCCAAACTCACCCAATCGGATTACTCGTGCGTGGGACAAACGAGATGTAAAAACCAGGTACTGAGATGGGGCCGCAACATGCAGGTAAACAACGAGGAAAGTGACAGGTTGGCCATGACAAACTGACTCAATCTATATATCTCGAGATCACAATATTGGGGGTGGGTTAGATATCAAAAAAAAACCTTGTTTAGTTAAAAAGAAAACAGGTACTCCTTCCCAAAAGAGGAAAAAATGGACTGAGATCCATCTTAGAGCGCCGATGTCCGGGCAGGTCGAGGAAGACTTCAGAGAGAAAATTGCAAAATATTCCGGGAAAAGTGACGATGGGTATCAGCCATTCATCCACGACATTCTACAAAAACGCAAGGGGTAAAGGGAAGCTGGCGGGGGTAAAGAGAGTAAGTGCGTCATAAAGGGCCACAAGACTAGCCGTTATCAGAGGGCAAGAATTGAACCAAAGCTCAGTATATCAATCAATATACACCCAAAAGAGAACAAGATAGGGAGCAAACGGACAACATGACCCTCGCGCAACTTAGAAAGCTCGGTCCTTTGCGGAACCTAGGGTCACACCCATGGGAACGCCGGGGAAAAACCCGAAGGGAATAAAGGGAGGGTATGGAATATGAAAGCGGTGACTTCGGATGGCCTAGATGGAGATCAACTAAGAAAATGTCAGATAGCATGATAAGAGCGCATCTACGAATCAGGTCGGGAATTCCCATGCAAAGCGTGGCGAGTAAACCGTCTTCAGCGGAAAACAATAAAACACCTTGATCGGGAGCAAAAGCGGTAAACACCAAAGGGTAGGGTAAGACCTTGAGCACGAAACAGGACGAAGCAACTGGCGTACAAACTATGTAAACGGCGAGAATGAAAAGAAGAGTATGCAACAAAATACACATAAGGAGGGGGCTGGCGTTCACCTGCACGAACGGACGAGGGGCACGGAAGTACAGGAAACATACCAGCTGTGAACGGACGCTACGGCGAGAGCTGGACAATATTTAAATTAGCAGTACCTCGCACCGAGAAGGGGACATCGACACTGCGTGAAGGTGATCGGACAGGTAGTGAAGCTGTACATAAAAAAGGAGCAAAAAGGGTGCGGACCAACTTTGGCTCGATGCAAGCGAGGCACGTACCTGGAGACGGGCATATGCTGGGCCAGTCTTCGTGAGCCAGCGCAGCAGGCGGCAACCGGGGAAAAGGGGAGACATGCTGTTCGTCCTGGGTAAAAAAGCGGCGGCGCCGGGATCGAGCATTTTGTAAAGGGGACGTGCGAATCAAGTTCCAGGGGACTAGAAAACGAAAAGTGATACAGGCCAAGAATATCGGACAAGCTCGCTTTGGGAAACAAAGAACGAACACAGCCTCCCAGCTGACGGGGTGGAAGATGGAGCGTTGACCAGCTGAAAAGGAGAAATCAAACGAGCATTGGCCAGGAAGAAGACGATACCTGCAGGGGAGAGGACTTGGTGGCCCCTGCGAGGAGGGAGTAAAGATGGTTCACGGCACTTGCGTCATGCAGACAATGCGGACGTCGCACAGGATCCCAACCATGAACCCGCCAGTAAATGGAAGGCAACGGCTCACAGAACACAAAAAGAGTTCCTCTTGACAGTCAACCGGGCGCCTTTCCTACCGCGCGCAGCAAAAAGGGGGCAAGCAACAACAGGTGAAATAGGGATAGGGATAAAAATATCCAGGCACTCGGAACCGAAAAACTCAAGCAACTGATCGGGGCCAACCAGATAGAAACACCGTTGAAAGTACTAGTAGGAGACCATCTCCACCCGGAAAAGTCCCCGCGGAGATCTGGTGGGCCAAAAGAACAAAAAAAACATTCTGAGCCACATGAGGCCAATCATGTAAGAAAAAATGAAGAGGGTCTGTCCGAGAAACAGAGCAGATCAAGAAAGTTGGTCAACACCCACGGCGGGAAAAACAACACGAGAGAGGGAGAATAAAAACAGAGGGGCATATACACGGATCGGGAAATTACAGGCTGAATCTTACCATATCTAGGCGGACACCCCTCTGAAGAAAGTGCCGAAAACGTGAAGAAAAAAGGGAGAGTCATGACGACCACAACTTCATCGGATCAGCGACTGACATCATGTAGACGCTGCGGAAGGAAAGCGGGTAAGGCTGAAGTTAGGACATGGCATTCAACAATGGAATAGGCTCATCTCCAGTAAGAGGACAAGCAGGAATCACAACATGAACGGAAGTCAGGCCTATGCGCCACTCGGGGGGGAACAAAGGGTAAAACAGAGGAAGGGAGAATTTAAATAAACAAAAGCTGCACAATCAAGGAGGGACTTCGCGGTGGGCATGGGATCTGCCCCCCAAAGCCACAGGAGACATCGCGGTACGCCACGGTTAAAGATAAAAGCAAAGGACTCCTGGCTGCTGTTACAAGATCGCGATCATCTACCGGTCCTGTCACAAGGGGCCAGCCCAGTTGCAGGCATCGCTATAAAGACAGGCAGGGGGACAAGCGTAATACAAAAGCCTGCGAAGAGGTGAAGGGGATGGCACTGGGCTCCTGGTAACGAGAAAACCCTATGAAGGAGTCAAAGAAATTACAAGCCGTTGTTGCTGGCTAAGGTGGGAGGGTGCAAAACGGAGAGTCGGGGGGAAGGTCTGGTAAAAGGAGCGCCAAGGACCGGGGGAAAATCCGGCTCGGCCAGACCGATGAGAAAACCGAGCTGCAAACGTCCAAGGGGGTTGCGCCAAAGGGCACAATGTCGAGAGAAACTCCAAGTCGGAGGGAGTTAAACTACCGATAGACGGGCTAATATACTCTCGGGCAAAGAAGAGAGGCAAAACATCGATAAAACTTGGCCGGAAAGGCCAGGGTTAGGCGGCTTGACTCAGGACCACACCGCAAAGAAAGGAAGCACCCGGAGGCTGGAACGGAGGAGACTCAGAGGGGAGGGCCAGTACAAACGGAAAAAATGAGTCAGGCGGTGCCGACTGTGTCAGCTGACTCACAGGAGGGTACCTGGTGAAAAAAGGGGGAGCACACTGGGAAACAGGGGGGAGAAACGAGGAAGAAATCATGGAACATGGAATACTGCTCGGCACCAAGCAGGCACGTAGCTAGCAAAAATACCTGGAAGAAGTAGAAATGCCGCGACCTGGCCAGGCCGGGTACGGTGGCCATGAAAGAAAGAAAGGACGATCTGGAAGGGGGGAAGGTCCTCCAAAGCGTCAGTCGCAGTCTGACGGGAGAACGGTGCCAAGAAAGATAAAACCGACTAGGTACAAAACAGAGGAAGCACATCAGCGGACACCGGACTCCGCGAATAAAAAAGAGGCGCCGAAAGCGCCACTAGAGGGCAGCGCAAAGCCATGGGAACAGGGATGCCAGAAGGTCCTCGGGTCACTCTCAAGGGGAGGGAAAAAGGGGAAAGCCTAAGGCAGGGCCGGGCCGAAGCGAAAAATAACGACGGGAAAGAGAGAGAGACCAGCTGAAGGAACGAAAGACTAGGGGAAATATTGCGGAAGGACAGAGGGGGAACCGGCTCGCCGGAAAAATCCTGGGTAGAGGCTCCTTCAAGGTAGAGGGAAAAATAACGATAGAGCATAGAGGTGTGGGTGGGGCGGGGGGGGACTGCATCAGAAGCGAGGTGAGCCAACCACGGTGAAAAATAAAAGAAATGGGGAGAATAAAATAGGATTGACCGGGGGGGGGGGGAAAAAAAGAGAGACAGGTCCAGTTCCCGCTGATCGTGCTAGTCTAAGAAGAAAATTAGGTGACCGCACTACACTGGAAGTTGGTCGACAGGGAAAAGAAAGCGGAAAAGCAGACGAGCCATGAAAGCTCTGGACTATGACAAGAGCTGGGTGGGACACAAAAGGGAGAATACTGTCCGAGGGCCGGAGTCAACTAAAGAAAAAAGAAAGGGCGCCGAGTGATGCCAAACAGAAAGGAGTTCCAAATTGTTCCTCTGCGCGTGCAAAAAACCCGAGACCTGTCCCCCCGGCCCCGGGGAAGCCAATGACACCTCACGGTGATATGTGCTGAGATATGTGCTTTAAAAACAGGAATAAATCCTTAGGAGAGCAGGGGGAAGAGGATGAGGCGATAATGGCATGAAGGAGTGCACGATCGGGGCCCGGGAGAGGGGAAGTTAAAACCAAAAAGAAGGAAAAAGAAAAAGGGGGAAGACGCGGGATATGACTTGTCAAGCCGGTGCGGGGTCCAAAGGGAGAAACGTGCTGGCCAAGGCGCGAAACACGTCCACGAAGGCCCAAGAAAAAAAAACATCAACGCAGGGAAAGTGGGGGACGGAAAGTTTCCGCGAAAGAAAGAAACGAGAGGCACTCGGAAATAAGGTCTGAAGCAACAGAAGGAAGGGAGAAATTGTTCCAAGATATAAGAGCGTGCAAAAGAAAGAAAAAAGACCCCGGACTGGTGGGGACGGTATGTTCTTGAGAAGAGGACTTACACGTCGCTTCCACTGTGGAGACGGGAAAGGGGAGGAGATGCTATAAAACCGAGGCACGCGAAGAACGCAAAAAAAGAAAAAAAGGGGAAAGGTGTAGAGAGGGGGGACCGAGCGAAAACCGGAGACGTGCCAAAAACAATATATAGAGAGAATTAAGAGTGGGGGAGAGGCTGAAGAGGAAACCATACGAGGAAAAGCTGGACATACAAGAACCCAGGAACGAAAGGAAAGGAGCGGGGAAAACAAGCATCTTGAAGGTGACATGGGAGGGACGGAACAAGTCCTGAGTAAGCCTGCCGGGTGCTAGGACAGAGAAAAAAGGGGGGGAAGGCTGCAGAAATAAAAACGACTTACAAACCAAAAAGGAGGTAATTAAGTGACGACGCCTCGCGCGGAAACAAAAGCTTCTACGGGCACCAGGACGAGTCCCCTAACTCAAAGACGGCTTTTAAGACAGAAATGTAAGCCGCTTTGAAGAAGCATCCGTGCAGTGCGTAACGTCTTGGTTGTACGGGAACAGAAGATCGGAGAGCATGGAGAACAGCAGAAAAGGGTGCAGGCGAATGCCGGTAATACCGTGGGGAGTAGAGGTATCGGATGGCGGTTGGGGAGCATAGTAAAACACACCGAGAATCAAGACAGAATCGGGGTTAGAAAGTGTAATAAAGAAATAAGGAAAAGGGGGAAGCAGGAACACCCCTGATTGCGCAAATGCATGAGCACCACAAAGAAAGGACGTTGAACAAACGGCAGGTGGGAGGGGGAAAGGGAAACAGGGAAAGTATGGACGTGGGAGAGTACGAGGGGCCAGGCAATGTAGACGCCTGGAAAAAAAAAAGGAAAAAAAGAGACCAATTCAACAAGTCATGGACGAGAGGAAAACATGGAGCCGGTAACGTTGTTTGGGGTATCTGAGGAAGTCATCAAGAGGAAAAAAAAGTTCCGAGTAACCAAGGCGGCGCCGGACGGGGGGGGTGTCCAACCGTCGAGTGCTGGTGAGAGGCAAAAAGAGGAGAAAGTGAGAGGGTGCCAGTTCCGGTGTAATGAACCGAAAAAAACGGGGTAAAAAGCGCGAATAGGGGGACCAAGGGGGGTCTTTGGGACTACGCTGAAGCTGAGTACCGACCCTCGGCATGGTCCGAAGTACCAAGAAAGGGAGAAAGTGCACTTCGGGTTTCCCGCTTTTCTTGAAAAAACGACAGGGAACTGGGGAAGGATTGAACTGGCAAAGTGGGCCTCTAAATAAGAAAATGAACCCTCGGACATGATTGAGGGTCTAGGCGGGCTCGTAAGAGGACAAAGGACTAAAAAGTGGGAGTTAGAGGAGACCTGGAGCAACCAACAGGTTTGAACTGGAACGTGACAGAAGGGAAACGTTAGGACCGGCCAGGGAAAACTGGGGACAACGTATAGAGCGAAGCCAGAGCGGCTGTTATCCGCTCTAAGTCAAGAAGCTTGGGATTGGCTTCACAGGGGAGACGGTTCCGCGGGTCAAAAGTCCCGCATAGGGGGGACGCGAAAAAGTACCATCATGGTTACTCCTCCGAAAAAGCGGGCAAATTGGGAGACAACCTGTCATTGGCAACTAGATAGTGTCGCACAGCGAGTGGGAGATAAACGATAGGATAAAAAGACCGAGCATCCTGACAACTACTCTTGGAGCGGTGAGCTTGTGGACTTGACAGAAGGACTTGCGGGGCAAGTTAGGTCCAAAGTAAGTGCAAGGCTAGTGTCAGGAACCCCGTAACTGGACTAGAGGCAACGTACCTAGGAAAAAGCCTAGAGCCAGACCCCGGGACAGAGCAGTAAACAACGAACAGAACGCGGCCCGGAAAACGCCGGGTGGAACTTCTCAGAGAAAAATTACCGCCGCGGTCACTGAAACAACGGGCTCGAGAAGAGGGACACCCCGGAGGGACACAGGGCCAGCACGCCCGCCCTACATGCCAGAGAAACAACTTACGTCTGATGACACAAACGGGGGAGGGGGGGACGATTTTGCTCGGTGAAAGGAGAACAAAGGACGAGTTGGAAAAAGAAAAAGATCAAAGGACAGGTCGAGGGGGGGTCGGGTACCACGTCGCAGGTCAGATGATCTGTTAAACGGCGAAAGGAAAAAAAGACAACAACGTACTCGGAACCTGGGGAGGGAAGGACCGCTAATGGGAAAGGGGTGTAATCCCCGCGGTCAAGGAAAGTCGGCAAGGACCGCGGGAAGAAAGCGGGTGAACGGCACCAGAACGCGGCGAACTAATCATACTCTTCCGGGGTGATGTGGTTCAGCGATAGTGCCCTGGTCGGTCCATTAAAGAACAAAAAAAGGTCCTGGCCGCGAGAAGGGAGTAGATAGGAGCCGAGGGGAGAACTGTCTTCGTTACATCGAATACAGATTCAAAAACGGAAGGAACACTAAAACAAATTCTAACTCCTCCCCACTTGTGGGAAGAAAGTGGGCGGGTTACCCAGGAAAACGGCGGGGTCGGAAAAGGGGTCAACCAAACGGTGTCAGTAACCGGATACAACGCAGTTAAAACAGACGAAGTATCGGGGGAAATCTGGAAAACGG
>Ga0179593_1486811_pt1 | contig 20060 bp, 27 predicted proteins | sample CZODoug2_1_08_16_FD_185931 | JGI IMG/M metagenome (GOLD analysis project Ga0179593, IMG submission 185931) | Vadose zone soil fungal communities from Angelo Coast Range Reserve, California, USA - CZODoug2_1_08_16fungal (PacBio error correction) | ecosystem: Environmental > Terrestrial > Soil >...
AAGACCCAAATAGGAACACCACGGGGGCCCAGGAAAAAAAAAAAAAGGAGGGAAAGGAGAAGGGACAATGACGTAGTAAAAAAAACAAAACTTTGGACAACGCCAGACTCGTGTCGGACACGGCACGAGCGGCCGATAGAATTCTACAGAAAAAGCTGGGGGTAGCGTGAGAGGAAAGAGGCCGGAAAAGGAACCAAGAAAAAAAAGTTAAAATACAATCAATGAAACACGCCGACAGTCCTCATCCAAACGTCCGTATTGGGGGGGGTGGGGAGACAGACGACTTCAAGGGAAAATGTAACGGGAGGTAAAAGTGCTATTGAAGAAACGACGTGAAAAAAGGGAAAGCAGCTCCAGAACCACCAAAAAAGTACGGTTAAAAAAATACTGCCAAATTGAACAACTGGGGAACGTGAGAGATCAAAAGACCAATGCACACGAAAAAGACCAAGGGAAGGGTTTCTTAAAGGACATAAAAAGGAAAGGGGGAAGAAGACCAGGTTGCAGAACAAGTGGACCGGGTTTTCCACCCTTGGAAGAAACTATTCATCAAGTGGGAAAAAATAAGAAAGAAGACAGCTGTCCGCAATATTGTGGAAAGAAAAAATGGGGATACGGGAAAGACAAGAAAGCGTAGTCAAGGGCAGCAAATGCACCATCAAGGGCTGTTTTAGGGTTCGGGAGATGCTTGAACGAAAAAGGTAGAGAACGATGAGGGTGAAAAACTAGTGAAAGCCGTTGGGTAAAGCGTTCCGAGGGGCTGCATTGATGCAAAAAAAGAAAAAAATCGGGGCGTCGGGTCATAGCACGCAAATCCGGCAATACCGGAAAAAACTGGCGGGTTAAGAACTGGGACGGGGGATTAACACTTCAAAAGGGGGAAGGAAAAGATTACATAAACGACGTACGAAGGTGGGCAAACGATACGGGTTAGGAGGGGAATTGTGGCCTAGAGGGGTGGAAAGGCGCGGAACCAGTCAAAGCTGAAAAACCCGTTGGGGGAAGGGAAAAAAAGAGGGTGCCGAAGGAAGCACCGTCGACCCGACCGCTTGATCCAGCCAGAAAACGAGAAGAGGGGACGAACTGCAGAAAGACTGCAAATAAGGTCCTTAATGGGAAAGAGGGCAGCAAACGAAAAATTGGACAAAACGGGCCCGCTGGTAGTCGTTACGGGGAAAGAAAAATAAATTGGAAAGAGGGGGAAGGGGGAAAGGGGTAGAACAAAGAATCGAGGTCAAACAAGCCCAGGACAAAAGAGGTATCTCCCTCCAACAAAATCGTCGTTGACGGAGAATGAGAATACGAAAGGGTGGTGAGGAAGGGGGGGGAAAAAGAAAAAATACGATGGGAGGAAAAGGGGGGTTATATGACAACCGAATAACTTACATGAAAGTCAGTTCAAAGGGCACCTCCAAGGAAAGGGAAAACGGAGGTCCAAGATTGCTCAATGAAAAGAAAAGCTGGGAGGAATACAGTAACGGTTCAGGGAGACTGGTGGAAGAAAGGGAGAGCCAAAAACAAAGCCCCTCCCAGGGTACGGGACGCCGGAAAAACTCCTCGTCTTTGGGTCAAGATGGAAACGAGAGATTCAGGTCAAGGTGAAAAAGAAGGAAAACCCGAGGTGCACAAGACTGGGCGGGGCAGGAGAGGAAGGAAAAGGAAGAACCTGTGAGAGGGGAACACTCAGACAAACACAAAGGGAGCAAAACTCTTGCTTAGAGGAAACGGTGGGGTGACCCCAGATGCGGAAGGGGGTTGGGAGTCTGGAGCAAAGCAAAAAGGAAACGGAGAACTTTGAAGGTGGGTTCAATACTTTACAAAAGAGAATGGGCGAGAGCGGGAATAAGTCAGTGTAAAAAAGAGGGTGGCAGTTTTCTTAAACAGCCAAACAACATCTTTGGGACAGGTTGGAAAGGGGGGAACCGGGAAGGGGGACAACATGACGGTGACTTCAAGCCGAAGTTGGACGCTCACGATCTTAATGTCCGGGGTGATAACTAAAAAAAAAAACGTAAAAAAAGTGGCTCAGCTGGGGGGCCCTATCCTCAAAAAACCGTTGGAAAAAAGGTTCAACGAAGTTCACTGAGCAAAAGGGACTACGAGGGGGGTTGTTTCTTATGTCTTTCTAGAAACCAAAAAATACGCAAAATCCAGCAGAGTTTTCACGGGAAAGACATTGAAAAAACCCGCACAAAGGGGGGGTGGAGAAGGAGGGGACGACACGGGCGAAACAAAGACCCTGGACACCACTTTAAAGTTCACGGGGACCGTACAGTTTGTCAAAACCCAGGGAAAAAGATGGGACCGTGGGTGGATCAGACGAGACAACAAAAACGAGGGAGGAGAAAAAAAAAAAAAGGAGATACAAAACATTAAAACAGTGAGTCCTTACCCGGCCAAGGGGAGGGGCGTGCTGTCAAAAAAGAAAGGAACAATCTTACTGAAAAAAAGTGGGGTAACGGGCCTGCAAAGGGTGTACTCCGCCGAAAATGATGAACAACAAAAACACGGGAGGGAAAAGGACAAAAGGTACTTCGGAAATCCTAAAACAACTCCTTATGGATTTGTAAAGGGGAAGGGGAAAGACAACAAAAAGAAACCCAAAATGAAGGCAAAACAAGTACGAGAGACTGTTGACCACGGACGTCCGGGCGTAAATTACCCTTTTTGTTCACTAAAATCAACTGAAGGAGAAAAAACACCAGAAAAAGAAGGCACAAAACGAGGAACTGGCCCGTCTTGGAGGAAACAGCAGAAAAGAAAGGAAAGAGTTACGACATGGCATGGTGCACAGGTTTCTCGCCCCAAAAGAAAATGGGCAGGCTGGAAGTTGGAGTAAGGGAACCAGGGACAGAGGAAAAAGTCAACAAAGACAAAACCTTGGGTACCTGGATCAAACAGCCACCAAGGGGTTAAAAAGTGATATGCCAGAAGAGCAGACCCCTGAAGGTATGAGGGTAGTGTCAAAAGGCCAAAAACGAGAATGTGAGTCGTGCTTCTAAAAAATGTTTCCACCGCAAAAAAAACGACAAGGTAAAAAAGCGGGAAAAAAAACCGACATCTCCCGATGACAGGGGAATCATACATGGGAACGCCTGAAACAGCCAGGGTCAGGTCAAAAAGATAAAGTGCAGGGGGGGAAAGCAGGGAAAGAAGAGAAAATGCGGAAGGGTAAAAAAACAAACACTTCCCAAAGAAGTTGGGAAAAGATCGTCAATTGACAAAAAACGCAAACGAGGTGTAGGGGATTGGGAAGGGAGACGAAACCAAGCTGGGCCGTGCACTCCTAACAAATGGAAAAGTAGAAAGAAAAAACAGGGGAAAGAGGACATAAGCCTTGGGGGGGGACACTGAAGAAAAAAAATCGAACGGAGGGGGGGAGACTCCGGGAACGTGTCAAACAGCGGCTCTTACCCTTCTGCCTTCCAAGGGGGGGGAAGAAGAACCAATGACAAAAAAAAAAAAGAAGTAGTTTCGGGGGGCACACAGCGAGACACCGGGGGGGAGGGGAGGGGTAAAAAAAAATTCATGAACCAATAGATCAGAAAGGGACACTAAAAACTAGGGCTGTGTTGGGTGAACTATCGAGCGAGAAAACGGAAAAAGGGAAAGAATAAAACACACGTAGGAATTCTGACGGGTCGAACGACAAGACTGTAAAAAAAAAATACAGTGCTTTCCGGAGGTCAACCCCATCCGAAAAAAGACCAGCCATTGGGGGGTCGAAGTGGCAGAAGCCTAAGGGTCTGTGAGGGATACAATTCGTCTTTCAAGAGAAGGGGGAAAAAAGAGGCAAAACCAAAAGAGTTCCCGCTTATTTTCAGAAGTGGGTCTACAAAATTGAAGATGAAGGCAACATAAGATAAGAAAAAAAACACAGTAGTGCTCTTCTCGTTGAAACAAAAAGCTCCGGTCCATGAGCAAACGATCCCTTTAACAGAACGATGAACCAACCTTCTGGGGCGGCAGATAAAGAGAAGAAGAAGGTTTGCCCGGCGTTCGAAAAAAAGCAGCAAAATTAATTGACAATAGGGAAAGCAATTCAAAACACCAAATGCAAGAGATGGAAGGCTGAGCACGAAGCCACCAGGACCGAACAGTACAGCTGCAAAACAATCACTCGAGCTTACTTCCTCCGAAAACTATTGAAAATAAGTAGGAACGAGACAGGCCGCGAAGAACCTAACAGGCAGTAACTTGACCGATCGGACAGGAAGAAACAACATAAGACAAAAGTGGTTGGGGGGGAAGAACTGGGGAGAGAACATGGAAAAGAGGAGAGGGGGGAACCGCCATAAAACTTGGGTGGGAAAACTTCGTATCGTCAATTCCCAATTGGGGGAGCCGCTTCAGTAGCACTTTTGAACTTGGGGGGGGGGAGACGTAAACAAAGAGGGGTCACAACTGTAGTGGTTAAAATTGAAGTTGGGGAAAGGTCACACCAACGAGTCGAAAGGGTCGAAACAAACCGGACATGAAAATCCAATTAATCCGGGCAGGGACAATAAACAGACGTGGGGGGCGTGACATTCAAAGGGTAGAACAACTGGGGTGGCAAGTCAGTGGCAGGGGAGAAGGGAAACATCCTCGGGTGAGAGAATGAAAAAGAGAAGGGTGGGACGTCAAGTAAAAGGGAGGGATGAACAGAAGAAGGGGGGCGGAGTCGACGGTCTATAAAAATTCTGGTTACGGGGGCACTGGGGGGTGGGTGGGGGAAGCGAAGATGGCAACAGCATAGGGCCTTCCCCTTGGAGAAAAGGGGGGGAAGGGGTGGGAAACCTATGGGTATGAAAAAATATCTCTAAACAACAAAAAAAACCAGTATACGAAGAAAAGATATTTCCATACCCCCAGAGGAAAACCTGTAACACAACAAAAAGGGGAAAAAAAGGAACGATGGCAGAAAGGACCGGCAGAAAAGCAACTGGGCCAAGGGACCAATCGGTCCCTGCCAGAAGAAGCTCACCGGAAGGCAAAACGGGAAAAAAAACACAATGGAGGGTTGTTGGGGATCGGTTTCTGATCAGGGAAAAGAAAAAGGACAAGACGGGGCATCATGAAAAGAAGGAAAAAAAACCTTAAGCAACAAATGCTGGGTGAGGACTCAAGAAACTTCACCTGCGGGTGGCCGGAGGGAAGAGGGGTGACGAAAAAAAAAGGGCAATTTCGGGGGCACTCAGTTACCATCCAAGGACAGCCTAAAGGGGAAAAAAAAAAAGTTTTTCACAAAGGGGGGGTAACTCATCAAGAAGGGAGACAAGGGTGCAGCCCTCTGGACGACCGTCTGGTTGCTACTAGGACCAAAGGGTCTAAAAAAGTCGAGGGAAAAAAACTGTAACAGCTGGTGGAACATCCTTTAACAGAGTAGAGGGAGGGATCAAAAGAAACGCCCAGCCGATGGGGGCAAGCGGAGGAAAGTAAGCCAGCTCCTAAAAAACTACGTCGGGTCCAGCACCTTCAGGGTGGCGGGCTGATGCCTGACGGAACGACATGAACATCTCCAGTAAAAGAGGAAATTGGTGGTGGAGCAGAACCGAAGAAACTTGCTTTAAAACCGCCGCAAAAAAACCACACGGCCCTGGTAAAATCGCACCGAAAATCACTGAAAAGGAGAACATAGTGGGAGGACTGGCGATACCTCTAATTTGGAAAGAAACAGGTGAAAATAGGGGTTAAGTAAATGTTAACTTAAAAGGGTGAATCGGGGAAAGGTCGGAAATGAAAGGGTGCCCAGCAAACGCACACACCTATTGGTTTTTTGAAAGGCAAGGGAGCAAAAGCCGCTGGGGAAACCATCACCGACATGGGAAAAGGCCGGGGAAGGGGGGGGTCCGGTATGGTACAAAGCGCCGGACGTCCGTGGGGGGGGGGGGACCGCAGGGTAGTCGAAACAGCAATTACTTTGCAGACCTTTTTCCAATGGGTACACGTCAGGGTGACAAAAAAAAAAAAAAACACGGCGATCCGGTGAGAAAAGAATCACGTTGCGTGGGGAAAAAATGAAAAATAAAGTGGCGTCGTTGTTGAAAAAAATACGCGGGTGGTCAGGAGGGTGCCAAAAGAAAAAAAAAAAAGTCCAAGCCGGGGGAAAAAACACCGAAAGGGAGTCGGACCCGTCGCCAGAAGGTGAGAAATCAGCGGAGACTAAACGGGAAAAGTGGGGTTGTGGGCAAGTCCCTCTCCAACAGGGCATCAAAGACCGAAAAGGGAAACAGAGGAAAGCGGGGGGGGGGGACCGTCAGCAGAAAAAGTAGAGACGGGCAGGAAAAAAAAGAAGGTTTAAATGAGTCCTCGGCCGGGCCTCAGACTCCTGGGAACCTGTTTATGAGCGCAATGAAGAACTCAACAAAGCGGTGTGTCGGTGGTGGGAAAACAGAGAGGGCCGGAAAGGTGGGGAAGAAAAGAGGAGCCACACGTCCGAATGGCCAGAATGGGAATCACTAAAGAAAGATTAATACAAAAAATGGCCTGAGCGAACATTAAATACGGGGGGGGGACAAGAACGTTGAATCCATTAAAAAAGAAGGGGGGTTGGCAAAGGGAAAAAAAAAAGGTGAGGGTAATGCCGGGTCAATACAAGCTTGAAATTGGGTCTCTACACGATGCGTGGACGGATGCGACAAAGGATAGGGCAGGTGATCAGGGTGACAAGAAAAGAAATAGAAGGTGGAGGGGACCGGAATCGAGTGCAAAATATAATCCAGGGCAAATATCGGCAGTAAACAAAAAAAGTTTTGGTTGGTAGACTGAGAAACTTACCCACCGGCCCACTACCCAATACAGAGGGGGGGGGGGGGAAGACGGTTTTCCGACAATGGGGGGGAACAACTCAAAACTGGGAATCATTCTGAGGGGACTTAAGAAAAAAAACCCAACGGCCCACCTAAAACAAGCGGACCAGGGTCCGGGGGTGCAAAAAAAAAAACCTGGAAGGGAATCAATGGGGCGCAGGGGTGGATAAAAAGAGATACCAACAAAACAAAATAGGTAAAATAAGGTAATATATGAAAAAAGCTCCCCAAAAATGGATAAAGAAGCAGAATTCGAATCAACCCGACGGGACGATGAAGGGAAAAAGAAAAAGGTGGGTTTCAACCTGGTCAAAACTGTGACTCGGGGGAAGGAACCGACAACCAATGAACTAACCAACACGTACGTTGGGAAAATGGGCGGGCTAACTCACCAAACAAAATTAGGGGGAAGTTTTTACGGGCCAGTGTAGCCAAAACACAAAAAAAAAAACGGGGTTGGGAAAAGGCAGAAGGGTGAAACAGGAGAGGGAAAAACGTTTTGACCTTCATTTGGGACTTTGAGAAACTCAAGGACTATAAAAACAGCAACTGACGAAGGGGGGGGGGGGGAGCATGAACCAAGAAGTTCCATGTAAACGCAAAAAAAGGCAAGCTCAACTCAAAAGGGAAAGGGGAAAAGGACTAAGGGGAAAGGGCCCCACAAAGCAACTGGGACACCCAGCAGTTTTACTGGAAAAAAGCCACCCAGAGTGGGGGGGCAGGTTGATCCCGGAAGGGAAAAGTCAGGGCAAGAAGGGGAAAACGAAAGCCGAAGGGGATAAAAAGAACGTCGCCAAAGGAAAACCGTCCAAGACGGGGCACGCGGGGGGGGCCCGCACAAAAAAAACGACCCATGCTTCAAGACGCAGACCTATCACCAGCGTTGGATGCAAAATGAAAAAAAATGTCAGCAGCTCGGAAAACAAACATTATGTTGGGTAAGTCATCGAAACGCAGGAAAAGGAGAAAGTTACACATCCTGCCCAGGTGGGGAAATTAGACGAAGAAAAAAAGAAGACGACGAGTGTTTTCGTTCTGGAATGAGGGAAAGTAAAAACCCAAACCGAGGGTGTTCACGACAAAAGGGGTGACCAAAGTGTATCCGACCCCTGGTGGGAAAGGTCAAGAAGCTGGGAGGGGGGGTCCTAAGAAAAAGCTCCAGATATGGGGCGGAAATACAGGTCCGTCAGGGGGGAACCCGAATGCCAGAAAAAAAAAAAGATAAAGTAGACAGAGGAGAACAAGAGGGTTGGATGTGGCACAAAAAAAAAAGGAAAAAAGGATGGGAACAGGAAAAATCAACCAGGAAAAAGTAAAGAACAGAGGGTCGGGGGGGGGCATGGTGGTTGGCACTCAGGATGGCACCCGGCCATCTGGGGAAAAGACAAATATTCTGGAACTTTAAAACCGACGGAACAAGGCCAAGTTCAAACGCAGGCGGTAACAAAGTCACCATACTTAACGGATTACAAACAGGGACAGAGAGTTCAAGCAAAAACAAAAATTTCAGGGGGCGATCAAGCAGGGAGGGGAACTAAATTTTTCTCAAAACCAACAAAAAATCGGTGTTTGCGCTTTCACGTTTGAAACTAAAATGGTCAAATTACAACAGAAAAAGCACATGGGAAAGCAACCAGATCGGAAAGAAATCCGTGAAGGACGGCGGGGCAAGGAGGAAATATCGCCATTCAAAACTTGACCGGTCGAGTTCAAAAAAGGAAAAAAGTCTGCGACCCGCGAAAGGTGGGGGACACAACAAACCGAAAGCAGAGAATACCGGGACCCGACAACAAACAAAGTCACAGTTGGAACTCTGGTGTACAGGGATAGGGCTACGATGTTGTCCCAGAAGCCGGCAATCAAGCAAACCAATACCGCTGGCACAAAACAAGTGGAAACTTGCCCGAATCGTCAACGCCGAGGGGGAGGGGGGAGGCCTCTAGCCGATGAAAAAGCGCGGCAACTCAGACGGTTGGGGAAATGCTGAAATGAGGAAAAGGGAAAAACCAAAAAAACCAGTTTTGGCAAACGGAAAGTTGAGATTGGAAAATACGGGTAGAAAGGGGAAAACCCCTGTCCTTCAGGCCATGGACCACGGTGGTCGAAAGCAGTCGATCCAATTGGTTGCAGGAGTAAAACGAGGTCACCGCCGGGGAATCCACTGGAGTCCACCCAAAGCGACGTCCAAGAAGTCAGAAAAGGGTTGAAAACAGAAGGAAAATCAACGGGAAGTGAGATGAAAGAAAAACAAACAAAAGGCCTGGGTTGGGGCAGGGAAACCAGCTTGCGGAAAAAGGTACTCGCCGAAGCACAGAGAAAACAAGCGACATCAAAAAAGTCAGAGATCCGGGAACAAAAGTGAGGGGGAGGAAGAATGACGAAAAGGAAAGGGGGGAACAGTCGGGGGGCAACTGGCCCGGGGACCAAAAACCTTGGTTTTGGGGGGGGGGAGGGGGGACTGGGGGCCAAATGTGGGCCCAGGGGGATAAACCATTCTGAACTACAAAAAAAAAACAAAAGGGGGAAAGGAGGAAAAGAATTTAAAAGAGACCACATCTCAAACCGTGGAAAAACAAACAAAAGAACATAATGCAGGATGGATCGACACCCGTTAAGGAACTCACTTTGTGCAATCATGGTTCCGACGGCCTAACGACACGACTAGTTATACAGGTTTAGTCGGAAAATACTTCTAGAAAAGCCACCTACACAAGCTGGTCCAAGAAGAACAGGACGCCAAGCCAGGAATGGTCTTGGTGGGGGATCTCACACTACTACCAAAAAAACAACAGGAAGATGTGTCACGGCGGGAAAATCCTACCAGGGAGAGGGCAACGCAACTAAAAAAAGGGAACAATCCAGGGAAAAAAACGGACCTAATCTACAGCCAGGTTCCAACGGCTCGAGTTAAGGCCGGGCAGAAAACGTGGCAAAAAAACGAAAAAGAAAAGGTAGGGGGCAAAAAGAAGGCATGTCAAGAGTTAGGCAAACACCACTGGTAACAGGGTTGTCAGCCGGTCTGACTGAATCAGTGGGACGAAAAAAACCGGGGCCAAGAGCTGAAAGGTCCACCAAAAAAACACTCTTCAAGAAGAGAGATAACAAAAAAAAAAAAGGCTGCGGAGGAGGCGGCCACGATGAATATAGGACAAAAAAACCTATGGAAAATTTTCCGTGATCTAGTCGGGAGTCGGCCACCTCGAGACGTTCGCCCCGATCCGAAAATCGAACGATCTGCGGCTAAAAGACAAAGGAAGAAAGAAAGGGGTCCAGCCGACTAAACGATTTTGAAATGTTTGTTGTTTGCGTACGGGGGGGACAAACCGCCCGTTTTGGGTCGACAGCAGGCGACCCGGGGGGAAAGGAACGCAAAGAGAGGGGGTTTGTGCCAAGTGAAAAAATCCACGAAGGAAAAAAAAAGCCCAAAAAAAGCAACATTAAGCTTGGTCAAAAGATCCTAATTAGGGCCTAAAGGCGGGCCAAAGCGCCTTGTCGGGAGGAAAAAGAAGATAGTTTGTTAAAAACCTTTTAAGTGGGTAGCCGATCGAGCAAAACAGCCCCAAGACTTCGTTCCCGAGAGGGGGGGACCAAAAAAAAAACAAAGGGGTACCGCTTTTTTGGAAAAAAAAATAAAGGGGGCTCAACAAAAAAAAGGGGGAAACAGACGGACCGCGGGAAGCAGCCAGGAACGGAGTTACCGACTGTTCCATACAGACCTAAAGTCTGACTCGTCAGGGGAACAAAAAAAGAACGGGTGGCATGTCGAAGAAACGCAGAGGGGGAGGGGAGCAGGCCTAAAAAAAAGGCGTGGGCGGGTAAGAACCGAAAAAAGCAAAAGGGCAGGGTTGCAGGGAAAGTCATCATGTGCGGCCGCAAGGGGGGGGTACTACCTCCTTAAGGTTAGCGCCGCAAGCATACGGGAAAAAGCGGTAGGGGGGGGGAAGCACTACAAAAAAAATCAAAACAGACGCGGGGGGACCAAAACCACGTGTCGATGAAGACGTGCGAGGGACCAAAACCTCACGTAAAGGATCGAAGAGCTCATGGGAAACGGGTTGGCAGGGGGGGAGCACGGGACCAAAAAAAAAGCTTTGGTGACAGGGGCAAAGGGAAAAATGCCAGTCAAAACAGCCAAGTTTCTGGCGAAAACAGATGTCTTATACGGGTCCGGGGTGATGCGCAACAGCCAAGGTCGGGGCCTCAATCGACGATCAGAGAAAAGGGGAAGGTTAAATTCGCGGCGGGAGGGGAAGCAAAAAAAAAGGCTGCTGGTAGGGTGGGTAGAAATGTGTCTTCAAGGAACCCCACGGCCAAGGGGCAAACAGGTTGGGGCAGCAGGGGAGGGGGAAAAAAATGACCCAGGGACACCTCACAACGCCCCAGTGGGGGGGGTGAAAGACAAGGGTCGGAGGGAGGCGGTAACGCGTGCAACGCGGAACCACCGATTGGAAACAGGGGGTCTCAAAGACAATTTTTGCCGCGAACCCAGAATGTGCAGAATAAACCTGGAGGGAAACCGTGTTTGAAAAAACCAAAACACGAGGAGGGGAGGGGGAGAGATGATAAATTGGGGCGCAATCTTAAGAACCGCTAGTTCCGGCAACTGAGTTCCCCACCGCTGGTTGTCTGGGGACCGTGCAGCAGCAGAATGTGACAGCGGCCCGAAAAGAAGGGGACAGAACCAACACGAAGTTGACCGGTTTCTGTGGGCTCTAAAAGGCTGGCAAAACAAAGGTGAGGGTTGAAAAAGGGGTTAAACGCCATAAAACAAACAACAGGGGGGTTAGAACTAAAAGAAACGGGTACGGAATGCGTTCCAAACGGCGAATGTCCCGTTTCTAACCGAAAAGAGGAAAGATCAGAAAAAAGCCAAACGAAGGCGGTTGGGGAGCCCATCAAAAAAACGAAACGGGGAAGAACAAAAACAAAGTCATCAGGCCGCAAGCCAAGACCCCGGGGCTGGACGAGAAAAAAATTAGTCCCGAACCCGGGGGGTAAACGCCAAAAAACAAACGGGGGCAAATCAACGAAACCCAAAATGCACACTGTCGGACAGTAGATATCAGCCCATGAGACTTAAAAAACGGAAAAAAGGAGGGGCCAAAAGTACGTTTTAAAAAAAAAAAACCCAGGGGGGGGAACATACAAAACGGAAGAAAAAAGCAAACGCGAAACAACATCTCCGAGAACTCGTTTGAACAATCGCCAGGGCGAAAACCAAGGTGCAGGGGGGGAGGGAAAAAAAACAGACAAGCCCTAACGGTCCTAGAATTCGCTGGGAAACTAACCCGAAGAAGAAAACACAACGGTCGTGGAGGGTTCACTGGAAAAGTGGAAAAAAAAAAAAACCATCTAGGCTTGCAAGGGAGACTCAAACGGCCACCGTCTACCACCTTGACTGGGCAGAAGCTGGGGGGGGGGGGAGTTCCCTGACAATGGCTCAGCAAAAAATCTTTGTTTGGGAAAGACAGAAAGGGGAACAAAGCAAGGGAAGGAACACGAACCAAAATAGCTGCAAAAAAACATTTCGGGAACAAAATCAGAGAAAAACCAAGAGTGGTGAAATAGACTCAAACGGCAAACAGAAGAGGGACAACGAGAGAACTGGGCTGCCTACGGAGAGACGGGGACAAACGTCGATAAAGGAGAAAAGGGTCGAACAGGGAGGCGTGGGGTCCCAAAAACGGGGGATAGAGGAAACAAACCAGAGAAACTCGTACCAGCAGGTTAACGAACGTGGGGGAACAAACGAAAAAGAAGTGATAAAACAAAAAAAAAAGCTGTGGACAACGACGGGATGGAAAAAAAAAATAAATCGCCAACCAAAGAAATGAGGGGGGGGGGGTGGCTCTGCAAACGAAGCGACTGGAAACAAAACACCGACCGGTCCAATTAACGGGCAAAAAAAAAAAAAGATCGTACCAACAACCGGGACTGGACAAGAGCAGTGAAGCACCCCAAGTACAAAGAACGTCAAAGGCGAAATTCAATCCAACTTCCAAGGAGGAAGGTAAGAAAAAGACGGGGGGTAAAAAAAGAGGGGGCCCACCCAAACGCACTCGAGACCATCGCCAAACGCAAAATTCACCTTAAACAGGAGAAAAAGGAACTCACCCGGTGGAGGAAAGCCGCAACGCGACCCTAGACACAAAGCCGATCAAACCAGGCCTTCCGGCCGGACTCGAAATAGCATGGCCAGGGCCGCGAGGAAAGCAAACTTCCCATCCGAGGGAAAGAATATCTTCAAAATCAGAAGTCAAGAAAACTCGCGGGAGCTGCAAAAAAAAGGCGCGTGTGGCACTAAAGGGTCTTGGGGGGATGGAAAAACCAAGCATGAGAAAAGAAAACCGACACTGAAAAGAGCGGAATGACCAAAGTGGCAAACGCACTCCCCCGGAAGCAACAGTGGTACTTGAAACGATCAAGGTGCAACCTTAGGAAAAGTAAAAAAAAAAGGTGCGCCAACGGACGTTGATAGGAAAGGGCATGACTTCAACGCACTCAAACAGGGAAGGGAGGGTAAAAGGTAGAATCAAGAACCTGGAAAGTACCGGTCACGGGGGTCCCAGAAGCTTGAAGTCCGGGGCGGGGGGACTGGCAACGAGAAACTTACGTACCTCGGGCAAAGGCCTGCGGATCGCCAGCAAGAGTTCGGAAAAGGAACTAAAAGAATCGGGAACAGGGAGTGTGAGAAGAGGGGCCAGTAACAGGGGCCAACCTCCTTTTCGGGCGTAAACCGTTTGGTTGGGCCTAGAAACTCGCGAAAAAAAAAAAAAGGGGATGGAATTGAAAAGAGGTCAAAGAAACACAATAGACAAAAAAACCCAGGCCAAAAAAAACCCAAACAGTAAACCAGACATCGAGAGACCCCAGTCCAAAAAAAAAAGAAAAAGGTCGCAAAGAACGGCCAACGGAAAAGGGGAAAGAGTAGTCTATGAAAAGCTTAAGGACAAACCTGAAAACACCGTTAAACAAAAAAAAACCAAGGAACTGGACCACCGCCGCAAGTACAAGAAACGGAGGGGCTTGGTGGGCGTCACAAAAGACGAACTTCCAGGAAGATGCAACGGAGGAAGTCGATCCACGTCGCTGGGACTGACACAGAAGTGAACAATACATGACGGGGAAGGCACGAAAAAGTTGAAGAAAGGGGCTATCAGATCCGGCGAAACGGGTGGCAGCCGCTCCGCGCAATTGATGGTCTAAAAACCGCTCGGATTGTCCACACAGAGCCACCAACTGGAAAGCTGTCGCCGGTAAACGAGGAAAAAGGGGGGGAAAAAGGTAAAAATATAAAATTCCCGCGATGGGAAAAAAAGAGGCAGAAAGAGACAAGCGCAGAAAAAAAAAAGCGTGCAACAGCCGGCAGGAACAGGAGGGGGAAGGAGCGTCGGCAAACGAGCTCTTAGGTAAACGAGGGAACGGTGTGCGCGGAAAGATCGAGGGCAAAAAAAAAAAAAAGGGGGAACACGCCCAGAGTGCCATGGAGGAGCGACAAAAAAAAAAAAAACCAGCCCCACCGGGAACAGTTTCAATGAAAAACTGGCGCCGACAAGCTGAAGTTATCAAGAAACGGATTGAAAAAGATCGGTGGGGGGAAAAGTTAAGGTAAAAAGGGGGGCATTGAAAGTCACTAACTCGCTGAAGTGCCAAGCCAACACGTCGTTGTGGGGAAGAAAATAAAGAAAACCGCCACGCTTTGGTTTGGATGGACCGAAAGCCACTTGATGAAAAGGAGGGGGACAAAGGGGCGAAACGGGGAGGGGTGGTGATCAAAACCTAGGGGGGGGGGGAAAAAAAATCAACTTTGGAAAAAAGCAATATCTTGACTCACCGGTGGTAAAGAGAGAGGGCAACCAAAAACATCAAAAAAAAGGCATTCAACCCGTGACAAAGAGAAAAAAAGGTGGCGGTGAAAGGGAGGAACTGAAAGAATTTCTGCGGGGTGCACCGAAAAGGAACTGGGTCGTATTATAGCCAGACCTGGATGAAACGTCAGCTACATGGAGGGGGAACACGAAGAATCGTACGCGTCACCCGGAATGGGTCGACATGAGCAGCAAAAAACTGACCAAACCTAGGTGAGTTTCGGGTGGGGCAAAAGGGAGGAATCAAAAGCCCAAGCGCATCGGGGCAAAAGGAAAAAAGGGGGAAAAAACTCGGCGGTCGTCCTCCCGTCAAAAGAAGAGGCCAGTTTAACAACAGAAAACGGGTCCCTCAGAACAACGCCTCACTGAAAAAGGGGGGGTAAGAAGAGCAAAAAAACAAAATGCCATCACGGGGATGTCGGTTGTGTTCAACAAAACTCCGTCAAAGGAGGGGGGGGGAGCACTCAAAGAAAAAAAAACGCAGAAGGTGAGAGTGGAGTGCAAACAGAAAAAGAAAAAGGCCCGAGAAAAGTGCTGAGAGCACATTACGAAAACGGGGGGGGGCCAACCACCAAGAAAAAGACCGGCAAATGAACAGGGTTGCCTTGAAGTACGCGAACAACGTCAGAAAAGTACCAATGTGGCCCAGGGAGATAAGTGCGTTGGATGAGGGGGCCAAACAAGTCGTAAACGTGGGACAATAAGACCCTGGTGGCGAGAGAACGGTGAAGTAGAACCTGGAAGGCGTGAACGGCAATAAAAGACTGGAGGAAACCCTCTGGACAAAAAAAACGTCAAGCGCTCCGGGGTCATCCAGGGGGGGGGGGGGCAAAGAGTTTGGAAAAGGCCACAACGGTTTGGTGAGAATGCAGACTGCATCAAGGGCCGGCCCAAACGGAACCCAAAAGCCACCGTGAAATCAGATCTGGGGTGCGGGACAGGAAACGCGCCCATGTTTGATCTAACAAAAACACATCAAGGGATAAAGTAAGTAAAAAATATGAGACCCAACTAAATTAAACGATTGGAAGCACAACAACATGGAAGGGAAGCTGAAGTGAAAAAAATCGGGGTTGCCAACGGAAAGAAACTCCGCCAAACGACTAATTCCAAACAAAACAGGTAGGGGTCAGACTTCGAAATAATGCTGCCACCAAGAATGTTGGTAACAGGGGAGGGGGGGGGGAAAGGCAAAAAACGGACAACAAAGACCAGGGTGAAAGAACAAAAAAGGTAACACACCAACGGGGAAAATGAACATAAAAAGGGGAAAACAACCGAGAGCGAACAAACGGAAGAAAAGATGGGGATCAGCAAAAAAAAACACCTAAAGAGAAGCACGACACCGCCAAAAGTAGTTGAGAACTTCATGAAACCTGGAAACACCTAACCTGCAAAGGGGGCCCTGTTAAAGAAAAAAGAAACACCCACCCGGGAGGGGTGTCAGTGAAGAAAGAAATAACTACTAGCAACACGGGTGCAATAAAGACAGGGACGGAAATAACGAAAAAAAAGAAACAGTGGAAAAACAAAAAAGAACGAACGTGACCCGAGAGTTAACTCAAAGCCGAACCTTTCACAAAAACCTAAACACAAAACTCAGAATCAGAGTTTGGAGGAAGAAAAAACTTGATATAAACGAAAACGTTGGAAAGAAAGAACAGGAAAAATCCTCGGCCACCGCCAAACTAAAAAGGGACCCTATAGAGGTCAACCAAGAAGTTTGGATCGGGCGGAAAAACAACCCAAAAGCAAGCGTTTGGAAACCCCGGCCGAGCCGACAAGGCGGTGACTGCAGCGACCTTTGAAACCGGATCAGACCAAAGGACGATTGACAGATCTTGGAGGGGGAAAAGGACTCTCGGTCAAAAAGAAAACTGAAGCCAGGCTTAAAAAACAATCTCGCCGCGGGGCCTATTAACCGGAACAAACAAGTTATTTCAAAAAAAAAAAGACAAAAAACGGAAAACAAGGGGATGAGTTAAAGAGGAAAAACGGCCGCCGACAACTAATAGGGGAACTGGTTTCTGTGTTTTTAAGAATCGTAACTAAAGGATCAAAATAAAAAAGAGAATTCCAGAACAGACCAAGGGGGAAGACCATGGTCCCCAAGAAGGCGGCGAAATCCTTTCACCCAACTCGAAAAACACCTGACGGGGCAAAGAACAGGAACAAAAACCCTGGGGGAAGCACGGCCCGACAGGAATTCATCGGCAAAAACAACAATCGTGTGGCACGGTGAAGCAAATTGTGAGAAACTATTGAAAAAAAGAAAAAGCAAGGGCAACAAGGTAACGGACACAAAACGAAAAAATCCACTTCGGGAGGGGACCGAAGCGTCCAAGTCCTACGCCGTCGTGCCAAAAACAGTGGGAATACCGCCCATGGGGGGGGGGGAAATCGGCGAAAAGGAAACGATCTAAAAAAAAAAAGGTCCAAAAAATTTTAACAGGCGGGTTTTGAAAGAAAGGCTTCGATGTCGAAAACGCCTCCGCCGCGGAACTTAACGAAACCTGAAGCAGCGGGGACCACGCCAGGGGAGGACCCTAAGTCGTCCGATAACTGGAGGGCTGACAAAATCGTATAAGAGGCCCACCCAAAAAGCGGAAGAAGGAATCAAATCGTAATGGCCTGACATCTTAACATTAGAAAACCCTCAAAACGAGTGGTCCACAAAAACTAGAACCATGGGAAAGGGACTTGCATCCCACAGAAAATGGTCAGCAGACTCATTAACCCAAGGTTGAGCCGCTGAATATCGACCAGTTGGGGAAAAACCGGAAAATCGGTCAAACAGGAAAAGTGGAGGGGGTGGGACAAAAAAAACTTTGGGCCACAAACAGAAACCCGTTCGAAAAACAACAGGGACTGTCACTATGACAGGGGGCGGGATGGAGCAAAGAAGCGGGGAGCGTACAGCGTGGACATCTTGCAATCAGGGGAGGGGGAAAAAAACGGAAATCCTGGCAAAAAGAAATCTCAGAGCTCCAGAAAGCCTGGGAAAGGAGAAAAAGGAGGGTCGCCAAAACTAAAAGTCACCGTACGAAAAAAAGGATTGAGAAAGGCGTTTCGAACTTAGGACAGAAGAAAAACTTTGCCGGGAAACAAGTTGGCCTAGGGTGGTTAACATCCAGATAACTAACAGAAAAAATAGTGGGAATGTAAAAGAGAGAAAATTTGGCAGACCAATAGTCACACCACCTTGAAACAAAGCAAAAAAAACACAGAGGGCCGGCAAATACCGTCGGAAACCAAGAAAAAAAAAAAAAAAAAAAAAAGTTCCCCAATCTTAGGGTAGGTCGACGCGGACCGACGGACGAAACTATCGACTGTCCTGGAATAAAGGGGGATTTTGGTCAGTCGGACGACCGAAACAAACCCCCGAAAGGCCAGGGACCTTGACCCCCTCCCCAAGAAACGACAACGGAGTTTGGGGTGATGAAACTCAAAAAGTAAAGGGACCAAAGAAGGGAAAGTCGATGACTCAACTAAAGAAAGAACTGACCAAGAAACCGGTGAAAAAAAGGGAAAAGTCCGAAAGACAATTCAAACTTCGCAGAACAGGACAGGAGGGAAAAGTGGTTAACGCTCGGGGTTTCGGGAAGACCGAAGGCATGTAAAACAAAAAAGCTTTGCCACCACGGGGTAGAACTTGGTCAAAAAAGAAAAAACACAGAGGGACGCATGGACCTGAAACCGCAGGGGGGGGAAAAGGCTTAGGGAAAAAAAAAAGCCTCCGGCCAGATCAGGGCAAAAGGATGGTTGCCAAAAAAAGGAGGGCCGCGAAAAAAAACCAAACAATATAGTTGGAAGTGTTGCCAGCCGAAGAAATCTCGAATCGGAACAGGGGGGGCAACAGAGAGGACGTAGAGAACCGCCCACCCCACTGGCAAGGGGGGGGATAGGGGAAAACGTACGAAGAAGCACCCTGAAAGAGATGAACGCGCCCGACGGCAGGTGCCAGTTTGCGGAATGTTTGCAATATGGATCAAAGATGGAGAGGGGCCGGGGCACAAACAACATATTTGGTGCCGAAGAATCGGCCAACAAAAGTGATCAAGACAAAAAACCACCAATATAAAAAGTGAAAAAACTGGCCAGTCCAGTATTGTGAAGCTGCCGAAAATCAAAAATTTGGAACCTCCTTTGGTCCGGAAGGAAAAACGCAAAGATTGTGCAAATTAACCGATAGGAACAAAACCCCCCACAAGAATAGATGCAAAACTATTAGGAAAGGTTGACAGGGAAAAGAAATCAAGGGTGGAGAAGGTGCAAGAAAATTCGCATGGGCCGTCAGTAGCCACCGAAGAAGCCCGGGGAAGAGCAGCGACCCGCCGAAGCGGCAAAAAACGACCTAAGAGCTGCCTCGAAGGGAGGGGACGGGTGAAGTAAAAAAAAAAAGCCAACGCCATCCCGAGGTCAGTTACGAGACAACTCGCAGGGTGACCACCACTTAAAAAACCGAATCAAACGAAAGGGCCGAAAGGAACTCGGAAGTTGACAACCGCGAGGGAAAAAAGAAAAACTCTGGCAAATGGTGGCTCTAATCAACGAAAAGAAGGCGTGAAAAAGTAGGTGTTCGGTTGGGACCATCTACCCAGGGGGATAACAAAAGAAAAAAACGATCACGTGGGGTGCCTTCCAGGGCCGAGAAGGAGAAAAGGCTACTAAAATCATGGGAAGAGGGGGTGGCCAGAAGAAGAAAAAAAACGGTGAACATTGAAAAGGATTTAAGTAGCGACGTCAAAGAAAAAGGAAAACGTGCAAATGGTATGAAAGGAGGGGGAAAGTGGCAAAACATGAGTCGGGATACCCCAGACTGGGTGTGACCAGAATAAACCAAAATCGAAATTGAGAACCGAAAAAAATTAGACCAGGGTCAAGAAGCGGCTGAAACCAAAAAGTGGTCTGATGGTCTGGCGCCTTAACAAGGGTGTGGGCATTTTAGAAAAAACATGAAGAAAACACGTGGTGGGGGAGCAGTCAAAAATCGCGCGAACAAGGAACCCAGATGCCACCGGTCAAGCGTCCAGAAACAGTTGCAAGAAAACTCCGCCGGAATCATGAAACGAAGTACTGACTACGAAAAAGAAAAGGGAGGAAGAGAAGATCAAAAAAGGGCTTCAGTTATGTTAAAGTTTGAGAAAAAAACCTACAAAAAAGTGGAAACCATCAAGTGGGGGTCACCGGGTGAAGGAGAAAAAGAACTACTGCATGGGGGTCACAAAACAAGAGTTAAAGTGGTCAGGGCGTTCCGAAAAGAACTTCAAAACCCTGAGAGTTTTACGTTCCTGGTGTTAGAAAAAAGGCCAGGAACAAAAAGGGGAAAGGACATCTCAGTGAGACCAAAGGATCATCTAGTGAAGGGGGTGGATACAAGAAAGATATCGGAAAACAAATC
>Ga0179593_1735146_pt1 | contig 20060 bp, 14 predicted proteins | sample CZODoug2_1_08_16_FD_185931 | JGI IMG/M metagenome (GOLD analysis project Ga0179593, IMG submission 185931) | Vadose zone soil fungal communities from Angelo Coast Range Reserve, California, USA - CZODoug2_1_08_16fungal (PacBio error correction) | ecosystem: Environmental > Terrestrial > Soil >...
TAAATTGACGCACTATGAGGGATGACCTTCGAAACAGTGTCCAGAAGATGACATAGTGACGTCATCACCAACCGGGAACACAAAAGATAAAAGAAGGCAACTGAGTTGAAAACCAGGATCTTTGCCAGCGCCTCTGAGGAGAAAAAACAAAGCTCAACGATGGTTCGACACGATCAAATTAAACAAGGCGTTTTGAGGAAGCCGAATGTCAAACCGACACAGGTGGACGACCCCAAAAACCCCGGGCGAAACCCGGCCAGGGAGTGGGGGGGGGGGTGTGGGACCTGTCACACGCTACTGAGAATCAGCGGGAGTGCACGTAGTCATGTGAGCCTAAATGCAATCTGGGAGGTTGTGCTCAGCCGGGATATCCCGATCCGTTCAGCACAGATAAGACACCTGCGATACCCTCGAAAGTGATTACCGCGGAAGCAACAGAGATCATCACGCCGGACGAATAAGAGGTCCTTGCTAAAAAACCCGGCAAACGGTGTTGAAATGCCGCGGTGGCGAAGAAAAACGGGTACTTTGCATCTTCAAGGGGTTGCACAATCGGAAAACCAACAAATAGATTATATTTCCTTGGGCAGGAACCTTCGCTTATTTGGGGGGATCTAAGGGTAAGTGGAGGGGTGTCTTTGATTGTGATCATGCTGGTAAATTCTGAATTGCGTTCGCCGCCTTAAAAATGCAACGGGGGTAGAAAGGGAGACGCACCAGAAAGCCTAAGGAGCCTACGAAATCAGATCTCGGGGGCTGGCAGGCAATTCGAAATGAAGAAGACGCAAACGGACAAGCGTAGGGCAGACGGAAGAAGCGGAACTCACAGAGCAAGGTGAAGTTCCCCCCACGGAAAAAAAAGAGTTCAAGGAGCACATATTAAGTGTGGGATAAAAACCAGAGGGTTCTCTTCAAGAATGTTCCAATTGGCCTTAATCCACACCGCGGTAGGGGGAGAAACCTCTTCTTTGCAAAAACTAAGGGAGAGGGGTCGCAAGGAACAAAACTGCAGGGGCTAGTCAGAAGACTCTCACGCCTATAAAGCTCCTATATAACAAAAACTCCGGACTTCATCTAATGGGTCCCCTCTCATTCAGAAAGATTCCGAGGGGGGTGACCTCAGGAGTCAAATCCCGACAGCAGTTCCCGATCCCACAGGGGAAAATAGGCAAAGCGCCTGTCTTGGTGCGGGGAGCTCAACGGGGTGTCATTCTCGGATGGTAAAGAAAAAGAGTGAGGTTCTTGAACGACCTCGAGGGGGATTGAACCTTCTTTACATTTCCAACCGGGCCTCCAAATGGAAATAACGTGACTTTTCTGCCAATGGGGGTTTCCGAGGGAAAGATTCCTCTGAATCGAGGGTGATGACTTTCTGTCGGTGAAAATTCGCGTAGCAAAAAAAAAACAAGACGCTTACCTCATTCCCACGCCGGGGAACCACCACGACCCACGACCCCCTACAGTGTCCCGGCCTACTCGATTCACCCCGCCCTTACAGTACCATCTACAACTCGACGAGACTAACGCCGTCCCAGAAAGGGTCCAATCAGTTCGCCGGAAGGGGGTCGGCTATTCCTTGAATCGCAGGACAGGGAGAAGCCCCCAGTTCTGGGGGACAATTTTTCGATCAGCAGCAAATTGGACAAGAAGAGATAAATGTAAAACATGGTCGAGTAGTTGCCAGCCATTTGGCAGCTTCACGCAGATAGTTCAGCATGGCAGTCCAAACCTAAACCAGTCCAAATCTTTCGAGACTCACGCCGGGGGGGGGGAAAGCACGGGGAGGGCAGAAACCGAGGCGACGCCGTACCCAGAAAAGGAGAGGAGGAAGACTGATCGAGGAATCTCAAATCGAAAACCAACCGAAACGAACCCTTGAGGATAAATACCACCGTCGCTGCCTACTCGGCTAGTGGGGAACAAAACTTCTTTCCTAAATTGCCATCACTTTCAAAGAACTTTACAGTGCGTGCATCCTGCTTGCCGACCCGATAGCACGGCCAAAATCCCTTTAGTCCTCCAATCGGGGCTGGGCCACAAAAACCCTTCATACGTCCAACCTCTAAAAACAACCATACTAACAAAAAAAAAAGTCGCTGGGCTACGCCCCCAGGAGTAAACCATGCCCTCCGTCTCACTGACCCCAAAAGTTCCAAGAGACCAAAGAAACAAACACCACAACTCGCGGAAGCGAGGACAACCTCTTTGCTCTCGGGTCCTTTATCTCGAAAAAGGTGCGGGGCTTCCCTCCAGAAATATCCTTCACTACCTTTCCGGGAAGGTATCTGTCTCTTGATTTGCTTCCTTATCCCTCCTTGATCTTGTTTTCGGGAAAGGTTCGCTAGGTCAACGCCGCATTCTCAGTAGAGGGGTTCCCTCTTCAGTCCCGCACTCCTCGAGCCGGTTTGAGTCTCGGCTTCCGGGACTCTTGGTTGGGGCCCGAGTGATGCCTTCTAGCCACGGGCGACGTATCAGTTTAAGAAGCTTCTGGAGGACTTCCAGTGCACCCCCTTCGTGCTCCCCCGGGCCTGGGGTCGCTTCCCCCTCGATATCGTGGCAGCAGGAGAGGGGTAATCGTGGAGCACCCCTCTTGGAGTGGGTAACTCCCATTCGGCTACCTTGCGCTCTACTTCTGCCAGATAGAGAGGGTCTTCTTTGAATCATGCCCAATCAAACCTACCCCTAAAGCAGACTACCGCAGCCCTACCCTCGGCGATGACCAAAACCGACCCCCTCGTCATTCGTGTGGGGAAAGTAAGTGCCTACACGGGGGGAAAAGAAGGGGACGAATGACTCCCGTGTAACCATCCCTGGCCGAGTAAGTGAACGGGACGGGACTGTAAAATCATGGCTTAAAAAAATACAAGGAACCTCACCTTTTATAGACTCCTAACACCGGGGGAAGAAGCAGAGGTGGTCGCTTTTATCTGGTGTCGCCTGCAGAACGAGCAACAGCCCCAAGTCGAGTATGAAAGTCGGAGGGGGGTAAAAAAGAGAAAGATAACAGGAAAGGGGTCTCCTCGAACAAGACAAATATTAACCTAGAAAGGGGGGAAAGGAGATCCACACATGCATCGCGCTCCGCGCATGCCCGAAAAGTAGTTGTTTCACCACATTAGCGGTAAAACCAAGCCTATGTCGAAACGTAGAGAGGAAAAAGAAAGTTAGTTTTATCATTTCTGACTCTGGAAAGAGGCTGCACGAATTCCTCCTTATAAATGTTGGGATATCGAAGACTCTTACTTTAAAGATTTAATAGGTTTGCAGAGGTACTGAAAAAAAAATATCACTAATCCCTCGACAACACAATACCAACTCTGCACCTCCCCAATGAGGGTCGGAAAAGGGCGAGGGGGTCCTATAGCCAAAGCTTGCCCCTCCCGGAAGCAGACTCCGTTGGAGTGAAATCCTCCTTGCCGGCTTGGCCTTTGAACCAGCCATAAAGAGCTCCTGACACCTCAAGGCAGGCCTGTCAAAAACTGACATCCCCCCCAAAGAATGCTTGCCAGTATCGGCCACCGGTTTCAGGATCTCCGGTTCCCCGCGAGGCAAAAAGGAAGAAGCCAAGATTCTACCTTAAAAATGTCAAACCAGAGCGGCACGTTGGGAGAAAGCCGGGACACCAGCCATGGAAGGAGAACGGGCCTGGCTTCTCCCTGCTTCCCCTTTCCGGCGGACTGGCCCTAATTCATTGGACCACAAAGGCTCATCTTTCTCAGGACGACTGTTAACAAAGACGTGGTCCCTTCGTGGCTCCCTTGGACGTTGAAGGAGCCAAGTTCCCCGAACCTCAGAGAAAATGGCCAAATAAAAGCTTTTAGGAGCGGGACCGGGGGACCATGAGGAAAATGGGTTGGTCATGGAAGATCATTGTAAAAGGAAAAAGGAGGGGGGAGCGGGGGGATTGCTTTCCCTCCAATTTTGTTCCCCTCTGCTCAAACCAGAGAAACGGGACCGATTTGTCTGGCTAAGCTTAAAAGACTAGACACCCTTTTGTGTGAATCAAGACGTCAAGCATGATCCTTGGAAGTTTTTCCGTTGACGAAGAGCGGTGGTGCTTCTGTTTGATGGAGGCACTCCTCTTCAGCTCGAGTGCAAGCTAAAGGAAAATCGAGGGGTTGCTCTTCTCTCATTGGGGGCCTGTATAACGGCTTGAATCCGGGTTTAAAAAACCAGGGGGTGGAGACACTCCTCACACTTAATTGAAAAGGGTTGTAAGCGTGGGGGAGAATCCTGAGGTTACCCCCCTTCCCAAACACGGGCTGTCGGAAGCTCGACCTATGTCCATTTCTTGTATAACTGTCTAGCCACTCGGAGAGGATCTCGCCCACTTACAGACAAAAGGAAAATACAAGGGTTCCCTCGGGCGAGGGAAGGTCGGCAGTAGAATAAACTACATCCCGTCAACCCCCAGCTTATTTATCCACGGTTTGAAAAAAAAGCAGTTCCTCGTGTGACCAAGCTTCCTAAGGAAAGGTTAACTTAATAGGTGGGAATCAAATGTAAGAAGGAAATAAGAGTGTTGCATTGCACATATAAAAATTCACTGCGTATTGTCTTTCGACTTGTGAGTTTTACTACCTATTAATTAGCGTCGTGCTTTTTTCACCGTACTAACTGTTTTTTTACCAATTCGTTAATAAAGGTTTGGCGGGTATCGCCAGCCCCACTAAGTCGCATCCGCCATTCCCTTTCCACTGACTCTAACATGGAAATGACTCATCTGATACTCTGGGATCTCGTCACTTCCAAGAATGGCTCTGGAGGGCCTGGAACGGGCCGCTACATTGCCGTCAACAGGAACCAGTAAAGTTAGGGGGTCTGAGACGACGCGGGAGCCTGGCGAGTAAGGAATAATTTAAGAATACCTTGCGGGCCCCGGCTCCTGCACTCAAGAGAGGCCCACCGGGTGCGCTACGGAAGGGGCTCCCAAGCGCCAGAAGGTGTAAAAATCAAATTTCCCCCTTCTTTACCCGCGGGTCTACACATTCTCCTCAAGTGCAGGCTCGGGAGAGAAAGCTAAACCTCGCTCTTCCTCACGATCCGCACACAAAAGGCTAAAAGAGGCCCAACGATCAATCGCGGAGCAAGGACCGTATGTATCCCTGAGGGAGGTCATTCGCTCGGTGTCGAAAAAGGTGCCGCCGGAGGTTGCGTAAAATCCTCGGCCGTTCCCAGCAAAAAAAGTGACGGGAAGTCCGCGCCTAAGACAACATTCTTCTTCTTCGTATCCAGAAGGCGACTAGGCGGGGAAAGATTTTGAAATCAAAACGCATTCTACCTTCGCTTGGGGTACCTCCAACCAGATAGCTCACCATCCAACAAAAGAAGGTGAGAATATATACTGGTAAGATCTTAAACGGTACATTGTTCAAGAGCAACGACTAGGGCAGCCTGGGCTGAATACTCCACTCAATCTAAGGGCTCAAGCCACTCTCACAGTGCTTCACCACCCCTGATGCCCCCTTCGAGGCCCAAAAAAGGGTTCGGACGATCTCCTACCTATCCTGATCCCCAGGCTGTAATTGCTGGTGAATTCAGGTATCAAGGTCAACGTAATTGAAAACACTTTGTGTTCTCCTCTCGGGGGGAAGGCTTGGGGATGGTATGACCGAAAAGAGAAACAACCTCGTGCCTGGGACATTTTGGATGAAGCAGAAGTGTAGGTTAGGGTAAGCCATGATCGACACCAATATTGGGGGTCCTCGGAAAGTATAGAGAAGGGACGGCAAATTTCAATCAACTTGTTCATTGTTCTGACAAGAAAGGACCTAACGCATAAGCGTCAAAGGCAAAAGCAGGCGGGTCGTCCGAAGGAGATAGATTCTGTTTGGGGAAAATCTCTAATTCCAATAGGGGCGGACAGAAAAAAAAATAGCCTATCATCGTTAAGTTGAAGAGAGACCTTCATTCCAAAATGTGGCCGGCTAGAAGAGGCCAGGGAAGGGTAACTTACTAGCACGAGGGAAGAGAAACTGATTAAGTTTACGTATAAGTATGAACACTCTCCTGGGACCCTTATCACATGGGATACTGAAGGATTGTGATTTCAAGATCCCTGACCTCCCTCCCCTGCAGGGAAATTGTCTCTTCCGATTCCTGGTTTCCGGGCTCCGAAAATCGTGGGGCGCGAGGGCGGCATTCTTTGCTCTTTCGCAAAAATAAGAATTTCAGAACCAGCTAGAAAAATTCTTCAGTAGACACGGGATGGCTGCCAACACGCGATACCTATGAAGGCAAAGAGGGGAAGTAATTGCGGACAAGAGGGCGGACACACCGCTTTGGAAAGAAAAAATGAGAACGAAAAAAGTTGAGGGTGATGAGATACATTTCTGAAAAGCCAGAAAACTCCCCGAAGCTACAAAAATGATCTGGATACCATTACGACTGGTAATGGGAGAAGGGGGCTAACGGGGACGCTTTTAGAGTGGGCTGGGCACTGGGTGCAATGGATAAAAGGGAAAATTCGAGAGGGGCGACGGGGGTGGGAACAGAGGATAAAATCGCCATTCAGGCATTATTACCAGAAGTGGAAGGGTCTAAGGGGACAAGCGATGTGGCTGGTGACAAAGGAGGGGGCCATTCTTTGGGGTATTCGTTCTGACCGCGTCAAAGTGAGACAAGAAGGAGGGTCCGCAGCGGGACAGCTTTTGAGTGGCAGGAAACGAATGGACTTGAAGCCGGTGAGGGAGGGGGGGGTGTGCTTAGACATCGCGACGAGGGCGACCACGCGGCAGTGGGACACCGGCAAAAAGCGGTCGATATATAACCTTCGAAAAAAGTCCAGATCAATGTGTGGAGGAGATTTTGGGTGAGGGTTGGGAAACGAAGGAGCGGTCGCCAAGGGGTCAGACCATACTGCACCAAACAGCTGGACAGACGGATGACCGGTCAGGACCCCCACTTTTTCAGAGCACAGGGGGAGCATGTTACGCCGACACTCCCTTTACAAGAAACAAAAAAAACTGCGATCAACAAACGGGCGTCAAAGGAAAGTCGGGTACTTACCTCAGGACTTGGGTGGAAACCGTTTCGGAATAGTCGGGGGGGGCTAAAGGAGATGGTATAGGCTTCGTATTTTTCGCTTTAGCCGGTCGGGGGGGAGTAGGTCTACTTTAGTAGCTCCTACCTTTAGTCCTATTACGTCGAGATCGTGGAGGGAGAGGTAATAATTACACCAAAGCTCCAAAAAGAAATTGATGCTGATCGGTTTCCTGGGAAGGGTCGGAGGGGGAAGGGATGGTCCGTTCATATTGATTTTGACGGGAGTCCAAGGGGTCTTACACTGCGGTCATGAAGGGCGGGCTTTCGGCCACCAACTTGTAGGAAAGAAAGTTCCACTGTCGCGGGTTTTTCTAGAAAAAAAGGGGGCCGGAAGATGGGGGGGGGAGTGAAGGGGGGGCGGCTATGGCCGGACAAAGCAAAGGTCGAAACGCTTCCAAACGTCCGAGGTCCTCAGGAAATCTAACGTTAACTTCATGTCTGAACGACTGCATTATGCTCAAATCCTCCTTAGTCCTCCTCGACACTCTTGAAATCCCTTAAAGGCGCTTACCCATCTTTCTTACAGCTCTAAGAAGTTGACCTAGAGGTGACGGTCTGGGAAGAAAGAAGGAGCCTGGGGTCTTTCTTCAAATGTCCCTCCAATTCCAATATCATGGATTAAAAAATGTAAAAAAAAAAAAAATAACATCTACGACTGGTAAAAAAAATTCGTCAGTAGGGAATCCGAGCCGGTCCGCATTCCTCGCGAAAGCAAAAAAAAAAAAGTAGGGAGGAGCGGCGGGGAGGGGGGATTGCGGAGGGATGGGGTGTATCGGTGCGTACCGTCTAAGGTCGATAAGTATTGTTCTAGGGGGAGATGGGGGGGGACTCTCTGCATTTCGATATTGGGCTGTCGGACAAGGTCTGTGGCGTGCTCTTTCTTCAGTGCTGCTCAAGGGGTGGAGTCCATTCTCCGAGGAAATGGGAGTTTTCTGGTCTTTAACAAGGGTGGGCTTGATACCTAGGGCCTTGTACTCATGTTCTTAGACGCCGGGGTGGGTTACGTCGTATGAACTCGAAGGGTTTCTACGTTTTTTCCTTGAAAAGGAGGATAAAAAATGGGCTGGAGTAAGAGGCACTTCGGACGTCCATAGTCACTGGACGAAAAAAAGGAGCACCCCGGTGTCTCATTGTTGGGGGGGGGGGGTACAGCGGGGACGAAAAATACACTTAGAACGCCTTTAAAGAATTTAGCACTCTGGGGTGAGAAGTAGATGGGACCAGTTGGTCTGGCCTCGAAAACTACCCGGTTTTTGACAGTTCTGGAAAACTATAGCAGGGGCTTCGAACACTTCCCCCACTGGGCTTTAAACTGTTCTTTTCCCTTGGGAGGTTCAGAACTGAAGCTCCTGAGGGAGATCTGGGGGGGTGAGGGTCATTGTAACAAAGTTGGTTGTCGCCAACAAAAGAGGCGTGTCGAATAGAAAGCCTCTGGACTTTGGGGAGGCGGAGGATGTTAGGCAACGGGGGGGGAGTGCAAAGGGCTCGGTGTGGTTTGTGGGTGATGGGCGTCTCGGGGGCTTTGGTTCTCCCTGATTAAAAAGTTTAAATTCACGGTCAAACGTTTGTGAATTTGATCGTCGGCCGTATTTCAAAAAACCGAAGGATCGCCGGTTTCACTACAAGGCTGAAAGTCCGTGAGGGACTTGAGGGAGTCCTAGTATGTTTAGCATTTGTCTCCTCGTAGCGGACAACCCAAGAGGCCGCAAAGACTCCGGCTTAGTCAGGGTAATAGACCAAAAGCGTGTTAGGATAAAGAAGTAGATGGGGTATTCTTCTAGTTTCATGGGCTTATTTCCTGTATGGTAGCACGAAAGAAGAAGTCGGATTTTGGTGCCAGGAAAATCCTACGAGAAAGACATTTCTTCCTTCCGAAAAAAAGAAGAAACCGATGTCACTTATGAGGGGGAAGAGTTCCCGGTCGTGGCCCTACTATCGGGTGGGGACACTTCATTATGCCCACAACTATTCCGCCCTCGCCGCTCTCTCTCAGGTATCGGAGAGGTGGGATTCTATGGACCAAGTGATATGGTTTTTCGGTGGGGACGATTGAGGGGGGTGAGCGCGTCAGGGGGTTGGGGGTCGTAAAGTTTTCGCTGTAGCTACTTGGTGGGAGTGGTGCCGGGAAGAGTGATGCTTATGAGTGAAGAGATGACGGAACTCGGATAAAACACTCCCAACTTGGATTCGATTTAGGAAGTGAGGGAGAGTGGGATGGTGGGGTGGTTCCATTCTTCGGGGCCCGTTGTTGGTGGTCTTTCTTTAGGGGGACGAGGAAGAGGTTGGGAAGTGAGATTTGGAATGGCGGGGTTTCCATAGGACTGTAGTATTCGCTCGCCTAAGGGGACACCTTCCCCCCAAAAAGGGCTGAACTAAGGGTTGAGATTCAAGTAGAGCGGAAGGTTCTTCCTGGTGGAGATGTCTTTATTCCCTGCTCCGAAGAGCCTAGGGTCATCCTGCGCCCCTTTCAACTTCTGTGTGAATTCTTACAGGTAAGGCAACGCGGACCGGTCTTTAACCTAATGGGCCTTTTCGACCGAAAGTTACTTCCGATGGGTGTGCTCGTGGGGAGGGGGAAGGGGTTCGTACCATGTCTTGAAGGGGCGTTGTCCGGCCGTAGGGTTGGCGCTTACATTGTCCCGGGGGTTGGTCGTGGTATGCAATGACCCTCGTGAGGGGCCTTGGGGAGGGGAGCAGCGGGGAGGGCGTGTGGGTCCGGAGGAGGGGGGTAGATGGAGTGGGGAGCTAAGGATCTCAGATTGCTAATCGTTTGGCGTCGTAGGTTGGAGGGTCGTGGTGAGGCGATGTGTGTATGAGCGTCTGAACTGAGGCATGCCAACACAGGGGGGTGGGTTCGCCTTTGGGCACGGGGAAAGAAAGGGGGCACATAATCTCAATTAATCATCTACCTCAACTAGCCATACAAAAAGGGAAAGGGGTCTCTCCAAAGAACTCCTTCTCTCACTTCCATAGAACGTTGTGGGGGTACCTGTACCCGTACGTCCAACCCCATGACTGGAGTTCAGGGAAGGATCCCTATCCTGATCAACAAGGGGCCAGTAGATGTACGGGCTTTAGATTGCCAACTGAATGAGGGGAAGGCACGGAGGTTGGCTCTCGGTTGTTTCGTAAGTGGAAACTGGGGGCAATTGCTGAAGAGAAGGGGGGTCTCCTTAGGGGGACTTTGTGAAAAACCGAGCTTGGAAGGCCAAGGAAATGAATAGGCTCTAGGACCTAAGCTGCGGTAGGACAAAAACAAAAACTCATCCTGTGCAGCTGGGAGTCTTCGTCCTTCTGGGTTGGGATGTCGCCGACGAGTCGGGACATGATCCGGGACGAAAAATATGGTTTTAATTCAGGATTATTTCGAAGAAAGGTTTGTCTCGTCACTTTTTCCTATCATCGGGAAAGAGATGTGGGGGGGGGTCACCAAGTGGTTCGGGGTCAGTTATTGGCGGTGTGCAACTTTCCGGGTTTATGACGGTCTGCCAACTAGGGGGCTTAGAATGCCGGGTTCCCTCCCTTTCGCCTGGGACTTAGAAGACTGAGCTCCTTTTTTTCGAAGAAGGCCAATCCTCTGGATCTCTCTCCACCCCGCGATGGGAGAAAAAGAGCGCTCTATTAAGTGCACAGGGGGGGAGGCGTGGTTTCAACGTGCATCCACTAGTTCTGGAGGGTGTAATAGGGTTGCCGTCACTGGAAGACATTGGTTTCTCCTTCGGAAGAAGTGACAAGAAGTAATGGGGTTAGGGGGGCTGGTCCGGGAAGATCCCAACTGGAGGGGGGGTCCTGTTCAGGATGGAGGAGGGTGCCTCTCCCTCCTAAAAGAAACTTGGGTCCCCCCGCGCTGTTGATAGGGGGTATGGAGGGGTGTGTTTTCGGAGCTGGTTTGGCCTGTTGTAGGTGGGGGGGGGGTCCCGACAAGACGAGAGGGTGAGAACAAATGAGCGAAGCTCTCAAAATTGAATAGCTGCCTTTGGGAGGGACCGCTCAAAAAAAGGCCTACAAAAAAAAAAGGACAAAAAATGGTGGGGGGGTCTAACTTCACATAGGAGGGGTGGGAAAGTGTTGGAATAGACTCACCGAGCTCTGCATTCGGCTGCGTCGGAGGTTGATGGGACGTAATTATAACACAGAGTCCGAGAGGGCTTTCCCAACGAAAAGGAGACAAAAGCCTGGACGACATACAATAAGTACCGTTTCTAAATTAAGAAACGGATGTGGTCGATCCCAAGCCTGGTTCGGGCATTTGTCGCCAGCGTACAAACAACAATAGAGAGGAATTGAGGAAAGCCGGTAGGGGGGGGGAGTGGCCGTCACCTGTCCTGGAGGGATAGGGAGGGTTACAAAAAGCCCTGACGTCGAGGGCCTAAAAATAAATGCAAGTAGGTACCGGAGAAATAAACCCTCCATCCGAGAGGTATCGGGGGGAAGCGAGCTGGGAAAAAAAAATGGATGAGACTTTACTCATGACAATCCCCCTGGGTTACAAAAAACCGGCAAAAGGCTCAGCCCCTATCGCATTTCAAAAGAAGAGGAAAAGACGTCAACGGGCAACATAAGTAAAGTGTAAAAAACCATCAGGGAGAAGAAGTCCAGACCGTTCACTGAGGATCAAGAACTAAACGAAGTAACAGGGCTTCGCAAACGGGAGAAACGATTCCCAATAACCTCCTCCTCGATACCAAGGGAAAGCGCATGGTTAAATCGTAAGGAACTGCGAAGAAAGAAGTACCATTTGCATGCCCGAACAAATGAAGGAAAAGTGAATTGCGTGGGGGAGGAGGGGACAGAAATGGAATATCACAGTGGGGGTGTGGCAACGGAGAGACACAATTTTTCTGAATACAAACGAAAAAAACTTTAATCGCTCGGGGGGGCAGGAGGGAAAGGGCGACGGCAAAAATCTTAGTCGATTGATGAGGGAAAAGGGACCAAACAAGAGCTTCCTGGGGTAAATCTTTCTCCTGACAATCACTCTAAGAAGTCAAGGGTCACTTCCTGAAACATAGAAAAATCAAAAACTTCTAACACCGCGGACGCCCGGAGTAGGACGCGGGAAAAAAGAAATGTCAAAGAGGAAAGCGTCGAATGGGTGCCTGCAATAAAAGGAGAACAAGAAAAGGGCTTTTCCCCACGGTGAGGAAAACAAGGCAGACAAATGCATTAACTCGAAGAGAAATAAAAAAAGGGCGTAAATGTGTGCCCTCCCGCGGGGGCGTAAACGGTGGCAAGAAAACCGTCCGAAAAAAAGAACAAAGGAGACCAAGATTAGGAGATACCGGCAGGAGCTCAACTCAGCAAAATCGGCCGGAGACAGAAGGTTCAAGAAAAACCGAAAAACAAAGTCGAAACAGAAACAAATTTCTATTAAATTAAAGGATTCGTTCCTTAAAAATGGAAAAATCGGGAAAAATTGAAAAACCACTCCTACTGTCCCGGGAAAGGGACTAGAGGACGGCGCAACAAACCACTAGCACGCCACCGACAATGGACGGAAAAACACGGAAGGGGAACTAGGAAAGTCTAGACCCACCGGCACAAAAAACGAGAACTATGAAAAAGGGGGGGGAGCCAATATCGGCGCACCTTACAAGAATACGCCGATAGACCAGAAGACGGATTGGGTACTCTAGAATTTCAGAGAGGTGAGGGGGGAGGAGCTCTCAACGATACGAAGAATGTCAAAAAGGGGGGGAAGCGGAACTCAATGGGGCATTGGGAGGAACAAAGAAAACCTTAGAGAGCCTTTTGGCAAAAATGGAGTCAACTAAGAAAGAAAATTTTAGGGGTCAGCAGAGCGGTTAATGAGGGAATAGGGACACAGTTTCAGGCCGCAGGCGGAGTGAGGCACTCACCTTGAGGTGGAAGAGGGAAAGGGGGGGGACCGGTTCGGGAAATGAAGAAGTTAAGCACTTTTTCCTTTTGTCTAAAAAAAAAATAGAAAAAAAACAGCAAAAGCGCTGCAGGGAAAAGAAGATAGGATGAAGGAAAAAAGTACCAAAGAAAGACATCCCGATTTGAGAACGGATTTGGGAGCCTTAAAGAACCCGAACATAGTCGAAAAAGGAAAAAATGAAGGAAAAGACGCTGAACACAGTGAGAAGACGCCCAACTTAACAAAGAATCACATCACAAAGTAGTTAATGGAAAGGGGTGTGAGAAGATCGACGTAAAAGATAGGAGGAAAGGTTACAGTCCGTGCCCAATCAATCCAAAAGATAGAGAGGAGCGCCACTAGGACGAAAACAAGGAATACAAAAGGAAAATTCGTAAAGACGAGAGGGGAATAGGTGCAAATGGTTGTGAAAAAAGGGGCTAGGATCCGGTAGGTCCCTTCAGAGTCATAAAATTCCCGTTTGAGGGGATCAAAGGGGAAGCGGCGAAAATTCTACGCTCTTATCTGGTATGGGGCGGCTGAGACTCGGAAAGGTCAGAGAAAAGGGGGGAGAGTGGACGTTCTCAAAAAGAGCATCATCGCCGGCTTAAAAAAAAAAATAAGAAGGGATCAATTACAGGTTGAGTAATATAACTCAGGCCAATGGGGAGACTTTTGAGCCTTGCGGTCACGAGAATCAGAAAAAGCACCTACCGAGATAAGACCATAAAAAACAAGTAAAAAGAATGACTTGAAGAAACAGGCTGAGGGGACCGGGAGCAGCTTTAAAGAAGACCGGAATTGTCATCAAGACATCGGTCGGCGAGAACGAACCGGGGGAAATAACGAGGGAAGAAGGATGAGGGGAGATATTCAATCTGCCAAAAACAGTCCACAAATTAGAAAGGGGAGGTAGCGTTAAGAAGGAAAAGTGCAAAGTGCCACCGCAATAGAAACGTTAGGGGGACGCGGCGACTTAAAGTAGCAATAGCCAGGCAAGAGAGGGGTGGCGAAGGAAAGGGGGGGTACCGCTTCGGGAGCGTCTGGGCATGGGAAAGGAAAGCCCTCAGTTCGAATAAAAAACCTTTCAAGGGGTTAGGACGGAGGACGACAGGCTGGGGGGAGGCGTGAAGAAAGGTCAGGCAATGATCAACATTTGATCGTGTTGGTCCTCGGTTGGAAGATGATAAAAGCAGAAAGCAGCATGTTCTCTTCTCGGGGTGGGGGAACTCGAAGAGGAAGTCGCAAAAATGTCGCCCTGCAACGAGGATTAAGGCGAAAACGGAGGAAAGGGCAGGGAAGGAATATCAAAGGTCCTGCGCCAAGGTAGCGGGGGCGGAGGACGCTAATAATGAGCGAAAATCCAAAGAAGGCTTCGGGGGAGGTCCGAGGGCCTTCGTTGCTATAGAAGGAGGGAAAACAAGAGAAGCCATCTAGGGTTGCATGCACTGCTCTAACTTCACTCCGGATGCAATGCGGGCCAAGGAGGTTTGGCCTCTCCGCGGGGTGGGCCCCAAGAAAAAGAGATTAAGAGGCCAAGGGGGACAAAAATCAAAGGAGGTCCTTATTTGTTTTGTCGAACATGAAAAAAGGAAAAGAGGAAAAAAACGCAAACGGGAGGTGGAGGACTTGTCGATGGAAGACAAGAGGATTAAAGGGAGGGAGGAGGAAAGGCACATACGCCAAGGCGCCCTTTTACATCAAATGTTCCCAAAGAAGGAATGGGTCTATGTCTCTCAAAGAGACAGAGGGGAACAAGTCGGCGAAAACACGAGACGAGAAAGGAAGATACACCGAAAAAGGAGTCAAGGAGGAATTATCGGGGAGGGCGGGATAACGCGTACCATCAGGGCGCCCGAGAGGAAGTTGAGGGGGGAAAGGACGCAAGACAATTTGGTCGGTGAGTACAAGGACGATGAAGTAGATCACGACTGAGAAGGACTCTAAGAAAGAAAGGAGGAAAAGGAGAGTAAAACCAACGGTCGAGACGGGGAAAAGGCCAAGTCCATGTACTCCCGCCCAATGCAGGCGAAGGAAGAGTAGGGGGGCGCCCAAAACTATTTCCAAAATAGTAAATGAAGCAAGAGCGCTTACTCCTGTTCCCGAAGGGGCCGAAGTAAGGACGCACTTGTTCGAAGGTTGGTCCACATTTAGCTTTTCAATGAAAGGAAAAGGAAAGGAAGCAATAGAGGATGGGAAGGGCGTCCACTGCCGACCCAGGGAGAAACCAAGAAACGAAGGGGCTTCTAAAAGTTATATGGAAAACAGGAATCCCCTTGCCGGCTGAAGACGAAGGACATCAAGCGGGGGGGGGGAGGATTGGAAGGGGCCGGGCCGGGGGCGCGTGAAACAGCATGTAACAAAAAGTTAAAAGAGACCAAGCTAGATCCGGTGAATAGCATAGAGCGTGGGAAAACGAGAGAGAGCGTACAAACCCCTTTGTCACCAGCACGGGAGGGACCCAGGAACACGGGAGTTAAGGGAAGCTCATTTAGGACGCCGACCGCGCCCGAGAAATTCTCACTCTGGGAGCCGCCTGAGGAGGCATAAAAGGACTGAACAGTTGAGGGAAAAGGGCATGGAAAGAAGGGGCACGGGGATGGATTGGATGGGTACTCCAAAAAAAGCGAAAAAAACAGTAGAGACCAAGGAGGGAAGTCACTGGATTCTCACATCAAAAATAAAAAAGGTCAGTACCGTTAGAGGGGCCCATAACTGAAGGGGGGAAAAAGAGGAAAGAGTTTCTTCCAGTAGAAAGACTCTCACCTAAATCACAAGGAAGGGAAACTGGAATTCAAACATCGCATGGTTGACTTTAATTAAAAACGAAAAATTTTTGGGGAAGGAATGCGCTGTGGCACTGGATTCAATTGATAGAAAACGCTTTAAAGGAGTACCGATTGGGGGCTGAGAATGTAGAGACCGGAAGAAAAGCTAGCTCATTGATGCCCTCGGCGGAAGAGGGGAAGTTAAGAAAATGGCGAAAGAGCCTTTGGATTAAAGGAACAGCTGCCAGTATCAACAAGGGGGGACGCACGGAAAGGGATGGGCGGAAAAGTTGAGGAAAGTCGAAATGACGGGAGCGAGATAAATCGTGGCGTGAAACGAGGACAGGCGTAGGAGAAAAAAAAAAAAAGAGTTCAAAGCGCTATGGTCCACTTCGAAATTGCCACAAGGGGGGGAAGGTAAAGGTTTTGTTCTTGTTTGTGCAGGACGCAGCGGTCAAGGGAAGAGATAGTCCACCTAAAAGGACTCTCCGAGACGTAAGCAAGCAAATTTCCTAGGACGCTCGTCAGAAGGTGAAAAGACAGAAAAACTAAAAGTACATGTCATCACGGAAGCCTCGGAAAACATTGGGGGGGGTTGAACCAAATAATTTGCGACTGCGCGGGGGGGGAGAGAGGGTAGAGGGGGAAGGGGACTGACAAACTTTCTCTTAACTGTCACTGAGGAGATGGAAAAAAAAGGTGCCCCCGGGACTTTTCTACTTGATCGGGGACGATAGAGAAGTCAACCTAAAAAGGAAGGCAGTGTTAAGGGGATTCTTCTCCCAATTGAGTGTTCAGGGGGGGGGGGAAGAGACTCTTTTTAAGAAAGAGGAGGGATTGACAAATGTTTGCGGAAAAAAAGGCTGGGAAGAGCAACTCGCGCATGAGTGAACATTCCGGGAAAGGGGGCAAAAGGAAAACGAGAGATTGGGGACGGCAGCGCATATAAGATGCTGGGGGGGTCGGCTTAAGGGTTTGAAAGAGAAATTCTATGCGAAGGATTGCACAGTCCGAGCGTTTGCCTCAAGAAAAGGCCTGTACCTTCAAACAAGAAAAAAGGCTTGATGCTCACCTCCGCCTAAGGGGAAACTAAAACCTGCGAACAGCGAGTAAGCGTGGGCTGACTCGCATTACAGAAGGCGAGATGAGGTGAAGTCAAAGGGAAACGGCGGAGAGACGGGAAAGGCCAATATCAGAGTTCTTCGAGAAAGAAACAGCGCATATCAGTAAGTTGCAGCGGCGAAGAAGACGATCGAAAATGAAAACCTAGCGCTCAGCGTGTCCGCAAGAGGGAGAGAGGCGGAGTGGAAATAAAAAAGGGCTTGGAAGTGTGGAAGGCGTTCCGATTGTCAAGGGGACGGAAAGAGTAATTGTGATCGATGGGACGTAGAAGGCTCCGGCGAAAGGGGGGAGATAAAGGAAAATAGTGAATGAGTATTCTACGGAAAAAAAGCGAGTATGAGTGGGATGTCAATTTTCTGAAAGAGTAAAAGGAGGGCCCTTTGTTACCTCGAAGGGTATAAGAGGGGGAATCGGGCGGGTTGAGCCGTACTGGATCAAGGCTCTGGCCCTAAGAGGGCGTTCGGGGTCTTACGGCTCACATCTGCGGGGTGGAAGCAAAGTACTCAGGCCGGGCCTCTCCATTTGAGGGAAAGGTATGTACAACCGTACCGAGACGAACCATGAAACGGTCCAATCTGGGAGGCGGTTTAGGAGCTCGAATGCAGATGCACGGGGGGGGGGGGGAGGCCGAGGGTGATATCGGGTAAAAAGACGAGGGGGGGAGAAGGCGCCTTGCGTGCCAAAAAGGAAGAAAGTAACGGCGGGAAATGGTATTGGGAGGGGCGGTGGAACGTACCGAGAGTAGGGGGAGGTCATGTGCGTGTAAAACTTCTAGCATGAAAATTCAGGGGGGAGGTGGGGGGTACCAGCGGGTTTCGGATAGTTGAGGGGCGCGTGGGTAACCGCTCATCAATGACTATCGCAGAGTAAAATGGATGTGCTGGGGATGAACATAGGGAAAAGCTTGGCAGTTTTTGTCGGCGGTGTAAGGAAAAAGAAGGGGGAGAAAAAGAGTCAAAGCACCCCGGTCGTAAACGCATAAGGGAAACCTGGACGCGCCCAACACACATTCCTCGCGTCAATCGTTCTCTTAGTGGGGGGGACATGGGAAAAAGATTCGGGTTGGGATGCAAATGGAATGAGAACTGGCTTGGCTTTCTGAAACCGGCTTGGTTGTTATCGAGAAGAGGGGAGGGAAACAAGACCGCAGTGGTTGACGAGCCGACCGAGGGGTGGCGAGGCCACCGCGTCAGGCCGTGACGTTCTGGACGGGTTCATAACAGGGAGCAAACAATTAATTAGGGGAGCCGGGGGAACGAGAATCTTTTGAGAGGGCCTGGCTGAGTCGTTAAATGCGAAGGGGGAAAGGGCGGGGGGAAGGGGTGGAACGGGTTAATTTAATGAGGAGAGCAAAAGGGAGGAAGCTCTTGAGGGCTCTACGCTTAGTTGCTTGTCTTAGAAAACGGCGAAAAAGGGGGACAAAAGGGGATGCCGGAAGATCAGGAGCAGTAACCTCAACTAGCAGACCAGGGCGGATAATCAATACCGCGAGGTCTCTCAAAAAGGGAGCGAACTAGGGGGGGGGGGACCGAGAAAAAAACCAAATGCCAGAACCAAGTGGAGGGGGGTTTGTCTCGTCGACCACTTCGGCCCTTCGTCCGGGGGAATTAAAAGCTTCCTTCAGGGTAGTCGGGGAGTTGGGAGGGGCGTTGAATTTAAAGGTAAGGCGGGTCGCCGGTTAACATGAAAACAGTCGGAGATGGGGCGGCGACAACGGCAAAAGGCAAAATTCAGACGCGAGGGGGACGCTCAGGCGTGATGCTATCACGCAACCCAAAAATCAGAGGCCTGGGAGGCGTTTGTTTAAAATGCGGCTAACATGAGTCCTGGTGACTCGAAAGAAGTGTGCGTGAAGGCCGGGGGGAAATAAGCACTTTAGGGAGTCGGATCGGAGCACAAGAAGGAGGTGTGTTTCCATTCACGGTGGTGGATAATTAGGGAAAGGGCAGGGAAGTTCGACGGGTCAAAGAAAGGAAGGGTGGAAGTCCTTCAAGGTATCGAGATCTCGAAACTGGAACGTCCGATTACGTGAAGAGCACCCTTGAAAAGTGACGTCGAACAGGGCCTCGTCGGAAAAGAAGGACTAAAGAGTGGGAACATCACCCCGAATAAGATAAAGAAGGCAACGACCTTGACAACAAGCGAGGGAAGCCCGCAAAAACAGGGAGCGCTCTCAATAAACACACGGCTGGGTTTCGAGGACAAAAGGGAGTAAACTACAGGGAAAGATCAAAAAAGGGCGAAACCCACAGTGATTTTGGGGGGAGCAGAACCCGGAGCGCAAAGCGTTCGTCGGTAATGGGGAGCCAGAAGGTTAGAAAGAAATCCTGCAGGGTCCGAAGGAAATGCTGTAAAGGGAAGTCGAAAAGAAAAGCGACAATCACCTCCGTGGACGACAATCCGTGGCGCTAAGCCGCGGAAAGAGGTAGGGGTTCGGCGAAAAAGAACGTGTCGGACTGGTTGTCGGCGCGGGAAAACACCATAGTTCAGGCAAGGAAGAAAATCGCGGTAGGGGGGACGGGAAAAGGTAATTGACGTATATTGATAGTTGAGGTTAAGAATAGTCAAAGGGACGGGGGGGGCTCAGAAAAGTGGTGTTCCGCCCCAGGAAAAACGCGTAGAGAAGAAAAAGAAACTAAGAACTGGCAAGGCTCGCGTGACTTCCACAAACGGGGACAAGCGTAGGAAGCCAAAGGGGACAAACTCAAGATCAAAAGCCCCTCGCAAGAGGAAAAAAATAATGGAAAGGAAACGATTCCACTCCGAAAGTAGAAGTCCAGAAAGCGTGAAATTAAGAAAGGCTCACCAAGGAGCAAACTCGCGGAGGAAAGTAGAAAAAAAACCCTCCCGCCAAGAAAATCATAAAAGCCGGGTAAAAAGAGTAGTGAAAGTCAGTCCAGATTCCGAAGGGGGGGCAAAAATCCCAATCTCATTGGAATTATTCAAAAGACAAAAGGGTCTAACGCTGAAGCGCGTTTCGGGTCGTCGCGGGGAAGCGATGTAAAGACTCACTACCGTGGTGGTGAGGCGAACTTTGGGCAAGAAGGGGGTCCTTGGTAAGGACAAGGACACACTCCAAAAAGTAAAGACTAGAGGGGGGGGAAGGGTTCACATTATTGACGAAAAAAGTGGGATGATTCCGTGAAATAGCAAAAAAAAATGAAGGAGGACGCATAAATTGGGGAAAGAACCAGAATAGCCAATACACCGAGTACTCCTTATCTGTGCCCACGAAAATAATGAGATTA
>Ga0179593_1516807_pt1 | contig 20059 bp, 24 predicted proteins | sample CZODoug2_1_08_16_FD_185931 | JGI IMG/M metagenome (GOLD analysis project Ga0179593, IMG submission 185931) | Vadose zone soil fungal communities from Angelo Coast Range Reserve, California, USA - CZODoug2_1_08_16fungal (PacBio error correction) | ecosystem: Environmental > Terrestrial > Soil >...
AAAAAGGGAAAAAAAAGACCTTCCTCTTCTGGAGAGGGGAGGGGAAGTGCGCTATCGATCGAGGGGATTCATAGCGTTTAGGAAGGAAGAGGGGTTATCTCTTTATCGACTGGGGCCAAGGAAACACGACTATACCTGCAGCGGGTCTTCGGAAGGGGGGTAGGAACTTCGCCTTGTTCGGACTGTTTGGGGGGAAAGGAGCTTCCGTAGTAAAGGGGGGGGGGTGTGTTGGGGGGGGGGGGGGGGGGGGTCTTTGTACTAACCCGACAAAAATGAGAAGCAAACACAGGCATCAAAGAAAAAAAAGGCGAAAGAAACGATTGATGCTGTCTTTGGATGCAGATGCTTATAGATAGGAGGAGTGCGCTTATGGGAAACACCAGCCGGCAAGTGTGCTCTTCCCCTTCGGAAAGGATCACTCCGTGGTCGGAAGGGGAAAAGAGGCGGTGAAGTCTATCTCTACCGGGACGAACAGTCGATTGCCGCGGAGAGAAGAACTTCGGGTCGGAGGGGTGGAAAGGGAAGTTCGATCTGGCGTCGTTAAGTAAAGAGCCATGATCTCGGCAGAGGTTGTCAAAAGGAGGTCGGGCAGACTTCTCTATCGAGGAAGCGATTGGTCGCTAAAGGAAAGGAGAGGATTATTGATATTTTTTGGGGAAAGAGTTGTTGACCCCAAATTCAAAATCAGCGCTACCAAACTTAAGGAAGATTGGACTTCCTCAAACGCTTCTGCAATGCGATTTAACATATAGTGAAAGGGGGAAGTACGCATCAGACCTGTCAGGAGGGGGGAAAAGTATCCTTCGCCATCCGCATCAGAGCCTGCCAGAGGGGGGGCTGGAGTGAAACCATTCAAGGGAAAGAACCTTACATAAGGACGAAGAAGAGAAGTCTCGCTCTGGGATGAGCCAGCGAGGGGCAAAATATTTTAGAAGGGGCGTCGACAGCTCAGGAGGGAAGCGATCCCCGGGCCTCATCACTCGGAAGGCATCGCTTGACTAGATAGCAGAGATTTCGCCCTACCTCCCTCCTCACTTGGGGCAAAACATTTCTTATTTGGGGTCGGGGAGGAAAAAAGAATCTAACTCTATATCTTGGAAGGGAAATTGGAGCGCCAAAAGCCAGCAGCAAGCTGAAAAAAGGTTTTTCCTCCAAACCGGGGGTCTACCTCTCCTCCTGAAAAAACGGTTTGGAAAAAAGATTCCCTTCCCAAGAGGAAAAGGAAGAAGAGCCATCCCTTCCCAACTGGAGAAAAGGGGAGCAGTTGGAAAGAGGGAAGGCTGACGTACTTTGGAAGGGAGGAAAAAAGGAAAGGCAATCTGCCGAGCCAGAAGTACCGTCTAGAAGAAAGATCAGTATTTACCTGGGCGGGGAAGGAGGAGGCGTCTCGAGAGAGAGAAGGGGGGAATTTGCCTCTACAGAAAGGGGAAAGAGCTAGGTCGGAGCTCTGCATCCATAGAAGGGGGGAGGGAGGGGGGAGAAGAAAGGGTCAGAAAGAAAAACAGATTAAGGAAGGGGGGGGGCGACCCATTTCCGAAGGGAGAAAAAAAGGGAGCATCCTTCTTTTCCGAGCATGAGAAAGAGAGAAGAGGAACTAGATAGGAAGGGGCGTGGTCTCCCTTTGTGAAAAGAAAAGAAGAGGAAAGGCGCATAACCGCGCATCGAGAGGGGGGGAGAGGAAGAGAGCGGGAAATACAAAGGAAGTAAAAAGATCTCTCACAAACCCAACAACGGAGAAAAAGAGGGGAAAAAGGGAAAGGGGATGTAAGCTCGACTCTCTGCTAGAAAAGAGAAAGAGAAAGAGATCTCGGGGGAAAAAAAGAATCGTTGTATGTTTCCCCAAAGGCGAAAGCCGGATTCTCGACGACCTGAACCGCAAAAAGAAGGAGGGTCGCCAAGAAGAAAGAAAAAAAACTTTCCTTAACAAGGGAGAGAAAGGGGGGAAAAACTTAATTCTTATCCTCCTATAAGAAAAAGAGGACGTGGGGAGGAACAATTTCTAATGGATAGAGGGAGAGATCCATTATGGAGGAAAAGAAGAGGGAAGAAAAAACTTTCACATTTTTTGTATAAAGAAAAGAAAAGAGACAATCCTCCTCTCAGGAAAAGGGAGTGGAAAATTCCCCTTTCCCTGAAAGGGGGAGGGGGGTGGATTTCTTTCTATTCCGGAAAAGAAGGGGAACATGGGGCCAACTTCCTTCCAAGAAGAAAAAGTGGGGAAATGTGTCTCACGGGGGAAAAAGAGATTGTGCCTGGGGAGGGGGTCCTCCCTTTTTCCCTGGAAAAAAGAAGAAAGCCCTTTTCCTCTGGGGAAGGAAGAAGGGGGCAAAGGATGCTGTTCAACTCAGTAGGGAAGCTTATTTCTCTCCAAGTAGGAAAAAAAAAGAATGCGAGGGGGGGGGAGTCATCCACTATCGAAAGGGGAGGGAAAAATTGGCCTTCTTTCGGTAAGAATCGGGGGGGGGGGAAGCTTTCCCCGCGAGGGAGGAAAAAGAGGTCTTCCTATTTTCTCTCGAAGAGAATAGAGGGGCTCCTAATCCAAGTTATCAAATATGGTAGGAGAGGAGGATAATCATTCAACTATAAGAGAAGAAGGTCTGGAAGGCTTCATTCTATTTATTGAAGAGGGAAAGAAAAGAAGGAGGGACCTATTTCTTCTCCGGAAAAAAAAAGGGGGGAATTTGAGCCTACTACTGATGGGAGGGGAGTCCTTCCTTTCAAGAAGAGGGGAAAAAAAAAGGAAGGATTTCCTTAAAGGAGTTACTTGTTTCCTAGCGAGGGAGGGGGTGTGGGGAAGGGGCTACACCCTGAGGAAAAGAGGCGTCTCTCTACCCAATAGATTGAGGGAAAAGGAAGGAGATCTCGGGAGGCCCGACTCTATTTTGAGGAAAAAAGATATCCTATATCATTTCTATCGAAAAAGGAGGGGGGGGGGACAGAAGGAACGAATCTCTACTACTAACTATAAGAGTCTCCTTTTAGAACGAGAGGGGAAAGACGCCGGGGAGGATTCCCTCCACTGCCGAAAAAGAAGGGAAAATGCCGGGACGAGGGCTTAACTCCCTCTACTTCGCATGGGAGGAAAAAAAAAAGACTCTCTATTTTCTCATCCAAATAACAAAAGAGGAGAGAGCAGTCGGGGAAGGAGGTCCCATCCCCTCCTCCAGAGAAGGGGTTCTATCCCAATAACTATTTCTCATAAGAGAAGGGAGGAAGGAAACATCAAAAGAGAAATTCATCACTCAGGCGAGAAAGCTACTCATCTTGCAAAAAGAACTTCCTTTTCCCCTTTGGATCAAAAAGGCCAGCAGTTGCGAAGACAAGGAGGAATCCAGGCGCGCATTCGCGGAAAGAGCCACAATCGGAAGGGAGGGAGGAGAACACAACAACGGAAACTGGTCCGAAATACCTGACGAGGAGAAAAGGCTGACTATCTGCTGGGAGAGAATAGGGGGAGAGAAAGAAATTCAACCACGCCGAGGGTTTCCAGATTCAGGAGAGAAGCAATCCTCTTCTCCTGGAGGAAGACCCTCTCTTTTTGTGGAAGAAGAAAGACCGAAAAAAAGAGAAAGATTGCTTTTTCTCTCCCACGACCAACTGCGCTAAAAAGGATCATCCCACAAGGAAAAAAATGGAGAGAACGACAAGGGGGATGCCTCCCCTTCTTCTCTCTGCGGGAAGTTCCCCGTCGACTTGGAAGGGAATGCAATCCCGGGTGAGAAAGGTCCCTTTCTCTTCCGCGGGTCGGCCTTGTATGAAGAGGGGAGAAAAGACCAAAAACGCTTGCCGCTGCGCGGAAGGGCAGAAGGACTTCGGGGTCGGAGGAGAAAAAAGGAGGGAAAAATCGCCTGTAGATCGCATATCGCGATAGGGGGAAGTTGGGGAAAAAAGAGTGCGAGGGAGCCGTCGATATCAGCAAGGAAAGGAAGAAGACGACTTCAGCATGAGGGTGGGTTTGAAAAGCGGGACACAGCAAATTCTTGATCATAAAGTGATCGATGATGATCATAGGGGGACAAACGAGGAAGGGAAAGGACTGCCGGCGCAGAGAGGGTCCGTCGTTCTCAAAGGAAGAGGACTCATCATTATCCTGCACATAGGGGATGGAGTGCACGCGTAAATAAGAAGAGGGAAAGAGGAAGATTCCGCTCGGGGTTATCAGAGGAAGAGGAGCCTTTTCTTCTTTCGTGAAAGATCTCTTCTGGATAAGGGAGCAAGAAAACTCTCCTCATAGAGAAAAGCTGCTGACGCCACGAAACAAAAAGGGGAAAGGGCACGCCGTCCATGTCATGCAAACCCATTTCTCTAGTGGCGAGAAACACAAACGGGAGCTGGGAGTTTCGGATAGAAAATTGGAGCGCAAAGAAAGAGAGGAGGGGGGGAAGGGGGTCCGACACCAGAGTGGGAGGTGCATGGCGAAATTCGAACGGAAGTTAAAGGAGGGCGGGAGCCCTTTCAATTGTGAAGAAAAAAAAACGCTGATAGGCTTTCTCATGGGAGGAGCGGTGGGGGGGCGTAGACCTTGCCCCTGGCAAGAGGGCCCTGCCTCGACCGAAGGAAGGAGAGGGAAAAGTCCCGCAAGGATTACCTTTTCGGGGAGGTTTCTTCGGACCGTAGAGAATGCGAGGGGAAGGGCGACCAATTCTTGCCCGATCGATCCTGTACGCTGCCATCGGCGGATGGAGCGGAAAGAGCCTCGTTGGTCATCAATCAGCGGGCTACCGACTTCCGTTTGGCGAACTAGTGAACAGCGGGGGGGGGGGGGTACGACATGATCTCTCTTGACGACCAACGAGAGGGGAGGCGGTCCTGTCGTCGAGAAGTGGGGGGGGGGAAAAAAAGAGAGGCGGCAGAACGAGCATCTTCTCGAGGCCCGGGAGAAAAGCGGCGTCCGCGATCCTCGTGAAGCTCGCAACACAAGAGGAGAGGCGGCAGGGTACCCTATATTCCGATGTACTCGACGAGAAAAAAAGCTGACCGGCGTCCTCGGCCGATGATCGGGGGAAGAGGGAAAGGGACCAACGCGACCCACGCCGGAATGTCGCGTTCGCCTATCGTGGGAGGGGCTCGAAGAAAGCAAAAAAAGAATGACCCCTATCATTCGGCATTTTGAAGACCAGCGTCCTTAATGAGGTGATGAAAGCAGACCGGAAGGGGGAAGATTGAAGATACCTGCGCTCAGGGGCAGAGGAACCGTACACGTTTGGGATAAAGATCCCTCTACTTCCGAAAGAGGTAATCCTTATGCGGGATTGTGGAGGTGAAAGGCTCGGCAGCTTCATTGCAACGTCTAAAGAAGATGTTCAAGGGTGAAAGCAAAAAGAAAGCGAAAGGAGGCGAGATATACCATTGAGGTCTTTTCCAGGCACGGAGGAAGTAAAATGGGAGGGGAATACCTCTTGTGGTCGGAGAAAATCAGTGCTGCTTGATGATGAAAGGGACGCCCAGGGAATCAGGAACTCCCATATCTTCTCGTTCGATGGGAGGGGCAGATGAGGGGGGGGAGAAAAATTGGTCTTCGTGCTGTAGTAAGCGAGTTTCGTCGAGCTTCATCCGCGTGAAGAGAAAATATCTGGGGGATGGAGGGGAGGAGCCTCGTCCGCTAGAGGGTCTAAGGGGGCCAAGACGCCAAGGAAGAAAGCATGAACGAGAGGAACAGCGCGGACTCTTACCGGAGAAAGTCGAATGTATTTCAGCGTGCACTAAGACAGGAACCGGGAGGACTTGGGCGAAGGCTTCCTGTCCAGGAATGATTGGGTACGGCAGTCGCGCCGGAAGTAGGGGATTGAGAGGGGGGGAAAAAGGGAAAGGGGAAGGGTGGCACCCGCGGGAAAAAAAGGGGGCGTTCTTTTCAAAAGAGCCCAAGGGACGGAGAAAAACGCTTGCTTATATCTCCTGCTCCTAGGGCAATCGAGATCTTTCCCGACGCGGATGGGCACTAGGAAATCTGAAAGAAGAAGGACGCTTGGACTTACCTACAAAAACGCGACCCAGAAGGCCAAAAAAAGACGGGGAGGAACTCGGTCCCTTTTCGAGGTCTCGAAAGCCGCTTCCTCCCATGCGACCAGGAGGGTCCTAAAAAAAGGGGGGTGTGGCAGTCTTGTCTTAAAGCCTCGGGGGGGACGACCGATCTCATCCATCCCGATATCGGGGAGCAAAGCCAGCGTTTCGCTTGCCTCATTCGTATTGCGGGGGGGGGTTTTTTTCGGTCCCAGGGAAAGGGGGGTAGGGCGAACGTATTACTTCCGCCGTTCCTTGCAGCAGAAAAAAGATGGATATGCAGGAAAAAAAGAAAAAAGGATCCCAACCAGTCCTACTAAAATCTTGCCACGCGCTCTGCCTTGAAAAGACTTTTTGCTTTTTTAACAGAAAAGGAGGGGCTCGCCATTTCACACTCATCGCCAAGGATCGGATCAGAAGAGAAAGACGGAAAAGGCAGGTCTTTCTTACTCATTCTTATGGAAAAGGGGGAGAGAGGAAAAGAGATATATCTCCTTTTCCGAAGAAAGGGAGAGGGACGGAAAAAAAAAAGGGTTTTTTCCTATCTGCTGGATAGGGTGAACCTGTCTATCACGCTGGGGGATGGTCAAAAAGGGCAAAAAAAAAAGGGGGGGGCCAGATTCTTCTCCTGTTTATCAGCATAGAAAAAGAAGCGACACTATATGGTTTGGGCATGCAAGAGGCAAGGAGGGAAGTGGATTGGGATCGAACACTGACCAATTCTCGGGAAAAGAAAAACACAGCAACCGCATCACGCCTGGGAAGGTAGGATGGCAAAAGAAGAGGGAGAGGAATATAGGTCTCCCATGAGGGATTTTACAGGAAAGGAAACCTAGAGGAAATGCTAGCCGTGGAGTAATCTTCTTTTAATTCAAAAAGAAAAGACCGATTCGAACAGGCGATTGAAAGGGGTAGAAAGATGCGGGAAAGTGGAGGTCAGTTAATTCCAAAATCGCCTGGAAGGGGCGCGATCTTTTGGCCGAAAAAGGGAAGCTCTGATGAAGAAAAGAACGTCTATAGGGGGGGGCAGCTAAGACTACGGAAAGCAGGAAGAAGAAGGGGAAAGCCACGAAGGGAGGGATCATCACGCTCTAGCCACCAGAAGGTGGACGCCTCCACCCGTACTTCAATGCGACCCCAGAAAAGGAAAAAGTCCTTCTTTCTCAAAGGCCTTTCCGGAGAAGGAGCTCGAATTCCTCATCAGGGGAGGCCTGCAGGGAAGGGGGGGAGAAAGGAAAGAAGGGGGAGAAAAAACGGTCAGAGGGGTCGGTGACTAATCCATCGAGGTAGCAAGGATTATGTCGAATAGAGAGGCCGGATCTCATCTATAAAGAAAAGAGATACAGCAATCGTTCACTCGGATGAAACCGAAAAGAGAACGGAAGAAAAGGGCATCCAATCTCCACCCATTTCGAGGAAATCACATAACATCCAAAAAATCGAACGCGAAAAGGGATGAGGAGACAGGAGGAAAGGGACACATGCACTTCTTTTGAAGAGGGTACCACCACAGAGTGTGTCCGACAGGAAGCAAAGAGAACGGGGGAAAACGTAATGGCCAGTAACAAGGGCTGAGAAGGGGGGGAAGCGCCGCCCCGGCCCACACTGCTGAGAGGGGATCATGTGCAAAAAGGAGGAAAGGAAACATGGCAAGCTGTCCGAGCCATTCCGATCTCAATCATGCATTTAAATCCGGCTAAGGGAGGGAATAGGAGATTAAGAAGGAGGGTCTCTTTCTCCCAAAAAGGGTGCCGCTACAAATTAAAAATACTAGGGAAAAGAAGGCACTCTTCCTCCCTTCCGTAGCAGAGGGAAGGAGAAGGGACAAACGTTAAAGAGAGGGAGAGCTAGATGTTGGGGGAGTAGAAGGAGGTGTGAGGTAATGGCAAAGAGAAGAGGGGTAGGGAAGAAAAAGAAGCTGAGGGTAGGAATGTAGAGGGTAAGAGAGACCGGACATATTGGTGGTGAGTGTGTCAAATACGAAGGGAAGGGGAGAGGTGGCGCGGAGAGAAGGATGGAGGGGTGGGGAGGGTGGAGTGAAGGAGGGGAGAGGAGGGAGGGCGTGAGGGAAGAATAGGAGGGGGGGGGGGGGGGACGGGAAAAAAGGAGGGAAGGGGGGGGGGGTGGGGGGAAAGACGATCGGATGAAGAAGGGGAAGTAGAAGAAAGGAGTAAGAGGGAGGAAGTGGGACAGGGGGGGGGCAGGGGTTGGCTGGGGCTGTGAAAATGGGGGCTAAGGAACTTGAGAGGCGTTGAGAGTGGGCCGCCACCACGCCCAAACAAACCCCCACGAGAGACAGTGGAAAACCAAGACACAACACACGTGCGGGGCACTAAAAAACAAAACACCAACCCAAGCAACGAGACGATGGAGGGGAAGAGAGGCTAGCTGTTAAGGGGAGTGCGAGAAGTTGGGGCTGAAAAACAGGGAGGCAGGGGGGAGGAAGCATGAGCAGAAGGTCGAAGTTGTCAGGTGAGAGAGGGTGAGGCAAAGAAGTGGGGGAGAAGAGAGTTGAGAGAGAAGAAATGGAGAGGGGGGGAGAGATGAGGGGGCGGGATGGGGGGGTGGATTAGCTACTGGAAAGCGCTGGTGACGGGAGTGATGAAGATAGGGACAGGTATGGAGTGAGTAATGGGAGCGAATGTAAAAGGAAATAAAACAGAGACTTGCCGGGGTGGGAAAGGGGGTGGAGATCTAACAGGGGAACAAAGAGCGAGGGTCTGAAAGAAGAAGAAAAGGCGGCAGGAGGGTGGGTGTATGGTTGGTGGAAATGATGAGAATAAGTGGGAGGGGGGACCGAGCGAGGGCAAAGGGCAGGGGGGGTAGAGGTAAGGAAAGGAAATCGTAACGAGTAGACAGAATGGTGACCGTTAGTGGGTATGAGAGACTGGGAAGAGGAGGAGAAGGAAAGACAGTGGGGGGCAATGTGAGAAAGTAGAGAGGGGGAGGCGCGTCGGGTAGCGTCTCTTTCCTCCTCCAGGTGAGGAAAAAGAGAGGGGGCGCTGCTACCGTCCTCCTTTTGGCTAAAAGGGTCTTCTTGGGTCGCATCCTTCAGGGGAGAAAGACACAAAGAGGGAAGTTCAAACCTCTATTCTTTCAGGGGAAAAAAGAGGGGAGAACGTGGGGAGACCTACAACTTTCAGGAAAGAGAAAGAGGCATAAAAAAAAGGAGGAAGAAAGGGAAAAAAGGAGGAGAAAAAAGAAGCGGAATCTCTTTTACCCTGACGCCGAATCAGAAGAGAAAAAAAGAGAAAAGAGAGAATTCGGTCCGGGTACACGGGTCCGGGAGAGAGACGGAAGAAAAAAAAAAAGGGAGGGGGGGGGAAGAGATCCTCTGCTCGGTTGAGAAATACGGAGGTGATGTTTCCCCACGACGGACTGAAGGAAAAGAGGGCTTCTCCTATCTTTTGAGGAAGGATACGAAAGACGGAGAGCCAAAAAGGATAATTCGGAAGGAGAAAGGAGGATCCTTATCAGGGGAGAAGAAAAGAGGGATTCGGCACGATAAAAGAAACGCGAGAGGGATGGCCTAAATGAAGCGCTAAGTGGAACCGACAAAAAGAAAGGGGGGCCAGGCACCTGCCCCGTTTGGGCTCAACGCGCCGACGAAAAAACAACCAGGAATCCGAGAAGGGGGAACCTGCCTGCTTGCTCCGGGGAGGGACGGGCTCGGGGGGAGCCGGACACGTCAAAGGAAAACGTCGTCCTCCGAAAAAAAACTGGAACTTGGGAAAAAAGTGTTGACGGGGAGGAGGGGGGGGAAAGAAAAGGATAAGAAAGGGTTCCTTTTCCATTACTGGAGGGAGAAAGAGGGGGCCGGCCGGGGACGCTTCACACAAGGGCCAAAGGGAACAACGCTTTTTTTTCTACCAAAAGAGTCACCTCAAAAAGGGGCGCTGAGGGAAAAAGTTCTCCTGGTATCGAAGATCTTCGCTTGAATGGTGGAGGGGGGTGGTTCTGGGAGGAAAAGGGAAGGGGGGAGATTTTCATTCCATTGGGGGGGGGAAAGGAGAAGCGCTGGAGTTTCGTCGAAGAGACAGTGATGAGAGAAGAGGGGGACTGTTCGTTGCAGAGGGGGGAGATCCTCGGCCAGAGGAAAAAAGGGATCACCTCTTGGAAGACTCAGTCCGAGCCGATAAGAAAAGAAGGGGGGGGGCTTTTCTTCCCTTCTGAAGAGGGGGGGAAAGGAGGCACTCCGAAAGGGGGACCTATGGAGGGGAGGGAAGCGGCCTTTTCTAATTCTCCGTAAGGGAGAAATACGGGGGGGCGCGCGAAAAGAGGGAAAAAGAGGCGGTCCATCGCAGGGGGGGGGGACAGGCAACTCTTTCCCAAAAAAAATAATGGGGCTATCGGAGGGGAGGGGTCACTGAGGGAAAATTCTCACTAATAATTCTTAACGGCGAGAATTTCGGGGAGGGAGTCCTTCCGGAGAAAAAAGGTGAAAAGAATAGATAGCTGCCCTCCTCTTCTTTTGCGAAAACCTCTGAGGAATGCTGATCGAAAAGAAGAGAAAAGAAGATTCTAAATCCTGAAAACGAAACCCCCATATCTGCATGAGCTCTCTTCAATAGGGGTAGAACCTCTGTAAGGAGGGGATCTCAGAAAGGAAAAAGAACCAATTCCTCCCCGGAAAAAAAGAAGGGGACCTTGCGAATTTCCGCTACAACGGTGGGGGGCTAACGCGACGGGGGGGGGACGGGAAATATTCCTCCCTCATCTCGAGGGGGGGAAAAAGCGCTACCTCGTTTCGCTGGAAGGGGTGTTTGGGAGAGAAAAAAAAAGGAGGGGGGGGTCGTGTTCTATCCCAATAACTTATGAGAAGAAACGTACTTACGGCAGCTAGGTGAGAGGAAAACAACCCAGAAAAGAGGGGAGGGAAAAAGGCTGATCAACCATTCTAAGTATGGCCACGAGGGGACTTGGGAAGGAAAAAAAGAAGCTTACCCAGCAGTTAAGGGGGAAGAGGAAATAGGAGAATCCAGCGAGACGAAGAAGGGTGAAAAAAAGAGTAAGGTCCTGGGAGGAGAAAAAAAACACAACGGTTATTAGTAACATGGAGAAAGACCTGAGAGGGGGGGGGGGAGCTTATTCTTCGGGAGAAGAAAGCCCTGCTGGATCTCAGAGGAAAGAACGGGGAGAAGGGGGAGGGAAACTGCTTGGGAAAAGGATGTGGCCAACTGCAAAAAGCGGGGGGAAAGAAAAGCATCTTGCGCCTGGTGAGAAGAGACACGATCGGTGGGGGGGCAATGGGGAGGGCCGTCATAAGGAGAAAAAGAGAGGGGAGAGAAAAAAAACCACTGCTCTTCTTCTGGCTCGGAAAAAAAAGAACGCCGGCGGCAGCTAAGATTGAGGCGGTGAAGGTCAGAAGGAGGGCAAAGGAAGGGAAGAAAGATCTTTCTCCCAGGCGAGGGAAAAGGGGGGGAGCGGCTGTGAATACGGGAGGTGGGATGAGGGGGGGGTGAGGGGGATCGGGAGAGTAAGGGGGAGTGGGGGGGGGGAAGATGGGGCGGGGGGGGTAGGCATTGGGGCAGGGGTGATAGGTATGAACAAAGATCGTGAATTATGGGGAGGTAAGAAAAAGGTGTGAGAGGAGGTCTGAGAGTGGGGGGGGAAAGGGAGGTCGCAAGTCGGCAAGAGAGATGGGAGAGTTAACGCATGTGAGTGTTGGGAAGGATTACGGGCACGAGGGAGGGGGGGGGGCGAGAATGCGGGAGGTTTGGCGAAAGTATGTTAAAGGTAAAAGAAAGGAGGGGACTGAGAGAAGGGAGGGAGAGGACCGAAAAAGAAAAAAGGAGGAGGGGGGGGGAAAGGGGGGGGGAGGAGAATGAAGGAGAGAGGCCAGCAAAAAAAAAAAAGAGGGGGGTAGGAGGCCACCTTCTCATTCCAGGAGAAAAGGAAGGGGGGGAGGCCCTTGAGGGAAGGGGGAGCGCAAAGAGGGGGAAGGAAAGTTCGAACTGCGATTTCCGCGAAAGGGGGAAGGGAGCTCTGAGGCAGGGCGATTGAAGGGGGGGAAAAGAAGAGGGATTATATCTCCATGAAGGGAGAAGGAGTTTTATCAAAATAATTGGAAGGAGCTATGGAGGAAGAAGGAGGGGAAATTCTATATCAGCAAGAAGGGAGAGGAATACGACGGAAGGGGCTTGCTAAGAAAGAAGGGACGCACATTCTTTATCCTCAAGGAGAAGGAAAGGGGGGTGTCCTTCCATCAAACCGAAAAAAGGGAACGATAGAAAAGAGGAGACTTCACTTACCCAATCAGGAAAGGGATAAAAGTCCTGGAATTAAAGGCGCTACAGAAGGAGGGAAAGAAAGGGGGAAAGAAAGGAATATTTCTTTCTTTCACGAGGAGGCGGAAGGAAGACTTACGCAAAGAAACAGAGAAGATCAGGGGGGGGGGGGAGGGGGGACATCTATTTCACGAAAAAGAGGGCACTTGGCTTCTTGCGACTGGAGAGATCTCTTCCTCTTCTGAGAAAGTGAAACCTCAGCACTCTCCTATATATCATCATAGAAAATAACCTACAGCTCCGAGGAGGAGGAAAAAAAGGACTCCAATTTCATTCCACTAGAGAAGAAGGGGATTCACTCAGGATGGAGAATATCTGGGAGGGAAAGGGGGGAGGGGGAAAAGTTTATCTCCCTCAGCGAAAAAGAAAAAAGAAAATTTGGTCCGAAAAGCATCGGAAGACGTGAAAGAAAAGGGGTTTTATCCCGAAAAGAAGAAAGGGACAAGGGCGGAGCCTTGAAAGGGATCTCGAGAAGGAAAGGGGGGGGCCTTCCCACCTGCTTATCTCGGGGAGGAAGGGAAAGAGTATGCTGAGGAAGGGCAAGGGCCCTGGCAAGAGGGAAAAGAAGGAGGAACCTTCTCAATCATGAGGAAGGAGAAAGGATGACCTTTTCGACGAGGATGGGAATCGGAAACGCGGCTCGTGAAAAAGGAAAGAGAGAAAAACAAAAGTCTTGCCCCGGAAGGGGGGAAAAACTCCTGGAGCGCGGCAAGACAAAAGACTTGTAGGAGAAAAAAGGGAAGAAGCCAAAAAAAAAGCAGGCATATCGCGCTACCGACCTGAAACATGAACGGATTCAGGGGAGGGGGGAGCATCCTTCTTTTCGAGAGGAAAAAAGGAACAACGATATGCTAACTCTAGGAGTCAAGTCGAGAGGGAAGGGGAGGGGGAAAGGGGGGGAATAAAGACTGTCCATTACTTCAATTCTCATAAAGAAAAGGGGAGAAGAGGGAAGGGAAGGCTTTTTTTTGTCTGCCGAAATTAGAAGAAAGGGGACCCTACCAAGAGAGAAGAGAAAACCACCCCTTATTATTATTAACATCTAGAGAAAAGGGAGAAAGAAAGTCCGATTATCTCTACTCTCTTCTAAAAAAAAGCATTCTAGGTCGAGCCGATTCTAGGGAGGGGGAAGGGGGAAAAAAGGGGGGGGGGGGGTTTTCCCAACGGAAAGAGGAAAGGAATTATTCTCGACGACCGGAAAAGTCAGAGTTGGTACGTAAAAAGAGGATCATCTCGCAATCCTTATGCGAAAAGGGAAACGGATCAGGCTGCATGGTTTCGCCAAAGAGGAGCCGGATGTGTGATGCCAAAAGGAAGGAAAAAGGAGAATCGCATAAAAAAAAACCAAGAGGAAAAAGGAAGGGGGAGCCATACCATCTCTTTCAAGAAGAGAAAAGTTGGGGATAACTTATCACAAAATACTCAAAGAACCTCCTCAGTAAGGGTAAAAAGGGGGAACCCTGCCTCATTTATACTGGGGGGGAGGGGGGAATGTCTCGAGGTAGAAAAACCCCCTTCAGAAAGGAATGTATTCCATTAAAAGAGAAAAAGTAAGATCAGAGTGTGGGCAGGGGGAGAGAAAAAAGGAATGCGCCTCCCTTGTTCCGGGGAAAAGAAAGGGGAGGGGGGGGATTTTCTCTGCACGTAGGAAGCTTAGGGAAAAAAACGTGAGGGAAAGGAAAGTCCGCTGATGGCGAGAAAAGAGGAAGAACGAAAGATCTTCGCGTTCGCTTTTGAGGTATCGCCAGGGGGATTGGCATGACATGGGAGGGGGAAAGGAAATACCTCTGAGGGGGGAAAGAAGAGGGCCTCTCTTTATGCGCAGATGAATGGCTGCTGCAGAAAAAGGAGGAGGGGAGGAAGTTTCTCCTGACGAAAAAGGGCACCGCTTTTCTGCGCTGGGAAAAATCCTTGAAGCACCGATAAGAGGAGGAAAAGAGGAAGGGGGTGCGTCCTTCTTCAGGAAAAAGGGGGGAGGAGTCACTCCAGCAAGAGGACCTATGGCAGGAGAAGGAGAAGAGAAGTTTCTAATTCTCCTTCCAGCCCGGGAAGGGGAGGGGAGGGGGGGGGAACGACGGGTGAAGAAGGGGAAAAAAAAGAGGGGGAACATCTCATGAAAAAGGGGAAAAAAAGTCTCATCATCGATGAAGGGGGATGAAACAGATGTGGAGGGGGGAAAGAGGGGGGGCTTAAAACCCTTCGAAGGGGAAGGAAGGGCTTCTTTCGCGAGAAAAGGCTGTACGACGGCTAAGGGAAAGCCGGCGATCATCTAGAAAGAAAAAAGAAAGAAGAGGATGTTTGCTGGCAAAGACGAAGGGACGCTATCTGGGAAAAGGCTCTTTTGACTTAAAGAAAAAATAGAAATCAGGGGGGGGAAAGGAAAACCTCCTCGGAAAATTACAACTCTAAGGAGGAAAAGAAGGGGCGACTCTTTCAGGAAAGGGAGGGGAAGGATATCCTCACTCCGCACATTCGAAAAGGAAGAGGGAGGGAAGGGGAAGAATTTTTCCTGAGAAAAAGGGAGGGGAACGGGCTGTCTGAACCTCCCTCTCCTAAGGAGCGACCTGAGGGAATCCCTCCTCCAGGCAGAGGGGGAAAAGGAAAAAAAAGCCCCATCGTTTCGAGAGGGAGGTTTTTGTTCTGTCCAGAAACCGATGGGGGGAAAGGGAGAAAAAAAGACATGCGCTAACGGAAGAAGGAAAAAAGGGAAAAAGAGAAGATCAACAACCATCTCGTGTCGCTGCAGAAAAAAGAGCTGGAAGGAGGAGAAGGGACCCTCTTCTTTCTCTTAGGGGGGAAGGGGGGCAGAAAAAGAGGTACCCAGCATTTGCTCGCAAGGGGGCACTTTAGAACAAGCAGATCGATCAAGGAAGGAAAGAAGACTCCATCCTCGTCAGGGGGGGGAGAGAGAGATCCCACAACAACACCTGAGGAGGCAGAAAAGGGTTGGCGAAAAAAAAGAGGCTGAAGAGGGAAAGAAAAAGGCGCGATCTATCTTCTGGAAAAAAAGGAGGGGGATTCCTGGGCGAGAAAACGTGGGCTGGATCGACCTTTGTTCCAAAAGGAAAAAAGGGAAGTGTCCATATGGGGGAAGGGGAAAGAAAGCTGCGCCGGAGCAAGACACGGAAAGGGAAGAGAATTCACTAGAGTCATTACGGGGGTGAGTTTCTCTAACACAGAAAGAAAGAGGAGTTTCTCTTGACGAAAAAAACAATAAAGAACGCCTCGGAAGAAAAAAGGGGGGGGGGAGGGATCCAATTCTTCTATATGCGGGGATGTAAAATCGGAAGAAGTGAAGAAGGTCCTCCAGCCTCACTTTTCGAGGAAGCCTTCGGAAAGGAATTCTCTCGGGGAACTTTCAGGGGGGGAAGTTTAGTCAGACTGAGGGAGAAAAGGTCTCTCTCAGGAGATAGGGAAAAAGAGGGTTTCTCCCAGGGGAAAGGTTGCGCATGGGGGATGCAAAAGTGGGTGCATGATGGCCTGTCTGTGAGTTCTGGGGACTTCTAGGTTCGAGAAGAGAGAAAATTCTTTCTCTCTGTGGAGGAAAAAGGGGCTACCTCTGGGCCAGAGGACGATAGATCGAAAGAAAAGTTCTTCTCTATGGAGGGAAAGAGTTTTTAAAAAGAAAAGACTAGGGAGAGGAAGAGGATCTGCCTTCGAGGGGAGGACGGAGCCGTCGATAAGGGTCACGAAACGGAAAAGAAAGGGGGGAAAGGGGGGTTTTATCCACTCACTCAGGGGAAAAAAAAAGAAAATCGAATCGCTAGAAAAGTTAAAAGAGTTGGGGGAAGGGAAGGAGGAAAGGAAATTCTCTTTAGAGAGGGGAAAGGAATTCCGGAAACGGAAAGTCCCTAGGGAAAACAAAAAAGCCTTTCCGGGGAAGGTAGAAATTCGACGGGAGAAGGGAAGGCAAATCCTCCCTTTATCAGAAATGGGGTTTCCCTCCTCTTAGGTGGTTAGGGGGCTTTCAAAAGGAGGAAAGAAGGGGGAGGGACGGTACTCGCCCCTCCCTTTAATTCCCGTCTCTTGGGGGGGAGGTTCTGAAGGGACCCCCTCTTGAAGGGAAAACAGCCTCCCCTAGGGTATTGTCCCATGGAGGAGTCACTTCTACCAGGAGGGGGGAGGAAGATGATCTCAGAGAGATGGCCTAATCTCATGAGAGAAAGCTTCAATCGGGATGAAAGAAGAGAGAAGTTCATAGGAGAGAGAAGAAATCACGCCCTCCCATTCCATGAAAGGAAAAGGATGTTGAAAACTCCCATAACAGCAGACAAAAAAAAGAGGGGAGAAGAAAGAAACCTTCTCCCTTTTATTTCGCAATAAAAAAGGGGAGAACGGTTTTTCCGACCACACGGTGGGGGGAGATTCCGAAATCTACAACGGTGGGAAGAAAAGGTACTTGTCATTACACTTTCTTGAGAAGGGGAAAGAAAACAAGGGACCCCCTTCTGAAAAGGCTAAATTCAAATTGGGTAGGAAGAGGGAAGGGGGGAAGAAAGGCCCTTTCATCTTGAAAAAGAATAAAGAAAAAAGGACTCCATCATGCATTTGGAAAGTACAGTTGGAAGAGGCGAGAGGGGGGAGAGAGAAGTCCAAACTGTTACATTTGGCCGCGAAAAGGGAAAAAAAGGAGCTCTGCATCGCAAATCCATAGAAGCTTAGGGAAAGAAAAAAATCGTTGAAAGAAGGAAGGAGCGCTGTCTACCTGAAAGGGGCGAAAGGCCGCAGGGGGAGAAGTAGGGAGAATCCGTTCTTGTCGAGAAGAACCGAAAAACGATAGGAGAAAGGCACATTTCGTCGATAGAGGGGGGGGCGCGCTTTGGAAAAAAAAAACGGGACGCTCAAAATGAGAAAGAAAAAACCGAGAGGAGGCTCGAGGAATCCTTTCCTCTGGGGGGGGAGAAGGAAAAAGAAGAGTCGAGATACATCGAGAAAATAACCGAATCTCTAGAAAAGGGGGAGGGGAGAGAGGAGAATTCTGGGAGAAGGGGAGAGAGAGCGCTTCTCGCCGACCAAAAGAGGTAAGAGCCTATGCTAGGGGGAGAAAAAGTTTCGAAAGGGGTTTTATGTTTAAAAAAAGGTCCGAATGTCCCGGAGAAAGAAAGAAAAAATACCTCCTCTCTTTAGAGGTCGTCCCTCGCGGAGAGAGGAAAAAAAGAAAACTCCTTACCCTTAAGGGGGGGGGGTTCCGCCAACTTAATTCGGTAGCCGAGAGAAATGACAACGAAGGAAAAAGAAAGTCGTATACCTACTCGAAGGGGGAGGAATGGTTCCGGGCGTCAAGTATTTGGGAGAGGAAGGAAGGGGTCTCGTCACCTTTCACAGTTTGGGATCAAGAAAGAAAAAAAGAAAGGAAGAGTCTAAAATGTAATCCTTAGAAGAAGGCCTTAGGGTTGAAAGGGGAGTCTATTCCTTAGAGGGGGAGGGAGGGGCACTTCTACGCCAAGGGGCCGTCAAAGAGGAAAGTTTCCCTTGGGGGGGGGAAGAAGGAGACTCAAAGAAGCGGGGAGAGACACCATTGGGGAATTGCTCCTCAGGGCCTGGCCAGGAGTCAACCAAAAAAGAAAAAAGAATTTTCGCTGCAAGGAGGGGGAGGAAAGAAAGGGGGTCTGACCAAAAACAACAGTTCTGATGGGGGGAAACCAATTTTCCTCCTTTATAAAAGGAAAAGAGATTGGGTTGAGTTCTTTTCTTGAAGAAACAGAATAGAAAGGGGGAAGGAAGTTTCTTCGTTTCTAAGAATCCGTGTGGAAGTTCTCTCTAATGCCTCGGCAAAGTTGATGCTCCTATAGGGGAAAAGGAGCTTTTCGGAGGTCTCTCTCGGGATCGAGGGGAAACGCTCTCTTTGGAAGTTCCTCAAGAAGCCGAACCCCTAAAAAGCCCCCGAGACTTGAGGTTCCCTCCCCGGAGACAAGAACGCTTCCGAGTTCTCCGTTCGGTTCTTCGAGGAGATTAACATTAGTTGGAAAAGAGTCACGAAGGGCCTCTTATTGAAAGGGGCCGAAGAATTCTTAATTAGAGGAGAATTGATTCTCCTTAAGCAGGGTGACCCCAGAGTGGGTCGCCCTTGGGGGTCAGGAATCCGGGGGGGGGGACGGGTAAGGATCTCTCTGGTAAAATCTCCTGAAAGGGTTGAATTGAGGGGGGCGACTTTAGAAAATGCTTCTCCTCCTCTGGATAGGGTCTCTCGCTGGAGGGGGGAGCAGCTCCGGGGGGAGGTCACCTTCTTTATTTCTTAAAACAAGAGAGTCAATAAAAGGTATTTCTTCCGGAGAGAAGAACCACTCTCTCTGATGACTGCAGAAGAGGGGGGGGAGGGCTCCTCGGTCAAAAGAAGAGTCTTTTTAGAAAGCAATAGATCTCTCCATGGAAGCTCTCCTGGAGTCTCCCTTCCGAAGGTTTACGGAAAGAAAAACGAAAGGGCTGACCCCTTTCCCGGGAGGAGTAACTCCTCGCGAGAGGAAGGGGGTGAGGGCGGGATGCTAGGAACTTCTAGGGGTCTGGCTTCCCTCAGCGAGCATGGTCTACACTCGTCTTGTGGGTAAGGTAAGTTTCCTCTACGGAGGAGAACGAGTCGTCCGAGAGGGGCTCCAAACGTGTGAGGAAGTCTTCCTCGAAAAGACTCCAGGCTCTGGAACTTACTCCCCTTTCCCTCATCCTTTTTTCCTTCGGACACTTTTTAGGCGTCTATAAAGCCCTCTCCTGTGGGGGGAGGGGGTCTCCTTGCAGGATGCTCCTCCCTCCTCTGCGGCCGACAAACAGATGGGGAAGGTCCTCGCGAGGGAAAAGGTCCTTTCCCTCTCTTTTCGGCTGAAAATGCCTTCTTTCTTGGAAAAGGCTTTTTTGGAGCAAGCCGCCGGGAAGGGGGGGGGGGGAGGGCGATCCTCAATAACTAGGGAAAGAAAGGGAAAGGGAACTCTTTCCTTGCAGCAGAAAAAGGGAGTGGGGCTGCAGGAAAAAAGATGCTGGGAGAAAGAGGGGAGAAAGAGTCGGAAAACGGCACCTTTCTCGGGGGGGGGGGGACATCTCTCCCTCGGGAAAAAGAATTTTCTCGCAAAGATCAACGCAGAGAAGGGGGAAGGGTCTGCGCATTAAGAGGGGGAAAGCCAGCATCGGAAGGGTCGACCAGCGTAAGAGAGAGAAAAAAAAAGAAAAAAAGAGAGATCTCCTTTTCCGAAAGAAAAGGAAAAGGAAAGGGAGGAAGGAGAATTCTCTATCTAGGGGAGGAAAAAAGTCTAGGCATATGCTTTGAGAAGGGGAAAGCCTGATCTACTTTGAAAGAAAAAGAAAGGCATCTTGCAAAGAAGGAAGAACTGGGCAGCATCTGCGCAGGGGGATCTGGTTTTTGATCTTCTGCAAAGAAGAAAAGAGAGAGCTCTCTGTCTCAAGGGGGAACACGACTCAAAAGGAGAGAAGGTTCTCTTACAGACAAAAAAAAAAGAAGGGGGGGGGGAAGAACTCCTTCTGCATCGAAAAGAAGGTTGAATTTAGAAGAAAGAAAAGGGGACGGGATTATATCGGAGAAGAAGGGGAGGGGGGGGGAGAAAGCCCTCACAAAGGGGGGGGGGGGACCAAAGCTCGATCATCTCCTTTCGGGGGAGGAACTTCTTTGAGGAAAGAATCGCCAATACCGAGGGAAAAAGAAAAAGCGGCGAGAAGGGCAGAAGAAAGTCGCAAAGAAAGTTCGGGGTCGCGAAAAGGAGGGAGGGAGTTACGTAAAAGGGGCGCCATTAGAGTCGAGGCGCTAATCGTGGGAAGGGAGGCGTCTTTTC
>Ga0179593_1636695_pt1 | contig 20059 bp, 13 predicted proteins | sample CZODoug2_1_08_16_FD_185931 | JGI IMG/M metagenome (GOLD analysis project Ga0179593, IMG submission 185931) | Vadose zone soil fungal communities from Angelo Coast Range Reserve, California, USA - CZODoug2_1_08_16fungal (PacBio error correction) | ecosystem: Environmental > Terrestrial > Soil >...
ATCTCTCGGGAGTTTCTTCTGCTCTCCTCTGTAAAGTTAAGGACTTCTTGTTTGTTCAGGAAAAATTAAAGGGGGCGCTAGAAAGAAAAAATTACCGCCGACTTTACGGGCTGCACAGGAAGCCTGATTCCCTCCGGGAGGTTTCCTAGAAAAAAAAAGAAAAAAAAAAAAAAAGAAGTAAAATAGCCTTTAAGGGAAAACAAAGGAAGAGGTCACTCTAACCACGGTCGCACTAAGGAAAGAAAATGCGACGTCGAATAGGCTAAAAGACCACGACTTCGTAAAAGCTTCAGGGAGACTCACGAACTTGGTCGGGGCTCAGGAATCTTTTGCTAGCAAGGTGCGATCTGTGAGTCTTTAGGGGACGGTGACTGAAAAGGTAGAAGCAGGAGGAAGGCACGCGATCACGCAAACGCCTGTCGAAAGGGGGGGAGACAACAAATGTCGCCCGGGGGCGGACAGAGAACTCCAGCGGAGAGAGCGTTTTTAAAATAACTCGGAAGCGGCGACTCTGAAAGTGAAAGTTGGCTGTGGAACAGTTACTGAGATTAACAGAGCCCTTTCGGGACGGGGGGAATTAAGATGCTTCGCTCGAAAAAAGGGGGGGAGATCAGCACGCCTGACTAGAAACAAGGGATTATTAACAAGACGTCTTTCCCTGGGGAGATATCACTCTGAGAGCCTCCTAGGAGAACCATCTCTAACCGTGGAGAAAGGGGATAAGACTCGAGGAGAAATCCACTTGCTCCCTCGGACAATTTCGACTCAAGCGCGGCCGAAAGGGAGAGGTTTCAAAGACGGGATTCCGCGCTATATAAAACAAAAAAGCCTTGGTGCTAAAGGCCCCGGAAAAGATCTATCTTTAGGAGAGTTCCGAGGGGCGTTCTCCGAACTTCAGGGGCTCTCCTCCACAATCTCTCTAAAGACCGTGCTCCTACCAAACGCGAAGGAAAAAGCGCTCGAAAGTCTGCGAAAGAAGGTGGGCAGGGGGAGAAAGTCGTTTTCGAAGGTCGACGGGGAGCTGCGCTCGAACGGTCGGTCGCTAAAAAAAGGTGTGAAGGGAAAGAGTTTCCCCGACCTTCGTCTGAAGGTTGGGGGGGGAAGAAGATCCAGGGAGCACTCGCGGCGCTAAGAAGCCGCGGAACGCAAATTGAGAATGCAAAAACCACACTGCGCGTGAAAAAGCTCGAACGCACACTCACAGTTCCGGGAGGAAACTCTGTCTGCCGAGGTTAGGCGAGGGAAGGGAAGGTAGGGGCGTCGATTGAGATCGGGAGAAAAGCAGTATGCGCCGCGGTAGTCTGGGCGCTGGGAGGCCGTTTTCGTCCAAAATCCGGGAAAGAGCTGAAAGTGCAGGAGCGGCCATAACCGGCTCAAGCCCGCTGCGCGGCGAGAAAGATTCCGAGAGTTCACAAAGACTCACGTAAATCTCGAGCTTCTAAAGAGCGAACGCTCTCGCATAGATGAGATGTTCTGTACGTCTCTTGGGGTGCGGTGAAAAGCTCGCCTACGGGTCTCTCATCCAAACGAAAACTGAGATTCGTGGCCTGCACCTTCCACTCCCAAGCCCTACCAAGAGCTTCAAGGGGCCGCAGTGATTGTTCCACGGCAAGCGCGTGGCTCCGGAAGAACGGGAAGAGCGGCGCATCACAGAGGTCTCCTATTGACGCATCACAGGTGTGAAAAAGTAGTGATCTTGTAAAAATATATAAAGGAGGGGAAGAAGGGAGGCGGTCCGTACAAGGAGCGCTAACGAGAAATCCTGTCGGAAAAAAGAACGAGAAAGGAGCCGCTGGGCGGACGTCTACAGCAAAGGTCGGGAGGTAAGCGGCCGCGAGGTGTCACGCTGCTAGAAAAGTTATCTACCGGGGAATCGTGCGCGAAAGAGACGCATAGCTAAAAAGAGGGGCAGAAAGACTGATTGCTTACATGGCGGAAAACATCAGGGACAATGACAGAAAAAGGTCGCCGCATATCTCGAACGTCGGCTCGCGGGAGGACGAGAGCAGCTGCGAAGCGGCACTGAACTCGAAACGTAAAGGGGAAGCCATCGCCGACTATCTCACGCTACGGAGAGAGCGCGGCTAAAGGAGTGGGATAATCGAGGCTGCTTGCCGAAGGGGCCCTACTATTAATACTAGCTTCGGGGGATCGAAGAGAGCTAAATACTGGAATCGTGAAAAAGAAAGGGAAATACAGAGGAAAGGAGGGATCTCTCTCTCTAACAGGACGTTTATCCAATTAAAAAGGGGGGGAGTGGCAAAAAAGAGTGACTTTCAAAGAAGAGAAATAGCTACGGGAAGGCTGTGCTGAATCCGACCCCTTCGGGGGGGAAGGAAAAGGGAAAGGCGCGATTGGGGAAAAAAACTGCCTGAAAAGGAAAGGAGAAGGAACCAGAGGATAAGGGGTCGAAGAAGAAAGGTTGTAATCTCTTCGGAGGAGGATTGATGAAAAGAGAGAAACGCTGTACGAGCAGGAAAATGGGAGGGGAGGATTTACGGTTAGGATCCTCTATGGTTAAAGGCGTTGGGGTACCCGAAGTGCTCGAATGCCGAAAAGCGAAGGGCGTCAGAAGGAAACGGGATCCTCTCCGGGTACTCAAATTCTCTGGGGCACTGGAGGTGAGTGGCATCCAAGAAAACAGTGAGCAGTCCAACTTCGAGCGGGCTCGATTAGGAAAACAGGTTAAAAAAAAAGACTGAATTAAGGCGATCTCTCTCAGCCCCAAAGACGGAGTAATCGTCCCTGGCACGACTCCAGGAAAGAAAATTCAAAAATACCTTCGTCCCTCTATCATCTGTAGGATCCTGCGGAGGAGGGAACAATATTTTAGAAGGACCTACCTCTAGATAACCAGAAGGGAATAAGTTTCAAGAGGATAAAGGGAGGGAAAGCTATACAGGAAAAGTGTCCTTCCACGGGTCGACAGAGAGGGGGGATGAAACCTAGGGACAGAGAAAAGCCTCAAGCGTATCGCTAACAAACACAATATATTAAAAGAGGATTCAGGGAGATTCCCTTTAGAGCTCTCAGAAAAAAAGGTCGGAGGAATCAGAATCGGGAAACCTACAAAATTCGGCTTTTCGCGGCGGTCAGGAAAGAGGCCTTAGGCTACCCAACCACTGGAAAGAGAAACCTTGAAGGAGGCGTCGACTTGTACTGAAACGACGAATCGTGGCAAAAAGGGAAATCGTAAAATGCGCGGGGAGCAAAAAGCACCCCTCTCTCTGTTACTCAGCGTTGGGGCCTGGATCAAAAGCCCGGAGGGTGTTTCGACGCTGCTCCCGCAAGCGCGGGAAAGCCTTAAGGTCCCAATAGGGTCGCTTTAGTTGCCGTGGTCGGAACGGATGCAGAGGGGCCAATGGGGGGGCTTCAAAGAAGGCTCGACGTTTTCTTGGAGATAGGCTTGCAGAGGACTCATGAGTAAAAAGAGGACTCATCCATCGACTGCAGAGAAGACAGCGTCCGCGCATCACTGCCTCTTCGCAAGACTCTGAGAGAGATTCAGGTGGAATTCCCAAAGAGACTATCACTCTTTACGAAGGGTGTGGAAGCCGGGGCAAGGAGAGAGAACAGCAAGGGAAAAGGGCCCTTAAGGGAGGCTTCTCTCTAAAACATCACCAGCATAGTCGAAACGTAGAGACAGCCCTGCCAAGCGAAGAGAAGGGTTATAGACTTCTCTATCAAATCCTCGAGGGCTCAAGCGAAAAAAGCTCGAAGGAAGGAAAATGGGATCGACTCGTCGAAGGGCGCGCGATCTTGCGAGAGAGCCTAGTAAACACTGGGGGGGGGAAGAGGCGAAGGCACTTTTGCGGGCCGTATTTCATGGAAGCGTCGAAGGGAACGCGAAGAACTAAAAGGGAAAATCTTGTCCGAAAAAGGAGGGGGGAATCGCCTGAGAAATTCCACCGGCGAAAAAAGACCGCCAAACATTAGACAAGGCGACGGAAGTAGAGACTACTTCGTGAGAGACCCTATCTCTCACCAGGCGAGGGTGAAGAAGCTCTCGGAAGATCTAGTATTCTCATCTCCTATCGATCTATGTTGGGGAGAAAGGGAAAGAAACTTTTCTGAGGCAGGAGAGAGGCGCGTCTGGAAAGCCCTGTTGTCCGGAGAGCGGAGCGGGCTCTAGGAGGGGGGCGGAAAGGCACGAGGGTCCTCTCAGGGCAAGAAGACCTGAGCACGAGAAAAGTTTCACGGGGATTAGATCTACCGCCATTCGAAAGCGACTATCGGTTTGAGACAACCGGATCTTATCATCTACTTCTTCGGGCACCCCAGGATGCGGTTATTAACAAGAGTGGGTGGGCCGCAAATTCCCCTCTTCCTTTAGGGGCTTATGGAACTAGGGGAGAGCTTCAAAGGGAGAGTCCTCCTCCCATTAAGCAACTACAACAACTTATGAGAGAGAAGATTCACGGAGAACCGGGGCCCTGCGAGCGGCATCTACTACACCCATACCAAAGAGGGGGTTGCTGGCCTTACCGGGGGCTCCAGGCCGAACGTCTGTTAATAGAGTAAGGAGGCCTCGTAAGGTGATTTTTTAAAGGCTTTCTGCGGAGTATGGAGGATCCATCAACAACTGTGCTCTTTCTAGGATGAACAAAGCTCTTGAGTCTATCGGGGAGGAGTTGCAGGAATGTTCGGGAAAAAATCGCCCACGAATCTAACACGCCCTGAGAACGGCCTCCAGAGACTTCGAAAAGAAAAACAACTCTCTCTCGTCTGATCTGACCGTGGGGGGAGAAAGAAAGTCAGTTGGAGGAAGTAGACCCTGAGAAAACATGCTCTCGAAGTCGTTCGCAAGTCTCTTTATCAGGGGATTCAAGGCTATTACCGAATCTAAATGAACTCGATCAGGATAAAGGGCGCTCAGAGGGTCTATCTTCTAAAGGAAATCCGGCTGATGAGCGCGAAAAAGTCAGAATCACACCCACGGAGGGGCGCTGTGAAGAGTGATCCTCGAGTCAAACACTAAAATGAAAAGTTCTACGAGTACGATGAAAGAGGTTCCTTAGGAGATTTGTGAGGTTGAGCGTATGAGCAGGGGTGGATCGAGGGTCTGTCGCTCCTCTGCAAAAAAAAGCTGTCGAGCGATTCTAAGTTCTTGAGGATTCCGTTCGCTATTCAGTCAAGCTTTGAAAGATGCGCGCTTAGGGAACCTGCAAAGAAGTACAAAAAAACGGGCGAGAGAACTTGTGAAACAGAAACTCAAAACTTAGGGACGAGTCGGAAACGACATGAAAAATCAATCGGAACTCTTCAAGGGATTCTTAAGAAGGATCTAGAGGACTAAATTCAAAAAAAACAGCAGCGGGGAGATCGCTTCCTCACAAGAACTTTTAAACTCCTTGAAAAGAACTATCCACGGACAGGAGACCGTCTGAGCTGGGTCCTCTCTCTTTCCATAAAATCAAGTAACTTCACATAGCGCATCAGACGGCTATTCCTCCAAAGTCTTCACGCACGGTGAGCGCTCGTGCCTTCGAAAAACCCGAGGGGGAAAAGTCTGTCCGGAGGAGTCGACGGGCTTCAAAAGCCAGTCCTGGGAAGCAATCAAAACTTGTCCGGCAATACGTCCTCCTTAAATCTAGCTTAGGACGAGGTCGAGTAAAAAGAAAGTCCGCGGTCTGAGATCTCACCGGATCGGGGGAACGGAAATCTCCGCGAAAACAAGAAGGTAAGCAATAGGAAATACGGATCGCTGTTCTAGACAGCAGTTCTTCAAGGAAAAAAAACGATCGCGAACGTGGACGAAACAGACTTCGGACCGGAGAACGAAAGAGAGCAGAAAAAATCTGTTAGAAAGGATCCCTACTATCGGAGGGACACGACTCCGCGGCGACGGAAAAAGGGGAGAGAAGGGGGTTTTCGAATCTGTGGTTTCTTCCCTGCAGGAGGGCTCCCGGAAGGAAAGTACGGGGATAGCTCTAGGAACGGAATGCCTTCTTATCTCTCCGGAGAAAGTTTTGGAAGAAGGTCGAAACATGAGGGATCACGTGAAGGTCCTTGCCCCAGCAGAAAGCCCTTCCTATTATCCAGTATATAAGAAAGGGACGCTGTGTCGGGATAAGAAAAGAGGCGAAAAGAGTGGGGAAGAAGCGCTAGTGGCCAAGAGAAGTGAACCTTCAAGGACGTATAGTTGTCGGAAAAAGGGGTTGTCATATCGCGCAACAAAACAAGGAAAAAGCTTTACGAGAGAAAAAGTCTACGCGTGCTGAATTTCTCCCTTTAGTAAGGGAAGCACGATATGTGGTCGAAAGAGAGTGAAGTAAACGAAGTGCTTCGCCTAGAAGGATCCTACCATCGCTCTTTACGAGAATGACCTCGCCGGGAAAGAGAAACAGGGGGGGCAAAAAAAAGGGGGAGTACACGACACGGAGATATCTCAATCACGTGAATTTAGATTTATCGCTCGGGGCTAGAGTCGTCCTTCAAAATCGCGAGAAAATTCATCCATATCTCTTCCTTTCAGGTCAGCGAAGGCAATCATCCTCGAGAGTTCGAAGAGATTTACTCCTGATCGAGGAGTCCGGCGTTCAGAAAGTCCGGGTCTTCGGGAGAGGAAGGAAAGAACGCCATCTAACGAGGCTACCCTTTCAGAATCTTCAGGGAATCTCTCCCGAAGTCTGAAGTCCACTTGGGGAAGCATGTGCGAAAGAGTAAAAACGGCCAGGTGTACTTCTGCAGGGGCCGCATACCCGGGAATCTCTACACAAGAGAGTTTTAGCGGAAGGGAGTGAGGCTATCCGTAGATCAGTGGGACTCGAACTTCTTAGAAGGGGACGTTCAAAAAAAATCTCTAAAAGCAGAGCATGTCTCGGAACGCGGGAAGTGGCGACAGTCGACAAAAGGGAAAAAGAAAGGATCTGTCCTCAGACGGGCTTCTACTAGGAGCAGGGACACCTTCCCCGAAAAGATCCTGTAGGTGGGCATTCGCGAGCAGCGTTCTTTAGGGCAGGGGGGATGCAGTCGTGTTTAAAAAGTTTATTCGCGATGTGCCAGGGCATGTGCTCTAAGAAAAAGCGGCGCGGGACCAAAGAAGACACGCCCGGGAATCGTTCAAGCTTCCTGTTTGTAAGGCGTCGGTAACACAAAAAGAACCTGTGACGGACGAATCGAGCACCGGGGGGGGAGATGGGGACTGGAATTCGGCGCGCGCGACATCAAAAAAAATCTCATTGCGCGGAACACATCAGGGAGCGATAAAATCTGAAAGAGAAGATTGACCGTGGACTGAAAGGTTCCCGAATAGACCTCTCGCTATATCTCATTTACCATTTTTCGACCGGCCGGACAAAAAAGTGCACGCTTAGGATTGCTTTGGCCTCCCGGATAAAAAAAGAGCCCGAATAGCCGTAGAACGAGCAAGACTCCCGACGAAAAAGGTAATAATCAATATCCACTCAGGGGGAAAAGGAGACTCCATGTCAGAGAGAAAAATCTCAAATGTATCGCTAAGGAACATGGGCGAACGGAGGGAAATCGCATCAAGAGTCCTGCAGGGGTTTTTCAAAAATCGGCGAGGCATGGGGGAGTCAGCATCAGGCAACTGAGGGGTCTAGGGGAAAAGTCTGCAAGGCCTTATCTAGAATCACGATCTTTGGGGAGTACGAATTCTGGGGTAAAAGAATAAAAAAAAAAAAAAAAAAAAAACAACAGAGTATCACCTCCCAGAACTAATTCAGGGTCTCGAAAGTTTTTCCAGGGGGAGAAATATCTCGGAAAGGAGAAAAAAAACCTTTCCAAACGTTCAAAAAACTCCCTCTCTCCGAGTTCTCTGGATCGACGTAAAAGTTTTCGTTCTCGAGAAACTTTCTATCTCTAAGCGCTGAGGGGAAGCCCGGTACGGAAGCTGGTCATACCGCTGAAGGGACTCTATCAAACGCGATTCCTCTCCTGGGAATTACTCAAAAACACGGGGGAAGTTTTGAAAAGTCTACCTCCCAGAGGGTCCTAAAAGGAAAAAAAAACATCACCGCGGGAAAGCGTGCGAGGACTCTTCTATTGTGCACAAAGGGGATGAAAAGGGGGGGTACTAAGAAATGCGCCAAAAAGGACCATCTCGGGAGCGGGATGTACTTAATCGCAAAAGGTGAGAGGAGCAGCGACGAAGATCAACCACATACAAAGGAAATCTATCTCTTCAGCGAAGGGGGGTCTTAGAAAAAAGCACCTTTTACCGGGACATCATCGTACACTACCGCGTAGCCGAGACATCAAGAGGGGGGAACATTCCCTTTTCAGCCACCGCAAAAGTTCACAAAACGCAGACGGAAAGCAAGATCTTGGGTGCAACCCTCTCTTTCTTCCCTGGCGTCAGGGAATGAAGAAAAACCGGGAAGCTTGAAAAATTTCCCAAAAAGGGAGGGTAGAAATTTCTCTCGTCCATGATCGCAGGATTACCTAGGAACCTCAAAATCTACAATCTAGCGCTCGCCCGGTCGGCTCCTACCCACGAGCGAGAGCTAGAACGGACTGACAGTGCTCTGTGAGCCGATTGAGACTTCTTTTAGGACTATCTATGCATCGGCAGGGAAATCTCTCTACTTACGTGCGGAAAAAAGGGCCGTTCTCCGGTAAGAGCCTTGTTTGAAGGGGGGTGAGAGGAAGGATCTTTATGAAGGACAGATCCAGGTCTGCGGAAGGACTTCTATCTTGCTAAGGTGGTCTGCGCCGGGAAGAGGCGAAAGTGGGGGGACACAACCACGACGAGCGCTGCTCTAAGGGCTATCCTCACTCTCAAAAGAAAGGTGCAGGGGAGAGGATATAGGAGGGGGTTATTCGCGGGGAAAATGTAGGTCGCGGAGTGGATCGCGAAGTGAGGAAGCGTTCTACGTCGTCGCGGCGAGTCTGGAAAAGGGAAGTGAGGAAGGATCAGAACAGCAAATCAGGAAGCGGTAAAAAAAAGCGGGAGGGGGAACACTCGGTCACGCGCGCCGGGAAGAGTCGGACCATCCAGTGAACTCTCTCAACGAGGAAAAGAAAACAGCGCCGGCAGAAAAGGAAGGGGTCTATTTCGACTGCGCGCAAAAAAACGGAAAGACGATCTCTCAAGAAAAGGGGGGGAGGTTCGCGAGCGAGAGGAGGAAGGGCACTGGCAGAAGAAAAGCGCCGACCCGGAGCAAGCCCGGACCGATGGGGAAAAAAAAGGCGTTGAGCGGATTCCAACAGCGCGAAGGCGCCGGTCGAGGAACAAAAAAAAATCGCGCATCAAGAGAAGAAAAAAGCCAAAAATAGAAAAAGAGGGGGCGCTTTTCTCTCTCTGCTCGAAAAGGGAACGGCCTGGACACGAAAGAGCGTATGAGGAGCGCAGATCCTGTCGCCGGGCCGGGGCGGAGAGCCTAGGCTCTGCGTGAAAAAGGGGGTCGAGGTGACGAGCGAAAAGGAAGGAGGGTTCGCGCGCTGAAACGGCTAAAAAAACTCTACAGAAGAGAGGGAGGGGAATCCGTCCCGACGACTGTCAGGATGCTACTAACCTCATGAAAGGGGGGGGGAGCCTCGATCTCTTAGACCAGGAAGAGGGGGCGGAAAGGGTGGGGGAAAGGAGAAGAGACGAACTATAGTCACGAGAAAATTGGGCAGGGACCTCGGTTCGCGGCAGTCCTTGAGGAAAAAAGCACGTTCACTACTCCTGCCTTCTAAGAGAGGGAGAATAAGTTATTTGTCCGACCTCAGGGAGAGGACTCGATGCGAAACGAAGGAGACGTATCTGCGAGCTGTCGACCGGCCTTCCTTCGTTCAGAAAAAAGCCGGAAGTCGTATCATCTAAGGGTCTGCTACAATTCGTCCGTGGGGAAGGGGAGCCAACTTCACGAAGAACCCGCTCATCCCCACAGTAAAGCGAGATCCATAGAGAGGGCGTCAGACCTCGAGAGACGACCCTTCGGGTACAGAAAACAGAAAGTCGACGAGGTGGCCAACATAGACGAAAACACAGGCGCCGATCATGAGAAAGCGGAAGGAAGGGGTACACAGCGGTTTATCGAGAGAAACCAAAACCAAGAAGGAGGAAGCTCTACCCTAAAAAGCGGGTTGGCACATGATGCGGAAAAGGGGCCAGTCATCCTCTATGTTGTCAGATTGCTGTACCCAGAAGGGGGGACGCAGACTTAAAACCGGAAACGTCGCGATCGAATGGGGAAATCCCCTAGAAAGGACGATTTTATTCCGCTGTGGAGGAAAGTGGCTCCACGAAAAAAAAGGAGCATTAAGGGGCGGAGACGGAGAGGGTAGCGCTTTTTGTAGGAGGGATCTGCACTAATACGGGGAGAGAGCGGACCCGCATAGATCGTCTTCAGCAAAAGTCGCCGAAAAAAAAGATCCTTCTCAGAGGAAAGCCCACCGGATAGGGGACCGCGGAGTTAGTTTCCTCGAAGGTTCGCCGACCATAGTGACCGGGCAAAACGAGGGGATACCATTTTCGACAATCGTACGTGCATAAGAAAGTCCCGTTCGCGATCCTGGCTCTAAGAGGCGAAGAAAACCTTGACGAAGTGTCGTCGCACGTGGGAAAGCGTCTTCTTTACTGAGGAATTAGAGAGACTCTCGATTCCAGGGTCCACGCTCAAAAAGTTTCCAAATCGCGAGACACAAGGGAGGGGTCGAGATTCACCGGAGAAGAGCCTCGCATAAACAAGCCCTTCAAAGAGTCCGTTGGGAGAAAATGCGACGGGAAAAAGGTTGCACACAGTATCTGATAATTTAATCTCGGGGAGGGGAACCTGTGGTGAAATGAAGTTCTTGGACCCCTGGCCATCGATGCTTTCTATCATCAAAAGAAGCGCCCTCTTGCATGAAAAAGTCGGACCGCTTTGTCGGGAAGAAAATCGTGATTTCGCGATGAAGACCTGAGGTGGCTCAAGAAGCGAGAAATTAAGGGAAAAAAGAAACTCTAGGGGGACCATCGTTCACGGGACTTCGTGAGGTGGTCAGGGAAAAAAAAGGCGTCACACCTTCTTAAGTTCTGCGCCGAAAGAGAAGGGGTGTCTTGAGCGAAGGGGATACATGCCGTCGGGATCGCTTTCATATAAAAACTCTCCTTGGCCAGCTCCATCCTCTTCTCGGAGCTTCTCAAATAGTCTGATGGGAAAAGGCGACGATATAAAGGGAGGGTAGGGGTTCAAAAAACTCTCCGGAAGGAAGAGAGCGGGGAAAGCTCGTGGAGGAAACTATCTGGCCTCCGAAGCCTGCGCTTGCACGCCTTTCCAGGGGGGGGGTTGGAAAAGCGAAACTTCAGCCTCAGAGCCTAAGAGGCGTCAAAGAGACTCGAAAAAAAAACAGTAGAGGGGATGTCCCGAATTCGCGAGACGTCAACGAAAGGCTAAGAAGAGGGAACTAAACCCCTCGACGGGCATCAAATAGGGAAAAACCTTTCTGCGCGAGTGCAGTAGAGGATCTCGGGGGTGCACGCGAAAGTCGGGGTTTGGGCAAAGGTACACTACCGAAGGATATTCCAAGCAAAAGCTGGATGATCCGGCTCGGAACGCCTGAAAAGGAAACACTGGATCCTAGATAAAAACCTTCGAAGAATGTCGGGCTCGCCGAAAAAAGCCCGGCACACAATCCCAGAAACCCTCTCACGAAGGGGGGAGCAAGGAAAAAGGAACCTAAGTCGAATAGACGGGGGGGAAAGTCTACCACTACGAAAAGAACATCGGGGAAAGCTGAAACGGCGATCTGAGTTCAGTTCTCGTAAGATTTGTTCAGGGCAGCAGTACCAAACGGGCGAGCGTCGGGGAAGAGTCCTAGGCGGGGATCCCTTGTGAAAAGGATCTGTAACCCTACCTCTCGGAAAACGCTCTCGAGGTAGATCTGGAAAGGGAAACTATTGTGTAAAAAGGAAAACCCTTTTTTAGGCATCTGATCGAAAAAAGTCGGATACATCGACATAGAGGGGGGGGGGGGGGGAAAAATCACCAAGAAACCTGCGGGTGATCCGGGTCTACCCTGGTGAAAACTAGTTCTGGGCAGGGAAGGGGGGAAGAGTGGAGCAGAGCAAAGGAAAGGCGGGATGGAGATGCGTGCAAGCGAAAAAAGTTTCTATTAAAGAAACCAGGAAATCACGGGAATCGAAACCACAACGTAGGGGAAAGAAAAATAGAGAGATTCAAAAGGGGCTTCAGAAAGGCTCTAGTCGCAGCATATAGCTAGATCAAGAGAAAAAACTCTGTGGGCGCAGACTAGCAGAAAGACACCGCAACCCAGGAAAACCTTCCTCTCTCGGAAAGAGGGGGTTCAACCAGCGAGGAGACTTATAGCCAGGGGAGGGAAAGACTTTCTGGCACCACTTAAAACTTTTCGGTGCCCTACAGAAGAATAACGCGCGAAGCGTCGAACGAGGGAAAACGGGCACGAACAAATTCCTCGGGAAACCGTCATAGAAACCGAACCATCCTCCGCGGGAAGGCCCGTTAGGTCTGCGGGGAACACAAGAGAACGTGGGGTAGGGAAAAGATCTGGCGCAGGGGAAAAAAAGAATGACTCGATTGTAAGAGTCGTGTGTCTCGATCTCGAAAAAGGCTCGGCAGTTCTCGGAGTCGCTCCTGGATGGCGGGAAAATCCTCTCCGTGTGAAGGAGGGAGGTTCCCTTACAGAGATACAGATCGTGATGAAGGGAGATAGCGAAGGGCACTTAGACACAATACCCGCCTTTTACAAAAGGGAGGGTCTCAAATTTAAAGGTCTAGAAAGTCACAAAAAACAATGTCTCAAGAGGAGGAGATCCCCCGCACGAAAAGAAAGGTGCACGAGAATCAAAAAGGAAGCAGGGGCGTTTGTGCAAAGGAGATGGTTAGGGGAGGACGTATGATCGCCGGTGAAGGGAGCCGCGAAGCGCTCGCTCGTTCGCGGGACGCTGTAATGGGCTGAAAAATCTGCGTGTCCCGTGTAAAAAGAGAGAAGAACAACCGTTCCCTGTCATGAACGGCGGGAAAAATCGTCTTCTATCTCAATTCACCCGGAGGCAAAGCGGACCAATAGGGCTCATTCGGGCTGGAGGGGACCGTTTTGCACACCAAACGAGAGAAATTTTACTACTCTCGTAGAGAGAGGATCTACTGAAAATTACAAAGCGCGAACTAGGTAGTCATAACGCTTCACGAGATTAGACGTCGAGGTTCCGAAAAAGGGAATCCGGAAGAGATCGCTCAAACCACAACAGGAGACTGCGTTCGGAGCACGCACACCGACGTTTCAGAGCGCCCGCAAAAGCAGGGAAACCGGGAAAAAAAGATGTATCTGATTCCGTTCACAGAGAGCCGTCTAAAGAATGACTGTCTGCACAGAAACGATGCCGGGCATAGAAAAAGACGCATAAAAACGAACATTGCAGATCTCTCGCGGGTTCAGGGGAATTTCTCGATAGGGGGGACAAGAAAGGATTCGAAGGCTTTCTAAGGGAGATCCAGGAGCAGAATTGGGAAAGTCTACCTGGGAGAAGGACGGGACATCGCGACAGTCTTGACGAGGGGTCAGGTGAGAACCGCCTATTGTGCGCGGCAGGATCTAACCTGATCGGAAAAACAGCTACAGAACTTTTAAAAGGAAGTCCAGACTAGGGATGAGCTCCTAAACAGCAGGGAAAGTTTTTGCGAGGGAGATCGGGAAAAAAAGAACGTGGAAAGACTACCATAATGAAAGACTCGAAAAAAACGAGAGCCCGAGGAGAAAGACGCCGTCCCTGATAGGAGGCACTTTCCGGCTGGACATGCAGTCCGGACGGCACTTGCACTAAAAAAGGACGACTTCTCCTCGAATCAGGTCTAGGTGGTGACAAAAATCCGGAGAGCCGAGACGGTCGCAAAGAACTAAAACTCTCTCTTTAAAACAGACTAGCGGGGCTCTCCAAGGGGAGGGCCGTCTTCTGTGAAACTCTGAGAAAGGCACTTCTCGGAATGTTTACTGTAATCTCCAGAGCAAACATACAAGCAAGGGGGTATTGGGGAAAGAAAAGGCAGTCCCCATCGCACCGATACGCACGGCTAGAGAGAGAGAAAGGGGACGCCGCCGCGGGGGCAGCAGATCGGCGAGCCCCCTTGGAAGGGCAACGCTTCAAAGTCGCATCTTAGAGAGGCCGAACCCGTCCAGAAGAAAACCGCTATCTCAAAAGGAAGATCGTTAACCAGCGGTTGTATCTCGATAGAAAAAAGGCTTCTTCTTCCCCTCAGAAATTGTACGTCGCGGACCCGTAAAATGATCTTCTCCTGGGGAAGCAGGGCATCCGGGCGAGAAAAAAAAAACTCTCTACTGGAAAAAACTCATGGCTCGCCATAAGAGAAGGATCTCGCCCCAGTGCTCGTAGGACTCGACAGGAAAGTCATGTATGAGCTGGGGAGGGAACCATGGTGAATGTGCGAAAGGAAACACGTACTCATGTAAGGGGAGACGCCGAAGAAACTTCACCTTCGGGGAGAGGGATAGATCGGATGAAAAGGAAGAACGGCAATTCAAGGGAGGGAGAAGAAGATCACCGCAATAAAAAATCGGGTAACAAGCTCTCGTCCTGCAAAGACGAGGCACCTAAAGAAAGAAAGAAGGAACTCGCCTCGTTAGGGGTGGGTTTCACGGAAAAGGACTCAGAGGAGCTCCGCGAAGGGCAGAGAACCGAGTTTAGACCAGGTGACGCGACGGCTCGGTTCTAACGATGAGGACGAAGGGAGAAAACGTCCCACTTTCTCTAGGCGATCTGTTGAGGAACAAGAATGTTCGTCGCACCTGAAAGAAACCGTACCGTCGGTGAACGGGGGGAAGAACAAACAAAAAAAAAGGCTTCGGATAGGGAAGGTCACGATACTTTAGAGGAAAAAAACTCTTAAAACTCTAGAAAACTCTGGAAGGTCACCTAGATCAAAAAAAAAAAAACTTCTCTTTGAAAAAAGAAAAATCTTTCCGTAGCACCAAGAGGACGCCCTCTGGCTTCTAAAGGAGTGAGAGGTCTACGCCTTGGGACTCCGTCGTGGCAAATGAAATACTTCGTGTCGACAGCGAGCAAAAAGGACCTCGTGAAAAGAGGCGTTAACACGGCGGGGAGGCCATTTATGCTCTGGAAGACCGTCCATGTGAGAAAGGGGGGGGGGGGGGGAACCTCCAAGGGGTCCGTAAAGGGCAAAAAAGAAAAAAACAATCGTCCGGAGAGAGGAGGAAGTGGTCTTCACTCTGGTACACTACTGAATGGGGCCGAGAGAAAAGACAAAACGGGGAGGCTTGGTATGGAGACGGGAAGTCTTGCAGAGAGCGAGTCGACCTTCTAAAATAAGACAAAATCACTTGCTAGAAGCGTCGATCTAAAAACAAAAATTATGCTCATCTGGATAAAACTTAAGAGGGGTTTAAAATTGAGACCTCTCGACTCTCTCTTTACCGGGTTCGGCTATAGGATTAGCAGGGGTCATCAGGCCTCAAGGGGAGTTTATAAAAACCTCCTCATGCTACTAGGGAGCGCTCAGAAAGGGAAAAGATATAGTCCCTTAAAGTACGCCGCGTCATTTCCGCGCACTAACCAAAAAAAAAACGAGTGGAATCGTAAAGGCGAACGGAGCGAAGCGCGTCTATGCTACAAAGACATCGCTGAAGGGTCAAACCGGTGGGGGTGGGACCAGAGGAGCGACCTGGGGCTTTGCGCGCTAAGCCGTAGGGGGGGGGGATAGGGGCCGACGTGACTCCCGATCGCGGGGGGGATCTGAGCCTCAAGTAAGAAAGGGGCCCCTAGACGAAGTAGGGGAGTTCTACTGAGAAACCGCCCGGGAGAAGTCGAGCGGAAATCACGCTACCGTCTAGGGGGAGCGGACGGCACAACACGCCCTGCCCATCGGGGAGATCGACGAGACGCTGATCCTCGTTCTCTTGGGAGACGCGATGTTTTGGGAGACTGGCGGATCGAAGGGGTTACCCGCGGCTTCGGACCCGTTTACAGAAAAAAGGGTCGGCCTGGAAAGCGCTTGAACGTAATAAAAGCGATTACCGCGCGTCGGGGGTATCACGAGAGGTTGGGAGAACTTGAGGGGGGGAAAAGGGCCTGACCAGCGGTAATCCCCTAAAAGAGCGGGTTACAGAAAGGGCTCGTGCGAGGGAAAGCTACTCGGAAAAGGGCCACCGAGTTGTGTTTGGATGGTTAACCTTCTAAAAAAGGACAGAGCCCAGGGCTTAAGGAATAGGCGTCTCTCGCTCCACAAGGGGGGGGGCCACTCCGAATGTTCAATCTCTCTCCAACAACTGGGGGGTAGGGAATTCACTGTCAGGTCAGGGAGGGAGGGTATCCACCCTTTACGCATCTAAAGTACAGCACCCCTTGAGGGCGGCCCTAAGAAAAAAAAAGACATTTTTCATAAAAAAAAACGCGGTGGGTGACACGGGAGGAGACTCCTTCGGGCCGAAGAGTGTTCACCCCTCTCGGAGGATTCCGCTGGTCTGTCAGACAACAAAGTTCTAACACAGTTGCTAAGAGTAACGGACAGCTCTTCCTCCAGAAGGAGGAGTTCTCGGAGAGGCGTAAAGCAGCTTAATGGCTCGAAAGTCCGAACAAGCCCTCGAAAAAGGGTTCGCCTACCACACGATCGAAAAAGGAAAAAAGCTGAAAGAAAAAGGGCTCTGAGCTGACGGCGGCAGTAGTGCAAGGAGGGGTCGACGGGGAGCTATTAATCTCCGTTTGAAGTCTCTCAGAAGTCGGGGAAAGTATCCTCTCTGGTTTGGGGGGGGAAAAAAAGAGTCAGGTCTATTCAAGGAGGACAAGAATACTGTTTGATAGGTTCGCGAGCGTCATCGAAACTCTCGCCTAACTATTCGGGGAAATCGCTCACCTGTCGCGATCAAAACGCCTTCGATGCGCGACTCAGGGGGAAAGCGATCCTCACAAGACCATTTGCCGGGGCGCAGATTGTGAAACAAAGGGGGTTCTTTCGCGTATGGAACGGTGAGGGAGAGATGTGAAAGAAGGAAAACCTGCTATACCAAAAACTCGGAGGACGGTCAGAGAAAAAACTGGCGCTGCGGCGAGGGACGCCGAAAAAAAAAAAAAGGGCAAGGCGCTGAAAAGCTGCGGAGGGCGGTCAGCTAGAGGGCAACGCCAGAAGGACGCTCTAGAACGGAGTTAGGTTTCCCACCGAAGGGGCGCTCAAGGGAATATCTCCGTCGGGGGGGAAAGGACTTTAGCTCAAGGGAAGTCTACCTCTTCAAGTAGGAGGACACCATTAGGAAGGACTACTAAGCCTACGGCCGCCAGTCGAGCTACGGGAAAAAGAATGCTCGAAGGTAGGTCTAAGGGAAAGACTACTTGTAGAGACATCTTTCGTAAAAGAAAAAAAAGCCCTGATGGGAACTTCTTGGAAAAGTTCACGCCTCTCTAGAATAGAGCACATTAAAAAAGGGACCATCGTAAGCAGTCCTCCAAAGAGTAAGAAGACAGGATGGCACGAAAGAAAAAGCGGTTGCTCGCGCTAGAAAAAGGCGCGAAAAGAGATGAACGAAAGACAATGCTAGAAACAGATCCATGCAAGGAAGAAAAAACGAGTGTCGAAAAGAAGCTGCGTGCAGCGAAAGAGCGGCAGAGAAGGAGGTTTAAAGGAAGGGGACTACCGAAGGAGGGGCGCGCTGCACTTTGACGGATCGTGAAAGGAAAGAACGAGAGATACAAGGTGAAATACGTACAGAATCTTGCGGAAAAAGGGACCAGGAAAAAGAAGTAGAAAGCTCTTCGCCAGGATGGAAAGTGGAGAAAAAAGGGTCTTCGATCGAAGGGGACGAACGAGAGTCAGAAACTATCCCCGTATATGCAAACGTGAGAGAATCGCCGAAGAACACGGGCAACGAAAGCTAAAGGGCAGAAGGTCTCTCAGTTAAGGGGGTCGAAATAGTCGAGGGAGGGGGAAAAAGGGGAAAGAGACGGCGCCCTAAAGACGGGAAGAGGTGATCGGGGAGACGCGGCCTCGGGACGGGGCCGGAGGGAAAATACTCTCTCCGTGTCAGCTGATGGGGAAGGGTGGACTGGAAACAAGGCCGAAATTAATGAAGGGGATGGGGTCACCTGGTCAGTTAAAGCAGCATAAAAATAAGGTGACTTCCCGGCAATCGAGGAAAGAGGGAGAAAGAGGAGAAGGAAGATCGAGTGAAAATCGGGTACCACACAAGTAGAAAGAAGCTTCTTGCCGGGATGGGCCGATCAAACGTAGAAGGTAGCGGGGATGAAAAAGCGGTTGTATCTCTAGGAAAAAAAGAGGAGGAGGGAATACAACGGGACAAAAAGCAAAGGCAGGATCGGCGGAAGGAGAAGCCGCTATTTACAAGATGCGTTGCGGGAAAAGTGAGGAAGGAGCGTACTTCTCTGAATAAGGGATAAAAAAGAAGCTCACCTAGCTGGTCAATGAGTGGAAAAAACGACAAGAGCATTTTCTGAAAATCGATGCTGCAAGGAGATGTCTCGCTTAAAGAGATAGTAGACGAAAAAACGACTACGGCATTCCAGGTCGAGCTAAAGAGATCCAGCGAACCGTCATCCCCATCTGGCAGAGGAGGGGGACGACCTGCGAACCTTCCTCAGCAAACGAACACCTACCTGCGTAGCCGAATAAAATCTCTCTGAGGGGAAAGGCCAGCGAAGGAGGGGTTCTCCTACCTAAGGGCTACGTAGAGAGTCGTCTGAGGCAACCTAGCAAGAAAGCCTAATTCCAGTCCCACTTCTAGCCCTTAAATTTCCACCTTGCCGCAGGGAGTCTCACCTAGGAGGGGAACGGACGTCTATAACACCAAATTTCTGCTGCGATTAGAAAGAAAAGTCCCGGTAATCAAAGGGGGAAAGCCGAAACAAAGGCGGTCGGAGGCCGCCTATCATATCCAGAAGAAGCTGTCGCGCGGGAAACGAGTTCCGTAGGCGAAAGCCCATCGGAGGCGCCTGGTAGGAGGACGGAAACGCAAGGGGGGAGACGTACCTACTCAGGACGGACAATCGGCGAGAGGTGGGAAAAAAAATGCGTGCCGCCGGATAGCGTAGGCTGGGAAGGCATCGTGAGGGAGGGGGGAAAGGTCATTTGCTCGAGCGGAGCCCGAAAAGTGAACGGCATCCACTCAAAGGGGGCCAATCGCGCGGGTGGGAAAAGGGAATACCGGGGTGGGCCCGAGATCGACAAGGGAGGGGGACTTTATGCCCTTGCGTTTCAGGGAGCTAATTACTAAGAGACTAAGCACATCCCCAGGGGAAAAGGGGGGAGCAGCGTCGCGCGCTTCAAGACCAGAGTAATCGAAAAGAGGAAAACGCGTCGTGGGTCCACAGGACAAGAATCCAAGAAGGGGAGCGTCCGCGCGAGAAAGGGAGGGAACGCGAGCGAAGCCGCGGCGCCCTTGCCCGGGATGAGGGACTGGAATGAAGGGTAAACTCTAGGAAGGAGGAAGCTCTCGAACGGGGGAAGAAGAGGTATAGCCCTACTTCGCTAACCAATAAAGGAAGAAATTCGGAGAACGCGACTAACCCCTCTCCAAAGGGATAGCCTTCTAACGTAACAGGAAAACGCGAGCCGTCGAAGAGAAAGAAGAAAAAAAGGGGTTGTGCATCTGAAAGTCACTTGGGGGGAGCGATTCCATCAGGAAAAGGTATCCTCCGACTTGACGAGAGCCCGTGGGGGTCACGTCCTCACGATCTTTGTTGGAATCCCTTCACAGCGGGATTAAGGACCGGGGGAAGCGAACCGGCGCCGGAAAAAGAAAGAGACCACGAGTCGGCAGCCAAAGGGAAAAGCAGGCAGCGCGCACGCTCGCGAGCGCGTTAAAAAAAAGATACGTGTGGGAGGGGACCGAATAAAAAAATTCTTCGTGCTAAGAAAGGGGGGAAGAAGGCGCGCAAAGAGGAGTGATCACGCTTCGCTCATTCCGCAAAAGCACGTGTCGCCCGGTCAACAGGTCCAGAGGAAAGGGTCCCAAAGAAAAAAAGGTTTCACATCACCGCGGTGCTAAAGAGAAGAGGAGGAAGTTGGCACCAAAGAAGAGGCTGCGGGATCCCCTGGCGGCTCAGGAGGAGACGGGGTCTAGAAAGGGGCAAAAAACAGGTGCTAGTCGCCGGAAAGCCAGGGGGGAA
>Ga0179593_1550354_pt1 | contig 20058 bp, 18 predicted proteins | sample CZODoug2_1_08_16_FD_185931 | JGI IMG/M metagenome (GOLD analysis project Ga0179593, IMG submission 185931) | Vadose zone soil fungal communities from Angelo Coast Range Reserve, California, USA - CZODoug2_1_08_16fungal (PacBio error correction) | ecosystem: Environmental > Terrestrial > Soil >...
CCAAAGTTGCGAGAGAGAGGAGTAACCTCTATTAGGCGGTAATCGGCGATTAAAGGGGGGGGGGAGAACGGACAGAGAATCCGACATCAGTTGTTACTTACCAGCCCAATCCAAGGCTAGTAAGAGGACGACTCAACTAATGACTCGGGGGGGGGTGCCCGGCGCAGCTCTGGCTTGGTCAGGGACTCGGGAAATGCGGGTTTTTCACGGCTATCCCAAGGGAAAGAAACTGACGCACAAAACGATTATCCAGAGAAAGGGGGGGGAGGGCGAGGAAAAAATTGCCAAACGAGTCATTTTGGGAAATCGCCACAGTCCGCGTTAACACCTGAGTGTGTTCAAAGGGGGGAGCTTGGTGGGAAACAAACACCACACAAGTCCAGTCTATTGCCACGTGGTAAGTCAGGGGTGAGGAAGGGGGTCCAGGGGCACCCGAAGCCCTCTTGGGAAGGGCTTCGATAGAGGGCCAGCGGGTCTTTTCTCTCGGTTCTGTTGGGTAGCCCGGCCGATTGGATCCTTCGCTTGGAGCGTGAAGTCAAAAGGGCGATCGTCAAGTCTATAACTAATGTTGAGCGAGGGACCGGCCCGCCAGGTACCAAATGCGGCACCGGAAGGCTCAGTGGAAGACGGGATGGTCGCGGAATGGGCCGAGTGGGGGCGGTGGAAATCCTGCAGAGTGAAATGAGCGCCAAAGAAGGGAGGGTATGAAAAAACCAAAGATGTCAGTAAAACCTAAAAGTCTTGAAGACCCAAACGAAAATACTTCTCGGAAATCGAACCCGACACGGATGAAGATACCCTATTCATCTTAAGAGGGTGGTCGTACTTTCCTAGGATCACATGTGGGATGAAGGTAACAGCATACCAACTTCTCCAGGAAGCTAAAACCAACTACCATCACCACCGTCTAGACCTCCAGTCAGGAAGTGGGAGACGTTACTCTGAGCCTTCTGATCGCATACCGGACCTCAATGGTGCTGCAAGCATCGGTCATCAGGAGGAAGTTCGCCAGATCCTACAGTAGTCCTTAGAGGTTCTCAATGCGTCGGACAGGAAAAAGTACCTCCACCGTCGTTTGGAATAGAGGAGAAAGGTACCCGCGAAATCGCAGCAGAAGGGGGGGGAGCCCCAGTCCCCTTCTACCCTCAGCAGTACGACAATGACCAGAATGATCAATACGAAAGCACATAACTCGGGCTTCGTTTCCTAAAGTCGGAAACCGGAGAAAGATATAGTAGAAAGATTTCAGTCCCGTCCTTTTTCTTCCAAGAAGTCCTCGGGAAGAAAACCTCAAAAACCATTGCCTTCCTGCGCCGACACCGAACCAAAAGTACGGGTGATACAACCTAACCCCAGGAAGAAGGTAGAACTCCTTTACCCCCACAGGTGGAGACTTCACCCATTTACCGACATGTGGGGCCACTAAATGGGGGGGAGAAAAATGCAGCTAATTCCCCGAGAAGTAAAATAGTCACTCTTAGGAATAGGTTTTACTTTTGGCGGAGGGGGGTATTGTTTTCACACTCTCCGGGTTAGAACTCCTCTTATCCGGTCAGATTTAGAGAAGCAGGTCTTATTCGAACCGCTTGGGGGCATACAAAAAATATTCTCAGGGGGAGGCAAGAATCGAACTTGGACCTTTACCGTACTTTCAAAGAAGGGAAAAAATAAATTTAAAAAACTTGCACAAAGCAAAATAAGGGGGTGTTTGAAGACTCCTGGATTCTCTACTATGGAAAATCCGGCAACTATCACATTCCACTTCTCGCCTTCTCAAATCTTCCACCATCCACGAGTAAAGAAGGAAGGTCAGCTGAAGGGGTTCAGTTGACTAGAAGTGTCCAGAAAGGGGGAGTCCAGTCGTCAAAACGATTGGAGCTACGTGGTTTGGGAAAACTTTGTGAGAGGAACCAATTGTTCTTTATTCTGAGACTACCAGCATCCTAGATCGTGACGGGGAAACCCTCGCCGAAGACTGACCCATTGGAATTTAGATAGGGTAGAGGAAAACTTCACTCACTGCCACTAAAAAGTCGTCGAGGTCGGGAACCAGCTCCGTAAAGAAGACGGTGATGGAAGGGAGGACGAACAAAATAGCACAGGACGCAGCTTGCCTCTCTCAAAAACCGGAGAGGGAAAGAAAGAAGGGACAAGTTTTCGTTGTGTTCATGGAATCATCTCCACCAAGAATGATAAACGTAGTCACCTGGCGGGAAGGACGAAGACGGGGCTTCCTTCTTGCACGAACGAAGGATCTCGATCAGATTTCAAGGGGGATTTTCTTCAAAAACGTTCTTATTCCAAGGGGTAGCTAGAAACGACAACTTGAAATGATGAAAAATCGGGGCAAAAAACCGCTGTTACGGTCACAGCTTTGCAGAGATAAGCCATGGTGAGGTACCTGAACCCCGCTGTCTGGGAGGGGAACGGAGCGCGTCCAGTATGGATAGAGAAGGAGATTACTTCTCTTGCTGCAAGAAATACCGACGGAAAAAAACAAAACGGCGGGGGGGGGCTCGCGGGGTGGTCATAGAGGGGGGAAATGGGAGTTCTCTCAGCAATTTATAGGAAAAATCACGTGCAAGACGGGCGCCGAGTGTTCGGAAAAAAGGAGGGTGAACCGAGGTACCCCGCGCGAATAAAAAAAGTCTCTGTCCGGTAGATCCACTGCAAGGAAAGACAAAGTAACAAAACGAACCCACTCACTACGATACTAGGGGGGGGCCGAGCGGGACTTTCCGGGTCACCAACTCTTTTCAGGCTGGAACGGGTTGGGAAAAAGGGGTCGTGACGGTAAAAGAAAGGGGAGGTCTCCGGCGCCTTTACTTATAAAGAGTGGCCAGGACCCCGTTGTGTGTACTAAGGCGTAGCCGGCCCTACTTTTGAGGGTCGGTAGGAGGGAACCGAAAAAGGACGAACAATCACCAATGGCTAAAGAGTCGTTTCCGCAGGCGTCGGAGAAAAAGATACTGCCCCTATATAGTGACGGAGGGAGACCGGTGGGGCCGCTGGGGGAGGGGGCTCGGCGGGTCAAGCCGGGGGAAAAGGCAGGCACGACGTTTTTTGTATGCTTGCCTGACGGGCGGCGAAAAGGGGTGACTAAGATTCAGGTATCGGAAGAGGCCTGTAGAAAGGGATCCGAGAAAAAATACGGGATGGAGATCACGGTCCGGGGGGACAGAAGAGCCCTCTTTGGACATTCACCGAACTCGACGTTACTGGAAGGAGGATACGACTTAAATCCTCGTACTGCGTCAACAACTCTGGAAAGAAGGGAACGGAGAGGGTGGGGTTTAAGACGGAGAGAGCTCTTGAAGAATCAGTGAAAAACCTCACGAGCAAGATTATTGTACGTTCAATTTACTCCCGCTTAATAGGACTGGCGGTCAAGAGAGTTTTGCTGAAGGCGTGTGCGGCTTCTCAAGTAGTGATGGGCCAAGGAAAGTTTAATTTTTAAGGGAAACGATTGGTTTCACTCCTCCATGGAATGCAGAAATGCTTACCCTCTGGGAAAAGGTCCAAAAGCCAAACAAAAAAAGGCAGAGGAAAGGCTAAAAATCTAAGTTAGCCAAGTTAGTAAAGGGTAAGAAAAGGATGGCTAAGATCCACTCTTTACAACGGCTCGACTGGAGACCAAGATGATCCATCTCCAAGGAAGGCTAAGGACGGGTACGAAGAAAAGCATCCCACATCTTGGGAAGATCATCCTCTGCATGGCTTCTTCAAGCTTGAGGACTTGACCACCAGCCACAGCCAGGAAGAAAGGACGAAGGTGACATGAAGACCGGAATGGAAGTGGCCGGTGTATTTGCTTTGACAAAACAAAGCCTACCCCTTCCCTGGTAACGCTAAAACAGCAAAGGCGAGTCAAACCGCCAGGGTGAAAGGGGTTTCACGCAAAAGAGCTTATCACTCTTCGAGAGCCGTGACGAAAAAGCCGTTTCAAGTCGATGGCGAGTCCAGACGAGGGGGAAAGAGAAGGACGCCAAGATTTACAGGAGCAACCCTAGAGTTCGGAAACAAACTGGTAGGCTGAAAATACTCTGACGGGGTGTAATCGAATGAAGGTCCAGAAATACTCGGAACGAGAGCGGGGAGGACAAAAATGCGTCTCTTAAACGCTTTAACGTCCCTAACCGGCTTTTAAATCCGAGGAGTCGGAACACCCTGACGTGGAAGAAGGGAAGAGTGCTTTTAATACAGAAGGTATCAAGGACATCAAAACTTTTTCCTAAACATCCTCTACCGGGGCATCAGAAACCAAAATCTGAACCTTACCTTAATGAAAAGTCCAGGCGGAAGGAAAGAAGATCACCTCAAGGAATTCCCTCCTCCTCTCTGGGGGGCGAAATCAGAGAAAAAGAACTCTTCAAGAGCATCTCCTCTAAGGGTAAGGACGGAGGGGCAAGTCGAAGTGTACGTTCCTCCCAGACTCTGAGAAGGGGCCGAACACTCAAAGGCCTCTTCCATTCCTGACATCGAAAAGAGAGACAGGGGGGCCAGTCTTTCCTCCTGGAACGAGGACTCCGGAATTTTCTACCGGGGGGATCAAGCAACATCGGACATTCCCGACAGTCAAAAGGGGGAAGGGGCGAACCGGAGTCCTTCAGTATAAGACTTAAAAAAACAACCAAGAGACTTCCGAAACGCTAAAGGTTCTAACCTCGTAGGTAAAGTCGTTAAGGCTTGAGTACCACCCTGGGAAAAAGCTAACCGAAGAAATCTCCATGCTGACTGGAAGACAAGGGGGGGGCATGTCGAGAAAACAAAAGGGTCAATCCTTCACACAACGTCACCTCAAGTTCAAGAAAAAGTCGGACAATACCAAAGGGGGGTGAAAGAAAGATCCCTGGACGCTTAGCAACTAGGAAAGAGGCCCTATCTGTATCTTTTTAAGGGATATATGATTTGGGAGGGGTTAGCTGTCTAAATAAGGAAGTAACGAAGACAGCGGGGACTCAGGGTACGCAGGACTAGAAGGGATCGCGGGGATACCATGACTGCCACGGGATCGAAGATAAACCCTTTTTTACGGGGGCGGGGGGTCACGTACCTTGGGACTTTAGGGACGTGCTGGTACGTCGGAAAAAAGCGCATCAGTTGAAAGCAGTACAACGAGGAAAGGGGTAAGTCCCTCCTGGGACTAACATGTGGCAGGGGGGGAGGGAAAATATCAACACAACACGAGAAAAGATATTTCTCAGCACGGGAGAAGACCAGGGACAAAGGATGGGCTGAACTGTTGCTCAACATAGAATTCTGAAGGGGAAAAGAAGGAAAAACCAAACACCTGTGACTTTACCTAAAGGGTACAAACCTGTATGAACTCCTTCTAGATAGATTAGAGCAGGACGTACTGGTCCTTGCGCAAAAATTCGGAAGGGCAGAAAAAAAAACGGGCCGGACAAGTTCAAGGAAATCTTAATCGAAACCTTCATGCGCGAAAGAAACATAAAGATCCCTTTACCTATCTTATGGCACATAGGTCAAGGAAACTCTTTGTTCTTAACACCGAAAAAAAACTGCGTGGGGCCGGGTCGGGAAGACCTGAGGATACAGGAGAGGCTGCTGCAAGTTTTTTCACGTACTTGCACCGGGGCTTGAAGAATCGGACCTGGACGGTCGAAAAATCGACGGAGGGGAGGCGGGGGAACCGGGCTGTTTACGGTCAAAAGCTTCATCAATCCGACGAGTCGCAACTGTACTGACCGAGGCCAGGGTACGGGTGGAAAGGGGGGAGCGGCTGAGGGGCCTAAAACGGGGGGAGACGGACAGGGGGAGATGGCGGCACCGTGCGGGCCTGGGGGGAAGAGATGGAGGCTGCCCACTGCGTTATACGTACTGGCGGACTGGAGGTACCCGGACCTGCACGGAAAGAGCGGTCACCTTAGAAGGCATAAGGGCTGACGTGAAGGCGCTGTTAAAAAAACGCTCAGGAAGGGGCCTTAATGGGGGGGAGAAGGAAGAAGCGACCGGATCCGCTAACTTCAGAGTCCTGAGTCTTTTTAGAGGCCGGACAGAGGCAAATGTAAATGATTGACGCCAACAAACAAAGGTAGGGGAGAGTCTATCTTTTCTAAAAAGGGGGAAGGGGAGAATCTGAATACAGCCAGTCTTGACTCCAAGGGAGGACCGCGGTACAGATAGGGATTGGGACATTGTTTGGGGAGGGGGCAGGCTCCGGGCAGGGTTACTTCTGACGACGACGAGGAAGACAAACAGCTTCAACTTTGGGCCCTCTCTCTTAGGGAAAGCACGAGACTCGAGCCCGGGAAGGAGGAAGTCTCCTCGTTTTCTCCTCCCTCCTACCTCTCGTTAACCCTGCTTGCACGCTCCCCCTAAAAGGAAGACCAGGAAGGAAAGAGGAAGCTCAAAAAACGGGGCCGTCTTCAACGAGCAGGCCCTGGGGAAGGATCGGGGACTTGCGTTTTCCGGTGTAAGGAAAAACTTAAAAAATCTCGAGATACTACAACAGTGAGGGAGCGGGAAACCTTCAACTCCCAGGTGACTCGCCGGGACTGATAGGGGTTTGGGCCAGGCGTGAACCGGGGCAGGTGGCCGGGGGAGGGCTCTCGTGTTGGCGGAAGATCACCAACACAACCGGCACATAATCTCAGAGAGTCCATGGAGGGTAGGACGGGCCTGTCTCGGGCGTTCGTAAACCGACGACCCTGCCCCTCCGTTCGCGAGAGGATTACACAAAGGCAAGGAACCTCGATGGGGACCGGGCAGACGCGGAAGGGGTGGTCCGGGGGGACGGGTGACCAGGCAATCTCACCCTTTCTGGAACAGTCAAGAAAAGTTACCGAAAAGCATCGGCATCATCTCTCCAGAAAGGGACCCTCGAAGAAGAAAGTACTGCGGACAGGGTCGCCTCTTTGGAATGGTCGCGGTACCGCACGAGCTGTTGGACGTCCGCTTATCGGGGTACAGAGCTGGGGAAAGCAGGTCCGGGAAACACAAACGGGGCGGTGCCGTCACAGGCATACAAGCTTTCCAAGCCGGCGAACGCCAAGAAAACCTAGTGACCGAACAAGATCACGAAGGGGGGCGGGGAAAAGTGCCATCATCATGAGGGGGGGGGGGCGGAATGAAAAAAAGCGCGTCAGCGACCGGTCTCCGATATCGAAAAACAAACCAGACTGTCGGCCGCAAAGTGTGATTTGGGAAGAAAACCCGTCTCAAAGAGAGGAACTTCAGGAAAATACGTAAGAAAAAACATGTAAAAAGAGCGGAAGAGCGGCCCGGTGCCTGCCAGTATCTCCGAGTCAGGGGGCTCGGCTCCGGGGGAGTCGGAGCTTAACCTCGCAAGACAAAGGGAAGGGAGATCTCGAAACGCCGCCGGACGAGAAAACAACAATGTGCAGGCAAAGGCCCCGGCGACCGGAAAAAGGCCATCCCCCAGGAGCCTCCACCAGAAGCCCTCCTCGCGGGGGAAAGCGTCGGGGTAAGAAAACAAGCATGGTCGGAACCAAAGATACTCAGGAAAAAGGAGGAAAGTCGGCTTGGTGGAAATGACCGCGGGAAGAAACCACCATGTGTCCTTCAATGCCAAGGGAGCTATCTTTCGAACTAAGATACGTACCCTTCATAAATTGGCAGAAGGTTAGGGAACAAGGTACCCCCTTGTCAGCCGGGTCAGTACGAAGGAAAAAGGAGTGGGGGGGGTAGCTGGGCCTCTTTTAGAAAAAAACCACACAGATCCTTACCCTTAAGAAGGAAAAGGGTGAGACATTAGGGGGGGGGGAGGGTTGGAAAGGGGAAACTTTTCGCTGAAGGCCACTCACGGCCAGCCTGTGAACCGACAATTTTTGGACTAAGATTTCCTACAAAGCTGCGTCATACCACCACCTTCGCCTAAACGGGCTTGAAAGGAAGGGGAAAACGACAGAAAATTGTAACCCGCGTGCAGATGCGAACAAAACGAGCAACTCCGGTGTCCGAGGTCGGACGACATGGAAACACCACAAGAAAGGAAGGACTCCGGAGAGGGTCCACCATCCTTCGAGTCACGGTGCCAGGATCACGAGGCCGACGTTCAGTTAAGTGAGGAAACCAGAGGCAGGACCGGCTTCAAGCTGTCCTTTTCTAAGGGGGGGATAAGGTGTAGGAGGCGCATAAAAGCAGCCTAATCTGGAAAAACAGGCGAAGACCGGTCCCGACTCCCTGAAACGAGGGGTATCGAAGACGGGGGGGGGAGGGCCCATCGACGGCCACCGGAGAGTGCGCGTGGAACACAGACCTCCGGTATCATGGAAGGAACGATAAATGGGGTGAAAGGGAAAGGCACAGCCTAACGGAGAGGAGAGATCAAAACAACAACGGGGGGTTTAAAAGATAGGAGTCAAGGGGAAAATGGCTCGATTTGTGAGAAGGCCCAGGCATCAATAGTCTCACCTTGAAGGAATAACTGATCAAAGGGAATCATTAGGACAGGAAATCGACGGAAATAGTGTCCGTATGGAGGGTAAAGGTCGCAAGGAATGTCCGAAACGGGAGCGGTACCTTCTTTATGCTTCTTCAAACTGTCGGAGTACCGCATATCAGTATGTCTTACAAAAGTCAGAAGGGGGGTCGGCAACACCACGAAGGTCTTGACACATCTTCCGACGGACTCCCGAAAGGGTTTGCTGGGGGAAAAAGTCTTACCTGAACCCCTTCAATAATACAACTGAGGAAAGGATGGGGTTACGCCAGGAAGGGCTTGAAAAGGAGAGGGTCCAATGGAAAAAAGAGTAAAGAAGACATCTTTACAAACCGCTTTTTCTTCGGTTGGACTGCAGAGTACCAGTTCAGGGTGCTGCCAAAGATAGAAAAGAAGGAAGGCTCTTTCGTCCTTCTAGGGGTGGGGAGACCCGCGCGTGTACAAAAGAGACACCACTTAAAAAAAAAGGGGAGGAACCGCGTACCGGTAAGATCACCTACTCGTTTAAAAAGAAAAATAAACGCCAACAGAAAAAAAGATCTCACTAGATGTTCCAAGGGTTTGAGACAAAAGAGGGCAGGGATAAAAAACCCTTCTGGGGAGTCTTAATGTCTGCTACACCTTGTGGGGGTGGGGGGTGGGTGGGGTGGGGTGGTTTTTGGGGTTGGGGGTTGTTTTTGGTTGTGGGGGTTGGATATTTGGGGTTGTGTGTTTGTGTTGTTTGGTTTTTGTTTTCAGTGGGGTGTGGAGTTTGGTGTGGGTGTGTTTTGTTGGTTTCTTCCTTTCGACGGGAAAAGGAAGGAGGCAGGGGGAGATCATCTTTACCGGGGGTACCAAGAGTCAGAGGTGTGTCTGTCTTCAGAGCATGCCCCGAAAGGTTAGGTTTTACTCAAAACGTACGAACGGGACGATGGAAGATAATCTCTGTTGTCCGACAGGAATTAGCTGCGACTGAGGGAAAGAGAGGAGGTGCTGGGAAAAGTTTTCTGAGGAGGCCGGTTTTTGGGTCCAGAAAAAGTCTAAGGGAAGGCCTTGCCAGCTAAAGGTGTTTTGAAACTCTTCTTAATTGTCTCTGGGAAAAGACAGAGACTTCCGACTTCTCCTACGCTTTCTACGAACCGGAGCGAAGCAAGGAGGACTGGAAGAATCACCTAGTAATGTCCAACTGGTACACTGAAAACAAACGAAAAGTGAACTTTATTCTCTGCCCTCGATTACTAGAGAAACAAAAAACGTACTGGAGGCTGAGTCCTGGTAACGTCTAGGGTGGACTTGTTGTCGATCTCGGAAGGGAAAAGGGGGAATTCTTAACAAGCAGGGGAATTTCACGGGAAAAATAAGGAAAGGTCGCCCAACCGGCTATTGAAGGGAGGGGGGAGTTTCAAAAGAATTATTCTGGTCAGGATGGAGAAGCTTTCTCCTATTGGCGGAAATAAAGTTTGGGTAAACCTCAAGGAATAAAGGAGGACAGGGCATTCTTCCCCGAAATCTAGGCAATTACCGCGACCCTAAGCTCCCTTATACGTTGAGAACGAAGGTAAAGGGGGATGGAAAGACCGAGCTAGGCCTCTTGACGTTACTACAGGAGGCTGTGATGATCAAGGGAGCCGATGTAACAGGGGTCCGGGAAAACCGGGGGCCGGAGAACGGTAACCACCTAGTTACTCTAGAAACGACACGAATGGCCGAGCCGCGAGCGACGAGGGAGGCGAAAGGCTCGGTGCACCGAAAAAGGAAGAAAGGGAGGACCCCGCTGTACACGAGAATGATGGGCAGGGGGGGGGTGGGGGGGGGGGGAAAGGGAAAAGCTCACCCGATAAGCACTTCCCCGCGTTTTTCAAAAGAACGACACCTGGCACGATACACTCTCCATGATTGCCCTTGGTGGGCCTTGGGGATACAGTGGGAGAGAAAGGTCGTGGTGAGGAACAAGGAAGTCTTCCTTTTCCCTTTATCTAAAGGGGGCAGAAGCCGGAGGAAAACCAGAAAGGTCACCGACCCCCTAGGATTGCCGAAAAAAACCTGATGCGAAATGGTCAGGAGGAAGGGGCCGAGAGGAGAAGGGGGGATTCTCTGACGTTTCTGACAAGGAGAGCTACTGGGCACCCACTACTTCAGGAAATTTCTCCTCAACCGGATCGTCAAAAACCTAAAAAGCCTCCGGAACACAAGGGGGCTCGGGGGGAGCAAAGTCGTCTGTTACACTCCTTAGACAGGACCAGCCAAACCGGTTCGGTCCACTCTCACCGACCGATAAAATGTTCAAACAAAAGCGTGGGACTCCCAGGGATTAAAAAGTGACGGGTATTTTTTAAGGACCTCTGAGAAAAGGCCATCTTCACAGGAAAAAAGATGAGGAGGGGGGGGGAGAAAGACAAGGAAGTTGACAAAGGAAGCATCGTAACGGAAGGCGGACAGCGCCTATGTAAGATGAGGATCACTGTTCGACGGTACGGCCCCAGTGAAGGCGAAAGGGGGGCAAGAACAGCGCCCGGAAATCTTCCTGTATCCGCCATCGAAAGAAGGGACCCGCTCTTCCTGGCAGAGAAAGTGGTAATCCAGTCCGTGTAATAACCGTCATTGACCGGCGAAAATCTGGGGAAAAGCCCCGGGGGCCGGGGCAGAAACCTGGAGCGCTTAGGCAGAAATCAAAGACCCGGCCAACAAAGAGACACGTGCTGTTACCGTAACTCGTCGGGAGAAGTGAAGTGGCGTGCGGAACAAAGTAAACAACTTGATGGCCCTGCAGCCCGAAACCTAGGCTCGACTGCTCGGGGAAGGAACGTCCGGCTATGAGTCAGTCCGTTTCCAGAAGGGCCAAAGAGGCATCGCGGGCGACCCATGGAACGGAAAGGGGGGGGGAGGGTACAAGGTCCCCGGAACACGAGGATCACTAATTACACTATGAAAAATCGAGAGGACAGGGGTGACGGATCTCGGTAGGTGCTCTTCAGGGTCAAGGACGTCCGATTTCGGACCTGCCTCTAAGAGCCGGACGAATAATCCGTGAGAAGGGGGAAGACCAGTCAGGCCAACGTACGGACTCTATGATCGCAGGATTAAACCTATGGGAACGGCTCACGTACGGGGGGTGGGCGTGGGGGAAAGTAGACAACTGTGCCGCCGCCCTGTGGGGGTCTGGAACGTGAGGCAAAAGCGAATAAAAGGAAAAAGGGGGGGGGACCGGTCCGCCGGAAACTTTTCGTTCCTTAATAATCAAAAGCTCAACCACAAAAAGGAGGAGAGAAGAGAGTTTCAACATCGTTCGTCTGACCCTTGACCACCCGGGGTCAAAAGTGAAAAAAAAGGGGAGGGAACACAGGGGGCCTCAAGGAAATGGCGGGTCTTCAGGGGGAGAGTCACCCAAAAAAAAATACGGTGGAAAACAGTAAGACAATTAGGATTAGGCCTGAGTCCTTAGTCTATCTTCCTTAATTTCTTCTGACGTCAAGGATGCAAGAGAGTAAAAAGGCGGATCAGCGGTGTTCTGGCCGCAGGAGACAAATTGCAGAGGAAACCTAACCTTGACGAAACTTAAAAAACAGGGACTCCGCTTTTGATATTGTCCTTCAGGGTCCGGCGGCAGTATCCGGTTAAACACAAATGAGGGGGGGAGAAGTTCTAAGAAATGTAAGACACGAGAGGCGTGTGACCCGTTCACTGCCTTCTACATCGACCTGGATCGGGGAAATGGATAGAAGAAGCAAAATATGGCCGGGGGGGAAACGGGTCAAAGCAAAGTACTTCCTACAAGATAATTTCTCCCTTGAACATCGATGCTCTGGGGTGGAATGGGGGGATCTGGACCCTATAAGGGGAAGAACAGAACTGGGGCTCTGGGACGGCAAACACTGAGGGACTGGTGGACCCTCCCGCTCTATCAAACGGAGTGGATTAAAAACGGACTGCTTACTGTCGTCCCCGTCCGAGACTATATATGAGGAGTGGAAAGGAATACCGGTTCCCGGTCAAATTTCTGAAAGATCGCCGTCCCGCTTAAGGGCACCTGAAGGCGACCGAGAAGAAGGCTAACTGATGGTTTTCGGACTGATTGACAGGGTTACTTGATGAACAAATCAGAGAAGCTGTTCGGGTTAAGGTGTCTGCGGGCGTTCTAAGAGAAGAACCCTCTCAACTCGTAACATCAACAAGTCGGCGGTAAAAAAAAATAGCCAGAGGTCGCGGGAGGTTGATGTTTCTGAACCGACCTGTGTTAGGGAAGGAGAACGGCGTGAAACGAAGGCCGTCCTGCTCAAAGAACACCGTGTGGCCCAGAGACGGAGTACTATGTTCGTCGGGGAAAGGTAAGTCGAGGTTTCTACTGAGGGTTGTTCTTGCCACGGGACGAACCCGCGCTGTTTAACTGCGTGGGGGCACCAATCAGCAAATCCCAAAATACGCTCTGCGAAGAAAAAAAAGGGGAAAACTCAGACAAGACGCTTTTTTGCTGAAAAAAATTCCATCAGAGAGGCCGGAAAGAGTCTTTCGGGGTCACAGTGCTCGGAACCTTGACTTGAAACCAATAACTGAAAAGGACTGCAGAGGGGCGACGGGTAAATAAAAGAGGTCGGATCTGGCCAAGGCACTGCTTTTCGCAGAACTCGTCGGGGGGGCTGGGGATACACCTCGTATAAGGGGGATAAAAGGGGGTTTGGGAGGTTACCTATAAAAACACCAAACCCGTCATATCTTCTAGATCAAGAGGGCGGGACACGCCTGCAACTGCCGTCACTTAACGTGCAAAACCTGAAGGGGAAAAACGAGGGGGAAGGCATCGGAAAGGAGTGTCCTTTCTCGATCTCGGGAACTATTTTTACCTGAAGCCCGCCGTTGTACGCCGGGCAGGTGAACTCGGCGGGAACAGTGATATCCGGTCTAAAAAAAACAGAGTGGAGGGCGGCTCATGCGACCTTCCAGAGGGAAAACTGCTGCAATAAAAGTCTTAAAGCGCAAAGAGAAGTAGTGGACGTGGAAACACCGGCACGACAGGGAGGGGAAACAGGAAGAACTTCAGCAGGGAAGAGAGAGGGCGCATGTCCATTCTTATCAACAAAAACGAAGGGCTTGAAGTCCACCCAGACGATTCAAGCCTCAAACGCAACTGGGGGGGGCATAAAGGAAAGGGTGAAATAAGATGGTCTGTGCTCTCTATAATGGGAGTGAAAGGTGGGCGTGCACAGGGGAAGAATTCGAGCAGCAACCCTTAAAAATCCCGAAGGGGAAAAAAAAAAACAGGGGAGGGACTCAATCAGTCAGTACCGAGTCTAATAAGAGGAGATCAAGGAGAATCGGCCAGGAAATGGTCGGGTGGGGACCGCGAGGGACAGCTTCTGAACACTAAGGCAAGAAAAACCAACGGGAAAAAACACAGTTGGGGGAAAAACCCAAAACCGGGCCTTCTCTCGAGTCTGACTAAGGGATAAAAGACGCCGGGGGATGTATACAGGTACCAACGCCCGCAGGGGTCCGGCAGAGGACCCAAACTTCGTAAAAATCTTCCCCGGCGAAAAGGAAGAACGGAACCGCTGCCAAAAAAGATCCTCCTAAAAGGCAGGAAACAGGCCAGCCGAAAAAATGATAACGAATCCTTGTCAGGACCAACCACTCAATCTCTGTACCCCGGGAGAATTCAGAAGTCAGACCGAACCAAATCCACCAGTTAGTTCACGCCCTCTGGAAAAGGAGTAACACGGAGCCCTCGGTGGAATCCCTATTATCCATACAGGAAACGGAAGACAGCCTTGTCCAGCAAAAGATGTGCGAAAAAAAGGGACGCCGAATGGGGGGTGGACGGGCAAAGAAGGGAAGCACACAAAAGCCAAAACTTCAGGAAGAGAGGGAGAAAAGGCGGTTGCGGTTGTTGTGTCTTACGGTCGGGAGGATACTAGCCGGGTAATCCGGGGAAAGAATGTGTGGACGATCCGGGGGGAATATTGAGAAACGAAGGTCGGGCAGAAAAAAACCATAAAAAACTGAGTTCAGTGGACCTCATTATACCTGTGTCTATACTAAAACTCAATTGTCACGTTGAAACCATCAACGCCCCAAACTGTGCCTTAAAAGGTTACAGAAGTCACCGATACAAAGGACCCTCAGTTATCCGCTTCAAAACACCTGACCGGGGGGGAGGGAGAGGGGTACTTACAGAAACGGAAGGGGGGGTTCAGGGGAATCTACCTTGGCATAAAAAGGGGAGGCATGCCTGCATGGACTAGTGCCTCGTTACAAGGGGATGAACAACTGGGAGATTACAGAGGCCTATATCGGACCGGGAAGACCCCGGGTTCTCCCCTCCCCATTGCGGGACCCGCAGGCTAGGGGGGAGGACAAACGTCAAGCCAGAAACGGGAATCGATCAAACAGAAAATTAACCCATCACTCAGGGGGAAGGGCAGGCGAGATGAGGTCATGCTTCGAAACCCAGCGGACTAAACAGCTTGGTCTCAAAAAACGGAGGGGGATGTTATTCACGCGGAGACAGGCAGGCTGTAGCCCCTGTACAGTCAAGAGCACGTGGAAAGGGGACGGTGGAAAACAAGGTAAGTCGCCGGAGACGGGAGACTCAGTTCTTTCCGTAAAGGTCTTTCCTGCTCCGGGAAATTGGTCCGATAAAGAGCGGTACCTGAGTTGGGGAGCGGCGAAAAGGTGCGTACAACTAAGACGCTTAATACAACGTGGGCTAACTATCTTCAACACGCAGGGTAGGCTTGCAGTGCAGCCTTAAAAAATGCAGCCATGGGTGCGGCCAGTTAACGAACTTGAGAGGGAAGACCGAGTGGGAAATGGTGTTGATCCTAAAAAAGAGAGGTGCAACTCGGGAAGATACTACCTAGGGGAAAAGTGAGTGGTCTGAGGCAGTGCAAAGGTGGGGGGGGGGAGGGGCGCATTGTCTCAATTAACACCGGACCGTTATGAAGGAGTAGGACGAGGGTTGTAAAAACCCGAACGCGGGGGGGAAAGTAGCGCAGACTCGGACATGTCGATAAGCCGGGGAGAGAACCGAAGGGTGAAGAACTACATACTGCCCTAAACAAAAGAGGCACTAGTTTTGTTGGAGAGAGAGGGGCCGGAGGGGCTGGAAACCCGATTGCCAATTCAGTGGAAGATCTTTAACAGGGTAAAAAAAACAGGGGTTTAGGTACTAAGGAGGCAAGTCGGGAAGGTAGGAAAGGATGGAAGAAAGACACAATTCTCTGCAAAAAAAAAAGAAAAAAAGACCCGGGCCTTACTACCTTTTGTATTGCAAGCGAACTTCTGGCGCATACCCGGGATATGCGACGGAGCAGGGTAAAAAGAAAAAGGGGGCTGTGCTGAACTGATTCTTATTTGGGATATGGGAGCTAAGCTTTTTGGATGCCGCGTGGCCTCCTGTCGGGTCGCGGGGCAACTGTCGCAGACGTGGGGGGGGGGGGAATGCTCCTACGGAAAACGCGGGTACCGAAAAGACGGTGGGAAAAGAAACGGGATTTCCTTCCTACCTCAGGAGCCTCCTACGTTAAGGGGAGTCATGGGGCCAGAAGGGTCTCGAAGGGGCCGGGTACACTTCACCCTAAAAGGGAACGGGTAAGGGGGGAGGAACGTGCTCCTCGGATGTTCGTCAAAAAAAGTCTTATATAAAGCCTGGGAACCGAAGAATTCTGATCTCGGGGGGGAAAAAGTGAGCTTCTGACTATCACAGGGGGTTCAAGGAACACTAATTAGCTGCACATGCCGAGCCTGATATCTTCGGCGGGAAGCCGGTGTAGGAGGAGCGGGCGTGCTGCTAAAGAGTGGGGAAAAAAGGTCGCAAAGGGAATGGTGCGAAAAACCCGCTTGTGTGTTATCACACCATTCCTGATTTCCGCAAGCTGTACACCAGCTACTCATACGACGTCACAAGACCGAGAGAAGTTACCCCCAAACGGAAGAAAAAAAAAAACGGGGACCAAAAGTACTTTGAGTTCATAAGGTAAAGATTAAAACAGGGGCCGGGACATGAGCCGCTGCAAAGACTGACGAGAGAAGGCGACCTGGTAAGGTGCGAAGAGGCCGGCAAAGACCAGGGAGAATTTACCCACAGGCACGATCTCAGTCGGGCCTTCACGCCGCGAACGGCACAGATGCGTCTTTGAAGGCAACAAGACGAGCAGGAAGAGTACCGACGCTGGGTGAAAAGAAATATTAGAGGGGGGGGGGGGGGGGTGTGAAAAGACTTTCAAAGACACCCCTATCCCAGACCCCTCAAAACCGTTTTCACAAAAAAAACCCCGATGAACGCGAAAAGGAAAGGGGGGCATTTGCAACATTTTCAGCAAAGGTAAATCGTGAAAAGATCACTCTATGTAAAAGGAAAGGCCCGGCCGGTGAGGGACTTGAACAATAGACAAAAAGTGACCAAGGAAAGAGCACCGAGCAATCCAGAAGAGGCCTACTTCACCATCATGGAGCGAAGTACGGGGCATAGCCTATCTTCCAAGGGGGAGCGGACTTAGCTTCAAAAAAACCTCGTAAAACTGTCGGAGAAAAAAGGGTTCACGAATGCGCCTCTCGTAGAAGGAACTCTCTGTACCGCTGGTAAGTCTCCGTCACCACGGGGGAGCTGGTTAGAAGGAAGACTCGAAGGTAACTAGAAAAAAAATTGCTTCCAGTAATCACGAACCCCAAACACCCCCCCCCCACACCACCGGAGGGGGGGGGACAACAAACCCCCCAAATAAAAAAAAAAACAAAAAAAAGTCACAAACACCCTCTCGTCTCTCTTTCATACACTTGTCCGAAAAATGGTCTGTAAACCTAGCTTCTATAAGTTCAACGAAAAACGAGGCGACCTCTGAAATTCAAGCTAAGTCTTATTTTTCTAAAATCAGGAATCAGGGGCATGACCGGATAGAACAGCCAGCTCACGCGAGTTCCGGAGATCTGTCTCGCTTAAAGAAGACCAAAAAACGTTCCCTCAGGAAGGGGGGGCTGACGCAAGGGCATTCAGGGCCTTCCATCGAGATCCTTGACCCAGACCGTGCCAGGGGCCGCCGCGTACGCCGGGTCATACTCAGGGGTTGGCGAGCGAAAGAGGAGGTAGCCCGCTTCCATAAATGAAAGGGGTCTAACGTATAAGGAATTATAGACAAGAGGCTCCACCTCTACACTTCCTAGCAGTACCGGGCGCCTCGTAGTATCGAATTAGTTATAGGACCAAACGGCTTGATAACTGCCTAACCAGATGAGAAGGCACGAAAGGGAAAGATCACAGGGAAGAACAGGTGACTTTACGCAGGGGAAGAACACCGGCATCGCCCTCTTACCTAACATTTCTAAGAAAATACCAAAGTGGTGTACGCCTCCCGGGCCCTAGATCAAAGAAGGGACCGTGGAAAGACCGCTCAGCGTCCAGGTAAAAAGGTATATACTGAGGTTAGGGTTCCATGTGGGCGGAATAAGTTCCTCTCCGAGATAGACCTTAACCCAGAAAAGGGAAAGAAATATCCAGAATGATCGCCGGAGGAAACGACAAGCCGTTGGAATACACGGGTATCCGGGTTGTCCACGGGCCGCCAACGGGGGTCGGAAAAAGGTGGACGCAGACTAGTAACCAAGAGGAAAAACAAGGGGGTACCGAACGCCGAGAACGGTTTTGAGGAAATCTAAAACTAAACAAAAAAACTTAAGGAGGGGGATCAAGAGGGGGGTCCCCACAAGCATACCAACCCAGGGGGTGAAGGAACGGGGGGTACGGCGTCTCTCAAACCGGGGGGGGGGGTGGGAGGGGACGGTACAAGCCTTTATCAACGCCACCGCAAAGGTGGAACCTGTGAGGGAGGACTCCGGAGAATGAAAGAGGGTTTCCTGACTGGGTCTTCGGAGTCAAGGATGCAGGCGAAGAAACAGATATCATTTCGAGAGGACCGGTTCCTATCGGCCGTAAGACAAATGGTCGGCTCCCAAAAAAACTCGGCAACTGGGACACATCGGTGAAAAGGGGCGTGACCGATTGCCGATGACCAAAAACAATGAGGGGTCCGTCTGTACCGAACTTTGCATCCATTCGCGCGGGGGGGAGGCAAAAGGGCGGACGACTGACAAACTGCTCGGCATCGGGGGAAAGGGGGCGGTTCAAAATCGAAGAGCAAAGGTATATCATCGCGTTCCTGCAAGGGAAGCAGCTTTGTAGTCAGCTTCAGTCCTCTCAACGATGTCGAACCGGTAAAGCCGAGTAGGAGGAGTGGAAAGACGGGCTGGAGGTCAGCCTGGCCTTACTAAAGTCGAGGAAACGGAAAAGGGCACCGGAGCTTCCTTGATGCCTCCACTGCGGCAGGGCCAACTGAGGGTATGGAACAGTATACTAAAACCAGGGACAAGGGGGGCGAAGGAAAGCCGGGAAAATAGGACCGGGAAGGCTTCACTACTACTCAGCACTGAGAAGTTCAAAGAAAACGTACCGGCGACCCGATATCGAATAGAGTAGACTTCAGGGTGAAAAACGAGTGAATAAGAATTACCTGAGCTTCGGAACAAGAGGCGGAATGTCCTTGAGATGAGTGCTGGGAGAAGAAAAAGGAAAATTCAACAAGAACTCAGACCATCAAGGGGAAGTGGGAGGCCACATTCTCCTCGTCGCGGGTGCGTCGGCGTTGATGCCAGACCGTTGTGTTAGGGGACCAGCGCCTTGGAGGAAAACGACTGAGCCGAAAACTGGGTTTTCCATCGTCTCTCGGAGTAATCTCCGATTAGGCGCGGTAACCGGGCTAATTGACGTCAAGACCCTCTATCCGCGATCGTTCTTCTTGCGAAACGCCAATAAGCTAGTAACAAAAGCATCTCTTCTATCATTTCAGAAGAGAGTTGTTGCAAAGACTCCGGCTGTGAAGGATCGGTGACCGAGGGTAGCGGGGCAGACCGGGACCCGTTCGATCGGAACTCAACTTCCCACTAACTTCCCTTCTCATCTACAAAAAAAGGGATCCGACCATGCTCGGTAAAACACTCCGGAGTAGCTCTGCTACAGAAAAAAGGGTTTCAGAACCCTAGGGGGGTCTGTCTGTCTAGGGGGGGGGGTACAAAACTTCACCCGGCACTAAATACATAGGAGCGGCTGTCCGTCGGTACGCCGGGGCCAAATTACCCGTTGCACGGAAATCAAGGGAACGGTCCGAAAAGAACCAAGGGGAGAGGCTCTTCTTCTATTGGGGGAAGAAAGGAAGGGATCCTTAAATGTACCTCTTTACTGAGAAGCACACCTGCGGGAAGTCGAGAGAAAGGTCAACAGCGAGCAGAAAACGGCCAGAGGACCACTTCTTCCGATCAACTTCACTTCTCAAGGCGCCTTCTATGTGTCGCGGTACCGCGGACGATGGGGAGTGAAAAAGGAAACAAACAATAACCGGAGGGGTTCCTGAGTGATCACAAAAACGCGGCTTCCGCCAAGCCAAGGAATCAATGGTCTAAAGAAAGACAGCCCTCCGACCGGAAACCGCCGACGAATCGGCCAAGGGGCTGGAATTCCAAAAATGTCGGGGTGCGGTGGGGAAAGGAGCCAAAACTACTTCAGAAGAGAACATCCCCCTGCCGCACCTTCCAGTACCGGAGGGGACGCCACCTGAGTCTCTCCTCCCGACCTGCCTAGGTCGGGTTGCATAAATTAAAGGCAGCTTCGGAAA
>Ga0179593_1600038_pt1 | contig 20058 bp, 26 predicted proteins | sample CZODoug2_1_08_16_FD_185931 | JGI IMG/M metagenome (GOLD analysis project Ga0179593, IMG submission 185931) | Vadose zone soil fungal communities from Angelo Coast Range Reserve, California, USA - CZODoug2_1_08_16fungal (PacBio error correction) | ecosystem: Environmental > Terrestrial > Soil >...
ATTCAAAGGGCAGATGCAGGCCGAGAGAGGATGCATATAACAACCGAGAAAGACAACGCGTCACGATCATAATCAAGGGAGGGAGCATTACGTACAGACCCACTCCCTTATGGTAGCATGTGCGAAAACTCGCCTGGGCAGGACCGAAGTAACAGAACACAAGGAAACTTCCGTCAAGGGATGACTCATACTCCGATCAAAAGAACCAGAGCAGGCCCGCCCAAAAACCCCAGAAATCTCTATCTGCGGAAAATTAGAACGGCATCAGCCCTGCCCCTTGTATTTCAAGAGTTGGAAAGTACCTGTACACAAACCCCCCCCCTAAAAAAAGGAGCCATCAGCGTCTGAGCGGTCAGGAGCCGATCAAAGGGAATATCTCCGCAGGAAACACAGCGCCATAACCCTCCCGCGAAGAAGGGATAAACTGTTCAAAAGCAAGGGCTCTCCTGAAGAAGGGGAGCCAATTGCGGGGGCGAAAAACAAGCCCGCTCCCAGCGAGAAATAATCCAAGGGGAGAGGGCCTAAGTCTTAAAGAGAAAAACACTCTCCACCTTAAGCCCCAGGTAACGAACAGGATAGAGCCGCCCATCGGGGTGAAAGAAAAAGACGGATGCCAGAAGAAACATCAAAGTTGTAAAAAAACCACTCAAAAAAACCATCACCGCCTTTGGGGAAAAGGGACAATCGTCCGATTAGAAAAGGGCCAAAAGACTGAAAAAAGGTGAAAGAAGAAAAAGGCCCCAGCGCTTCAGCAGCGAAGAGCAACCATGCCAAGAGTTGAAGAAAACAAACAAAAAACATGCGTCTTGGAAAACGGTTATCCGGAAATCTCAAAAGCTTCTACAAAGGAGTCGGCCTCAAAGGAGACCGGAACTAGGGAAAGCAAGAAGCAAGCAGCACCTCTCACACACACCAAGCTGCAAACAATCGGGAAAAGGGGGAAAAAGGGTAAACCGACCATTCAACGGGAAGCGTTTGCACATCGGAAGTTTAAAAAAAAATGAAACAGAAAGGGCTAGGAGTCACAGCCCATCCAGCAAGAAGACCAACTCATTCAGACGGGGATTCGCCTGTCCAGAGGGACAGGGATACATGAAAACGCCAGCGGAAATCTACCCAAGCGATACTACCACCTGCGTCGTATAAAAAATCAACAAAGGAACAATCACTCGCCTCGAATTGAAGAGTATGATGCCGGCTTCCAAAAAAGAGGGAAATCCTCTCTGCTGACTGAAAAAAGCGGCTGATATTGCTCGACCCGACTCCGAGGAAACAAAAAGCACAATCCCCGAACGGAGACTGATGCTCCAGCCCCGAAAAAGCATCGTAATGCTAGGGTGCGGCCGAGGAATTCTCTTCTGAGAAAGACTCAAAGATATCAGGAAAACGCCCGTCAAAAGTTAGAGACAAGACTGAAAGAGAGTTACTCAAAGAACCCCCTCGCCTCCGGCATCTCAAAGGGGAGATCAAAAAAAACAACTAGAAGGAAAGAGATATGTCGGGGAAATGCGGACTCGGAGAATGGATAACGCGCATGAGAGTTGGAACGGCGACTCGGGGGGAAGATAGCTTGAGGCGAGGAAAGAGAAAGATTCCAACTCGTGTAAGGAGGGTTGAAAAAGGAGAAGAGCGAGTTTGACAAATTCAGTGGGACTGAAGACACCGGTTTCGCTGGGTGGATGTGTGGGGAAGGAAAGGGGAGTGTCGAGCAATATAAAGGATGGAAAGAGAAGAGTACCGTTCTTGAAAAGGGAGCAAGAAGCATCCGAAAATGAAATGTGTTTGAGATGAGAAGAATTGCTTCGAAAAGAGGTGAGACGTTATAGGGGGTAGAAAAAAAGGAGGGAGGGGGTTTCAAGACGTTCGAAGGGAAAGTTGATAGGGGGGAGTTAAAGTTGAAATAAAAGAAAGACTAGCTGCATCTATCAACAAAGGTCGAAGGAAGACCCAAAAAAGGGAGGAGTGGGGAACCGAAAAAACGTGGAAAGGGGGGCGAAGGTGTTGACGGGGTGGTATAGTGGGACTTGAGGTGTATGGGGGGAGGGTTGTGCCGTCGAAGGGCAGGGCAAGAGGTCTTGGGCGCAAGAAGGAACAAATGAGTGAAAAGAAAACCCAAAAGACGAGAGTGAGGGGAAGAGGGTGACCTAGTTGAGGAAAATCGCAGAGAGGACGGGAACTGATAGGGAAGGGACTGGGAAGTGCTGAACCAGAGGTGACGTGAAAAGTTCTCCGGTTCTAAAGAGGCCATGTGGAAAAAACTGGAGCAGCTCCGTTTGCAAGGAAAAGAATAGGAAAAGGAGGGAGTAGAAAGTTTTTATAATCATTTCTAGGGGAGAAGATCCTCCGGAGAACCTAAGGATTGAGGGCTATAGAGAGGAGTGGTGCGGGGGGGGAGAACTCCGAAAGGCTAGACGGATATGCAGGGGGTTTAAGAATGCGCTTGAGGTTTTGAGGGAGATGCTCTAGAAAAAATACTCTATAAGAAAGAGGACATGGTGATCCGGGCATGGGTGGTTTATGGAACTGAGGAAAACTTGCAAAAAAACGTCGAAGGTAAAACTCTCAGTAAGGGCGGACGAGGCGTGTGAGGGGGGAGAAAAGGATGGGGGACGGACAGTAGGAGGGAGCGGACATAACTGAATGGGAGATGGTACAGGGTAGGGGCAAGTCAGTTGGAAACACTATATCAATGGGGGTCCGGCGGTTGGGGGACCTGGAGGAGGAGCAGAACTATCAAAAAAGCGATCGTTGACTTGGGGAGAGGGGGGAATAACGGGGAGTATCTCGCTGCGGCGGCCGGGAAAGGGAGGAGGGTATGAAGCGGATACTCTACAAAGGGGGGAAAAGAGAGAGATCCGAGAACTCGCAGGAGCATAGGGTTAAGTCAACTCAGAACGCGGTCATCAGAAAGAGAAAGGTCAAAGAGAATGACTCAAAAAAAAAAGCCTGATCCCGCAAGGGGGATAAGAACGGGTGCCGAAAAGATCACGAGACTGCGGACACAATAGAACGCATGCGCACAAGAACCAAAGACCAAAAAGCCTCTTCCAAGAGGAGATAGGCACGGAAGAGAAGAAGGGAATTTTGGAAGGAAAGAAATTGAGAAGAGACGCATCACCACACACCGAAAAAAGAAGCTTCTTCAGCTCCGAAAAGGGAACTGAGCAGAGACATCAGGGCAGAGAAAATTAAGAAAAAGGAACCCTCAACCAGGAGAGGAGCCATGGGCCGCGTCAAAAGGAAAAGAGGCTCACGAAACTGAGGAGAAGTTTGGGCAAGGGGAATTAGAAAACTTATCCAGCTAGGCAAAGAAGGTCTAAAACAGAAGATATCTCCAAAAAAATGGGGAGCTCATCAGAGGCGATCGATAAAAAAAAATTCAAAAAAAAAGACCGAGAAGAGATCCATAAAGGCCAGCACCTGGAAAAGGAGGAAAGAAGGGGGAACTCAGCCCATGAAAATTCAAAAGGATGAAACTTCCAGAAGAAGAGGACGTCTGGAAGGGGGGAAGTAAAAAATCGAGGGAAAAAGAAAGATTAAGCAGAGGGGCTGCGAAAAACGCGGAAAAAAGCGAGAAAAAAACCCTGAAGAAACCCTGAAAAGAGGAGGAAACACGCGGGGGAGATATTCAGAAAAAAATTAAACCGAGAGTGCATCTGTTTGGACTGGAGAATCGGTTAGTCACAGAAAAAAAATTCGGAAAAAAAAAAAAAGGAGCAGCAGGGGAAAATTACATGCGAAATCACACCACAAAGAAAGGGAGGAACCAGCTACTCAAAAGGAGGAGGTATGAAAGAATAACTAGTACAATAGAAAAGGGGAAAAACTGTATAGAGATGTCGGCGAAAAGGAAGAACGTGGAAGAAGAAACTGGGAGAAAAGGATGAAAAATCTGCGAGAAACGAGGTCCCCAAAGAAAACGAAAATGGAGCGCCAAGAAAAAGGAAAGGAATCAAAAGCTCAAAATGAGCGATTAGGAGAGGAATCTGCCGGGGGAAAAAAATAGCTCAACAAGAGAGGTCGTGGAAACGGGAAAGTCGGGGGAGAAATTACTAAAAAAAAACTCCTCAAAAAAAAGGAGAGAAATAGATCTAACAGATTAGGAACTATGAAGTGAGGAGTTAAGAGGTGATACTCTCGAGGGGAGCAGCCGTACTGATACTTTTACTGAGAGGGGAAAAAAAACGAGAGGCGGAAGAAAGTCCCTAAAAGGAAGAGTGCAAATAGAGAGAAGAAAGAAAGTCGGAGTCTGGGGAAAGATACCGGTGAGGGGGGTTGGAAAATACAGGAGGGTTTGCGCAGCGGACGGAAGCTCTGAAGGAAAAAGCTCAAAAAGGGCTCCTATTCTCTGAAAAAAGATCCGGAACCCACGTAGGTGCAGGAATTAAGGGGTACGTATCTCGGGGAAGAAAGAACACACGAGGCACGGGCAATTTGGGGAGGAAGGCCTTTAGAACGAAAGCCAGGGCTGAAGGACTTTGAGTCCTGAGAACTTGCTCGAGCACGCTAACGGCCTCCCACGCGGGGGTGAGAGGGGAAGGAGAAAAGACGGGGAGACTATGGGGGGAGGCGAGTTGGGGGAAAAAAGGGTGGAAAAAGAGGGGGTAGGGGGGAGGGTTGAAAAAAAAAAGACGATAAAGATTGCGGAGAGGAGCTTTAAGAAAGGGGTTTACGCATGCGGGAGGGGAAAGGGAAAAAAGGGGGGCATGTAATCCGAAAGTAGAAGGGAAAATTATTAAAATTGGCGGGAAAGGTGAACATGGAAAAGTCGGTAGGGCAAGTATGGGGGACTACGGGGAAGAAAAAAAAAAGGTTGTTAAGAAAATGAGAATGACGCAAATGAAATGGAAGCGGAGAAAAGTTGGAAAAAAAGAAAGGACCTTCGGGGAAAAGAAAACGAGGGGGGGAGTGAAGGAGGGATAGTCTCGGTTTAGAAAAGTGGGTGAATTCAGGAAGGCCGCAAAAGAGGTTGAGGATGGAGGATAAAGATCAAAAGGGTGTTTGCTAAGATGAGAAAGGTCAGGGGGGGTTCATAGCTTTAGGGGGAGGAGTTCCAAGGAAGCCCTTGTGAGATGGTGATCGCTCGCGATTATGAAAGAAGGGGATACTTCAAGCAATGCCTGTTGACCATGTCGTGAATTATTGTGCATAGAGAAGACTTTGAAGAGGGAGCTTCGGGGAGGAACTGGGGTCGGCTTGGAAGGTTCTTGACGCACCTATGACCCTCAGGAGGTTTCTGGGGCGGATTCTCAATAATGCAAAGGGACAAGGTTCCAGGTGTTGTCAGGGTAATGCCGAGCAGAGGAACTAAAGCCGTCGTATATGCAGAGGAGCAAAAATAAAAGGGAAATAATAATCGGCCACCCGCTGAACACCAAGATGAAGAAATCAAAGAAACAATAAGACCGACCTCGAGAGTGCGAGAGGGACTGTCGTCCTCATGAAAATCAGCCAATACCCCGCATTTCATTCAGACCCCGCAGAAGACCAACCAGGAAAATTCAAAAACGGAATCTTTCCCAGGGGGATGAGCAAACATCAACCAAACGGCCAAGTATAAACGGAAACTTGAGGAAGGGACTTAGACTCACGCTCCAAGAGGAGAGACCTACGGTCAAATCAAAGGGGGAGGCAAGGAGAAGAGAATACCCATCCACCGCTCGACGCGAGCCAGCTAGCGGGTGCTAAATACTTGGAATCATTCTCACGATAAAAAAAGAGACCCCCTGTCAGAAGAATCTCGGTTCAAGGAGCACCCTGAGTGAAGGATCAAGGAAAAAACTTCCACAAGGAATCCCGAGGACCTTAAAACGGTCCAACGGAAGTTGCCCGCAGCCGGGGAGATCTGTGAAAGAGTCATCAAAAGGAACCGGGGATCAAAAAACAATACCAAAAAGATCATCAACTAAGGAACAACTACAATAGAAAAGTCAAAAAAGATATTCGCAGAAAGGAAAACGATACAGCAGTTGCCCATAGGGAGGACGTGACTATTCTTTGAAACATCCAGGAAAAACTCATTGAAAAATGCCATTCCAAAAAAGATCAGGCCAAATTGCTAAAAGGGGATAAGAGCGTCCAAAGTCAAGAGGAAAGTCTTGAAGACCAGCTCCTCCGATGGAGGCTGGGGAGGGAAAAAGAGAAAGTGAAAGGGAGGGGGAATAGTAAAAGATAAAAGGTGGGGTAAGAGAAATGGGGGCGAACCTTAGGGGGAGGAATTCTCGAAAGAGCGTCGAGAATCTGAGGAAAAAGCTGGGGTCCTCCAAAGGACACAATCCCCTCCATCATAAATGGCATCCAGAAACCAGCTGTAAAAAGGGAGGCCTCGCAGTTTACTCGGGAAAAGGGGAAAGGGACTCTTAAGAGGTCCGGAAACTCTCAAGAACAAAAAAGGGAAAGTAGAAGATCCTCGCGGGAAAGAGAAAATCCGCGCAAGAATATATCATCTAAAAAAAAAAAAAAGAGGAGGAGAGGAAGATTCGAGAAGGGGGACGTGATGAAACAATCGCAAAAAATGGGGACGCTGTAAAAAGGGGAGTTCAGCAAGAAAAGGGGCTAAGAAAAAGTGCCGGGAACGAAACTATTAGGAGGGACCATAGGGAACTCCTTTAAGAAGTAGGGCTTCAGGGGGAGTGAGGGGAAGAGCGGAGCTCGGGAGAAGGGGTATAAAGAGACGGTCGAAATATAATAAAAAAATCAGCACCTCGACTTGAAGGAGGAAAAGGAGGGATATGGGGGATGAAGAAAAAGGGATAAAGGTTTGAAAAGTTGCTGGGTTTTAAAATTGGCTAATTGAAGATCTCGGGAGAATAGGGGTAAGAGGAGGTTAAGTGCTCTAGAGAGGCGAACTGAAGAAAAAGAGAGGAAGAAAGGGTAGTAATGGTTAAAATGGGAGACGTGGAACTTTATCACTGGGGCCGGGCCGAATTCTTGAGCAGTCTTGAGGGTGTTAAAAAGGCTCGCATAATAAGGATGGCAAGGAAGCTTTGGGGCGAGGGGCGGACTGAGAGAAGGAGGAGTCAGGTTTTCCCGAGGGGAAAAAAGGATATCAAAAAAGGTCTGGAAAAAAAGAAAGAGTGCACGCCGTTTTTCAAGAAACGAGGCGGAGCATGGGGAGCAAACTCGAGTGGGGAAAAGAAACTTCGAAAGAAAGGGGACTACGAAGGCCTGTGAGAGAGCTTAGAGATGGGAAAAAGGGGGGGACGAAAGGTATAGCAAAGGAGGGGGTAGGAAAAAGGGAGGCGCTGGGGCGGCGAGCGGTTAGCTGAATCGTAAATCTTATCCTTCGGGGTATAAGGGGGGGAAGATTCTTGCATGCTAGGCCTTAAGGGGTCCGAAGTAAGAATCTGATATTCCGGAAGGTGAGGTTCGCATTTTCAGGAAACCATGAGAGTTTTCTAAGGGCTCCTTTGTTCAGTCAGGTGGGGGAGGGGAATAAGATTCAAGCGAAAGGACTAAGAGAAAAGAGGGGAGGGTATCAGGGAAAGGGGGGGTTTCTTAAGAGGAAAATCTCGAGGGCGGATGCCGGGGGGGAATTGTGGGAACTTAGGATCTGAGGAACCGTGTCGGGGGCCTCGGGGACAAAAAAAAAAAAAAAAGAGAGAGGAAGAGGGAATATCAAAGGTCTGGTCACAAGAAGACTAAAAAATTAACACTCACGCGCAGAAGGGAATCCTAAAGCTCAAGCAAAGAGTTCAATTTCCGTAAGGGGGAAACACAATATCAAAGAAAGGGAAAAGACTAAACTACTAAAACCGGAGTCTGCAACTCCTGGAAAAGGGAAGTCGCTAGAGAGGCACTCCCGAAAGGAAAGTCGTGGTCCGCTGGTGGCCCATAAACCGTTCCCAAGAGGGAGACCTTCAACATCGCTGCAAAGTGAAGGGGGGGGATCTAATCAAAACTCAAAGAGAGGGATTTCAAAAAAAAACCACCACTGCGGACGCCATTCATCGAGAAAGGCTCCCCTAAAGAAGCAAAAAAGAAGTTCATTCGAGGGATTCTAGAAAAACCACCTTCGAAAAGGAGAAAGGGGGGCACGAACTAAAAGAAAGCTACGGAGGGACAACTGAGAAAAAACAACACATGAAAGATACTGCCAAAGCAACAAACCGAAGGGACGCAGAGAGATACTCTTCAAAAACAGTCGGAAGCAGAGACTCATAGGAGGTCGACCTGCTTTCCATCAAAGGCAAAAAAAAAAAAAGGCGTAGAGTAGCGTCTAGCTAAAAATACTATTCTAAGAAATGCGAGGAGAATTTAACACAACTCTATGACTCAAACAAGTTGGACCAGGTGCAGCTCCGCCCAAAAAAAAAAAGCCAGGAGTAGGGAGAAATTTAAAGGGAAAAAAATATCGCTTCCCAGGCCCGATGAGAGCATAGTGGATTAGGAAATTCTGAAATTAAAAAAAGAACCACCTTCTCAAGGGGGGGGAAAAAGATGTCAACCGCTGCGGAGTAAGCTGGAAAAGGCGAAACAGACAAGAAAAAATCGAAGAACTGAAAAGAAAAGAAGGTCCGAAGAATGCCGCAAAAGAGGGGAGGGGCAGCATTAAAACCCTACGCGGAAACCTCCAGAAAAACCCGATCTACACAAGGATAAATACAAAGAGCAACTCAGTAAAAAAGGAAAAAATCTTACTCTCGAAAAGAACTCGCCCTTAAACCACAATTAGCCTCATGAATACTTCTGAAAAAACGAAAAACTCCGGAGAAAATCCTCTCAATGAAATTATATTCTTTCAAAAAGCTGGAAACTCAGATAAATTCGGATGAAAATTCTTTAAAGGAAGGGACTTACTAAGAAATAAGGCAGAGGAGAAAAGGGGGTCATTGCGGACGATAAGGGGAGGAGGGATTCGTGTGGGAGTCGCAAGGGGATTTCAGGGAGGAGCGGGAGCTTCTTAGGGAGATCTTGAGCTGCTGGACAGAGGAGAAGGATGTATAAAGAGTAAACCCAAAAACCCAAAAACCCAAAACAAGCCCCCCAGAGGTAAAGAATTGTTACTGAGTTCTAAGAAGGTATCTCAGGGAGTCTTCGGGATGGGATTAGGATTTCGGATTTTTCTGAGAGTTATAAGGGAGATGGAAATAAAGATCTAGGGAAGGCTACTGAGAGGCAGAAAAGATAGTTAAATGGAACTTGGGAAAGGGGGTGTCCAAGAGGGTTGGGGGGATAGGGTGGTGGAAGAAATGTCAGGAGGAGGGATGTAGCAATGAAAGGCGGAAAAGAAACAAAAATGGGTGCAGGGGGAAGGAGGGCCTGAGGCCGGCTAGGAGGAGGGGGGGACACTGGAGAGAGGAAAGAAAGGTTTTTCGGGGGCAATGAAGAAAGCAAGCGTGGGCGGGGGGGGGGCGAGGAGGGGGGACGAACCGGGGGAAAAAGGAGGGAGGAGCTAAGAAAGGGGAGAGGGTGAATCGGAAAAGAAGCTACCAAGTGGGAGATGGGCGCGGTGATCAAAATGGGGGAGGGATGAGAAATTGTCGGGCCGGGGGAAAAAAATGGGGGGGTTCTGGAGGTAGGGACGAAACGGGGCAAGAAAAACTTAAAAGTGATGGCAGTTGGGGGGAGAAATTCCGGGAGGTCGCAAGGGTTAAGAGGAGTAGATGCCTCATAGAGAAGACAATAAGAGCGCTATGTGGGAACTTGGTCTGGGCTCACAGGGGAAAGGGTCAGTGAGACTAGAAATTCGAAAAGGGTGGAAGGCATGTGGGGGGCGCGAGTTTTGAAAGATCAGTTCTGGAAGGGAATACAATTCCGTGAAGTATAGATTCTTGATCAGCAACTGACCGCGGCCGTTCCGGGAAAATCCGAATCACAACAAGTCATCCAAAGAGAGCCTAAGGACGCAGATGGAGGGGGCGAAGCCACCTAGGAACGTAAAGCTACGAGATTACAGGAAAAAAAAAATCCATCCATAGGAGACGTGTCTTGTTACAATTCTATTAAAAGAGTCAAATCCCGACGGACTACAATCACCGGAAAAAACTCCCCAAAAATACAGCCCCGAATCAGGGAAAAGTCTAACGGACCCAACGTCAGAGGCTAAGGGAAAAGAGAAACCACCACCTAATTCCAAGTATCCAGAAGGGAGAGACCTTAAGAAAGCCTAGAGACATAACAAAATTAAACGGGACAAACCCAGCCTCTGGAGCATCTAGGGAAGTCGAAAAAAAGAAAAGCCAGCATCCCTCTGTGGGGAGTCGACAGAAAAACTCCAAAAGGAGAAGAGAGAGGGAAAAAGTACTATCTCCTTCATTCAAAACCCGGCGCGCAATCGGGAACCCACTCGGAAAAACGCAAAGGGGGTCCTGCATAGGGCCAGAAAAAAAGAAACTGCGAAAATGGATCAGGAAGGGGGCTCCGAAATGACCTGCGACCCTCTCATCAAAAGTCGGGAGCCGAAGCTCTGCGGCAAGGGAAGCATAGAAGGACAGAAGGGGGACAGCACTATAAAGTGAACAGCACTAACACTTATGGCCAAATAATTGCAAAGAACCATTGTATTCCTGGTCTAGGGGAGAGGAAAGTTAGGCAGCTGTCATTACAATCGACTGGAAAGGCAAGAGGAAAAGCCCCAAAAAGCAGCCACCGGTCTGAAGAGACTCAAAAGAGGAGGAAAATCACAACGACAATTGCGTCTGCTGCAGGTACGATCCGGGGAGGTCGAACTGGATGAAGAAGCACACTCTTGCTCGAAAAAGGTTCAGAAATCTGAAAAACCCGCCCTCTGAAAACATCAGGGGGGTTCTAGGGGGGGGGGGATCGTGCGACCGCCGCAGACAAAGCAAGAAGGCCAAAGTCTCAGAATACAAAAACTCCGGCAGGCATGAGAAACAACAAAGAGGGGAGAGATAAAAGAGAAACCGGTGACGAAGGCGCGATGAATCCGGAAAGATGCGGAGAGGAGAAAGGACTTGGACCGGGCGGCGAAGGGAAGAGTCGTTGAAGACGAGTGGATTGGCGGGGGGGGAGGGCAGTCTCTTGATGGCGGGGGGCGGAGAGTTGTGAGAAATCTGCGGTAGGGGGGGGCGAAAAGCCGCAGCAATAGACAGGCAATTGGGGGAGAGCCTTTCCAGGGAAAGTCCGAAGGTAACGCGGGGTTCTGAAGAATGTGATGAGAGGGTGATAATACGGTGCTGATAATGAGCTGGGAACTAATAGGACCGTGAAGTGCATAAAAAGAATGGAAGGGGTTCAAATGAGGAGGGGGAGACTTTGAAAGGGGGGGGTGCCATTTGGGCTGCTTGAAGGGTCTGTGGGGTCATTATGGGGGGGGGGGAGCACCAAAGAGAAGTAGGGGAGCAGATGACCGGGGATTGAATTAGGGTCAAGGTACTACTTAAGCGGAGATTCTGAGTGATGTTCACAGGTGAAAATAGAAAAAAAGGTGGCTGGTGTGCAAGGATTGGGGGGACGAACGATGACGCGGAAAAGGGCTTTCTTGGACTCCGGGGAGAGGGGATTCGTTGATTGTTGGAATATCAGGGGAGGAACTCCATGATACACAAAAACCAGGGAATCGGAAGTCTTGTTGCGACAACGCAGGAAGCAGAAGGGAGGTGGAAGTCTGAGCCTGAAAAGAGCGCGGGGAAGGCTGAAAGCTCCGGCAGAGCGAGGGTGGTGATGCGGGAGGGGGTCGCCTTACTTTAAAAAAAATGGGTGACTTTGAATTAAACGCTACTGAGAAGAATTTCCGGTCTTGGGGAGGGGGGGGCGGGGAGATGCGGGGTTCCTGCATGAATGGCGGAGAAGGTGAAACTTGGGGCACTTTAAAAAAAATGCAGACTCAAGTTTCGCAAACATGGAGAAATGTTTCGGGGGGAAATCGAGCGTTTGAAAGAGGATGCTTTGGGGGAGGGATGCTGCGAAGAGAGGGAGGGAAGGTCCTCTGGGAATAAAACAAAGGAAGGATTGAGAAAGGGAATCCCACTCAACGGGAGAAAGATGCTTCGGGAGGAAAACGGAGTCACTAAAGCCTCGTCACGGAACTGACGATAAAAAGTACGTCCAACTCCAAGCCGAGGGGGGGACGTAATGGAAAAAGCTCCGCATGGAGGGACCGGGAAACATATGCGAAGAGTTAGCAATAGAGGGCCACAGAAAATCCGAACTCAAGGTCATCCCGTAGATATGAAAGTGCGAAGTTGGAGGAGAACAAGAGATCAAGACCATCCTGAAGGAGAAGGATCCGAGTCTTGACAGGGGCAAAGCCCAACAAACGCAATCAAATTCGAAGGGGGGGACCACACAGAAAAAAGAATGCTCATGCAAAAATGGGGAAACCCAGCAAAACTCCCAAAAACCGACCAGCGAGAAAAAGAACCAAGAAAGTCAGATTCAGATGGGGCCAATTCTCAATCGAAGAAGGAGAGGGCCTTCGAAAGAGACGAAGACGAAACACAGAGAGCACGGAAAATGGTTTGATAAAGATCCATCCAGGAAACCCTGACCTAGAAGAGCAACAGCCGGGGCACGAAGATTTCAAATACTGAACAAAACCGGGTAGCCGGAAAGCAAAATTAGGGAGGGAAAAAGGCCGGCAATGACTCAAAGGAACAAATAAAGAAGGAGAGAAAGAAAAAAGGCAAATCGTGTACAAGGAGACAGAATTAAACCACGGCAAAGTGTTGACAAGGGGACAGGGAGCGTTAAGTCAAACCAAGCCCATCGAATACAACTCATTCAAGCCCAGAAGTCCACAAAACCGTCAAAACTCCCAAAAGGAAACAATCCGAGGGTCAATCATCGGGGCAGGTAATTGCGGGCGGACCCTCAAAAAGATTCTCAGAAAAGGCTGAACTCGGGCACCCTTCGCCAGGGCTCAGAAAACAGCGACAAAAGGAAAGGGCTCCGAAAACGTAAAAGGAAAACTCAACAAGTAAGAAGGCCGCCAAGTAAGGGAAACGGTCGACGACAGTATTCCGCAAGACTTGAGAATATCATAAGGAAACATCCATCGAAACACACAAAGGAAAGGGAGAGAATATGCAAGGGAAAACGGGGGCTGGGACGCGGGAAGATCATAGGGGGAGGGGGGAAAAAGGGGTTTACCGGATCTGAGTTTGCCGAAGGAATAAGGGTGCCCGGGCGAGCGGTCTGCTTGATGGGGGGAGGTTCGGAGGGGGGTGTAGGGTGCGCCTGGCGTGGAGTCTGGGGGGGGGGGAAAGGAGGGTAAGCAAAAAGATTCGGAAACTTCTGTCTAGGAAAGGAAAGTCAAGTAAACAGGTAAAAAATGCTATGATTGAACGCGGGGCTACGCAAGGGGGGCGGGGGGTGGTTAATTTGAAGTTCGAGATCCTGTGCTGGGGAAGGGAAGTAAAATCTTGATGTGTGAGACCTAAAGGGAAGGAATACGGGAACGGGGTTGGGAGGATCTCCTGGGGTGGGGGGTTTTTGAGGTCTGGAGTGAATGGGATTAGAGGATTTTTAATAGCACGTCTAATTGCGGAAAGGTCGGCTTGCGCGGGAGGACACTTTTATACTAAGCAGGGAGAAAAAAAGTTCAGGGGTGCAGGGAAATCGCTTATTGTTGAAGGGAGGGGGACTGGCAGAGGTCCGTATGGGACTCTCCGGATAGAAGCTTGGGGGGGCCCTAGGGGGGGGACGATGGGGAAAACCATCCTTGTAGAAAAAGTCTTATAAAGGTTACCTGGGAAGAAAAAAGTGGGATAATTTATAGGGGGTGGGGAATGACGAAAGCATTAGGGGATGGAGCTTTGGAGGGGTTTCAAGGGGGCGAATCCAGAGGGGGGGAGAATTAGGGCCGGAGATCCAGAGGAGATTTTGGGAAGCCTGATGCAAAAGGGCGCTGTACCTTCAAAAGGAATAGGATGAAAAGGGGGGAGACTTGTCATGGGTTTTGGAGACTAGTAACTGTACTTTACGAAAACGTGGAAAAATAAGGGGATCGGGGGACTTGAACTCCGGGGTGGGTCAGATTAGCCGAAGGGGTGGAGTTTACGGAAGGCTCATGTGATAAGAGGGGAAGGTGGAGGGAAGAGCAGTTTAAGGGGAAGGAAGGGAATGTGGGGGGAGTATATTAAAAGCAAAGAGGAGTTAAGAGGCGGCTTAGGAGTGGGAAAGGCAACAACTGTCGTTGGGCTAATCCAAAATAAGAAAAAGGTCCATAAGGATAAGAAGCCTAGGGGCATAGAAATTCATAAAGAGACTGACCGGTAAGGGAAGAGAAATGGTAAGGGAACGCGACAAGCGAGGCCGAACAAACACGCCTGAACCAGCAGGGGGAGGAACGCAACTGTAAGGAGCCAAAAAAAATTCTGGAAGGCACACGCAATACTCCGTGCGCAAAGAAGGTGAGGAGAAAAATACCAGCAAAAGAGGATGAGGAAAAATTCAAAGAAGGCATCAAAAAAAGGAAGATTTAAAAGGAAACTGAACCGAGAATCCACAACAAAGAGGAGCCAAGGGGGGGCCAAATACACCTCAGAAGGGTCACCGAGAAAAAAAAAAACTAAACAGTCATTCATATTTTCAAAAGGGAGAACCGAAAAAGGCTCTCCGAAACCTCGGGGACAAGATCAGAGAACAGAAGCTCACCAAAAAACCCGAACAGCAGTCCGCGGGAATTGTCAAGTGTCCAGGGTCTCAAATCACAAACCACCAAGAAAAGCAGACCTGAGGAAAAAAGCAAAAGACTCCACAAAGAGGAGACAGCCGCAAAGGTGTCCGTGGGGGGGGTCAAAGCATTAAACTGAAAAGTAGTGCCAATATCAAGTACCCTCCCCGATTAGAAAACAACGAAGTAGGCCTTATCCAAAATCTGTCCGTGAAAAAAGAAATCTCAGGAACGAAAAGAGGAAAAAAAACAAAAAAGAAAAAAGCAGAGGGGCTCCTGCAATCTAAAAAGGAAACATAAGGAACAAAGTCAACCTATAGGAAGAACACCAAAGCCTCTTCAACAAGAAAGGAACTAAGATCCGCCAAATTAAAAGTTCCAGATTCCGGGGGGAAAGCGGTAAAATCTTCTAAAAGAGCACATAAAAAGAGTACGAAAAAGAAGAAAAACAGAAATCCCCCTTCTTAAAAAAAAAAAAGGGATACGCAATCATCAAGAGTCCAATCCTGGGAGATTCAGGAAGGGGATGGCCGATCATATCGAAAAAGGTCTCTGAGAAAAATTCTTCGCGAGGACCGACTCGCAGGGAGCCATCACACCAGAGGAAGAAAAGAAGCATAAAAGAGCTCTGCTCGACTCGGGAAAAGCGCTGGAAAGAAAACTCCTCAAAGAGCGTCTCAGGGCTCAAATTGATAAAAAGGAAGATATCATAAGGAGGAAAAACCTCCGGAAGCCCGGCCGCATCGATAAAAAAAGAAAAAAAAAGGATGAGGAAAAGTCGGCCGCGGAAGAAAATTCGAGATAAAAAAAAACTACTTTAGAGACTCGGGAGTTGGGGGGATTCTAGAGAGGACCTCTTTGGAAAGGGACGAAAAGGGAAAAAAAACCGGCGTTGGTGGGCTTGAGAAGGGGCTTGGAGTGTGATGTGCGGGAAGGGGAAAAGGAAGCAGACGGGGGGGCGAAATTTTCCCAGGGGGAAAGAAGAGGATAGCAAGAGGGGGTCCGGGGATTAGATTATGGGAGGGCGTCGAAAGTTAGGAATACGAAAGAGGTTCGGTGGGTTCTTAGAGACGGGGGAAAGTCGAAGAGGGAAATGAGGGGAAGAGGATAACGAGATCTAGACAGGGACTGATAGAAAACTGATGGAATTAATTTTCGTATTCGAATCCTGGTCAAGAAGCGGGGGGGAGTGTGCGTGGGAGCGGTCTAGGGGGGAAAGGGGGGGGGAGAATACTGTATGATGGAGACGCTAAAAGTGCTACACACGTTGGGGGTGCTGAGAGACTGGGAGGGGGTGAAGAAAAAGAATCTGCAGGAACTGTATTAGGGATGTCGGGGGGAGGTACTTCCAGTATATCAACCTGCTTGTGAGATCCTGGGGGGGGGGGAAATATTTGGAAAAGTCTTCCGCCGCGATAAGAGACGTTTAGAGGATGTAATAGGTTTGGCAGAAAGGAAAAAAGTCGACACGGGAACTACGGAATCTGGGAAGTTTTTCTAAGAAGGAGGAAAATGCTAATCAAAAATAGGTCTGTCGGAACGGGAGGTAAAAAATGTCGCTTGATGATTGGAAGGAAGAAGGACTCCAAGGAAATGTTCATAAGGAAGTTGCAGATTGATGCGAAAAAACTTCGGGGCATTGAAGGGGAAGGGAGGAACGGATGAAGGGAGAGAGAGATTCCTGGAAAACTTTGGGGGGGGGGGAACCTTCTGGGGACATGACGGATGTCGGAACCTGGGGGAAGGGAGGCTGGAAAGGAAGAGGAAGGGCTCAAGGAAGATCAAAAATCTTCATGCAATGAAAGGAAAGATTACAGAGGGAGGTACTTTGGGGATGAGATGATCCATACTTCGTCGTGAAGACCGGGAATCCTCTAGCTAAGGACCTTAACAGAAAGGAAAGGTAAGAAGACCTAACGTAAGAGGAAATCGAAGACCAGAGAGTCAAAAAAAAGCAAGACCTAAAAAGAATGAAAACCAACTAAAAAAGAGGAAGAAAGGTAGGTCACTTTCGAGAAAATTCCGTAACATCCGAGAGCCTGTCAGACACAGAAACGCCTTGAAGAAGAGGGAATCATGGAGAAAAAGAAAATACGCAGCGCGAAGGAAGAAGAAGGGGACTGCATAGGGAAGGGCCGGCCCGAATGAAGTAACAACACCAAAAAAAAACAGGAGCGTCTGCAAAAATCATTGGAGTCTTGGGCATTGCTCCTCAAGAAAGAGAGAAACCCTCCAAACCAAAAGAAAAACTCAATGGAATAAACACTAAAAAAAAGCATGCATCGACAAAAAACCCAGAAGCGCAACCAAAGAGACTCTCACAGAAAGAAGGGGGAATCCATTGTGGTCTGATCCAGAAAGACTCCAAAAAGGATTAGACTCAAAAGGGGGACTACCGAAGGCAATAATAAAAACCCGAGGACGGAAGAGAAAAAAAGTCGTCCAAAAAAACTCATTGAGATAGGAGAAAGTAAACAAAAACGAAGGAAAGAAGGAAGAACTAATCGGGGAAGATCAGCAAGCCTTATTCATCACAAACCATCAGGAAGAAAAAAGGTAAACAAAGGAAGAAAGCATCATCGTCTATTAGCAAGGAGCTTCAAAGGAGAAAAGGGGAGAATCACGAACACACACACAAGGGTACAATTGAAAGAAAAAGGCCAGGTAACGCGGGGGGGAGATCGTGAGGTTGAAAAAAGGTATCTGGAAAGGGACACCATTCAGCAGAAAAAATGACCTTCCCCAATCTTCTTAACCGCGAGAAAGGCTGTAGGAAAAAAAAAAAATCGCAACCTGTGGACAAGTCTGAAGAAATCAAAAAAGACTTGAAAAAAAAGAAATGTGAGAAAAAGCAAGGAGGCATGGGTCCTCACCACTCAACAAGGAAAGATCCGCAGACCCCCTGAACCCAACCGCATATGAAAAGTAGGGCTCACAACGCGGCCAATTCGAAAAAATCTAGTCGAAAGTCTCAGGAAAGGAAGGAAAGGGATCGTAACTTCTATAATAAGAGAAATCCATCCTAAGGGAGCCTTCATGAAGAAGAAAAACAAAAAGATTAAAAGATAAGAACTGCCGAGGATAGATCTGAAGGATCTAAAACTTTTAAGGGGTATGGTCCTAGAGGTCTGGAAGTCAAAAACGACTTGGAAGAGAAGTGGCTATTACGGATGCTTGAGGTAGATTATACCTGTGTAGGAAAAAGGGTATTAAAAAAGGGGCTGAAGGGATCCACGAAGAGTCTGGATAGGGTTAAATAGAAAAGTTCCCTGGTCGTGCATCTAGAAGCAGATAAGGGTCAAGGGAGGGGGTTTCATGGGCCGGAAAGAAAAGGGGTGTTGAGAAGGGAGGGAGTAGGCTGTGTTTGGTAATTTATTACTGCTGGGAAAAGGGCTTAGTAGGGGAATAAGAATGACGAGAAATTCAGGAAGAAAAGCTAAAGAAGAAACTCGCGGGGAATTAAATTTGAAATACGTCAGATGCAAAAAAGGGTGTGGCAAAGAGGGTTTTCCTCGCAAAATTACTTGGAGGGAAGAGTCTTCCGATAAAACCCGGGGGGAGGCTGAGAGGGGGGCAGCGTTGAGAGCTGCTTAACGAGGGGAAATCTTTGGGCGAAAGGAGAAGAAAAGACGAGATCAAAAGCTTTGCTGGGGTAGGCGAAAAAAGGTGTGAGAGCGCGGAAAAAAAAATGCTAAAGGTAGGGAGAGGAAACCTGGGAAATAGGGGTGTGGGAGGCCTTGATCACCGCAAGGTTACAAAAGTGGGAAAAAAAGTGTGCGGGATTGGGCAGGGAAGGATCCTAAGAAAGAGGGGGGGAAAGGAAGAAAAAGTCAGGAGGGGGTGAAGCCTTGGAAATCTCTGTGGAAGGGGCGAAGGCTCCGAGAATGTAGGTTTTGGTTTGGGGGAATACTACTAACTGAGGAAAAAGCGTGTCAATGTAAACTACAAGGTTCAGACTGTATGAGGGAAAGTTAAACTAAATTCCAGTGGGGGTTTTCTTGGAAGTTTGTGACGGGGTATAAAAATGCGTATTAGGTATTGGGTTTATTCGGAAATGTGTGGCGGAGTGTGCGAAAGAGGCGCGATAATCTTGGGGGTATTAATAACGAGATGCCAATGAGGGTTATTGGGATGGCTTATATTCAATAAAAGCGGCCTAGCATTTAGTCGACTATTATAACGCTTGAATCAAAAACCACCACTAGAGCGGAGGGAAGATTCAGGCAGGAAAACTGCCGGGAAAAAAGAGAGAAAAGGAAACAACCGGAACTTCAAAAACGGCAATAAAAAATTACCGGAAAACCTCCTGAGCCAGACATCTTGGCAAGAAAGTCAAGGGCAAAGGGGAGGAAAAGAAGGAAGGAAGGCCAGAAAATCTTACAGCAAAAAAAACACGGAAAAGAGGGGCAAGGTCCCTCGCGGAAAGAGAGAACTGCAATAAAGAACGGGAAAAACAGTATTAAAGTACACGCACAGTTGCGAAGGATCAACCCCCAACATAGAAGAAAAAGCAGAGGGCAAACGGCTTTCCGCGAGGGTCAAAAACCATAAAACTCAAAAGGAAAGTTCACAAAAAAAAAGAAAAAAAAGCGCAGAGTCTCCAATGGACGGATTGAGAACCAAAGAACCCCCAAAAAAGAAATCGGGGAGAAAGGGGTTCAAAGGGGGGAAAGAAAAGCCAGTTACGAAAATAGACAGCTCCATCGAGGTTATCAAAGGGGGCAAATCAAATCGATGAAACTGAAAAAAGACTCAGAAAAGAAAAATCGGAAAAGAGACCCTCAAAAGAAAAAAAGTGAATGACTGAAAGCTTAAGGTCCAAAAAAGGGGAAAAGGAAGTGAAAAAAAAAAAAAAGCCTTCACAGAAGAGCCCCAGTAGAAAGCAAACAAGGAGGGGGGGATTAAAAAAGGGGAGAAGAAACATTCGAAAAATACGTATTAGCCTTCATAGAAAGGGAAATGGACAAAGAAAGCCCCCATAACAAGCACACCCAAAAAAGTTGACAAAGGACCCAGATGACTAGTTGCAAGAGGGGGAGAAAGGAGTTAGAAAGACCGGGCCAAATCAGAAAGAGGAAGCCCCAAGAAACCACTCAAGCCGGCGTGACTGAGGAAAAGGAATGACCAAAAAGCCGCCACCTTTACTTCTTAACAAAGAAAAAAAAGTGCTTCTTGGAAATGACAATCATGGGAGTATCGGTAGGAAAAAAAAAAACTACCGCTAAAAAAGGGTAAATCCTCGAAAAATTGGGTTCCACAGGGAGAATCTTTCAGACTCCGGAACCCGCAAACGGAAAAAGATAAGGAGTAAGAGCCCCATACCTCAAACAAGGTAAACATCTCTCAGGGGGAAAAAACGCAGGGAAAAAAATATGATAGGGAAAGAAGAGAGAAAGCCGAAGAAATCTATCGGGAAAGAAAGAGAGTGCAAACCATCCTCCTCGGAGAACGTCGATGAAACAGTCCTCCAGAAAAAGAAA